>Ga0187894_10002859_pt1 | contig 20090 bp, 17 predicted proteins | sample GBC1701081metaG_FD_136650 | JGI IMG/M metagenome (GOLD analysis project Ga0187894, IMG submission 136650) | White microbial mat communities from a lava cave in the Kipuka Kanohina Cave System on the Island of Hawaii, USA - GBC170108-1 metaG ...
GCCGGAATCTTCGCCCGCCAGCCCGATGCCGGTCGCCTCGCCGAATCCGAACGCGCGGATGTAGTGATTCAGCCGCTCGTTGCCCAGCCGTTTGCCGATCATGGCCATGCCGATGTTGCTCGACTTGACGATGATGTCCTGAAACGTGAGCAGCTTGTAGGGATGATGGTCGTGCAGCAGCCGCGCCCCGTCGCGGTAAAGCCCGTCGTGGCAGTCGAAAACCTCCTGCATCCCGGCCACGCCTTCGGCCAGCGCGCCGGCGGCGACGAAGGGCTTGAAGATGCTGCCCGGCTCGACGGGATCGGTCAGGTTGCGATTGCGGTAAAGCGCCGGAGCATAGTCGGGATACTGCTGCGGGTTGAAACCGGGATAGCAGGCCATCGCCAGCACGTCGCCGTTGCCCGGCCGCATGACGATCGCGATCGCACCCTCCGCGCCGAATTCCCTGCACGCGGCCTCGATCTGGCGCTCGACGTGCTCCTGAATCACGGCATCGATCGTCAGCACGACGTTCAGGCCGTCCCGCGCCGGTTGATAGCCGCGGCCGGAGAGCCAGAACGCCTGGCGGCGAACGTCGCACAGCACCGTCTTGAAGCCGCTCTGCCCCGTCAGCCACGCCTCATACTGATGCTCGAGACCGCTGACGCCGTGGCCGTCGGACGAGCAGAATCCGACCAGCGACCCGGCCAGTCCGCCCATCGGATAGACGCGGACCGGCTCCTCGAAGAGTCCGATGCCGGCGATCTTCAGCCGCTCGATGCGGCCGGTCTGTTCCGACGTCAGGTTGCGTGCCAGCACGAAGAACCGCCGGTTACCCCCCGCCACGAGGTCCGTCTCGATTTCCGACGCGCCGACGCCGACGATCTCGGCGACGCGCTGCGCCGCTTCGCGTTTGTCGGGAATGATTTTCGGATCGGCAAACAGACACGTCTGGAGCCGCGTGCCGGCGAGAATCCGGCCGCGTGCGTCGCAGAGCAATCCGCGGCAGGCGGGCAGCGGAATCGTCGCGGCCTGCTGCCGATCGGCGTAGGCCGTGAGGCGCGGTCCGTCCTTGACGTGGATGAAGATCAGACGGCCGGAGAGCGCGAGGAATCCCAGCAGCAGGAGCAACAGGAGGCTTCCGCCGGACGCGGGGGCCGCGCTAATCTTCGGTGCGGATGGTTCCATGCTGCCGCCCCTCCTGCGCGGCATGGACGCGCCGCGCGACGTGCGGCGGATTAACCGGCAGTCCGAGTTTTTCGACCCGCTCGCGCACGCGCGCCGGAACGCGCAGGTCGGCCAACTCCATGCGGCTCTGCCACAACTCCTGTTCGCAGTCGACTCGCTGACGGTGCAGCGCCTGAATCCGATGGGAGGCCGCCGCCATCTCGCGGCGGAGCTGCACCATCACGACTCCCGCGCCGGTCAGCAGACAAACCACCACCAGGAATCTCGCCACGCGGCGTTCTCCATCATCCGCGCGGCTGGCGCCGCGCGCACCGCATCAGGTGGCGGCGCGGCCGGACGAGCCCTTGCCGCTCGATTTCGGGGGCAGCTTGAGCTTCAGCCCCGGCTCGAGCACATTTGGATTCTTCATCTGGGCGCGGTTGAGCTGGTAAATCTCCGCCGCGCGCGACGAATCGCCCAGCTCACGAGCCGCGATCTTTCCGAGGACGTCGCCGCGGCGAACCACGTAGGAGCGCGCCGGGGCGTCGCTGTTCTTGACGAGTTGTGCCGAGTCCTTGCCGGCCGCGGATGCCTTGCGCGCACCCGCGTCCCGCCCCGCCGCGGACTTCCGCGCGTCAGCCGTCCGTGCGATATCGCTTCGCCCGCTGTCAGCGGGCTTGGGGATGCGAACGGGGGTGCGATCGCGATTGGCCGCGGCGTCGGTCGCGCGCGTCGGATCGATCGCGTCGCTCTCGGATCGCGCGGCCAGCGTCCGCTGCTTGCGAAGCGCGGCGTCCGCCACGGCGGGAACCGCGGAAGAGCTTCTCGCCGACACCGGAATCACCAGCTCCTGTCCGACGCGCAGGTTGTGTCGATCGCGCAGCACGCGGCGATTGGCCTTGAAGATCAGGTCAACATACTCCGTGGAGGTCGAACCGTAGTAGGCGCGGGCGAGCTTGCGGAGCGTGTCGCCCCTGCCGATGGTGTGGCGGCGCGGTGAACCGTTCGGCATCTCTTCCGTCGAGGTGACGTCCGCGGCGGCGGCGGTTTCCGTCCTGCCAGCCGACTTGCGACTCGGATCGTTCGCGCCGGCGACCGGATTGACGCGCTGCTCGAGGTCGCTCAGGTGACCGCTTGCCGATCGCGGATCAGCCTGCGGGAGCCCGGACGCCCGCGCTGCCGCGTTCGGCTTGCGCGCATCGGGTGCGACGCCGTTCTTCGGCGCGGGCGCGGCGGCCAGTCCGCCCGGCGCCACATTGGGAGCCGTTTTCGGCGGATGCGCGGCGGCGTTGTTCGCATGAGCGGCGTTTGCGACCGCGGGGTTTGTGATCGGGGGCGCGCTGCCGCGCTCGGTGTTCAGGGGGCGCGGAATAACCAGACCCGGGCCTTCACTCGCGGGCTTGTTCATCGCCAGTGCCGGTTGTGCCGGCTCGGTGATGGTTGCCGCATTGCGGGAGGGGGCCGCGCCAGTATCAGTCGGCACCACCGGCAGTCCGCCGCGCGGCGACGCGTCGGCGATGTATTCCGGCCGCGACTCGGGCGTGCGATGAACCGGCGGACTCTGCGTCTTCACTTCGCGCGTGTTCAGTCCCTTGTCGACCGGCAGCCGTCCTTCGTGCGCGGGCGATTCCGCGCCGGGGCGCGCCGGACTCACGGGCCCGCCGCGGTTCGCCGTGCGGACCGTGCCGAAATCGGCCGGCATCGCGTCGCGACCCTGCGATCCCGGCTCGGAGATGATCACTGCGAAAAGAACGATGAAGGAAAGTCCGACCAACAGACCCAGCTTGGTCTCCCGAGTCACCTGTGCACCTCCCTGTGTCAGGTCCACGCTCGTCGGCGGCGTTGCGGCGCGCCGCATCTCATGCACAACGTACCGCAACGCGAAGTCGCGCCGAGCGGGAGCGAGGATTCTGCCTCATCTCCGTCTCCTCGGCAACCACCGGCCGCCGCGTCACGAGCCGAAATTCTCCGTCGTGCGCCCAGGTCCGGAAGGCTTCCTTGACGCGACGATCCTCGCCGCTGTGGAAACTGATGATCGCCACCCGGCCGCCCGGACGCACCCGGCGGCGCGATGCCGCCAGCAGCGCGTCCAGCGCGGCGCGCTCCTCGTTCACCGCGATTCGCAGCGCCATGAACGTCTTCGTTGCCGGATGGATGCGCCCGCGCCGTCCGCCCACCGCCTGTGAGACCAGCCGTGCCAGCTCCGCCGTCCGAGTGATCCGCGCGCGACGGCGCGATTCGCAGATCCGCTTTGCAATTTTTCGGCTGAAGGGTTCCTGACTCTCGATGTAAATCAGGTCGGCCAACGCACGTTCCGGCAAACTGTTCACGAGGTCCGCCGCCGTCTTCGTCAATCCCGGGTCGAGCCGCATGTCGAGCGGACCGTCGCGGTCGAAACTCAGCCCCATTTCGACGTCGTCGATCTGGTTGCTGCTGACACCCAGATCCGCCAGAACAGCGTCTACGGCCGCGATTTCCAGCTCGCCGAGCAGGCTGTCCAATTCTCCGAAGTTGTTTTGTAGCAAATGAATGCGATCGGAGAATGGGGAGAGCCGCTGGGCTGAGCGGGTGAGGTTTCGCGGATCGACATCCAGCCCGATCAGGCGCGATTCAGGCGGCGTCGCCTTGAGAAGTAGCTCGGCGTGACCGCCCAGACCGAGCGTGCAGTCGACCCACCGCTCGCGGATCACGGGCGTGAGCGCGTCGTACACTGCCTGCGGCAGAACCGGGATGTGGTCGGGTTGGTCGGACACGTCATCGACCGGACAAGAAACAGCCCGGCGAACACCCTCCCTGATGCTCGCCGGGCGGCTTCGCAGCCCGAACTCGAAGCACCGCTTCGCCCATCGTCCCTGACGGACGAAACGGTCCAACCGCGTTGGCTTGCGCGTCCGCGGCGCGATTCGGCGAACCGGTCGGCCGCCGCGGACGTCTGAATTCTTCAAAGACGGGCCTCAGGAGGACCCCAACCGCTGTGGGCCTCCCGAGACCCGTTCGAACCGTCCAGGCCACGCCCCATCGATCGCAACGGACGTGGCTGGAAGCTTCAATCACCGGTCGAGTGACCGGTGCGATTTTGATTGCGAAACATCGCTTCCCGCGCCTTGCGGTGTATTTCCGCATAGTTCTGAAGATGCTCTTCCATGCGAAACCGGAAGAGCGCCCGATTGACGATCTCCAGATGATCGCGAACGCCCGCCACGGTCACTTCGCGCTCCATCTTCGCCAGCCGCAGATGCTCCGGCGGAATCCCGACGCGCCCGGCGCTGTCCATCTCGAGCAACTCGGCGAGCGGGAACATCGCCTGTTCCAGCGCGAGCAGGTCTTCGTCGTGGACCAGCGCCTGTTCGAGCCGATCTGACAGTCTTCGAAAGTAGGTCTCCGGATACAGCCGAAGGACTCCGGGCTGACCGCTGGGCAACAAATAGAGCCGCTTGCCGTCGCGCTCCGGCTCCATCTGGTTACGGATGGTGGCCGGTATCGCAAGCCGGTTCTTTTCATCGATCACATGTTCGTAATGGCCTGTAAACAGCATGATCCCGGAACCGGATGTCTCGCCCCGTCGAATGGGGTGATGTGGGGCAAAATACCATGATGTCCCATCCAATACAACGGGAAATTCCCCTCTGCGCGCTGAGTTTTGCTTCAGGTCGGGAAGGGTCGGCTTGGAAGTCTTTGCAACTTCGAAGGCTACTGCGACAGGCCGCGCCGAGAAAAATTTAGCAGACCTTCTCCGGCGTGAGGATCGTCCGATAAAGGCGATTCAATCGGTCGACCACTACTTCGCGTGATTCAGCTCGCTCAACGTGGGCGCGAGCCTCCTGAACGAGTGTGACCTGTCTATCGGCGCGCTCCACCGCATGTGCGAGCGCGTCGGCAAACGCCCCCCACTCTCCCGGCGGGCAGAGCCAGCCGCGGCGTTGTTCCGCATCGAGATGTTCGCGGCAGCTTCCCACGTCGGAGGCGATCACCGGGCAGCGCGCGGCCATCGCTTCGAGCAACACATTGGGGTTTCCCTCGGTGCGCGACGTGAGCATCAGCACGCTGGCGGACTTGAGCCAGCCGATCACCTGATCGCTCCAACCGAGCAATCGAATCCGGCCGACCGCCAGCGCGGGATCATCCGGCGGCGCCAGCAGGTCCGCTGAACGCAGGCACTGTTCCCATCGAAGCCGCGTCGGACCCTCCCCAAGCCAGGCGCCGCAGATCGGATGTGTCTCGCGCACATGCTCAAATACGCGCATCCAGGTCTCCAGGTCCTTCACCGGGTCCATTCGACCGGCCCAGAGAACCAGCGGCAGATCGTTTGGCAGACCGTAGGCAGCGCGATCGACCGCAGGAACACGATCCACGGCGGCACAATCGATCCCATTAGGGATTACCACGACACTATCGGGCGGGAAGTGGAGATCGCGGATCACATGGTCGGCCACGCGCCGCGCATTGCAGACATGCGCGTCGCTGCGGCGGGCGAGCAGGCTTTCGACCCGGCGATGGCAGTGGCGCTCGATCTCGATCGTGGCGGTGCTGGTGATCAGGGCACGGCGGCAGTCCTGCCGCCCCACCAGCCGGGCGGCCAGGTTGGCGTGAAACAGGAAGCTGTGCAGGATCGCCGGTTGCAACTCGCGCAGCCGGCGCGCGAGCCGGAAGAGTGCCGTGACGTCGAACCGATGCGCCGCGCCGCAGTCGAAATTGGGGATTCCCGCCCGGTCCAGTTCCGCCGAGAGCGGGCCGCGCGGTGCGATGCAACCGACGATCGCGTCCCAGCCCGCCTCGCGGAGCCAGGCAGCCCAGCGGCAGACGCGCATCGGCGTGCCGCCGCGCTGCAGGTCCGTTACCAGCAGGAGGAGGCGCGTCACGCTCCGTCGCGGTCCGCCGATCGGACCGTCCCGCCGCCGAGCAGCGACGCGGCGAGGAGCATCAACAGCGAGGCAACCCCCGCCGCGCCGCCGAAGACTGCCGCGCGGGAAAGCCGCTCTTCGGGTGAGGCGGGCTCAACCGCGGCCGGCGTCAGAATCAGACGGCCGTCGCCCAGCGCCCGGCGTTCCTGCTCGGCACGGCGCAGCCGCCGGTCCGATTCCTCAAGCTTTCCGCGAAGATCAACGACTTCAGTCCGCCGCAGCGTCAGCTCCTGTCGCGTGCCTTCGCGCTGCTGTACGGCGTCGAGCAGGCGCGTGACGCGCTGCTGCGCCGCGGCCACGTCGCGCGTCAGCGAATCCCGCTGCGCGGCGGCGGCGTCGGCGCGACGCTGCGCCGCTTCGAGCCGTTCGTTGCGGCGGCTGCGCCATTCCTCGCGCGTCCGCTCCTCCAGTTCGCGGCGAAGGGTCTGCTCGCGCTCGGTCACGCGCTGCTGCAGCGCCGCCACCGTGCGGCGCAGATCGGCCGCGACCGGATCGCTCCCCCCCGACAGGGAGAGCACGCCCGCCAGCAGCGAGCGATGCATCTGCTCCAGCGGCTGGATGAGTTCCGTCAGGGATGATTGAAGGACGCGCCTCCGGGTATTGGCCGAAGGATCATCCCCCGCGCCGAGTGACAGGACAATCGTCATCAGATGATCCAGCCCTGCTCGCAGCGGCGTGCCCCAATCCGCCCCCAGGTTCCACAAAGCCTCGCGAAGCGTGGTGAGTTCCTCGGGATCGCGATCGGGCTTCCAGTCCTTCAGAGACTTTGCCGGCGGATTCCATTTCTCGAAAGCCCCCCGCAGCGTCTGCGAGAACTGTTCGAGCGACGCGCCGAAGACAGAAACAGTTTCCAGTTCAGGGGTGTCGGCGTAGGTAATCTTCAGTTCCGCGAGCCGCGTCTGCGCGGCGCCCACCGAGAGCGTCAACGATTCCAGCGCGTCGCTCACGCCGGCGGCTGCCGCAGCCAGCGGCGCGAGCAGGCGGCCAGCCTGCGCCGCGAGCTGATCGCGGTCTGCCCCCAGATTGGCGTCGAGCCGCAGCGCCTCACGAAGCTGTTCCGGGTCCGCCCGGCGGGCGATGCTGTCATCCGTCTCGTTGCGGAGTCGCAGGCGATCCTGTTCGGCTCGCTCGGCGTCGTCGCGCGCTCGCTGTTGAAGGGCCTCGAGATCCTTGAGTTGCGCGCGGGCCCGCGTCAATTCCTCGTCCAGCGTGGCGGTCTGAAGCCGATCTTCCAGCCCGCGCAGATCACCCTCGCCCGCGGTAACGCGTTCTTCGAGAGCCATGCGCTGCGTCCGCAGATCTTCAATGTCCTTGTCGGAGAGTGCCGTCTTCAGGTTGCGCTGCCGATCCAGGTAGGCCTGTACCAGCGCGTCCAGTCGGCGCTGCGCCATGGAGGTCTGTGCCGCCGGTACATGCACCACCAGGTCGACGCGCGGCGACGAAGGATCCAGGCGCGAGTCGAAGCCCGCCGTCTGCCGCCATTCGGAGAGCTCCTCCGGTTCAATCCCCAGCCGTACCGCCGCGGCGGTCCAGACGACCGCTTCCTCCAGTCCGGCCTGGTGGCCGCGCAGCGCGACGCGCGGCTGATCGGCGCTGCCTTCGATCCTCAATCCGCCGCGCACGAAGGCGGCCTGCACGGGCCAGAAATATCCGGCGATCGTCGCGACGGTCGTGATCGCCGCCGCCAGCCAGAGCGCTGCGCGGCCGGGGCCGCGGCGAACGGTGATCTCCGGCGCGGCGCTCAATGCGGCGCGCTCGGCGGCTCTTTCGAGTTTCACATGGGATGGGGGAGACTCGCGCGGGAAGTCGTCCGGCGCGACGGGGGATGTCTCAAACGGCGGCCCCGGGGGCGAGAAGAGATGGCGATTCTGCGTCGGACTGAATCCCGGCGGCGCGTTGGCGTCGGAGTCGGCATCCGCCCACGCATCCGACTCGCTCTGCTCGCGCACCAGGGAACCGACGCGCTGCTCATACTCCTGCATGCGGCGGCGGAGCGCGTCGTCCTGATCCGCCAGCCGGCGCGAGAGCGCTTCCAGTTCGGCGGCGCGGCGCTCCAGCTCGTCGTGATGGCTCTCCAACCGCCCGGCCTCCAGCCGCTGGCGATCCATCGCCGCGGAGATTTCCTCTGTGCGCCCTTCCAGCGCCGCCCGTTCGGCGTCCAGGGCCGTGCGATCGCAGGCGGTTCGAGCCTGCGCGGCGGCGGCTTCCGACTGCCGCCGCCTCAACTCCTCGAATCTCCATTCTAACTCCGACCGCTCGCCGCCGAGACGATGTTCGCGGCGATCCTGTTCGTCTCGCTGGCGGTCCAGCTCGAGGTGGCGCGCCTCCAGAACGTCATGCCATTCGCGGATCAGGGCATGCTCGGCATCCAGTTCCCGTTGCAGCGACAAGGCGTTCTGCATCTCCGCGCGGGCCTGTCGGCGCATGGCGTCCGTCTCGGGCGTACCGGAGTCGAGACGCTCCGCAAGCGTGAAGGTCCCGCCCTGTGGTTGGCTGATGGAACCGACGGACGCGGCGTGAGCCATCGCGACGGAGTCGGCGGTCGTCCTGGTTTCATCCGACCCGTGCGTCGCTCCGCGCTTGCCGGAATCGCGATCATTTTCAGAGAAATGCGTCAGTCGCGGCAGCGGACGCAGGTCGTTCGGCAGCCGCGCGGCGATCAGTGCTTCGATGCCGCCGTTGGTCCCCGAGCCGTTCGCTCGGTCCGCGGGCTCTTCCGAGGCCAAGCGGATCGATGGCGTCCGGGTCGCGCTCACCGCCGGCGCGTCGTCGCCGGTCGCGCCGGCAGCATCTACCTGAAATTCAAGGTCCCCGACGCGAAGCCGATCGCCGGGACGAAGCGATTTCAGATGGAATGGCTCGTCGTTGATCGATACGCGCGCGCTGTCGCCGCCTAATCGCCGCGCAACGAGACCGCGCCGCGTGCGCGCCGCCATGCAGGCCGGAATCCCTCGCACCGACTTGCGACCCGCGTCATCCGGAGGGTCGTCCGCTTCGACCCGGAGCCATGCGACCGGGTCGGGATCGACGACCCGACTTCCGCGGCGGAGTACCCACCGCGTCTCGCCGTTCGACGCTGCCGCCGATCCGGATTCTCCCGGACCCGCTTCGAACCGGAACCGATAGGGACCGACGCGGAGCGTCTCGCCGTGGCGAAGCAGTGCGCCGCCCCGCAGGTCACCCTCCGCTCCCTTCGCCGTTTCCTTCAGATGCAGGACGCGCCAGCCGTCGGCGGACTCAACCAGCACGCACTCGTAGGGCGCGCCGGGCGATGAGAGTTGCACGTCGCAATCGTCGGCGCGGCCCATCAGGACCAGCGGGCGGTCCAGCGGCCGAACCGGCTGCGCGGCATTTGAAAAGAGCGCGAGAAGTCGCGCCGACGAGTTGTCGGGTTCACCGATCAACGGTGTGTCCTGGGGCACGGGCCGCGAGGTTGGACGCTCAACCAGTATATCGAAGGGGCTGCCGTGATTGAGCTGCGGAATCCGACGATCAACCGTCGGCCAGGCGGCGCTTGCGTAAATCGAGCGCGGCGCTGATTTCCGCCAGTTCATCGGCCTGCCAGGTCCAGTTCACCGCGCCGAGCAGGTCGCGCACCTGTGAAGAGCGCTTGACGCCGACCGCCGCTGCGATGACGCCCAGCTGCGAGAGCACCCACGCCGCGGCAGCCTGCGTCGGGGTGCGGTCGTGCCGCTGTGCGATGGCGCGCAGCGTTTCAACCAGTTCGAGATTGGCGGCATAGCGCGGCGGCAGGAATTGGGAATCGCGCGCCCGCAGGTCCGAAAACCGCAGATCGAGGCGATGACGGCCGGAGAGCAATCCCCGGCAGAGGGGTCCGCAGGCGACGAAGGGTACGCCATGCTCGCTGCAATAGTGGACGACATCCTCCAGCGCGTCGGACTCGAGCAGGTTAAGCCGGCCGCGCACGAGGTGCAGCGGCGCCGCGGCGCGCCACCGCGCGATCAGGTCGCAGCCGACGCCGGAAAGTCCGAAGCCGAGTACCTTTCCATGCTGGCGAAGCGCGACGAGGGCCGCGGCGATCTCCTCGATCGGTTCCGGTCCCGACGGGGAGTGAACCATAAAGAGGTCGAGGCGGTCAGTCCGCAGCCGCCGCAGGCTCGCTTCACAGCTCCGGCGGATGGTGACGGAGGCAGGCTCGGAGGTGGTCCCGTTCAGTTCGCGGATCGCCGCGCCGCAACCGCCGACGATGACGACCGCGTCGCGCTGCTGAACGAGCGCCGCACCCACCACCTGCTCGGCGTGACCCGCCCCGAAATCGGGCGACGTGTCGATCCAGTTCATTCCCGCGTCGATGGCGGAACGGATTGCGGCGATCGATTCGTTGTCGTCGGTGAGGCCCCAGCCGCGCAGATCGCGCCCCATGGCGGCGGTGCCGATGCCCAGCGCGGAGAGCCGCGCCCCCTCTTCGCCGATGGCTGCGTAGTTCACGCGACACCCCCGCGATGCATGCGGGCCGACGATCGTCCGGAAACAAGGGTCACAGCGAGACTCAGTCGGGCGGAAGCTGGATGGTGATGAGCCGCTGCGCCTCGAACCGCCGGCCGGTGAGCACATCGGCAAAAACGACCCGTACCGTCAGTCCCGGATGGCGCGGCGCGCTGGTCTTGTTCCATTTTCCGACCAGCCGGAAATGCTGGAAGCCGAATCGGCCATACCAGCATTTTCGAAGCTCCTCGGGCGTCCATTTCTGTTCGCAGATCAGATAATGCGCCTGCGGATTAGCCAGATCGAGCACCTGCAACTGGACGACCCCGAGCGCCTTCACGATGTCGCCATCGTCGTCGTAAATGCGGACGTAGGCTCGAACCTCGTCGTGGCCGGGCTTGCCATCCGTGTCGAATCCGGACGAGCGCTCTTCGATGTCCATCCGCACGGGCTTGTTGAGAAAATCATATCGCCGGTCGCCGCCCAGCGCGGTCAGCATCTGAAGCTGGCTCTGCTGCTGGCGGAGCTTGTCCTCCTTCTCCAGCAGATCCTTGGACTGCTCCTTCACCTGGCGCGTCAGCGTGTCGATCCGGTTTTCGTAGTCGGCGTTCTTCTTCGCCTGGTCGGAGTTGCAGCCGAAGCCGATCGGCAGGAGCGCGACGAGCAGCCGCCCGGCGAGGCGCGGCGCGATGCCCGCGGCGCTCGTCGCCGCCCTCCGCGCCGCATGTCCACCCGGCGTATGTCCGGTCATGACATTCATTCGTCGGAGTCGGCGCTGCGGCGCTGCACCATCTGTTCCGGCATGCTCGTGAGAATGCGGTCGACCAGCCCGTAGTCCAGCGCCTGCCGCGCGTCGAGCCAGAGATTGCGGTCGCAATCCTTCTCGACCTGCGCCAACTCCTTGCCGGTCGATTCCGCCAAGATCTTGTAGAGCACCAGCCGCAGCCGGATGATCTCCTCCGCCTCGATCGACAGGTCGGTGGCCGTACCCTGCATGACGCCGCCCAGCAGCGGCTGATGGAGCAGCACGCGCGAGTTGGTCAGGACGCAGCGCTTGCCCTTGCTGCCGCCGGTCAGCAGGATCGCCCCCATGCTGGCGGAAAGACCGACGCCGTAGGTGGCCACGTCGCATCGCAGAAACTGCATCGTGTCGTATATGGCCAGCCCCGCCGAGACGCTGCCGCCCGGCGAGTTGATGTAAAAGTGAATGTCGGCCTTGGGATCCTCGTTGGAAAGGAAGAGCATCTGCGCGACGATGACGTTGGCCACGTCGTCATCGACCGGACCACCGAGGAAGACGATGCGGTCCTTCAGCAGCCGCGAGTAGATGTCATACGCGCGCTCTCCGCGGCCGGTCTTTTCGATCACGATCGGAATCAACGACTGGTTCAACGCCATTCTGAGCTCCTGCCTTCCTTGCGGTCCAGAAACGATCGCTGCCTCCGTGCCTGTGCCGATGCCCAGGGACGTCCGCGACGCGCTTCGCGCGTCGGTCCCGGATCGTATGCGCCTGTCGCTACACCCGCAACAAACCTATCGGTCAATTGACCAGCACCGCCGTCGCCCAGGTGCTGGGGTCGTAATACCAGTTCAGATCGTCCCCCACCGTCAGACTCTGCTGCCCGTGCTCCTGATCCTCCACCACGGTGCAGAGGCCGATCCGCCCCTGTTCGGCTGGGTTGAATCCGGCCAGCGCGGTCGCCGGGATGTGCGCCTCGAGCGCGTAGCCGTCCTCCAGCAGTTCGGCCGCCACCGCGAGCCGGTCGCCCGCCACCAGCGGCGCGTGGGTGGTCGCCCGCTGGATGCGGTGTGTCCCCGCAACCGACTGCCGGCGATCGCGGCCGCCGCCCGTCGGCATGAAATAAAAATGCTGGCAGAAGCGGGTGGCGCGGCGTATGTCGCGGGCGTCGCGCATGTCGGTCATCAGGCGGAGATGGTCGGATTTCCAGAACTTCTCCGGTTCGCAGCGCGGCGGCCGCGTCTTGCCGCGCACCCGGCAGGCCAGGTAAAGCCCCTCGTCGTTCCAGCCGGCCCAGAGATCGGCGAAAGTGAGCTTTCCTTCAAGCCGGTGCAGCGGGGGCAGGCGACACGCATCGGGCCAGTCGGCCAAATCACCGTCGATGGTCACCGGTCGGCGCAATCGGTGGAGCGACAGCTCGAAGCGGAAGAGATATCGCGCCGGCACCAGCTCGGACATGGCGTTTCGATCCTCGGACGGCGCAACGATCGGGGTTTACAGGTTCCGAATAAACGCCGGCGAGGGTATTGTATGGAGAGATGTCCGCGCCGCAGTCCACGACCGCCGCTCCGACGCGCCTCGAGCGCCTCTGCCGCAAGTCCGCGGCGGGCGACGTCGCGGCGCTGGAAGAGCTGCTCTGGCAGCACCGCCACCGGCTGCGGGGCTATGCCTACCGGAAGATCGGCGAGGACTAGCGCGGGCGGATTGAGCGCGACGATCTGCGGCAGGAGGCCTTCATCACGATTCACGTCGCGATCCGCACCTTCGAATATTGCGACGAGGATTCCTTTTTCCGATGGGCGGCGCGGATCATCGACCGGCGCTTGCTGGACCTGGTGCGGCGGCGGCGGCGGAAGAAGCGCGACACCTTCCGCGAGGTACACCCGCGCGTCGGCGGGCCCGGCATTCACGATTCCTTCCTGAATTCCTGCTGCATCGATTCCACCACCGCCAGCCGGGTCATGCGACGCGACGAGGAGAGCTTCGCGCTGATGACTGGCATCGCGCGGCTGCCGCCGCACCACCAGACGGTGGTGATGCGGCATGTCATGCAGGGGGAGTCGCCGGAGGAGGTGGCCGCGTCGCTGAACTATACCGACGCGACGATTCGGCGCATCGCCGCCGACGCCGTGCAGAAGCTTCGCCATTTCCAGACACGCCGGGCGCAGCGCCCGCACGGGCGGCGAAACTAGCGTTTCATGGTCAGAACCGCGAGCGGAAGCGAGCGGATCGAAAAGAACTTCGCGCGCGGTCGGAAATTCAGTCGGTCGCCGGATGCCCTGCCGACGCTTGCGTCAGAATGCGCGGAGTTATGATCCGGCGGGAGACCTCGCATGCCCGCTCCGCAATGGCACGACCTCGGTTCCGTCGGCGACCTTTCTCAGAAACCTCTCCAGCAGATCGCCGTCGGCAAGGTGAAACTGGCGCTGGTCCAAAAGGATGGCCGGTTCTCCTGCATCTCCGGCGTCTGCAATCACGTCGGCGGACCCCTGGGGGACGGGACGCTCGACGGCGATTACGTCGTCTGCCCCTGGCACCACTGGAAATTCAACTGCCGCACCGGCAAGGGCGAACCGGGTTTCGAGGATGACGCGGTCCCGATGCATGAGGTGCGGATCGAAGGCGACCGCGTGCTGGTCAACCTCTCCCCCGCGTCGCCGCGCAGCCGCCATCCGCACGATCCGCATCCGCTGGCCCGGCGCGTCCAGCGGGCCGACGGCCCGACGCGCGTCGTGGGGGTCTCCACGACGGTGATGGATCGGGAATTTCCGCGCTATTCGACCTCCGACGCGCTGCTCGAAACGGCGATCGACCACGCGCGACTGACGCTCGGCGCGGAGGCGCACCTCATCCGGCTCAACGATCTGAACTTTCGCGCCTGCGAGGGGTATTACTCCAAGAGCGCCCATGCCTGCACCTGGCCCTGCTCGATCACGCAGATGGATCCGCAGGACCAGCTCGACCGGGTCTATGAAGCCTTCGTCCACTGGGCCGATGTGATCCTCGTCAGCACGCCCATCCGCTGGGGGTCGGCCAGTTCGCTCTACTACAAGATGGTCGAGCGGATGAACTGCATTCAGAACCAGATCACCATCGCCGACAAGGTGCTGCTGCGCAACAAAGTCGCCGCCTTCATCATCACCGGCGGGCAGGACAACGTGCAGGCCGTCGCGGGGGCGATGCTGGGATTCTTCACGGAGCTGGGGTGCGTCGTGCCGCAGTTCCCCTTCATCGCTCATTCGCGCGGCTGGTCGGCGGAGGACATGGAGCATAACGTCGAATTTGTGCAGCGGAGCAAGGAACTGCACGACGGCGCGCGGGCGCTGGTCGAGCGCTCGGTGGAGATGGCCCGCACGCTGGTCGCGGGGGTGGCGGCGGGATCGACCGTGACATCCGTTCGGCCGGCGCGCGGCGGACGCAAGGCGCACCGGCTCGACGTGCGGGCGCAGAGTTGAGCGGAGCGTGACCACGCATGTCATCCACGCACACCCATGAAGCCGATGCGGCCGATCCGCGACTGGCAGACGTTTTCGACGAGTGCTCGTTCTGGTGCGCGCGATTCGGCGAGATGCTGATCGACGAGCTGGAACTGCCGCGCGACGGAGCGATCGTGCTCGACGTCGATTGCGGGACGGGATTCCCGATGCTCGAACTCGCTTGCCGCTGCGGGGCGGCCTGCCGGTTCGTCGGCGTCGATCTGTGGCCGGAGGCGCTGCGGCGGGCCGAGCTGAAGCGAGACTTCCACGGGCAGCCCAACGTTCTGATCGCGCGGGCCGATTCGGCCCGGCTGCCGGTGGCGGACGCGTCGATCGACCTGATCATCATGAACCTGGGGATCAACAATTTCGCCGATCCGCCGGCGGTGCTGCGCGACTGCGCCCGCGTCTGCCGGCGCGGCGGGCGATTTGCGCTAACCACCAACTGCCGCGGCTGCTACCGCGAGTTCTACGACCTCTTCCAGGCGTTGCTGATCGAACGCGGACTGAGCGACGCGCTGCCGCGACTACAGGCCAACATCGACCATCGCGGCTCGCGCGAATCGCTCACCGCGGCGCTGAGCGAGGCGGGCTTCGGCGGAATCCGCGCGGCCGAACGAGAATGTGTCATGCGATTCGCGGACGCCGGCGCGATGATGCGGCATCCGCTCGTGCGGCTGGGGTTCCTCGACGGCTGGCGCGCAGTGATCGGGGCGGATCGATGGACGGATATTCTTGCGGAATTGCAGCGCCGATTGAATGACATTTCCGCACGCGACGGCGTTCTGCGGATGACCGCGCCGATGCTCTATCTCGAATCGCGCCGGGAGCCGTGAGATCGCATGGGTGGCCCATCCGTACGCCGCCGGCCGCTCCTTGCGCCGGGCGCCATGCCGACGCTTGCGGCGGCATGCAAGCGTCCGCGCGTTTACGGTCGCGGTTCTGATGGTGCGCTGGAGGTGGCAGACGCAGGCCGGGGCTGGCTCGCCGGAGGTGGCGCGTTTACGGCGCGCGCGCGGTCGACCAGCTCTTTCAACGCCGAGCGCGATGACTCTCTCAAGGTGGCTCCCGCGCGATCGAGTAGTTGTTCCGCAGCCGCCATCGCGACAGCCGTGCGATCCTGCGTCATCCAGTCTCTCAATTCCTCGATCGCCGCGGCCTGCATGGCCGCGAGGATGTCCGGATCGACCGCCGGTCGACTGGCCGGCGCGCTCGCATTGGGTTCTATCTGTCCCGCCAGCAAGGCGGCCGTGCGATCGACGTCGCCCGATCGCAGCAGCGCGCGGACCCAGCGGGCGGCCGTCGGCGCATCGGGTTTTCCATCGAGCGCCCGTAATTCGGCGTAGGTAGCGGCGGCCGCATCGAATCGCGCCGCGTTCCACTGCGCGTCGCCGAGAAGCCGCAACATCCGCTCTCGCTCCGGCGTCTCTCCGTCGGGTTCGCCCGTCAGTCCGGCGATCAGGTCGGCCGTGAGCGCGGCGCCGAGCACGGGCACATCCGCCGAAATCCGCTGAGCCCAATGCTCGCGCTCGCGCAGCCCGCGCCGCGCCAACGCCATCGCCAGGCTGGCCCCTGCCTCCGCCCGGACGTTTTCGCTCGGTTCGACCGATCCGGTGAGCCGTGCATAGAGCGGACCGAGCTGCGCGTCGGTCTTCGCGCAGCGACCCAGCTCGCGGGCCGCCACCAGCCGGATCGGCGCGGACTCATCCGAAAGCAGCGCGACGATGGCGTCGGTCAGTCGTTCGTCTTCCAGCGCCGCCGCCGCGCGGATCGCGGCCTGCCGAACGGGGGTCGATTTGCCGCCGCGGGCATATTGCATGAGCAGATCGGCGCTGGCCGGATCGGCCAGCAGACGCAGCGTCTCCAGCACCGGGATGACCAGTTCTTCCGGCGCGGCGGCAGCCGTCAGTCGCATCCGCAGTTCCGCCGCGATCGAGGCGCGCAGCGACGCATCCAGCCCGACGCGCTCGGCGAGCAGACCGATGCCGTTGGCCGCTTCCGCCACAACTTCGGTCGACGGGTCCGCCAGCGCGGCGCGCACGCGCGGCAGGCCCGCCCCATCGCCGATCCGGGCCATCGCCCGCACGGCTGCCGCCCGCACCTGCCCGTAAGGCTCGCGCGGCAGGAACGTCGCCAGCAGCTCGAGGTCCGCCGGATCGCGCACATCACCGAGAATCAGCACGGCCGACCGGCGCAATTCCGAATCTGAATCGGTCAGCCGCGCACGGACGCCCGCGGCCACCTCCGGCGGAACAGGCTTGCGGTCGGTGATCAATCCGTTGGTCAGCTCCAGTCCCAGCCGTCGCACGGCCGGCTCCGGGTCGTTCAGAAAGGCGACCAGCCGGGCAGGCTTCTGAGCGTCGGCGGTCGCGAGATATTCGGCGCGAAGGCGATCCATCAGCCGGTGCGATAGCGCGCCGAGCCGCGAATCCGCGCGGCGCTGCCGCCGCTCCTGCATCGCGACCCACGCGCGGGAGCGCGCGGCCGGGTCGCGGGACTGCTCCCGCCGCCACCATTCGCGAGCCTTGTCGATCGATTCGCAGGTCTGCCCGGCCTGCTCCAGCGCCTGCAGCGCCGCCTCCTGCACGTCGCGCCGCGGATCATCCAGCAGCCGGGCCAGCGCGGCCGCGGCGTCGTAGGTGGAGCCCAGTTCAGCCAGCGCGCTCATGGCCGCCCGGCGCTCCCGAATCCGCCGATGCGGATCCGCCGCGACCCGCTGAAGGATCGGCACAGCGGCCGTGCGGTCATAGCAGCCGATCGCCGCCCCGGCGGCCTGGGCAACCTCTTCATTGGCGGAGCCGAGCAGCCGAGCCAGCCCTTCGAGCAGCGATGCGGGCGGACTCTCCGACCCGGAGATGGCCCCGCACAGTGCGATCTGCACGGTCGCCTCCCCCTCCGGACGCAGCAGGTCCGCCAGGCTGCGGCAGATCTCCGGCGTCGCTCCCGCCACCAGTGCCTGGGCCGCGACGCGCCGGGCCTCGCCGCTGCTCCTGCCGGTCAGGAGCGCGAGGTTCTCGGCGACCGTTCGCCCCGGCGGGTTCACGGTCTGGAGGACCGCGGTCAGGATGATCCATGCCAGCGCCATCTGAAACTCGAATGGTTTGCGAAGACCGGGACGCGTCCGAGACTTCTACATCGGCATCCGCGATCCAACCTGTTATACGCGCGATTCGTTGGCCCGACCGCAGCTCCGCGCGGATTCAGGCCGGAATTGTTTCGCGGTCGGCGAGTGGTCGCGCGGTTGTCAGCCGCCCCATCGCGGAATGAAGGATTCCGGCTCGACGCCCAGCGCGTCGGCGACGCGATTGATGTAGTTGAAAAAGCTGATGACCTGAACCGCGTCGTGAATCGCGGTGTCATCCCAGCCGGCCTGCCGCAGGCGGTCGAGTTGCTCGCGCGTGGCGTGATGCCCGCCGGCCGTCAGCAAATCGGCAAATTCGAGCAGGGCGCGGGTCGGATCATCCAGCGGGCAGGCCCGCCAGTCCCGCACGAACTGGTGCACGAACGCATCGGCATCCGGCAGATGGGAGACCTCGACACGGAGGTCCTGCGCGTGGGCCTGCACTCAGTATTCGCACCGATTGGCCCGCGAAACGGCCACCGCCAGCATCTCGCGCTGGGCCCGCGAGAGGGGCGAAGGGGCGAACATGGTCGCCCGATAAATCGCGAGCATTCCCTCCAGCGTGGCGGGATTAAGACTCATGCACTCCAGGATTCGATAGACCCGCCCGGCGCGCTGGAGGGCCGCGTCATAAATCTGCTTGAGCCGCCCCTCGGCCGACTCGGGGGGAATCGTTCGAATCCACATGACCTGCACCTGCCTGCAATGTAACCAACTGACGCATGACGCGAGCCTCACTCGCCGTTCTTCACCGCCCCGGTCAGTTGCAGCGACTCCGGCCCCTCCGTGGACCAACTGAAAGGGACTTCCCAGCGGACCAGAAAGGGGCGACAAACCGGATCGCCCGCTCCTCCGCAGCAGGCGCCCGACAATTCCACCGTCCAGGGGGGCGGCGCTGCATCGGGTATCGCCAGCGTCATCCGCAATGGGAGCGTCTCCCCTTCCAGTGTCCGCTGCCCGACCACGCCATGCGCCGAGTCCTCGATCCGAACCCACATCGGCGATTCCGGCGCGGGTTTGAACTTCGAGTTGAATCGCGGCGAGAGGACCAGCTCCAGCGTCGCCCCCTTCTTGAGAATCACGGCGGGGGTCCGGATCACGGTGGTGGCGGGCGACGAGTTCGATCCCTTCCTGTCCGGCATCCGAGGGGGGGTCAGCCCGCCGATCATCACTTCGTTCCAGTGGTTGCCCTTCAGATCGATCCGCACGATGCGATGGTTGTTCGTATCGGCGATGAACAGGATCTCCTCGGCCGCACAGAGTCCCCCCGGCTCGGCAAAGGCGGGGCTGCCGGCGCTCAGATGCGTTCCCGGACGTCCATCGCCCAGCAGCGTGCGCAACGATCCGGTCGCCAGATCGATCTCCCGCAGCTTGTGATTGAAGGTATCCGCGACAAAGAGCCGCTCCCCCGCCGTCGCCACGCCCAGGCAGTGCTGGAGGCGGGCCTTCGCCGGGTCGCCATCCACGTCGCCGAACTCGAAGAGGCCGCGACCGATGAGCGTCGAGACTTCCTTGGCCGCAAGGTCGAGCTTGCGGACGGCGCTGACTTCGCTGTCGGCAAAGTAGAGCGAATCACCCGCCAGCGCCAGACCGGAAGGCTGCGCCAGCGCGGCCTGCCGTGCGGGGCCGTCCACGATGTCCTCGAGGCCCGATCCTGCGATCGGCCGGCCGAGGCGACTTTCGAGATCGAAGGTCCAGAGCTGGTGAAGTCCGGCCATCGCGACGTAGAGCGTCGTCCCGTCGCTCGCCAGATCCCAGGGGGAGTTGATCGGCTGCTGCGTGCCGCGCTTGCCTCCCTGCCGGTCGCGCCCGATCTCACCCGTTCCGGCGAAACGGGTGACTTCGAAGGATTTCAGGTCGATGCGGCGGATGAGATGGTTGTCCGTGTCGGCGACATAGAGCGCGTGGCCCGCCAGCGCCAGCCCCTGCGGACTGTGGAAGGAGGCGAGTTCCGAGGGGCCGTCGACGGAGTCCGCCGCGCCGCTGCCGATGGTCCGCACCAGCCGGCAGCGTCCATGCTCGTCCGGAAATCCGGTCACGACGATGCGATGGTGGCGCGAGTCAGCAATGAAAAGGCGATCGCTCGCGCGATCCGCCGCGACCTTGCCGGGATAGGAGAGTCCCGACGCGGCCCGCACTTCCCCCTCCGAGCGCAGCTTGAGCGGCTCGGCCGCGAGGGTTCCCTTGCGGCGATGCTCGACGAGAAGTTTGCGGATGGCGACTTCCAGCTCTTCGCGATGTCCCTCGCCCGAGATCGCGCC
>Ga0187894_10002860_pt1 | contig 20089 bp, 18 predicted proteins | sample GBC1701081metaG_FD_136650 | JGI IMG/M metagenome (GOLD analysis project Ga0187894, IMG submission 136650) | White microbial mat communities from a lava cave in the Kipuka Kanohina Cave System on the Island of Hawaii, USA - GBC170108-1 metaG ...
CGCTTCGGAATCGCGAGCAGCGGCGAATCCCAGCTGAACTCGTCCTGCGTCCACATTTTCGGAATCATGCGCATCGCTTCGATGAGCTGCTGGCGCGACGTCTCGGGATCGACCTGAAACGTGTCCCACTCCCCCGCGCCGGTCCGCGCGAGTCCGAGCTCGGCGCGGCCGCAGCTGATGTGGTCGAGCAGCGCGAGGCGCTCGGCGGCGCGGATCGGGTGGTTGATCTTGAACGGCGCGAGCACGCCCGCGTGGCCGAGGTGGATGCGCGACGTGCGCGTCGCGATCCACGCGAGCAGCATCTCCGGCGCCGAGCTCCAGCTGAACTCGAGCGCGCCGTGGTGCTCGACCGACCACCAACAGTCGAAGCCGGCTTGGTCTGCGAACACGGCCTGGTCGAGCGTCTCACGGAAGACGCGCTGTTCGTGGTCGGGTGTGATGGGCGCGGGCCGCTGAGCCTCGCAGAACACGTCGAGCTTCATCGTGGCACCTCGGCTACGCCGCGCACGCAACGCCAGTCATTAGGTACGACAGGTGCTCGGCTCAATATTCCCAGCCGATCCTGAACCCGTAGAGGCGCGGAGGATGGAGATTCCCCTGCTCCGGGAACAGCTCCGAGCCCGCACCGACCGACAGATTCATGATGTGGTCGTTGTTCTCGACGTTCGTCAGATAAAACTCGACGCTGAACTGGCCATAATCCGTCGGCGGCGCGTCCCACGTCATGCGGACGTTCCACTGGTCCCACGCCGGCGCGCGATCGCGATCGAGGCCATAAGGGCGGAAGAAGGCTTCGCTCTGATAGTGCCAATCGAAGCGCGGCGTGAGCGTCGATTCGCCCAGGCGGAGGCCGTACTGCCCACCGATGTTGACCGCCCACTCAGGCGTGCGGTTCAAGCGGTTGCCGCTCTGGTCCGTGGTCGTCGCGCCGCCGAGGCCCGCAGGCACGGGATCGGCGCTGTCGTACTCGGTGTACTCGGCATGGTTCCACGCCGCCGTCACGTCGAGCTGAAGAGCGTCGAACGGGACGCTCACGAGCTCGAGCTCGATCCCTCCCACCTTGGCCGTCGCGGCATTCTCGATGTTCGCGCCGAAGCCGGTCAGGATGAACACCTGGAGATCGTCGTAATCGTTGTAGTAGGCGGCCAGGTTCGCCTGGAGGCGGTCGTCGAACCAGCGCGATTTCGCACCGACCTCGTACGCCCAGATGTCCTCGGGACCGTAGAGGTTTTCGAATAGCGGGTTGGCCCCCAGGATGCCGCCGCTCTTGTAGCCCTTGGAGACGGACGCGTAGAGCATCAGCTCGTCGGTCGGCCGGTACTCCCCGACTAGGCGGCCCGTCAGGCGGCGAAACTTGTCCGACTCGGTGTCGGGGGTGAACGGCGGGAACGGCGGAACGGCTGGTGCACACGGGCACGGGGGTGCGGTGGAAGGGCCAGCGAACGACAAGCCGGTATCGCTTTCCTTCTTGTCGCTCGTGTAGCGAAGGCCCAGCCGGAGCGTGAATGGATCGAGGTCGACGGAGCCCTCCGCGAAGCCGGCGTACGAGTGCGTCGTGAAGAAGCCGAAGCTTTGGAAGCGGAACGGGAAGACGGCCGGGTTCACGTCAGTGAACAGGAACCTGATCGCCGCATCCTCTTGGAGCGCGAAGAAGCCTAGGATCCAGTTGAAGCGCGAGTCGCCGGCCGAAGCGAGCTGGATCTCACCGGTCCACTGGTCGGTGGGCTCGGTCCACGTCGTGAAGGTCCACGGCTGCTCGCTGAAGTCATTGTCGGCGACCTGGGTCCACTCCTGCTCCTGGTAGGAGACGAACGCGCTGACGCGCAACGGGCCGAGCGCTCCGGGCTCCAGATCCTGGTCGAAGCGCAGCGTGAAGAGCTTCGACTCCATGTCGAGCGTGGTCCGGACGTCCTGGCGGATCTTGCGTTTGTCGCCCGTCGGCGGGAGCGGGCTCGTCAGGAACGTGTTGGCGTCGTCGCGATACTGACCCGTCGCGCCGTCGTCCCAGTGATATTGCATCGTGAACAGCAGCTCCGTGCCCTCGGCGGGCTCGAGTAAAAAGTGAGTGCGAAAGGCCCAGACGTCCTGCTCATCGATGTCGTTGCATTCGCCGGAGCAGAACGAGCTCGGTGCGACGTTCTCGAGGAATGGGTCGTGGCTCTCGCGCACCGCTGCGACGCGGAACTTGAGCCAGTCCGTGATCGGTCCCCCGCCAGCGGCGCGCGCACGGACCTGGCTGTAGTTGCCGTACCCGAAGTCGGCGTGCGCATCCCATTCCTCGGTGGGCTTCTTGGAGACGACGTTGATCGAGCCGCCCGTTGCATTGCGGCCGTAGAGCGTGCCCTGCGGCCCGCGCAGCACCTCGACGCGCTCGGCATCGAAAAACTGCGCGGCGGCGGCGGTGGGGCGGCTCAGGTAGACGCCATCGAAGTGGTAGGCGACGCCCGGGTCGCCGCCGGACGTCACGTTCTCGTTGCCGACGCCGCGAATGGCGATCTGCGTGATCGGCGAGTTGCCGCCGCCCTCGGTGTAGAAGAAGCCTGGGACGTGTTGGTGGAGGTCAGAGGTATCCGAGATCCCTTGTCGCTTCAGGGAGTCTTCGTCGAAGGCGGAGATCGAAACCGCAGTGTCCTGCACCGTGCTTTCACGTCGTTCGGCGGTGATCAGGATGTCCTCGATCGGCTCGGAGGCCTGCGCTGCGGGCTCCGGCGCCGGCGCCGGCGCGGGCGCGGGCGCTTGAGAGAATGAAGGCAGCGGAATCAACGCGGTGCACGCAGCGAGCGAGAGTGCGCGAAGGCGAGCGGTCATCGGCCCCTCCTTGGGATCGCGGGCGAGCGATCCAGAACACTTGTCTTGTTTACCGCGCTCGCGTGCCGGGCTGCAAGCGCGGCATGGGTCGCGTCGACGCGGCACGGCACCGCGCGCTCACCGCGCCGATAGCGACTGAGAGCTGGATGAGCGCGTCGCGCGCCTGCGTCGCCGTCAGAAGTCCTAGTCGGTCAGCGCGAACCAACACGCCGCGCCGCGCGCGCGTCGAGTGACATACAGTCGTGACGGCTCTCCAGTCGTACACCGGGGGGAAGCATTGAATCGGTTGCAGGGAAAAATCGCGCTCGTGACGGGCGCCGGCAGCGGAATCGGGCGCGGCTGCGCAGAGGCGCTCGCGGCGGAAGGCGCGCACGTGGTCGTCGCCGACGTCGACGCGCGCGCAGGCGAAGAGACGTGCCGCGCGATCGCAGCCGCGCGCGGCGCCGCGCGGTTTCTCGCGCTCGACGTCACGAGCGAGTCGGCGTGGTCCTCCGCGATCGCGCGCGTGCGCGCCGAGCACGGCGCGCTGCACGTGCTCGTGAACAACGCGGGCATCTGCATCGCGGCGCCGCTGCTCGAGCTGTCCTACGCGTCGTGGCGTCGCCAGCTCGCAGTGAATCTCGACGGCGTGTTCCTCGGCACGAAGGCCGCGCTGCCGCTGATCGCCGCGTCCGGCGGCGGCTCGATCGTGAACGTCTCGTCGGTCGCGGGCCTGCAAGGCGTGCCGGGGCTCTCGGGCTACTGCGCCACGAAGGGCGGCGTGCGCCTGTTCACCAAGGCGGTCGCGCTCGAGTGCGCACAAGCGCGCAACGGCGTGCGCGTGAACTCGATCCACCCTGGCGGCATCGAGACGCCGCTGTGGGCGAAGATGGCGAGCGACGGCGAGGCGCCGCCGCCCGGCGACGCGAGCATCCCGACGCGCATGGAAGGTGCGCGCGCCGCCTCGCTCGCCGCGACACCGATCGGCTTCGTCGGCACGCCGGCCGACATCGCCGCGGGCGTCGCCTATTTGGCGAGCGACGAGGCTCGCTTCGTCACGGGAATCGAGCTCACGATCGACGGCGGAGCGAGCGCAGGGTGAGGCGCCGAGCGAAGACGCGCGCGCTGCGCGCGAGGAGAGTCGCATGAGCATTCACGAGTTCCCGCTGATCGACATCGACGCGCACTACACGGAACCGCCTGACCTGTGGATTTCACGCGCGCCAGCTTCGCTGCGCGATCTCGCACCGCGCGTCGTGCGCACACCCGAGGGCGGCGACACCTGGATCGTCGGTCGAGATACGCCGCTCTCCCCGCCCGGCTTCTGCGTGATCCGCGCCGACGGATCGAAGGCCGCCGGCACGTTCTCACTCGCGCGCTTCGACGAGATGACTGCCGCTGCGAGCGACGCTGCCGCGCGCGTGCGCGCGATGCAGGAGATGGGGATCTCGCGTCAGGTGCTCTACCCGAACGTGTTGGGCTTTGCTGGCGCCGCCTTGATGCGGATCGAGGACGCCGCGCTGCGCGACTTCTGCATCACCGCGTACAACGACGCGGCGGCCGAGGTGCAGCGCAGCTCCGGCGGGCGGCTCCTGCCGCAGGCGATGCTGCCGTTCTGGGACGTGCAGGCTGCGGCGCGGGAGCTCGAGCGTTGCCATGAAGCTCTCGGCCTCACCGGCTTCACGATGATGGATTCGCCGGAGGGGTGGGGCCTGCCGTCGCTCGCGGACACCGCGTGGGATCCGCTCTGGTCCACCGCGCAGGAACGCCGACTCCCGGTGAACTTCCACATCGGCTCCGGCGGCGCAGTCGCGACGGCCGTGTGGCCGGGCGTGGAGATGCCGCGTTCGCTCGGTGCGGGCTCGACGATCCTGTTCATCGCCAATGCCCGCTGCATCGTGAATCTCATCTTCAGCGGCCTCCTCGATCGCTTCCCGTCGCTGAACTTCGTGTCGGTGGAGAGCGGCGTCGGCTGGCTGCCGTTCGTGCTGGAAGCCGCGGAGTATCAGGTGGACGAGAACGGCATCGATCTTGCGCTTCGGCCGACGGAGTACTTCCGCCGGCAGATCTACGCCTCGTTCTGGTTCGAGAAGCGCGACGTGACGGCGTGTGTGGCGCGGCTGGGTGCCGACAACGTGATGATCGAGACGGACTTCCCGCACCCGACCTGCCTGTACCCAGGACCGCGCAAGAAGCTCGAGGAAGCAGTCGCCTCGCTCAGCGAGGCCGATCAACGCAAGATCTTCTATGGCAATGCGGCCCGCGTGTACGGCGTCGAGTCGAATGCGTGAACGAGCGGAGCGGATCGGGGCCTAACAAGCAATCGCTATAGCGCCGTCATGAAGCGCGCAGAAATCTGCTGGTAGCCGTTCGGATCGGGATGCCGCGCCCACACGGCTTGCCAATCCGGACCGGAGAACACCCTCTTCATCGCTTCGTCGCGTTCGGCCTTGCTGCTCCAACGGATGATCCACGTGACATTGGCGCTGCCGATCGGGGAATCGATGGGCCGCGAGCCCGTGATCTCGGGAGAGTGGTCGCCGCCGTCGACCCAGAAGCCGACGACATCGAGCCGACGGCGAAGCACGACGGTCGCGTCGATCGCCCATTTCTCGTAGGCCTCGATCAGATCGGGTCGGTAGTGATAGTCGCGGATTTCGTAGAGCACGGTTCGCCTCCTCGAAGAGCTCCCCCGTCGCCGCGCATGCTAGATCCGACCGCATCGGTCAGCTCGACGTCTGTATCCTCGGCGAGTGTCTTCGTGCCGGAAGGTGAATGGAGGCGGCCCAGTGAGCTCGATCCCTCGGCACTCGACCTCCGATCCGCTCGACGATCTGGCGGCGGCGCTCGCTGACGCGGGCTGCCTCGTCGTGACCGACGTGACGGATCACGCCACGCGCGACGCGATCGTCGCCGAGCTCGCGCCCCACATGCGGGCCGCGCGCTTACGGGAGGACGATCCCAACGAGTTCTATCCGGGGCAAACGCGACGCGTGACGGCGCTCGTCACGCGCTCCGAGCGAGTCGGCGAATTGATCCTGCACCCAACGGCGACGGCGATTTGCGACCGGTTCCTCACGCCGAACTCGCAGTTCGGCTACCAGCTCCACGTGACCGCCGCGCTCGAGGTCGGACCGGGCGCGCGCTCCCAGGTGCTGCATCGGGAGGAGGACGCATTCACGTTCTTCCCGCTGCCACGCCCGAACCTGATCGTCGCCACGATGTGGGCGATCAGCGACTTCCGCGCGGACAACGGCGCGACACTGCTCGTTCCCGGCAGCCATCGGTGGGAGGTCGAGCGCAAGCCCGCGCCCGACGAGATCCTGAGTGCCGAGATGCCGGCGGGCTCGGTTCTCTTCTGGCTCGGCGGGACGCTGCACGGCGCCGGAGCCAACACCTCGAACGACTGGCGCTACGGCGTGATCCTGACGTACTCGCTCGGATGGCTGCGGCAGGAGGAGAACCAGTACCTCGACGTGCCCCCGGACATCGCGGAGCGCCTCTCGCCGGAGCTCCGGCGAATGATCGGCTACGAGATGCACCAGGCGCTCGGGTTCTCCGATCCGAAGGTGCGACGCGCGAGCTCGTCTCGAGGTTGATTCCCGCGAGCGTTGCGTCGCGATTCGTTCAGCGCTCCGAGCTTCGCGGCAAGGACCGTCGCCCGAGGCGGTTTCGCGCTCGCGGCGACGGCGTCAGCGTCCCTTCGCCTGGTCGCGAGTCAGCATGCGAATCGTCTCGGGCGAGGCGCCGGGGCCGGGGACGGTGCGCAGCTCGCGGCGCACGAGCGGCACTCCGTCTGCGTCGGTCACGCGCAGCTTTGCGATCCGCCGCCCGCTGCGGCGATCGCGCACGACCACGGGCTCGTTGCCGCGCCCGAACACCCACTCGTCCGACCACTCGCGCAGCGCCGTCAGGACGGTGAGCAGCGCCTCGCCCTTCGCCGTCAGCCGATACTCGAAGCGCTCACCCTCGCTGCCCACGTCGACGCGCTCGAAGATGCCGTGCTCGACCAGGTGCGCGAGCCGCGCGGAGAGGACGTTCTTCGCGATGCCGAGGCTGCGCTGAAAATCCCCGAAGCGGCGCGCGCCGAAGAACGCGTCGCGCACGATCAGCAGCGTCCACCAGTCGCCGAACGCCTCGAGGGCCTGCGCGACTCCGCAGTTCATCTGGTCGAAACGCTTCCGTCTCATCGGGCGGGGAACCTACCGATTGTTGGGCCTGCTTCGACAGAGCGCGCCCCGGCGCCGTGGCTACCACGGCTCGGCGAAGGGCCGGACGACGACGTCGAACGCCCAGGTCGAGCGGTCCTGATGGGCGATGCTCCACGCGACGTCCGCGATCGCGCTCGGCTTCGCGTAGAACTCGTCGGGTTTGTCAGGGAACGCCTGCCGCGTCCACGGAACGTCGATCACCGCGTCGATCGCGAGATATGCAACGTGAATCCCTCTCGGGCCGAGGCTGCGCGCGAGCGATTCCGAGAGCACGCGCTGCGCCGCCTTCGTCGGCGCGAAGCCCGCGAAGCTCGCCTTTCCGCGATACGCGGACGTGTTGCCCGTGACGAGGATCGTGCCCTCGCTTGCCTCGATCATTGCCGGCGCGACGCCGCGCGCGAGGTGGAAGAGCGCCATCACGTTGGTCTGGAAGTTGCGCTCGAGGACCGCGGGCTCGATCTGCTGGAAGTCGCCCCAGGCGCCGCCGACCGCATTGTGAATGAGGACGCTCACCGGGCCTAGCTCGCGCGCGATGCGCGCGAGCGTCGTGGCGATCTGTGCGCCGTCCGCGACGTCGCACGGAAAAGCGCTCGCGCCGGGTAGCTCCGCGGCGAGCTCGCGCAGGCGGCTCTCGGTGCGCGCGAGCATCGCGACCTGATAACCGCCCGCCGCGAAGCGCCGCACGAGCGCGCTGCCGGTTCCGGGGCCGACGCCAGTGACGAGACAGACTCGATCGGACATCGCGATCTCCTTCAGGCCGGCTGCGCCGCGAGCGCAGCGGCGACGAAGTCGAGCCGATCATTCCCAAAGAAGAGCTCGTCGCCGACGAACAGGCTCGGCGAGCCGAACACTCCACGCTCGGCTGCAGCCGCGGTTGCCTGGTCGAGTCTCGCGACGACGTCCGCGCTCGCGGCGCGCTCGAGCAGCTTCACGCCGTCGAGGCCTGCGCGGTCCAGCGCTGCGATGACTTCGGTGGTCTGCCCGAGATCGCGTTCGCCATCCCACAGCTCGCCGAACATGGCGGAGACGTAGGGCGCCGCCTGCCCGTCGTCGGCCGCGATCAGCGCGCCGCGCAGCAGCTGCGCGCTGTCGACGTTGCGCAGATGGGGGTTCTGGTGGACGCCGACTCCATACTTCTTTGCCCAGCGGCCGAGGTCGGCGCCGGCGTAGCGCCGCTTGTTCTGGCACTCGATCGTCGTCGGCCGGTTCCCCACGAGCTTCATCAGCTCGAGGATCCGGAATGGCTTGTAGACGATCTCCGCTCCGTGCTGCCGAGCGAGCGCCGGGAGCTGCGTGTTTGCGAGATAGGAGTAGGGGCTCACGAAGTCGAAATGGAACTCGAGCGTGCGGGTCATCGCGGATCCTCTCGAGGGCGCGTCTCGGCGCACACTAAACATTTCGGTTGCATTTAGCAACCGATTCGCCTACAAGCTTCTGACCGCGCGTGCCTACATCGGGAGAGACGATGTCCGAGTGGAAGTCGACCGCCTGCATCCTGTGCGAGTGCAACTGCGGAATCGAGGTGCAGCTCGGCGGCGAAGACGGCCGGCGGCTCGTCAAGGTGCGCGGCGATGACGCGCATCCCGCTTCTCAGGGCTACGCGTGCGAGAAGCCGTCGCGGCTCGACTTCTATCAGAACGGCCCGCACCGGCTGACGAAGCCGCTGCGCCGCGGCGCGGACGGCACGTTCGAGGAGATCGACTGGGAGACCGCGATCCGCGAGGTGGCGGGTCGCTTCGCGGCGATCCGCGACGAGCACGGTGGAGAATCAATCTTTTATTACGGCGGCGGCGGCCAGGGGAATCATCTCCCCGGCGTGTACGGGCCGGCGACGCGCTCGCTGCTCGGGTCCGTGCACAGCGCGAGCGCGCTCTCCCAGGAGAAGACCGGCGAGTTCTGGGTCGCGACGAAGATGGTCGGCGGCTACTCGCGCGGCAATTTCGAGCACTGCGAGGTGGCACTGTTCCTGGGCAAGAACCCGTGGTTCTCGCACGGGATTCCGCGCGCCCGTCTCACGCTGCGCGAGATCGCCAACGACCCGGCGCGCACGCTGATCGTGATCGACCCGCGCCGCAGCGAGACCGCCGAGATCGCCGACATCCATCTACAGGTGAAACCTGGAGGCGACGCGTTCCTGCTCGCGGCGATGATTGCCGTGATCGTGCAGGAGGGGCTGGTGGAGCGCGACTGGCTGGCGCAGCACGCCGACGGCCTCGAGCAGGTGCTGCCGCACTTCACGTCGCTCGACGTGGCGGTGCATGCGGCGAAGAGCGGCGTGCCCGAGGAGCAGGTGCGCAGCGCGGCGCGGCGCATCGCGGCGGCCGAGAGCGTGGCCACGTTCGAGGACCTCGGCGTGCAGATGAACGTGCACTCGACGCTGGTCTCGTACCTGCACAAGCTGCTCGTTCTGCTCACCGGGAACTTCGGCAAGAAAGGCGGGGAGTATCGACCGAGCACGCTCGTGCCGCAGGCCTTCAATGGCGAGGAGGGCGGCACGACGCCCGTGACCGGCGCGAAGATCATCGGCGGGCTCACACCCTGCAACTTGGTTCCCGACGAGATCCTCTCCGATCACCCGAGGCGGTTTCGCGCGATGCTCGTCGAGAGCGGCAATCCGGCGCATTCCATCGCCGACGGCGCGCGCATGCGCGAGGCGCTCGCCGCGCTCGATTTCGTGGTGGTGATCGACGTGGCATTCACTGAGACGGCGCGGCTCGCGGACTACGTGCTGCCGGTCGCGAGCCAGTTCGAGAAGGCCGAGGCGGTCTTCTTCAACTTCGAATTCCCCAACAACTACTTCTTCCTGCGCAAGGCGCTGATGCCGCCGCTGCCAGGGTTGTTCGCGGAGGCGGAGCTGCACGCGCGGCTCGCCGAAGCGCTCGGTGCGTTGCCGAAGGACGTCGTCGGGGCGCTCCGCGAAGCCTGGCTCGAGAGCCGCGTGGCCTTTCGCACGAAGTTCTTCCAGCTCCTCGGCGCGCGCACCTTTCCGCCCGCGATCGCGCCGGTCCTCGTGTATCGCGCGATCGGCGATCTCCTACCCGAGGGCCTCGCAGAGGGCGCGGGCGTCTGGGCGATCTGCCAGCTCGCTGCGCCCAGGATCGCGCCCTCGCTCGCGCGGGCCGGCTTCAGGGGCTCGCCGCCGGAGGCGGCGGACGCACTCTTCGACGCGATGCTCGCGAGCAAGAGCGCGATCACGTTCTCGGTCGACGAGTGGGAGGAGAGCTTCGCGCGGGTGACTACACCGAATCGCCGCATTCAGCTCGCGATCCCCGAGCTGTTCGACGAGCTCGACGGCCTCGCGAGCGAACCGGCCCGGGTGAACACGGATTTCCCGCTCGTCCTCTCCGCGGGCGAGCGTCGCTCGTTCACCGCGAACACGATCATTCGCAATCCGGACTGGCGAAAGAAAGACCGCACCGGCGCGTTGCGCATGCATCCCGACGACGCGAAGCGGGCCGGCGTACCGGACGGCGGCCGCGTGCGGCTCTCGACGCAGCGCGGCAGCACGGAGGTCTCGGTTGAGATCACCGACCGCATGCAGCCCGGGCACATGTCGTTGCCGAACGGGCTCGGTCTCGATTTCCCGGCTGCGAGTGGCGGTCGCGTTGCGGCGGGCGTCTCGCCGAACGAGCTGACGCGCAGCGAGGATCGCGACTGGGTCGCGGGCACGCCGTGGCACAAGAACACGCCGGCGCGGGTGGAGGCGCTGTGAGCGCGCCCGAGGGTGCGCGGCGAGCGCCACCCACCGCGGCCAACTAAGTCACCCGAGGAGAAACCGATGGCCAAGCTTGCGATCGTCGCGACGATCAAAATCGCGCCTGGTCGGCGCGACGAGTACCTGAAGCATCTGCGGGCCCACGCAGAGCGCTGCCGGGCCAACGAGCCAGGCACACTTCAGTTCGACATCCTCACGCCGCACGACGATCCCGACGTCGCCATGCTCTACGAGGTCTATGCCAGCGCAGAGGCCTTCCAGGCCCACTGGCACGGCGAGTCCATGAAGCAAATGCGCCGCGACTCCGAGGGGATCGACGCCAGCCTGTCGGGCGTGCGCGGCGATCTCGTCGAGTGAGTGAGGAGAGATCCGACGTGAAACCCGTGTGTCTGGTGATGGGTGCCGGTGCGGGCATCGGTGGCACTGTGGCTCGCCGCTTCGCCCAAGAGGGTTATCACGCTTGTCTCTGTCGGCGCAGCGACTCGGCCGGGTTGGAGAGATTGGTCGACGTGATCAAGAGCGACGGAGGCTCCGCGACGGGCTTTCTGCTCAACGCGATCGAGGAAGGCTCGATCGAAGGCCGAGTTGCCGCCATCGAGGCCGACATCGGTCCCATCGAGGTCGTCGTCTACAACCTGGGCGCGCAGATCGGCGATCGAGCGTTGAAAGACACGTCGCCGAAGGCCTTCGAGACAGGCTGGCGCATGGGGACGTTCGGTCTGTTTCGCCTCGCGTCGGCCGTGTGCCCGCTGATGGAAGCGCGAGGCAAGGGAACGATCCTCGTGACCTCGTCGACGGCGGCGATGCGCGGGAATGCGGGTCAACACTCGCACGCGGCCGCGATGGGAGGACGCCGCATGCTCTGCCAGAGCCTCAACGCGGAGTTTGCGTCGAAGGGAATCCACGTCGTGCACATCGTGATCGACGGCGCAGTGGATGCGCCCGACACCCTGGGAAAGATGCTCGGACCGGAGAGGTTCGCGTTGCTCAGGGAAACCCGAGGCAAGGAGCATGACGGGCTCATGCTCCCGACGCAGATTGCGGAGACATACCTCCATCTCGCGAAGCAACACCGCTCCACGTGGACGCACGAGCTGGACCTGAGGGCATTCTCGGATCGTCCGTGGTGGAATCATTGAGATGACCCACGACGTTGCACTCATCGTCGGAGGCGGCCCTGGCATCAGCGCGAGCTGTGGCAGGCTGTTTGCGAAGAGCGGAATGCGCGTGGGCATCGCCGCCAGAAATCCGGACAAGCCAGTCCTGGAGACTCTGGAGAAGACGCACGGCGTGCGTCGATACGCGTGCGACGCGAGCGACCCAGCGGCGGTCGAGCTGCTGTTCCGAAGCGTTGCTCGAGAGCTCGGCGCTCCGACTCTCGTCGTGCACAACATCGATGGTCGGGTGGCGGGCATCTTCCGCAAGGGAATTACGGAAGCCGACCCGGCGATGGCGCTCGAGACGCTTCGGAACTCGGCGTTCAGCGCATTCTTGGTGGGGCAGCAGGCAGCTCGGCTCATGCGTGAGAACGAGCCCAATGCCAACGGCTCGCGAGGAACGATCATCTTCACGAACGCGAGCGCTGCGCTGAAGGGCTTCCCGACGAGCGGTGCCTTTGCGATGGCATGTCAGGCGAAGTCCGGCCTCGCGCAGAGCATGGCGAGAGAGCTGATGCCGCAAGGCATCCACATCGCGAATGTGCCGATCGACGCTGCGATCGGCTGGACGCAGGAAGACGGTACCCGCGCGCACCGTCTGGCAGGAACGGCTGTCGACGACAACATGGCCGACCCGGATTCCATCGCGGAAGTCTATCTGCAGCTGCATCGCCAGCATCGCTCGACTTGGGCGTTCGAAGTCGTGCTTCGACCGTGGGTCGAGAGGTGGTGACCAAGGAAGCTTCATGACTCAGGCGTTTACCGATCCCTACTCCGTTCCTCTCGACGAGATCGATGTTTCAGACCCCGAGCTCTTCGAAACGGACACGCTCTGGGGTTACTTCGATCGCCTGCGCGCGGAGGACCCCGTGCACTATTGCGCGCAGAGTGAGTGGGGGCCGTACTGGTCTGTCACGAGGCACAAGGACGTCGTGTCGGTCGAGAAGGATCCCGATGTCTTTTCCTCGGCACGCAGCATCGTGCTGCCGGATCCCGAGCCCGACTTCCCGGTCGAGGCGGGCTTCATCACGATGGACGGCGCGAGACACGACGCCCATCGCAAGGTGGTTCAGCCCGTCGCTGCGCCGCGTAACCTCGCCCAGCTCGAGCCGCTGATTCGTGAGCGCGCGATCGAGATTTTGAGGGGGCTCCCCGTTGGCGAGACCTTCGACTGGGTCGACCGCGTCTCGATCGAGCTCACGACGGGCATGCTGGCGACGCTGTTCGACTTCCCATGGGAGGAGCGCCGCAAGCTGACGCGCTGGTCCGACCTCGCCACCGCCGACCCCGAGATCGATGCCTCCATCGTCGCCACCGAGGAGGAGCGCCGCGCCGGCCTGCGCGAATGCCTCGATACGTTCACCACGCTCTGGAAGCAGCGCGAGGGCAAGGTCGGAGAGCGCCTCGACTTCGTTACCGCGCTCGCGAACGCGGAGGAGACACGCGGGCTCGCGCCGCTCGAGTATCTCGGAACGCTGATCCTCTTGATCGTCGGCGGAAATGACACCACGCGGAACTCGATCTCGGGTGGGGTCGTCGCGTTGAACCAGTACCCGGAGCAGTACCAGAAGCTGCGCGACGACCCGAGTCTGATCCCGAACATGGTGAGTGAGATCATCCGCTGGCAGACGCCGCTCGCCTACATGCGCCGCACCGCGACCTGCGACACGGAGCTCGCGGGCAAGAAGATCCGCAAGAACGACAAGGTCGTCATGTGGTACGTCTCCGCAAACCGCGACGCGGCGGTGTTCGAGGCGCCGAACGAGCTTCGCATCGATCGAAAGAACGCGCGGCAGCACCTGTCGTTCGGGCTCGGCGTCCACTTCTGTATGGGAAGCCGTCTGGCCGAGATGCAGCTCCGCGTTCTCTGGGAGGAGATCCTGAAGCGTTTCCGTAGCGTGGAACTGGTCGGAGAACCGGTGCGAGTGCGATCGAGCTTTGTGAAGGGCTACTCCCAGCTGCCCGTACGCATTCACCCGGGGTCCTAACAGCGGACGGCTGTTCCACAGCGACTCGTGCCGGCCGCGCCAGCGCGGAAAGGGAGAACGGATGTCAGAGGAAATCATGGGCCTTCAGCTGCGGTCGACGGTGAAGAGGGAAGGCATCCTCGAGCTGTCGCTCGCGAAGGTCCCGACGCCGGAGCCGAAGGCCGACGAGGTGGTGGTCCGGATCGACGCCACTCCCGTGAATCCGTCGGATCTCGGCTTGCTGTTCGGTGGCGCCGACATGTCGACGGCGAAGACCTCGGGCACCCCGCTGCAGCCGGTCGTCACGGCGAACATCCCGCCGGCGGCGCTGAGGAGCGTTGCGGGACGAATCGATCAATCGTTGCCGGTCGGAAACGAGGCCGCCGGAACCGTTGTGCGAGCTGGTTCCTCCGACGAAGCCCGCGCTCTCGTGGGAAAAGCGGTGGCGCTCGTTGGCGGGGCCATGTACGCGCAGTTCCGCACTCTGAAGGCGAGCCAGTGCCTCGTGTTGCCCTCCGGCACAACGGCAGCGGAGGGCGCTTCGTGCTTCGTGAATCCGCTGACCGTCCTCGGCATGGTGGAGACGATGCGCGCGGAAGGTCACTCGGCGCTGGTCCACACGGCCGCGGCGTCGAACCTCGGCCAGATGCTGGTCAAGGTCTGCGCCAAGGACGGGATTCCGCTCGTGAACGTCGTGCGCCGACCGGAGCAGGCAGACCTTCTGAAATCACTCGGCGCCAAGCACGTGCTCACGTCGGGCACGCCGTCGTTCATCGACGAGCTCACTGAGGCGCTCGTCGCCACCGGCGCCACGCTCGCGTTCGATGCGATCGGAGGCGGGACGCTGGCGAGCCAGGTTCTCGCGTGCATGGAGGTGGCGGCGAGCCGCGGGTCGGGGGAGTACAGCCGCTACGGCTCTACGAGGCACAAGCAGCTCTACATCTACGGAAGTCTGGACCGCGGTCCGACGGAGCTCATCCGCAGCTTCGGCATGGCCTGGGGCATCGGGGGGTGGCTGCTCACGGCGTTTCTACAGCGGATCGGCCCCGGAGCCGCGCAGAGGCTCCGAGAACGTGTTGCGTCAGAAATCAAGACGACCTTTGCCAGTCACTACGACAAGGAGATTTCGCTCGCGGAGGCGCTGCGTCTGGAGGAGATCGACGTCTACGGGAAGCAAGCGACGGGAAAGAAGTATCTGATCAATCCCAACAAGGGATTGCGGAACTGAGCGGGCCACCCGCCCACGAGCGCGTTCAAGCGCTACCGCATGTAAGGCGCCCGGTCCGCGAACACGATCGTCTCGCTCTCGACGGTTTCGGCCAGCGCGGCTAGCAGCTTCTTCGACTGTGGATGACTTCCCAGCGCGCGAATCCCGCGGTCGAAGTGATTGAAGTCCTCGAGCTCCCACAGGTCGATCACGGTGTTGAGGCGGCCGGTGCGCTGCACGAACGCGCCGCGCAGCTTCCAGCCGATCGGCTCGACGATCGAGAGCGCGAGCTTCATCGTCTCGAAGAACTTCGCGAGCCCCGCGGCGCGGACCTCCAACGTGACGTGCAGGAAGACGGGGCCGGCCCATTGCGCAGCGGCGGATGCTCCGGTGCGTGCTCGCTTCCGGGTCGCCATGCGATCTCCTCTCGAGTGCGAATGGTGGCGACTCTGGCGCAGACGTCGCGCAAAAGCCGATCCGCAGCGACGATCCCGAGAGATGCGAAGCTGCTAGCCCGTGATGAGTCTCAGCCCCGCTGATCTCGCGAATGCGCTCGCCCTCGTCGGCGTGGTGATCCTCATCGCCGCGCTGCTCTCGGGCCTGGTGGAGCGCAGCGGCGTGCCGCAGGTGGCGATCTTCCTCGCGCTCGGCGCAGCGCTCGGGCCAGCGGGTCTAGGCGCGCTCGACGTCGGGCTCGGCTCGCCGGCGCTGCACATCGCCGCGACGATCTCGCTCGCGCTGATTCTCTTCACCGACGCGGTCGCGTTGAACCTGCGCGAAGCGCGCGAGCATCGTGCGCTCGCGCTGCTCGCGATCGGTCCGGGAACGCTGCTCTCCGCCGCGCTGTACGGAGGCGCCGCATGGTGGCTGTTAGGGCTGTCGGCGCCCGCCGCTGCGATTCTCGGCGCCGCAGTCGCATCGACGGATCCGGTGCTGCTGAAGGGCCTGCTCAGGCGTGAGGACCTGCCAGCGGCCGCGCGCCACGTGCTGCGCCTCGAGAGCGGGCTCAACGACGTGGTGTTGCTCCCGATCGTGCTGGTCGCGCTCGCGCTCGTGCAGCAGGGCGCAATGTCATCGACGGCCTGGTCGCGTCTCGGCCTCGACATGTTCCTACTCGGCCCGGGCGCCGGAGTCCTCGTCGGCCTGTTCGGGCTCGCGACGCTCGACCTGATGCGTCGCCGAATCGGCGTGCGCCGCGACTACGAATCGCTCTACTCGCTCGGCATCGCGTTCGCGGCTTACGCGGCGGCGGAGTCGGTCCACGGCAGCGGATTCCTCGCGGCGTTCGCGGCCGGGCTGACGATCGCGTTCTTCGACGTCGAGCTGTGCGACTGCTTTCGCGAGTACGGGGAGACGACCGCCGAGCTCGCGTTGCTGCTGACTTTCGTGCTGCTCGGCAGCTCGCTGATCTGGAGCGGCTTCACGATCGCGAACGGTCCGGTGCTCGCGTTCGTCGCGCTGGTGATCTTCGCGCGGCCGGCGATTTATTACGCCGCGTTTGCGCCGACGCGCGTCGAACCGCGCGCGCGCAGGCTCGTCGCGTGGTTCGGGCCGCGCGGCCTTTCGTCGCTCTTGCTCGCGCTGTTGCCGGTGTTCGCCGGGGCGCCCGAAGGGCCCGCGATCTTCCGGCTCGCCTCGCTCGTCGTGCTGGTTTCAATCGTCGTTCACGGTGGCTCTCTCGTCTGGTTCGGGCGTCGTGAACGGGCGTCACGAGGAGCAGCGGCCACGCCCTCTCGAAGCGAAACGAGCTTGCCGCCAGCGTCCAGCCCGCATGGCACGGCGAGCGCTGAAACGATCACGATCGTCGAGCTGCAGGCGCTGCTGGCCGTCGGCGCGCCCGTCGTGGCCTGCGACGTGCGGAAGGAGGAAGCGCTCTGGGAGAGCGCGGTCCAGGCGCAGGGAGCGCGCCGCCTCGCTCCCGACACGGCAGCGCGCGATGCGCGGGTGTTAGGCCTGCCCGCAGATGCATGGCTCGTGCTGTACTGCACTTGACCGAGCGAAGCGACGAGTGCCCGTGCGGCACGCGAGCTGAGGAGCGCGGGTTGGCCGCGTGCGCGCGCGCTCGTCGGGGGCTTCGACGCCTGGCAGCGCGCGGGGCTGCCGGTCGAGCCGAGGCGCGAGGCGTGAGCTCCATGATCAGTCGTACTGCCGGCATCGCGGCCGCGGCGCTGGCAGCGCTCGCCTGCGCGACGCCGCCCGCGAGCCTCCGTCCGGTCGGCGCGAACGCGCGGCGCGGCGTCATCGCGGAGCTCTGCGCCGAGGTCTCGCGCGATCCGCGCGCACCGGCCGCCGAACGTGCGCTGGGCGAGCTGCTCTCGGTTTGGGTCAGGCAGCGCGCACAGCCGTCCACGCCGCTCTGCGACGGCGCGTTGGCGTTCGACGCGACGGGCGAGGGCGTCTACGCGCTCGATTACTTCGGTGCGCTTGCAGCGGCGGAGGACTTCGCGGTGCTCGAGCTGCCGCGGCATCGGCGAGTGGGCGTCGGCGTCGCGATGGTCGGGCTGCGGCGCAATCGACAGGTCGATGCGGTCGAACAGCACTTCCCGCCCGAAGCGATCACGCGCGCGGTTTCGGCGCTCGCGGAGCGCGGCGCGAGCGGTGAGGTGCGCGTTCGCCTGCTCGACTCGCTCTATCACGAGGAGGCGCTCGTGGACGGGCGGATGCAGCCGCTCGCTGCCGACCTCACCGTGCCTTTCGCGGCGCTGCTCGCGCGCACCGCCGAGCTGAACGCCTCCTGGCTCGCCGGCGTCACGAGCGCGCATCCGCCGCGCACCGAGCAGCTCTACTTGATGGAGGCCTACGACCCGCGCAAGACGCCGGTGCTGCTCGTGCACGGCCTCGCGTCGACTCCGCTCGCTTGGGCGGGGCTGACCAACGCGATCTGGGGAGACCCGGCACTGCGCCGCCGTTATCAGGTTTGGCACTACCTCTATCCGACCTCCGCTCCATTTCTCTACTCGGCGCGCGCGCTGCGCCGCCGCATCGATGAGATCCGCGGGTTGCTCGCGAGCCGCAGCGGCGGCGAGGTGCCAGCGCTGGTCGTGATCGGCCACAGCATGGGAGGCCTGCTCGCGAAAACACTGATTACGGATTCCGGCGATGCGATTTGGCGAGCGGGATTCACGCGGCTGCCGGGTGAGCTGCGCGGGGAGCCCGGCGACATCGCCACGGTGAGCGAGATCCTCACCTGGCGCGCGCGGCCGTTCGTGCGGCGCGTGATCTTCGTCGCGACGCCGCACCGCGGAAGCGAGCTCGCGCGTACGACGCTCGGGCGGCTAGGCGACAAGCTCGCCGAGGTTCCCCGCGAGCTCGCCGCACTGTATGCGCGGATCGACGCCGCGAACCCCGGCGCGCTGGCGCCCGCCTTCCAGCGCGCGCTCACGCGCGGGACGCTGACGAGCATCGACACACTCTCGCCGAGCCACCCGCTGCTGCCCGTGCTCGGGGCGCTGCCGTTCGCGTCCTGGGTGAGCGCGCACTCGATCATCGGCGATCGCGGCGAGGGCGGGCCGCTCGCCGCGAGCAGCGACGGCGTCGTCGCCTACGCCAGCAGCCATCTCGACGGCGTGGCTTCGGAGAAGATCGTGCACGGCGGACACAGCTTGTTACGGCACCCGGACACGATCGCGGAGATCGCGCGCCTGCTCGCGCTGCCGTGACGGGGCGCCAGCGCTAACCGAGCGCCTTCCTCAGCGTCGCCGCCGCTCGCTCCACCGCGCCCTCGACGTGCGCGTCCGCAGGCAGGTTCACGACCACGCCGTCCAGCCCGGGCTCGAGGATCTCGCGCTGCACGCGTTCGCCGACGGTGTCGGGATCACCCAGCACGAGCGCGCGATTCACCATGTCGCGCACCGGCGCCGGCAGCGTTTCCCAGTTCATGCCGCGGCGCGCGAGAAACTCGTTGCGCAGCGCTTCGGCCTGCTCGTGCGTCGGTGCCAAGATGAACGAGCCCAGCCAGCTCTTGCCGATCGTGCGCGGATCGCGGCCCAGCTCCTGACAGTGCCGCGCGAGCGCCTCGAGCTTGCGCGGGATCTCAGCAGGCGCGCAGGTGAGGTTGCTCTCGTCCGCGTACTTCGCGACGAGGCGCAGCGTGCGCTTCTCGCCGCTGCCGCCGATCAGGATCGGCGTGCCGCCGAGCTGGATCGGTGCCGGAGAGTTCAGCGCGGCCTGCGCGCGGTAGAAGCGTCCGCTCACGCTCGGCTTCTCGTCGCGCAGCATCGGCGCGATGATCGACAGCGCTTCCTCGAGCCGATCGAGGCGCTCGCGGATCGGCGGAAACTCGAAGCCGTAGCCGACGTGCTCCTGCTCGAACCAGCCAGCGCCGATGCCGAGCAGCGCGCGGCCGCCGGAGATCACGTCGAGCGTCGTAACAATCTTCGCGAGCAGCGCCGGGTTGCGATACGTGTTGCCCGAGACGAGCGTCGCGAGCCGCGCGCGGCGCGTTCGCGCCGCCAGCGCGCCGAGCAGCGTGTAGGCCTCGAGCATCGGCTGATCGGGTGAGCCGAGCGCCGGCAGCTGGTAGAAGTGATCCATCACGAACACGGTGTCGAAGCCCGCGTTCTCGGCGCGGCTCGCGATCTGCGCGACCTGCTCGAACAGCGCGGACGGCGCGACGCCGGGGAAGCTGAAGTTCGGGATCTGGAAGCCGAGGCGGGTGGTCATCGGGGATCCTCCGGGCGCGAGCTCAGGTTGGCTCGCGTTTGACCGCCGCGCTTCCAGTTACTGAGCGCGTGACCGCGAGCACGGCCCGGCGGAACGACTCTGCATCGATGGCGGGGAACCGGTACAGAAGCGGCTCGATCTCGTTGAGCTTCTGCTCCAGCTCCGGACGATCGACGTGGCCGCGATCGATCAGCTGCGCGACGTCGCTCCGATCCTGGGCATGTCCGCGCTCGATTTTGGCGAGCGCCTGCGCATGGAGATCGAAGTGGTGAAAGTCGAGGCGGCCTTCGCGCGCGATGCGCGCCCATCTCGATCTGCCTCGCGCCCAATGCGCGCATGAATGTACGCGGGCGGTCTCGATCTACCGGGCGGCGCGTGCGAGA
>Ga0187894_10002861_pt1 | contig 20088 bp, 19 predicted proteins | sample GBC1701081metaG_FD_136650 | JGI IMG/M metagenome (GOLD analysis project Ga0187894, IMG submission 136650) | White microbial mat communities from a lava cave in the Kipuka Kanohina Cave System on the Island of Hawaii, USA - GBC170108-1 metaG ...
ACCGCGTCAAGAAGCTTGCAGGCGTGACGTTCCATCAAAAACTTGGGACGATGGCGCAGAAACAGGAGCGGCTTGAAAAACTAGTCACCATCATCGCGCCCCTTCTCAATCCCGGTGCAGAAAGTTATGAAACCATCAATCAATGTCGTAAGGCTGCGACGCTGTGTAAAGCCGATCTCCTTACCGGCATGGTAGGAGAATTTCCTGAGTTGCAGGGCATAATGGGGGGCGAGTACGCAAAACATGATGGCGAATCTGAGGCGGTCAGTCAGGCCATCAGGGAGCAGTATCTTCCACGATCTATCGAAGGAGAATTGCCCCGGACTATAGGTGGTCAGGTGCTGTCGTTGGCCGACCGGCTGGATTCGGTGGCGGCGTTCTTCCACGTGGGTCTCGTGCCGACCGGATCGGAAGATCCCTTTGCGTTGCGCAGGAATGCCACGGCCATCGTCAGAATTATTCTTGAGAGTGGCCTCAGATTGGATTTGGGGGAATGTATTCGTCATGCAAGAGCGATTGTGAGCAAGGATGGATTTAAGGGAGCGGCAGGTTCTGAACAAGAAGGAAACCGCCGCATTGTCGAATTCATATTTGAGCGGGTTCGACACTATGCCAAGGTCGTCCATACCTTGCGGGACGATGTCATCGAAGCAGTGCTCAAACCGGTTCACGACGAGGCGCTGGACCTCGTGGATCTTGTTCTGAGAATGCAGGCGCTTGAATCCATGACCACGAAGCCGGAATTCGATCCCTTGATCATCGGCTTCAAGCGTGCGCACCGGCTCGTCGAAAAAGAGCAGTGGGATCGTAAGCCGGTCGATCCGGCGCGGTTCGAACATCCTACGGAGTTGGCGCTCTACAAGGCGATGGATCGAGAAAAGACGCTATCCCGGCTCGCGATCGCGACGAACCAATGGGACTATGGCCAGGCCCTAGACTCGCTGGTGCGTTTGAAGCCTGCTATCGATGCGTTTTTCACCGCGGTCATGGTGAATGCGGAGGATCCGGACGTCCGGAGCAACCGGTTGTCGCTGCTCCAGGAAGTGGATGACTTCTTCAACTCATTCGCGGACTTTTCGCAGATTGTGGTAAAAGGGAGTTAGACAGGATTATGTAGCCATGGCACAACATCCCCCTATGGATGTCAAGACCACAGTGACCGGTGATGCGGAGGCACGCAAGGCGCTGGTTCGACGATTCGCCAGGCTGGTGTCTCTTGCTTTGATGATTATCTGCAACGCGATCGTACTGGTCGGATTCTGGGCCAGCGGGATCAATCTCGATGAATTGGCGGCGACCCCCGATGTCTTCAACTCCAAACAAGATATTTGTCTTCGGTTCGCCTGGCAGCCTGTCGAGGGAACAGCATCCCCAATACGCGTCTGCTCGGAGTGGATCAATCTATCCGACCCGTCCGGCAAGACTCATCAGCTGCAACGGGAGATCAAATTTCGGGAAGGGCCGGAAGGTGGGAAGTATTATGTCGATCAGCGGGAGCATGCCGACTATCGGTTGCTCATATTGGTGCTGGTTGTCGTGGCAGTGATTGCGTTAGGGGTGATGGCGAAATGGTATTTGGTCAGTCGGTATCGGCTGCGTCTCGAATCCGCCGCCAGCCACGGGACGTCACTGGTCCATTGAATTGAACTGAAGTCGCCGCAAAGGAGAGGAAGCGTGGCAAAGAAATACGTGTACTACTTCGGTGACGGATCGGCCGAAGGAACCTCCAACATGAAAGAACTCTTGGGTGGGAAGGGCGCCGGGCTTGCCGAAATGACGAATCTCGGCATCTCCGTTCCGCCGGGCTTCACGATTTCCACCGAAGCCTGTGTTGAATATTACAAGAATGGAAAACAGTATCCCCCCGGCATGTGGAAAGCTGCGTTGAAATCGCTGAAGCGAGTCGAGCGGTCGATGGGCATGGGGTTCGGCGATCCCGAGCGTCCGCTGCTGGTCTCGGTCCGGTCCGGCGCTCGAGCCTCGATGCCGGGCATGATGGACACCGTCCTGAATGTCGGTCTGACGACCAAGACGGTCGAGGGGCTGGCGGCTAAAACACGCAACGATCGGTTTGCCCAGGACAGCTATCGGCGCTTCGTGTCCATGTACGGCAGTATCGTGATGGGTGTGCCGCGCGAACATTTCGAAGCGATCCTCAAACATAAGAAGGCCGAGGTGGGCGTGACGCACGAAACCCATCTCGATGCGCGGCATCTCCGGGAATTGGTGTCCAGCTTTAAAGCACTGATCAAGGAAGAAACGAAGAAAGAGTTCCCTGATGAGCCGCTCGAACAGCTTCGCTTGGCCGTCAACGCTGTTTTTTCGTCCTGGTTCGGGGCGCGTGCCGTCACCTATCGGCGCCTCTATGGGATTCCCGACTCGTGGGGCACGGCTATCAACGTAGTGGCGATGGTATTCGGGAATATGGGGGAAACGAGCGGCACCGGTGTCGCGTTTACACGCGATCCAGCCACCGGCGATAAGAACTTTTTCGGTGAGTGTTTGATGAACGCTCAAGGCGAAGATGTTGTGGCCGGTATCAGGACTCCGCTTCCAGTCAATGCGCTCGCCAAGAATGTGCCGGGGGCCTACAAGGAACTGGAGCACACCTACAAGAGACTCGAAAGGCATTACCGGGACATGCTCGATCTGGAGTTTACGATTCAAGAAGGCAAGCTCTACATGCTGCAAACCCGGGTCGGTAAACGGACCGGAATTGCCGCCGTGAAGATTGCGGTCGATATGGTCAGAGAAGGCCTCATCTCGAAGCGGGAAGCGGTGCAGCGGATCGGACCGGAACAATTGTCGCAATATCTCTATCCGATTTTTGACATGAACGAAGAGTCAAAATCCAATCCACTCGGCAAGGGCCTCCCAGCCGGTCCTGGGGCGGCTGCCGGGAAAATCGCGCTTACTCCCGACCGTGCTGTGACGATGAAAGCGGCCGGGATGCGCGTGGTGTTGGTCAGACAGGAAACCAGCCCGGACGACATTCACGGGATGAACGCTGCGGCAGGGTTTTTGACGGCGCGGGGAGGGATGACATCACACGCAGCAGTGGTTGCCCGGCAAATGGGCAAGGTCTGTGTCGCCGGCTGTGAGTCGGTGGAAGTCTTGGACGCCCAGTCGGTTCGCATTGGAGCCAAAGTGTTCCGCGAGGGGGACTATCTTTCCATCAACGGTTCGACCGGCAACGTATACGAGGGGGACCTGCCTGTCGTCGAATCTGAGATCATTCAAGTCATCCAGGGCAAGTTGGATGCGAAGAAATCGGACAAGTACCAGCGCTTCGCGCTGATTCTGTCATGGGCCGACCGCGTGCGGACGCTTCGCGTCCGCGCCAATGCGGACGTGCCGGATCAGGCGAACATCGCACGAGGTTTCGGCGCGGAAGGGATTGGACTCTGTCGGACCGAGCACATGTTCTTTGCCGAGGATCGCATCCCGATTATGCAGAAAATGATCTTGGCGAGGACCAAAGAAGAACGGGAAAAATTTCTCGATCAGCTCCTGCCGCTGCAAAAAAAGGACTTCATCGGGCTCTATCGTGAGATGGCGGGCTATCCGGTCACCATTCGTCTGCTCGATCCTCCACTGCACGAATTTCTGCCGAAGCGTGAAGAGTTGATGGTGGAGATTGCGCAACTGGAACTGACTGGGCGTGACGGAGCCAAGCTAGAAGAGAAGCGCCGATTGCTGGCCCGAGTCGAGGAACTACACGAGTTCAATCCTATGCTCGGGTTACGCGGCTGCCGGCTCGGAATCACGATGCCGGAAATCACCCGCATGCAGGCGCGGGCCATTATGGAGGCTGCGTGCGAGCTGGCCAAGGAAGGGAAGAAGATTGTCCCGGAGATCATGATCCCGCTGGTGGGGATGGTTTCCGAAATGAAAGCGCAGAAAGATTTGATCCGCGAGGTCGCGCAAGAGACCATGAAGCGGTACAACGTGAAGCTGTCCTATCTCGTGGGCACGATGATCGAATTGCCGCGTGCTGCCGTGACGGCCGATCGCATTGCGACAGAAGCGGAGTTCTTTTCGTTCGGGACGAACGACCTCACCCAAACCACATTCGGTTTCTCCCGTGACGATGCCGCAAAGTTCATCGATTTTTATCGAACCGCCAGCATCATGGAAGCGGATCCCTTTGCAGTGCTCGATCGAGAAGGGGTGGGAGCCTTGATGAAGCAGGCCATAGATGGAGGCCGGAAGGCCCGTCCCGGGATTAAGCTCGGCATCTGCGGTGAACACGGCGGCGATCCCAGTTCCGTGGAGTTCTGTCATGAACTCGGATTGGACTATGTGAGCTGTTCGCCCTATCGTGTTCCCATTGCGCGGCTTGCGGCGGCCCATGGGGCTTTGGCTGAAGCCGGATCGAGCAGTTCCCTCCCTGGGGGCAAGGTGTCAGGGTCTCGTGCGAAGGCGAAGAAGGCAACGATGAAGACCACGAAGACGAAGTCGGCTCAGCGGCCTCGCAGCCGATCGCGCGTCACGCGCAAGACACGGTGACCGCCACCACACCGCACCGCTACTTCATGACCCTGGCGCTTCGTCTTGCGGCGAAGGGCCGTGGCAAGACCAGCCCGAATCCCATGGTCGGCGCTCTCGTCGTCAAGAACGGCCGCATCGTAGGCCGCGGATACCATCACGGTCCAGGGCAACCTCACGCAGAAATTCTTGCGCTCAACGAAGCGGGGCCACGCGCCAAGGGCGCGACACTCTACGTCACGCTCGAACCCTGTTGCCACCTCCTCAAACGAACGCCACCGTGCGTGCCGGCAGTGGTTGACTCCGGGGTGCAACAGGTGGTCGTGGCGATGACTGATCCCAATCCTATGGTCAAAGGACGAGGGATCGCTGCCCTACGCCGGGTTGGGGTCGCGGTAACGATTGGCATTGCACAAGAGGAAGCGGCGCGGTTGAATCGCGCATATCTCCATTGGGTGACGACCGGCCGTCCCTATGTGACCCTGAAGGCAGGAATGACATTGGATGGAAAGGTGGCGACAGCCAAGGGGGAGTCTCGATGGATTACTGGCGCGCGTGCACGGCAAGAGGCGCATCGATTCCGGAGTCAGGTGGATGCCGTTGTCGTCGGGGTCGGCACCGTCATTCAGGATGATCCCGCGATGACGGCGCGACTCTCCGATCGCCCACTGAAGCTGGCACCCCGGCAGCCGTTGCGTGTCGTGCTCGATAGCCGGCTCAGAACGCCACCGACGGCGAGGGTCTGTACCACGCAGGACCGAGCGAAGACGTTGATCGCGACCACGAGTCTGGCATCCCGGTCACGCCGCCACCCATTTGAACGGGCAGGGGTAGAGGTTGTGTCACTTTCGACGAAGAACGGAGGTGTCTCTCTCCAGGCGTTGATGACGATGTTGGGCAAGCGTGGGATGACCTCTGTGCTCATCGAAGGCGGCAGTACCGTCAATGCTGCGGCGCTACGGGAAAAATTGGTCAATCATGTGTTGCTCTATCTCGCGCCTACTCTTATGGGAGGGCAGGATGCCAAGGCTGTGATCGGCGACCGTAGCCCGAAGCGATTGGCCCAGGCACTGCCGTTACGTCACCTCACGGTCCGTCGCATCGGGAAAGATCTGGTCGTGGAAGGAGATCTGTGACGCGCTGGCTTCTCTCAAGTGTCCTGGTTGTCATCCTTGCGGGTTTCGCCGACTACAAAATGGACGCCGCTGCTGTCGCGCCTTCTGCTGAGATGAAAACAGAGGTCTTCCGCTACCTGGATAGTACGGATGCAGACGAAGCAGCCGGAATTCTCAAGTCAATTCTCTCCGATCCACAGGCCACAATCGACCAGACAATCGGGATCATTCAAACGGGGCGGGACTATGCCCTGCAGCCGATCGGAACCATTCCAGAGGAGGAAATCGATGTGCAGGGGGAAGCCTACGATTTGGCACTCTCCGTCCCCCTTACCTATCAGACAGCGAAGGGCTATGGATTGGTCGTGTGTCTGCATGGCGCGGGGTTTACCGGTCAGGCCTATCTGGAACGCTGGCAGGCTCGATTGGGCGAGGACTATGTGTTGGCCTGTCCAACCGCTCCGATGGGCGCCTGGTTTACGAGAGACGCGGAGGAGCTGGTGCTGGCGACGATTCGTTCCGTGCAACGGCGCTACCACATCGATCCTGACCGGATCTTTCTCACCGGCATGTCCAATGGCGGGATCGGCGCCTGGGTGATCGGCATGCACGATGCGCCTCTCTTTGCCGGCATTGCTCCCATGGCCGGCGGCCTCGATAACGTGCTGATGCCGTTTCTGGCCAACCTTCGCTCCACGCCGATCTATATCATTCACGGAGCCAAAGATCAGGTGATGCCGGTGGAACTCAGCCGCACGATTACGAAGGAATTAACCAGGCTGGACTATCCCTTTGTCTATCGCGAACATGATCGCGAGCACCCCATGGCAGGCGGGCACTACTTCCCCAGGGAGGAATTACCTGAGCTGGTGGCCTGGCTCAACGCCCAGCGGCGCAATCCCTTGCCGACGAGGGTGACGGTGGTGCGTGAGGCAAGTCATTTTCAACCGTTTGGATGGGTGCGCATCGACGCGACCGATCCCATTGCCGCGTTCTCAGAAGATTTGGTCGGTAAGCGAGACGACCGAATCAAGCGGCGAGAATATGCGAGGCTGGACGCCTCCATTGTGGCGCCGAATCACATTGAAGTCCGGGCCGAGCGAGTCCAACGATATAGCCTCTTCCTGAATGAGCAGCTTATCGATTCTTCCAAGCCGCTCGTCGTGCTCACCAATGGGCAGGTGTCTTTCGATGGTCCCGTGACGCCGTCGCTTGAGACCTTGTTGAGACAGGCGCGGCTGCGACAAGACGCCGGGCAACTCTTTCCCATACATCTCGCCATCCAGGTTCGAAAGCAGCCGTCATGATCCCCTGGTGGTTGCGCGCGCGCATGGCCGGTTCGCTGGCTTTGCTCGTCGTGATGGGGTTGAGTACGATTTCCTACTCAGGCGTGGCCCAATCGGAGAACTGCTCCTTACCATCCGAGCACAGAGGGATGAGCTTTCCAGTTGAAAAGATCGATCCCGATTGGGCCTGCCGGCTACACGCGATTGTCGACAACTACACCACAGTCGGCGAGGTCGGCCCGATCCGAACCGTTTTGCCAGAATGGCTCTATCATCAACTGCTGGACCGCCCACCTCTGGCAGCAGGCTTGATCAATCGTTTGGACCTTGCCTTGTATAAGTCTGAAGTGAGAGGCCCAGGCCGCTTCTGGGGGCACGATGGTGAAGGTACTGGAGGGATCGTGCAGCTTGTCTATCAGGACCGCCACTCTCGAATTTACTATCTCGAAGGATCGCACGACAGCCGGTTCCTCCCGCACCTCACCGGCAAGGCGGTCGTGTTTCTGAGGATGAGTCCGGTGAAAGACACCGACGGGATGGAAGCGATGGACAGTACCATGGTCTCCTATACAAGACTGGACAATCGCATCCTTTCCGGAGTGGTTTCCTTGCTGCGACCGCTTATCGGGGGGACGGTAACAAGGAAGTTGCGTAAAGGAGTGGAGACTGTCAATCAGCTGAGCCTCCTTATGCGGCAACATCCAGACCGGGTCCTGTTTGAGGCTATGGATCCGCCAGCTTTCCCGGAGGATGAGGTGGTTTTTCTGAAACAAGCGCTGGAGAGTCTGTCGCATGCCGGCGACTTAATCCCAACCAGAGCGCCTTTACCATGACGACGTCGCGCAGCTTTACGTTGCTTTGCACCGTCGGCGTGTTCTGCTTTATCAGCTACAACATGGTCCGGATGCCGGTGTTGGCGCTGTTCGCGGAGTCCCTGGGGGCTGGCCCAGAACGGATCGGACTCATCGTGTCGGTCTCTACGCTGACAGGAGTGTTTCTCAAGCTGCCGTCCGGTGCGCTGTCCGACATTTATGGTCGTCGGTTCCTGCTTCAGATCGGAGTGGTGGCGTTCGGGCTTCCGCCGTTTCTGTACCCCTGGGTGACAGATCTCGATGTGCTGACCGCCTTGCGTTTCTTCCATGGGCTGGCCACCGCCATCTTTGCGCCGAGTGCATTGGCGACCGTGGCCGATCTCTATCGGGAACGGCGAGGCTCCGCGCTCGGCACCTACACGGCCTCGACGCAATCCGGTGCGTTGCTCGGGCCATTCATCGGTGGGTATCTGATTTATGTGTCGGGATTCTCAGCCGCCTTCGTCTCCGCCGGCATTTTCGGCTGCATCGCCATTGCCATTTTCTACAGCCTGCGCCTCACGCCGCCTCCCCCGCGTATTCAGGAGAGAGGGATTGCTCCGTTGATGGCGGAGATGTGGAAGGGTTTCAGGGTGGTCGCCAAGAATCGCAAGGTTCTCATTACCAGCTCGACCGATGCAGCGAAGATGATTGCGAACGGAGCCTTGATGGCATTCCTCCCGCTCTATGGCGTCTCGGCGGGATTGAATACAGGAGAAGTCGGGTTGCTATTTACGGTTCAGGCCCTCACGTCGCTTGTCTCCAAGCCGATTATGGGCCGGGTGTCCGATAGCGTCGGGCGTCAGCCGCTCATCATCATTGGCCTCGTGATCTGCGCCGCGACCTTTGTCTGTATTCCACAGGTGTCGTTGTTCTGGCTGTTATTGTTGCTCTCGGCGGGCTTTGGGTTCGGCGAAGCTGTCGTCTCCTCGTCATCCTCCGCCTTGGTCGCGGACAGTTCCGAGTTCAAGACGCTTGGGGCGGGGATGGGCATGCAGGGGACGATCGGAGACATCGGTCATGCCAGCGGACCGCTGCTGGCAGGCATTCTGATTGCGAACATAAACTATGGCAACGCCTTCGCGATCATCGCCGGCCTGCAACTCGTTGCAGCGGCAGTCTTCTGGATGACAATGAGACGGGCGTAACATCGATGCTATATAATGGGGCGGTGTTGAACGTCGTCGCAACGGAAAATATTGTCATCGGCACACTGGCTGGTATCGGTGTGATCGTGTTGGTTGTGATGGTTGTGTTCGTCGTGAAACGGATTATGAGGGAAGAGTAATGTTCACCGGTATAGTCGAAGAGCTGGGCGCCGTCATCTCAATTGACAAGACCCTCGCTGGTACGCGGATGACGATTCTCGCCTCAGCCGTGATGGGCGACCTCAAAATAGGGGACAGCGTCAGCGTCAACGGCATCTGTCTGACTGTGGTGAACAAGAACGAGCACAATTTTTCCGTGGAGGTCTCTCCTGAAACCCTGTCTGTGACTAACCTCGGGCAGCTTGCTGCAGGCGCACCGCTGAATCTGGAACGAGCCATGAAGCTCAACGAGCGGCTCGGTGGCCATCTTGTGGCCGGCCATGTGGACGGTATCGGCACGGTTCGCAACCGACAGCAGGATGGGAACGCCTTCGTCTTCACAATCGAAGCCCCGCCGGAGATTCTGCGCCACTGTATCGTGAAAGGGTCCGTCACCGTCGACGGTATCAGCCTGACGATCAACCAGGTGACCGATCGTGGTTTCTCCGTCTCGATTATTCCGCACACGGCGAAAGTGACCACTCTCGGCCTCAAGCAAGTCGGCGATCAGGTCAATCTCGAATCGGACCTGATTGGGAAATACGTGGAACGATTGCTACAGGAACGAGGACAGATGCCCGCCAAGCCCACACCTGTCATTGACAAAGACTATCTTCAAAAACGAGGACTCATATAGCGGGAGAGTCGAACGGGACTCGCAAGATGGGTGAGACGAAGCGGAAGTCCGATCTGCCCATGTCGTGCTTTTCTCGCCAGTCCTGCTCGTCCCGCGCCAGGCCTGAGGCCGCCATGCCTAAACGTCTCACCGTGGATCGACTGTTCTCGAAGCTTGGCATTGCTTCCCGTGGGACGAGCCAGGAGTGGATCCGTGCGGGGCGAATTCGTATCAATGGTCGGGTTGTGCGCGATCCGGCCACGTGGGTTTTGTGGCCGAAAGACTCTGTCTCAATCGATGACCAACCGATTCATGGATCGGCCAAACGATTTGTCCTCTTTCATAAACCCAAAGGGGTCATCACGACGCACAGTGATGAGAAGGGCCGTAAGACGATCTTTGATGTGTTGCCTGCAGATCTGGGATATCTGCATGCCGTAGGGAGACTCGATCAGGCGACCAGCGGCCTCCTCCTGCTCACCAACGATTCGGCACTATCCAGCTTTCTCACTGATCCGACTCATAAAGTCATGAGAATATATCTCGTCACCGTGCGAGGAGCATTCACTGAGTCACAAGCCGCAGAGACGACAGTTGGAGTAGTCGAGGGTGGTGAGCGCCTTCAGTGCCACAGCGTGAAGATTCAAAAGAGTTCCGGCCGCGAATCCCATCTGGAAGTGGTCTTGGTCCAGGGGAGAAACCGTGAAATCCGGAGACTGTTCAAGGCCCTGGGACATGAAGTGACCAGGCTCAGGCGTGTTCAATACGGTCCCTTCAAATTGGAAGATCTCCCGTCCGGCGCATGGTACGAAATCCCCATCGAAGACGTGAGGAAATCGCTCGGACTGTAACCAACTTGTTTTGGTCTATTTGGTTTCTTTAGTTTCTTTGGTTGAACCGGAGTAGCCGGATAAATCAGAGAAACTAGCCCAGTCATTCCTTAATTCCAAGAGCTGCGGAATGCGAGTGTATTGGAAATGGGTGATGAAGTCAGTTCCGAGCTTGGTGCTCGGAATGCTTATGTTGCTTTCGACCGTCACCCCACGGCAAGCCCGTTCCAATGTGGAGGCCTGGTTTATCTATTTCGGCGTGGAGGATGTTCCGCCATGGCTGGTAGATAAGTCCATAGACACATGGATATTTTGGATTGCGTTTGTGGGCTTCTGTGCATGGGCCGTTCACTTATATGTGCGAACAAATGTAAGACATGGAACATTGTCTATTGTGATTCGTGACGGAGAACCCTGGGTGCAGGTGAATCCGGGCATAGATCGGTCGCGGGCAGCCTCCATCAGCGGATCGCTGTATACCTACCGGATCGCATTGGTCAACAGCGATGATTCGACTATTAGGAATGTAGAAGTGAAGCTGACCTCTTTGGAGAAGAGGCCGGAGAATTTCCATGTCATAGGCAGTTGTCTTAAACTGAGAAATGACCGGACCGGGGCAATGAACTGCAACGTGTATCCCACCAAAGATCCGCAATGTATGGATGCTCTGTTCGTCGATGTCTTCAATCTCTTCATAGGCCCTCAAGGATATTCATCCCTGAGCGTCACGTCGCTGCCGGAGGAGATGAATCGCCATATTCCAGTAGACAAGTATGATGTGAAAATCATCGCGACAAGTGAAAGTGGCGAAATGGCTGTAGGTGACATGGCCTTCATTCCACGCGCTGATCACATCCCGGAGTTCAGATTACTCAAGATGCAATCATTCCCTGGTCGATGAATTGTCCATGGCCAATTGCCATCGATTGGTCTTCCTCTGATTTGAGGAAGCCTTGTCCGGACCTAGTCTGAATGGCCCTGATCGGGTCGATGGGGTAGTGGGAGCGGTTTCCTAAACCGTCTCTGTATGGCCAACCCGTATCGAGGCATCAAGTTTTCAATAGGTTGCAGTGTCCGACCTGGGCCCTAGCCGTTCCTGTGCTAGATTTGTCTTATCCGTCTGACCCTTCTTCCAACGGTTTGAGAGCTGATTCGGAAAGGCTTGGAATGTCTCGCAGAAATCCACGAGTACTGATTCTGGGCGGTGGGTTCGGCGGCATGTTTGCCGCGCTGGAATTCGAACGAGCGCTGGCGCGTGGAGCCGACTTGGAGGTCACTCTTGTCAATCGCGACAACTTTTTCCTCTTTACTCCGATGCTGCACGAAGTCGCGGCGAGCGACCTCGATATCACCAATATCGTCAGCCCCATCCGCAAGCTGTTGCGCCGTGTGACGTTTTTCCACGGCAACGTCGAATCCATCGATCTCGTGAATAAACGTGTCGGCTTGTCGCATGGTCACGAGGAACATTGCCATTCCCTGTTATACGACCACCTGGTGCTGGCTCTCGGGTCGACCACAAACTTCTACAACCTTCCCGGCTTGGCCGACCGCGCACTCACGATGAAATCGTTGGATGATGCGATTTTTCTGCGCAACCGACTCATCGCAAATCTGGAAGAAGCGGACTTTGAATGTTCTTCACACCTTCGCGCTCCTTTGCTGAATTTTGTCGTGGCCGGCGGAGGGTTCGCCGGCGTCGAAACCATCGCCGCCATGAATGACTTTCTGCGGGAGGCGGTCCGGTTCTTTCCACATCTTCGAGAAGACATGCTTCGGATCATTCTGGTCAATGCGGGGAAGATTATCCTGCCGGAACTCGGAGAGAAGCTCGGCACCTACGCACAGCGAAAGCTCATGGAACAAAAGGTAGAAATCCATTCGAACTGTAAAGTCACCGCGGTGACGGATCGCGAAGTCATGCTCAGCGATGGAACGACGGTGACGACCAATACACTGATCTGGACCGCAGGGATCTGCCCGAACTCCCTCTTGGACACACTGCCCTGCAAGAAAACGCAGGGCCGGGTTCTCGTCAACGAGTACCTGGAAGTTCTCGAGTGGCCTGGGGTCTGGGCTTTTGGCGACTGTGCGTTCGTGCCGGACCTCAAAACAGGGACATACCATCCCGCGACCGCGCAACACGCGTTGCGCGAAGGGAAGGTGGCGGCTCAGAATATCCTGGCAACCGTTCGCGGCGAGCGGAAAAAACCCTTCCTGTTCACGACGCTCGGGCGACTGGCCCCCATCGGGAAACGGACCGGCGTCGCCAACATTCTGGGGGTGAATTTTTCAGGCTTCATGGCCTGGTGGCTGTGGCGGACGATTTACTTGATGAAACTGCCCCGATTTGAAAAGAAAGTCCTCGTGGCCTTGGACTGGACGCTCGATTTGCTCTTTTCGAAGGATCTCGTCCAGTTCAGGACTACTCGTCCCGCTACCTTCTCACAGGCGGATGAAGAACCGGACAAGCAGGCCAGTCCAGCCTTGGTCGGCGCCGGTATCGAGCATGTGAAATGAACACAAGAACAGTAGTACGTGTCTTCGGCTGACTACTTTACAACCACAGTTATTGCTCGCTCAAATCCTGCTAGACTCACCACGTTGACAGAGTTTTCACAACGATCTTTAGCTGTCCTCTATCTGCCTGTTGTTCTGCGCACAGTGTTCAAAAACCTTCTCATGATCGAAAGCAGAGAAGTCGATTTTTCTAGGGCTTTGACGTATCCTTCCGTCTGTTCCAAAAACAAATGTTATTGGAGGTTATGGCTATGAGAAAAATTTCCCCAATCCTCTTGATCAGGGCCTTGGTGATCGCCGGGATATCTCTCGCCTTGATTGCCGTCTTCCGCCCCGCCGCCATATCTAGTGCCAGTGGAGGGGTGACCGAGGAGTCCACTTCGAAAGCCGCGACCCAACTTCTCATGAAACAGCAAACGGCACGAGACAAAACTCCTTCGGGTGCAGCACCGTTTTGTCTTGTTACCCCCCAAGGTACAAAATGTATCTATGATGACGCGTCCACATGCCGTATGGCTGCATCCATAAACACTCCTGCATATGCAAATCAAGTAAGGTGCGTGGCAAATCCGGATCGTTAACCAAACAATCCACTCCTGTAGCCAAAGTCAGTTGATATTGATTTTGTACTCCCCTAATGTACATCTCACCAAATTAAGGAAAGTCGGCGTGTTGTGGATCAAGCAGTGAGGTCGCGTGAGACGCACAAGGTGGGGAGTCGATCGGTCATGGACCTGAAGATGGCAGATCGGCGCGTGACGCCGCGCGTCCGGGTGCAATTTCGCACCACGGTGTCAGACCCTACCCAACCCGAGGGAACCGGCCTCATGCTCGATCTCTCAAAGGGCGGGTGCCGGCTGGAAAGCCCGTTCCTCTTTTTGCCCGGCCTCTCGTTAGAACTGCGCATCTATGTGCCCGGCTTGGAGTGGCCGCTGATGATTGACGGGGCTGATGTGCAGTGGGTAAATGAGCAAACCGCCGGTCTGGCTTTTGTTCGAATCAGCGAGACGGAGCAGCAGCGACTCGACGACGTGCTTACCACTCGACTTGCCGGGAAGTCCGAGGACGGCGACGAAGAGCCGTTCGAAGCGGGGCCGGTTGCGTTCCACGAACTTGCGCAGGCCCTCTCGAACGACCCGGAATTCGCAATTAACAAGGGTCTGGCGTGGTTCGCTCAAGACCGGGAGCAATTTCGGTTTCGAGGGGGGAGTGTGCTCAGCAGAGCGTTTCCCAGCTGCACCCCGGAGTTCGCTGCCGCGCTCGCCAAGTTGGTAGAAGCTGGCGGCGATACGGAGGCAGAGTTCTCCCTGGTGGTTCTCCAGAACTATCCCGGGGAGACATCCACCTACGTGGTCTTGAAAGAAATTGTGTCGCGATTTCCACAGGACGATCGCAAAATGAGTGGCGTCCGGACCAGCCTCGACAGCACCGGCGTGGTCTCTGGTGAATTCGGGCTTGCGGACGCCTGGCGGGTCAAGAAGGAATCGCTGAGGCACTGGTTGACAGACGAACGGGGGGCGGTCACAGCGTTCGCCGAGACGCATAGTGCAGAACTCGATCGCATGATCGCGGCAGAGGGGCGTCGGATGGAGGCCGAACGGGAAAGGCGAAACAGGAGCAATGACGAGACCGAGCCAGGTGCGTACAGGGCGAAACCCTTCTGATCGAGGAGCGGATTCAGAACCTAGAGAAGAAGGGGCTGCTGCCGAAGGAGAAGTAGAGTAACCGGACGGACATCATGCAAGTCGTTTGACAACCTCAGAAGTGGTGGCCACTTCTCCAAAGATACCCCCTTCCACACCGATCATTGCGAGTGCTGCTTTGTGCAAGCTCGGGTCTCCAGACGCCGAGGCATCACTCATCGTGATGCAACGGTAGCCAAGGTCAACGGCACTGCGTAGTGTCGAACTCACACATACTTCCGTGGTGACACCAGTCAGGATCAGCGTTTCAATCCGGTTCTTCGTAAGAACCTGTTGCAGTGTGGTGTGAGGGAATGCGCTATAGCCCGGCTTGTCGATGACGATTTCTTTCTCAAGCGGACGTAAGGTATCGACGAAATCGTGTCCCTTTTCACCTCGCACTAACAGACGACCGAGCGGACCTTTCGAGCCGATTTCCGCACCGGCCTTTCGGCTACGCTCCAGTTTGTAGGGCGGACAATCGGACAGGTCAGGCACATGACCTTCGCGGGTGTGCACGATGAGCAATCCGGCTGGGCGCGCTACGGCTAGCAACTTTTGGATTGGAGCGATGGCGGCGACCAAGGGTGTAATGTCCAACCCTGCTTGAGCGGCATATCCTTCCGGTGAAAGGAAGTCACGCTGCATATCGATGACTAGTAACGCTGTCCGAGCGGGCGTTAGAGAATCGAGCAAGTTCGTTGCTGCCCGGCCCATTCCATACGATTTGCTGAGTGAAGCTTCTAAGTTACCGAGCAAGGCAGCAACACCCATGCCCGCCACGACCTGGCTTCCACGAACCAGAATTTCACGCCGCGAAGGTCCAGTCTTTATTGCCTCATTGGATTTTTCGGTTGTCATAGTCTCCTTTCTCACGCATTTTGTAAGACCCGCTTGTCCAAGGGGGAGTAGAAACGGGGTCATTCTACGTTTCCACCAGTTCCTGTGGACTTATGATCAGTCCGGGCCTCCCATCGAGTTTCAATCGAGAATCCATCAAGGGAAAAGGGAGGAGAGGGACTTAGCAGGATGCTCAAAAAGGCTGTCCAGCAAGGCCGCAGCCGATGAAAGCACCGGAGGCGTAACCTCTGGGCTACGTTGAGGATGCTTTCGAGGTGAGAACGCCGCTGGCGGCCTTTTTCAGCATCCTGCCGTTATTGGATGCCTGCCTGGCGTTGTAACCACCGCACATACTTCACGATCTGATCGACGTCGTCCGGTTTCACGGCGTCGATCTTGGGCATGTTGCCGAATTGCCAATGGTGGGCTTGGACGCCGTTCGCCGCAGCCCGTTGGAAAGCCTGGTCTCCGTGATGGTTCGGCTCGTAGACCTTGTGCACCAACGGAGGTCCATGGTCGGTTCCCACCGCTTGCTTTCCATGGCAGATCGCGCAGTTTGCGTTGAATGTGGTTTCGCCCACTTGGAATTCGGCCGGCACAGGGCCGCTTGCGACTGTTGGCTTGGGAGGCTCCGAGGAATCGCAGGCCGCGAGGAGGCCCAACCCCAGCAAACAGGCTCCAATCTGAAATCTTTTCGTCATCGTGATTTTCATAGAGTCGGTATCGCTGGTCCGGGCTATTCGTGAATCGTGAGCGAGAGTGAACTTCCAACTAGTCGCGCTTTTCTTGCACGTCTCGCGAGTCACGCTTTATATCGCATATGCGATGGGATCCACAACCCCAGCCTTCGCAAATCCTTCCCGCCGGATCACGCAACTATCGCATCGCCCACAAGCCTGATCTCCCGCCGGATCGTAACAACTATGGGTTAAATGAAACGGGACTTGCAGTTCGACTCCTTGCCGGATGATTTCCGCTTTCGTCAGCATCAGCAATGGGGCCTTGACCTGTAGGGATCTCCCTTCCATGCCTGCCTTCGTGCCTTCTTTCACGGCCATTTCAAATGCGCGAATGAAATCAGGCCGGCAGTCCGGATAGCCGGAGTAGTCGAGTACGTTCGCTCCAAAATAGATGAGAGACGCGCCCACAACTTCCGCATGCGCCGCCGCAATCGAGAGAAAGATGAGGTTCCGTCCCGGCACATAGGTGACGGGAATGGTCCGGCTACGCTTGTTGCCCTCTCGATCCTTGGGCACTGCCGCCGGGCCGGTGAGTGCCGACCCGCCGATGGCGCGTAGGTCCAGACTCATCACCAAATGGTTCGCCGCGCCTAAGGCGGCTGCGACTTGCCGAGCCCGTTCGATCTCCACGGCATGCCGTTGTCCGTAGGCTATGGTGAGGAAGAAGAGTTCGTAACCTTCTTGCCTGGCAATCGCTGCCGTGACGGTGGAATCCAGGCCTCCGCTGGCTAAGACGACTGCGCGAGGAATCATCGATGTCATGTCACGCCCACTCCCACATACGGTGCAGGTTCCCAAGCCTGGTCACGGAATGCAAGCGTTGCCTGATATGAGAAGAGACGAGATGATGATTGATCGGATATTGAATACGTGTGGCAGGGATAAAACCAGTCGCGAGTCAGAATGATAAGAACGATTAGTCGCGATCTTCTTCTCGCTCGATTTTTTCCAGCAGCTCTTCTTTCGACTGACACTCGACGCAGAGCTTGGCAAAGGGGACGGCTTCCAATCTTCGCTCACTGATCTCTACGCCACACTCCGCGCAGATGCCGTAGGTGCCCTCGTTGAGCCTCGTCAATGCTTCGTCGATGGCTTGCCGGCGTCGATTACGCATTTCCATCAAGGAAATGCCCAGCTCGCGATCGAGATCCATGAGGGCTTGATCGCCGACGTCGCGTGCGGACTCAAGTCGTCGTTGTTTATCCTCAATGAGGGATTGGCCCAGACTTCCTTCAATCTCTTTGATGATTTCCTGGCGCTTCCGCATCAACATCTGATGAAGAGCTTGGCGGCGGCGCTCTCTATCCTCGCGTTCTCTTGTCGACTCTTTCGGTTTGGCGGATAGAGGAGAGACTGCCATGCTGATAGGTTTTTCGAGAGTCACAACCGGTACACGCTTTGGTTTGCTTGCAGGCTTCTCGATCTTCGCCCGTGCCTTAGCCTTTGCCACCGGCTTCTTTTTGGCGGGGGTCTTTGTTGCCATGACAAGTCCTATTCCTGTGTTGAACGCCGAATAGCCTGAAAAAGTTCGGCATTCATAGCACGGCGCTCCCGCTTTTTACAAGAGGTTCTGAGAGACTAAGGATAGATAATTGTCGAATGGACAGGGTAGCCGTCCAGTTTCTCTCGGCCCTTAAGGCCTTGGAGTTCCACGAGAAAGTCGAGTCCGGCGATCTCGCCTCCCAACTGCCGAACGAGAGACACCGTGGCGGCGGCTGTGCCTCCTGTGGCCAATAAGTCGTCCACGATCAGCACCCGTTCGCCTATGCCGATCGCATCGCGATGGATGGCAAGGGAGTTTGAACCGTACTCAAGGCTGTATTTGACTTCAAAACTGTCGGCCGGCAACTTGCCGGGCTTCCGGACTGGAACGAAGCCGGCCTGCAACCGATTCGCCAGCATCCCGCCGAAAATGAACCCGCGTGATTCAATGCCAATGACTTTGGCTATCTGTTGCCCCTGATAGCGGGCAGTCAACTCATCAGTAATCGACGAGAGGGCGCGGGCGTCTTTGAGGAGTGTGGTGATATCGTAGAAGAGAATGCCGGGTTTTGGGAAATCGGGGACTTCCCGAATCAAGGCGTGATAATTGACGGAGGACATCGGTCAGAGCAAGTCGGATTGTGTCATGGTTCTTCGTTCAATGGTGTGGCGCAAATGCGCCAAGGCGGCCATTTCAATCTGCCGAACCCGTTCACGGGTTAACCCCATCTCCCGGCCGATTTCTTCCAACGTCTTGGCCTCACTCCCATCGAGCCCGAAGCGCGACATGATAACAGTTTGCTCCTTCTCAGACAACTCCTGTACCCATTCCATCATTTCCGCTCGACGCATCACCCCTTCGGCCGTGTCAGCAGGCGAGATACACGAAGGGTCTTCAATCACATCGCGCAAGAAGGTATCCCCACCCTCGTTGATCGGACTGTCCAACGAACAAGTCGTACGGACCACTTGCTTGAGATCCAACACCGTTTCGTCCGTTGTTTTCATCCTCGCCGCCACTTCCGAGGCAGTCGGCTCTCGTCCGAGTTCCTGAACGAGCTGCTCGGACTTGGCGAGATAACGGTTCAGCCGCTCGACCACATGCACCGGCAGCCGCACAAGCTTTCCCTGATTGATAATCGCTCGCTCGATGTATTGCCTGATCCACCAGGACGCATAGGTGCTGAAGCGAAACCCTCGCTTATAGTTGAACTTTTCCACGGCCTTGATCAGCCCAAGATTGCCCTCTTCGATGACATCGGAGAAGGGGAACCCCCGATTCATATATCGCTTCCCGATACTGATCACGAGGCGAAGATTCGATTCGATCATTTGCTGGCGCGCCTGCTCGTCTCCTGCCATGACGCGCTTGCCCAGCTGCTGTTCTTGTTTAAATGTCAGCAAGGTCGAATGACGGATCTCGCGCAAGTAACACTTGAGGGTATCCAATCCTTCGGAGCGGCGGCCCGGTTTGTCCTCGGCGATAGGCAACTCGTCGACTCTCGATGACGAGGCAGTGTCCTCATCGTCATGGTCGACGATGTGCCGGCGCGCTTCGCCCAAATCGGATAACTCCTCGTCTCCTCGCGCCATACGTTTCGCCTCTCCTACCGGTTTCCTCAGTACCACACTTGAAAGTGCGAAAATCGGCCTGTTGCAGGACTCCACTCTGCTTCAACCGTTGCCACTCGTGCAGCCGGCGGCCCAATCTTTAGGTCTTCGATCAGGATCAGAATCTGGTCTTTGGAGCCCTCAACTTCAAGTTCGACTCGGCCATCATGAAGATTTCTGACTCCTCCGCAGAGTCCTCGTTGCGATGCGACGCGCGCCGCAAACGCCCGATACCCAACCCCTTGGACTCTTCCCTTCACCAACAGCTTTGCTCGGAGCACTGCCGGTTCACTTGGCTCGGCCATAGATTCAGACGGACCGCGTATGACCAACGATGTCTACCAACGAAGGGATACTCTCACACCTCCGCAGAGGCGTCACGCATTTTGCGATTACGCGCGAGTGCATTTTGGCCGATGGTGTTGAAGCGTAAAAAGGAAGCGCTGGAAGAGATTCGAGGCACATGGGCATCGCGCGATTTTTCAGCGCGCAATCAAAATTTATGGATGTTACCGGAGAGATTACGTCGATCCGCGGCACGATCAAGCTATGATGCAGGGGCAACAGGAAGGGTTTATCCGCTGGTCGTCGTAACGATAAATCGATAAAGAGGCCAGCGGCACGAGCGAGCTCTGTGTGGTCGGGGCGAGAGGATTCGAACCTCCGACCCCTGCGTCCCGAACGCAGTGCGCTACCGGGCTGCGCTACGCCCCGACAAAA
>Ga0187894_10002862_pt1 | contig 20073 bp, 16 predicted proteins | sample GBC1701081metaG_FD_136650 | JGI IMG/M metagenome (GOLD analysis project Ga0187894, IMG submission 136650) | White microbial mat communities from a lava cave in the Kipuka Kanohina Cave System on the Island of Hawaii, USA - GBC170108-1 metaG ...
GATCAAGTGGCTCATCGACCCCGAGTACCGCGGGGTCGGGCTCGGCACCACGCTCGTCGGGATGTTCGTGCAGATGGCGCGGGAGAGCGGTCTCCGGCGCCTGACGTGCATGCTCATCTCCGACCTCGAGGCGGACGCGATCGAGACGCTGCGCACGCTCGGTTTCGAGGGCACGACGCTGGACGGCTACGGCACCGACCCCGACGGCACGCCCAAGGACATGGTGATGATGGTGCTGCGGCTGTGACGCCGGTCACCGCAGCGGGTTCGTGAGCGCGGGCACCGTCGCGCGCTTCAGGAACAGGATCGCGAAGTCGGTGTCCACGAGGTCGCCGAACGACCCGTCTTGGCCCTGCACGGCGAGGAGCTGCTCGGCGCCGTCCCGGTACCAGTCGCGCGTCCCGATGTTCCGCATCGAGAGGAGCGACCCGGCCCGCTCGAGGTTGAACAGGTAGTACCTCCACCACGTCTTCCCGCGGAAGACGTTCTCCTCGACGTCGTAGTACTCCTCGAGCCACGCGAGCGCGTCGCGGATCCCCTCGCGCGTCCGCCCGGTGAACGACGACTGGAACTGCTCGTTCCTCTCCAGCGCCTGCTGGCAGAGGATCAGCGAGCAGAGGCCCGCGGAGGTCATCGAGCCGTACGCGTCCCCCGATTCCGTGTAGGTGAACCCCCGCGCCTTCGCGCGCTCCCTCCGACGGTGGAGGTAGTCCTTCTCGCGCACGTACCGCGTCACGTCGAGGTCCGGCCCGTCCTTCTCCTGCACGCCCAGGATGAACCGCAGCGCCGGAAGCCACGCCTTCGACGTCGGCACGCCGCACCGGTTGGCGGACGCGAGCCCGAAGAGCGCGTACTGCGTGTTCGAGAGGTCGTACCCGCCGCCGGGGTAGCGCCAGACGGGGTAGAGCGGCGCGCCCTTCGCGGGCATCCCCGTGCCCTGCTGCGCCACGAGCCACTCCGCCGCGTCGCGGATCCACGCGCGGTCCTCCTCCGAGATCAGCGTCTTCGCGAGCCGCGGGCGCGTGAGGTAGGCGTCGCTCTCGTCGGCGCCGCCGGGGAAGTACTTCGCCTCGAGCGCCATGAGGAGGCACGCGACGCTGTAGGTGCGCTCGAACGGCAGCGGCTTCAGGAACGCGAACGCCCGCTCCACGCTCGGGTCGTCGCGCTTCACGCCCGCCTTCAGGATCGCGAGCAGCGTGAGCGCGCACGTCCCCATCGGGTCCCCGTGCATCTTGCCGCCCCACGTCCCCCGCGACGTCTGCGCCCCCACGAGGAACCGCGCGCCGCGGTCGATCGCCTCGTTGACCTTGCGGCGGAACGCCGCCGGATACGCCTCCGGCCGGAACGGCGCGTCGAAGGGAAGGTGGACGGTCACGTCCTTCTCCGCCGCCGGGACGACGAGCCCCTCGACGACCACCGCCCGCGCGCGCTCGGGGCCCTCCGCGGCGATCTCGAGGAGCAGCACGTTGTCGAGCGGGACGTCGACCGACACCGGCGCCGCATTCGGGAAGAGCGGGGGCGTCGCTGCGAGCGTGCGTCCGTCGCCGAGGACGCGGAACGTCACGCCCGCGCCCGCGGTGCCCTCGAGCACCCCGAACTTCACCGTGAGTCGCGTGAACGCGCTTCCGAGGTCGTAGCCGAGACGGAACGGCACCGGGCAGTTGAGGCCTCTGTAGCGCTTGCCGTCGAGGAGGAGCCCCGGCTTCGTCGGCGTCCGGTTGCGCAGGAACCTGGAGCCCTGCGTGTAACCGGGCCTTAGGTCCATGAGGAGCAATGCGTCGGGGGGCGGGGGGGCGGCGGCGAGCCCGGAGCCGAGCGCGAGAAGGAGCGCCGCGCGTCGCATCAGTGCGCCTCGAGCCAGTTGCGGCCGACGCCGACGTCGACGACGATCGGGACGTCGAGCTCCAGGGCGCCCTCCATCTCGCGCTTCACCACCGGCTTCCAGCGCTCGACCTCGCCTTCGGGGCACTCGAAGAGCAGCTCGTCGTGCACCTGGAGGATCATGCGCGACTTCCACCGTTCGCCCTCGAGTCTCCGGTGGATGCGGATCATCGCGACCTTGATCAGGTCGGCGGCCGTGCCCTGGAGCGGCGTGTTCATCGCCATGTTCTCGGCGTTGGCGCGGACCGGCGGGTCCCCGCTCGCGATCTCGGGGATCTCGCGGCGGCGCCCGAGGAGCGTGGTGACGAACCCCTCGCGGCGCGCGCGCTCGACCGCCTCGCGCTGGAACTCGCGCACGCGCGGGAACTCGCGGAAGTAGGCCTCGAGGAACGCGCGCGCCTCGTCCATCGTGATCTTCAGGTCGCGCGCCAGCCGCATGGGACCCATGCCGTAGAGGATGCCGAAGTTGATCGCCTTGGCGCGCGAGCGCTGCTCGCGCGTCACCTCGTTCGGATTCAACCCGAACATCCGGGCGGCGGTTTCGGCGTGGACGTCGCCGCGCCGCCGGAACACCTCGCAGAGGCCGGGGTCGCCGGAGAGGTGCGCCATGAGGCGCAGCTCGATCTGGTTGTAGTCCGCGCTCAGGAGGAGGTGGCCCGCCTCGGGCACGAACGCCTCGCGGATGCGGCGCCCGGCCTCCGTCCGCACCGGGATGTTCTGCAGATTGGGGTCGGCGCTCGAGAGCCGCCCGGTCGCCGCGACGGTCTGGTGGAACGACGAGTGGATGCGGCCCGTCTTCGGGTGGACCATCTGCGGGAGCGCGTCGACGTAGGTCGACTTGAGCTTCGTCGTTTCGCGGTACTCGAGGAGCTTCGCCACGATGGGATGGGCCTCGTAGTCCTCGAGCGTGCGTGCGTCGGTCGCGTACCCCGTCTTCGTCCTCCGCACGCGCCGCCCGCTCCCCTTCTGGATCTGCAGCTTCTCGAAGAGGATCGGGCCGAGCTGCTTCGGGGAGTTGACGTTCACCTCCTCGCCCGCGAGCTCCTGCACCTCCTTCGCCAGGCGCTCCGCCGCCGCGCCCAGCTCGGCGCTCATCGCGACCAGCCGGCCCGCGTCCACCTTGACGCCGGCGCGCTCCATCGCGACGAGAACCGGCACGAGCGGCATCTCGACGTCGTCGAAGAGCTTCCGGAGGCCTTGCTCCTCGAGCCTCGGCCGGAAGAACCCGAAGAGGCGGAAGGTGCAGTCGGCGTCCTCCGCGGCGTAGCGCGCCACCTTCTCCACCGGCACGTCCGCCATGCTGATCTGCTCCTCCCCCTTCCCGATCAGCTCCTCCGTGGCGATCTTGCGGATGCCGAGGTGCCGGAGGGCGAGGGCGTCGAGATTGTGCACGCCGCGGCCCGGGTCGAGCAGGTACGACGCGACCATCGTGTCGAACGCGAGCGGCTTCACGCGGACGCCGTGCGTCTCCATCACCGACGCGTCGTACTTCATGTTCTGGCCGCCCTTCCGCACCGACGCGTCCTCGAGGAGCGGCGCGAGCGCCCGGAGGACCGCCTTTCCGTCCTCGCACGGCACGTAGACCGCCTCGTTCTCCTTCCACGAGAGCGACACGCCGACGAGCTCCGCCGAGAGCGGGTCGAGCCCGGTCGTCTCCGTGTCGTAGACGAAGAACCCCGCCTTCCGCGCCTCGGCGAGCGCGGCGTCGAGCTCCTTCCCGGGCCGCACGATCCGGTACCCCGTCGCGTCGGCCCCCGCGGCCCCCTCGCTTCCGAGCTCCTTCAGGAGGTGCGGGAACTCCAGCTCCGTCAAGAGCTTCACCAGCGACTCGCGGTCGCGCGCGCCGGCGTGGAGCTTCTCGAGCGGGACGTCGATGGGCACCGCAACGTCGATCGTGACGAGTTCCTTGCTGAGCCGCGCCTGGTCCGCGTGCTCGACGAGGCTCCGGTTCACCTTGCTCGGCTTCGCCCCCTTCGCCTGCTCGAGCGCTCCCTCGAGGGAGCCGAACTCGTTCACGAGCGCCGTCGCGGTCTTCGGCCCCACGCCGGGGACGCCCGGGACGTTGTCCGACGTGTCGCCCATGAGGCCGAGCACGTCGACGACCCTCTCGGGGGGCACGCCGAATCTCTCGACGACGCCCTCGCGCCCGACGACCACGGGGTCCGACCTCCCGGGCTTCGCGACGTCGTAGATGCGCACGCGGTCCGAGACGAGTTGCAGCATGTCCTTGTCGCCGGAGACGACGAAGACCTCGTGCCCCTCCTTCTCCGCGCGCCGCGCGGCCGTGCCGATGAGGTCGTCCGCCTCGAACCCGGCCCTCTCGAGGACCGGGATCCCGAGCGCCTGCGTCAGCTCCTTGATCTTCGCGAACTGCGGGATCAGCTCCTCGGGCGCCTTCTCGCGCGTCGCCTTGTACGCGTCGTACCTCTCGTGCCGGAACGTCGGCTCGGGCCTGTCGAACGCGACGGCGACGTAGTCGGGATTCTCGGTCCTGAGGATGCGGAGGAGGGTCGTGAGATAGCCGAAGCAGGCGGAGGTCGGGAACCCCCGCGAGGTCACGAGCGGGTTCTGCACGAGCGCGAAGTGCGCGCGGTACGCGAGCGCGGTGCCGTCGACGAGGAAGACGCGCCCGGGCATCGGGCGTAGCGTAACCGAAGCGGGGGCGGTGCGGCCGGCCGTCGGATAGCATGCCCCGCGTGCCCCCGCATCTCGTTCACCAGGACCGGAAACCGCTCCGGCTGAAGCTCGGCGGCGAGCTGCCCTCCCACGAGATCGCCTACGAGACGTGGGGAACGCTCGACGCGAAGCGCTCGAACGCGCTGTTCGTCTGCGCCGGCATCAGCGCGTCGTCGCACGTGCGCGCGGGGGCGCAGAACCCGGAGCCCGGCTATTGGGACGAGATGGTCGGCCCGGGTCTCGCCGTCGACACGGACCGGTTCTTCGTCTTCTCGGTGAACTGGCTCGGCGGCTGCTTCGGCACCACCGGGCCGTCCTCCCTGGATCCGCGCACGGGCCGGCCCTACGCGCTCGGCTTCCCCACGATCACGATGCACGACCTCGGCGCGTCCGCGATGCGCCTCGCGGGCGCGCTCGGCATCGACCGGCTCCACGCATGCGTCGGCAGCTCCCTCGGCGGGATGGTCGTCCTCGCGATGGCGGTCGACTTCGGCGCGCGCGCGGGCCGGATCGCGAGCCTCTCCGGCACGGCTTGGACGCGCCCCGGGGCGCTGGCGATCCGCTACCTGCAGCGACGCTGCGTCATGCTCGACCCCGCCTGGAACGGGGGCGACTACCACGGGGGGCGCGGGGGCGCGATCGACGGCGTCTCGATCGCGCGGCAGATCGGGTTCACGACCTACCGGAGCATGGGCGAGTGGGACGAGCGGTTCGGGCGCCAGCGGCCCCCCGGCCCCCCCCGTTTCGACGTGGACTACGAGGTGGAGCGCTACCTAGACCATCAAGGCCGGAAGTTCGCCGAGCGCTACGACGCGAACACCTACCTCTATCTCTCGAAGGCGATGGACCTCTTCGACGTGCGGGAGGAGCTCCGGTCCGTCCGCGCGCCCGCGCTCGTCGTCGGGATCGACTCCGACCTCCTCATGCCGATCGAGGAGCAGCGGGAGGTCGCCGCGGCGATCGGCGGCGCGCGCTTCCTGGAACTCTCGTCGATCTACGGCCACGATGCGTTCTTGAAGGAGACGGCGCTCTTCACGCCACCGCTGAAGGAGTTCCTGGAACGTTGATCCGTCTCGCCCTGGTCGCGCTCGCCGCCGCAGCCGCCGCGGGCGAGCCCGCGCTGCTCGGCCCGCGACGCGCGCCGGCGCGCGAGGAGGCGCTGCGGTGCAACGGGGGGAACGCGGCGACGGAGGCGGCGGTCGACGCGGGGCTCGACTGGCTGCGGCGGCATCGGTCGGAGGACGGCGCGTGGGACGCGGACGGCTTCCCGGACCGCTGCGAAGGCGCGAAGTGCGAGGGGATCGGGAAGGGGCAGCACGGCGAGGAGATGCCCTGCCCGTTCGACGGCGCGGTCTCGGCGCTCGCGGCGCTCGCGTTCCTCGGTCGCGGGGAGGTGCCGGAGCCCTCGCTCGAGGCGCTCTCGGTCGAGGCGGACCCGTGGACGCTCGCGCTCGCCACGCAGGCCTTCGCCGAGGCGGAGGCGCTGGAGGGGAAGGGTCGCTGGCGCGAACGGGCGCACGCCGGGGCGCGGCGCCTCGTCGAGGCGCGCGGGGAGGACGGAGGGTGGGGGTACGCCGCGGGGTTCCGGCGCGGGTCGGACGTGCCCTACACCGCGCTCGCCGTGCAGGCGCTCGTCGCGGCGCGCGACGCGGGTTTCGAGCTTCCCTCCGACCTCGCGCCGCGCGTGGATGCGTTCCTCGCCTCGCTGGAGGTCGAGAAGGGCAAGCTCGCGTACCTGAAGGACGGGCGCGCGTTCGGCTACACGCCGACGACGTCGAACGCGCACTGCGCGGCCGCGATCCGCGAGCTCCTGCGCGTGGGGCTCGCCGGCGCCCCGCACCGCGCGCACTTGGCGCTCGTCCTGGACGAGAAGCCGTCGTGGAAGATCTCGTTCCGCGACGTGAGCGTCCCGGGCCGGGGGAAGCTGCGCGTGCAGGTCGGGAACCTCTCCATGTATCAGTGGTGGTACGGGACGGTCGCGGCGTTCCAGGAGGGGGGCGGGGCGTGGGAGGGCTGGTTCGCGCGGACGAAGGCGGCGCTGCTCGAGCACCAGCGGAAGGACGGATGCGCGTGCGGGTCGTGGGACCCCGTCGGGACGTACGAGCGTCAGACCGGCGGCCGCGTGTTCGCGACCGCGCTCGGGGTGCTCATGCTCGAGCAGCCCTACCTTCACCGGCGGCTCCCGCGCTGAGCGCCACGGCGCCGCCGCCGCAACCCCTTTCCCACCAACGGTTTCATCCGGGCCGCGTCCCTCCCTGTGGGGTGCCCGTACCATGGGCCGGTGCGGACCGAAGCCATCGTCTTCGACCTCGGGAACACCCTCGCGCCGTGGGGGCCGCTCCAGACGCTCCGGCTCTACTCCGACATCCGCGACGTGTTCGAGAGCGAGCTCGGGCCGATGGAGGACTTCGACCTCCGAGCCTTCGCGGCGCGGGAGGAGTTCATCCGCCAGCGCGAGAACGGCTCCATGCGCGAGGTGACGATGGCCGAATTCGTCGCGCGCATCGCCGGCGGATCCCCGCCCCCCTCCCTCGAGTCGCGCGTCGAGCGGGCCATGCACGACGGCTTCGTCGCCCTCTGCGGAATCCCCGGCCGCACCGTCGACCTCGTCCGCGGGCTCGCGCGGACCCGCCCGCTCGCGGTGCTGAGCAACTTCATCCTCACGCGCCCGGTGGAGGAGGTCATCGACCGCGCGGGGCTCCGCGACTGCTTCGTGCACGTGGAGGTTTCGGCCTCGGGCGGGTTCATGAAGCCGCACCCCGCGCCGTTCGACGCCGTCCTCGAGCGCCTCGGCACCAGCCGCGAGCGGACGCTCATGGTCGGCGACAACGTCTGGGCCGACGTCGTCGGCGGGCATCGGGCGGGGCTCCTCACGGCGCTCACGCAGGAGTTCGCGAAGGGCCCGACGACCGATCCGCGCGCGCCCGCCATCCGGCCCGACGTCGTGCTCGAAAGGCTCGATGCCCTCGCCGATCGTCCCTGAGCACCGCCTGAAAAGCGTCGAGCGCAAGCTGCGCGACCTCCTGTTCGGGCGGCGGCTCTCCGTCGACCCCGAGCGCACCGGCGTCGTCGACCTCTCGGACTTCGCGAAGCGCTGCGAGGAGGTCGCGCGCCACGCCGCGGAGGGCGCGGCCGCGTTCGCGGCGCAGCCGGGTCCCGAGCCGGCGTGCGCCCGGCGCGTCTGCGAGGAGGCGGAGCTCGCGTGCCGCCTCGCGGCGCTCCTCGAGACGACGCCCCGGACCCCGCAACGGATCGCCTCGCAGTGCGACGCGCTCGAGGACGCGCTCCGGCGCGTCGAGACAGCCCTCCTCGTGAAGTGCCGCGTGGAGGAACCGCCCTCCGTCGCGAGCGTCGCCGCGATCGCCCGGCGCGAGCGCGCGCGATTCGCGCCCTTCGTCGCGTTCACCGGCGACGTCGAGGACGCGCCGCCCGCGACGGTGCCCGTCGAGGAGATCGCGCGCGCGATCCGGCGCGCCGCCCTCGACCGCGTCGGCGGGACGCTGGAGCTGTCCGTCGCGCGGGACGGCACGCTCCGCGTCGGCGAAGCGCATTGGGGGGGCGGGGCGCCGGCGGCGGGCCTCCCGCGGCTCCCGGAGGAGCCCAAGGAGGTGAAGCGCGCGCTCGATTTGCGCGAGTCGACCGCCGACCCGGCGCTCCGCGACTTCCTCCTCGCGAAGGCGGTCGATGAGGCGCTTTACGCGCTGCTCGCGCCGCGCTTGGGCGGCGAGGGGCTCGTCGCGAAGGCGCGGGAGTTCCCGCGGAAGCCCGGCAAGCGCGGGGTCGTGCGGCCCGAGGCGGTGCGGGCGGCGGCGGAGGGCTGGGACGAGGTCGAGGCCGCGCGGGCGGTGGAGCGGGTCGCGGCGCGCCGCGCCGGCCCGGAGTGGGCGCGGCTGCCGCGCGGCGCCTACCTCCTCCGCCTGCTCGTCGTCCCCGACGACGCGCTCGCCTCCGACCTCCTCGCGATCGCGCCCGCGCTGCGACGCATGGAGAAGGGGGAGACGGTCGAGGGGAGCGCGGGGCGGGCCGAGCGCGCCCTCCGGCGCCTCCTTTCGCTGCTGGGTTAGACTTGGCTCCAGAATGACGGAGAAGCACGAACGGATCGGCCGGACGCTCCGCGACAAGCTGATGGCGAAGCGCGTCATCCTGCTGTCCGAGCCGATCCTGCCGGTGAGCTCGAAGCGCGTCGTGTCGCAGCTCCTCTACCTCGACGCCGAGGACCCCAAGAAGCCGATCACGCTCTACATCAACACGCCGGGCGGGTCGATCAGCGACGGGTTCGCGGTGTTCGACACCATCCGCCTCATCCGCGCGCCGGTGACCACGGTGTGCACGGGCGTCAGCGCGTCGATGGGGACGATCCTCATGCTCGCGCCGCGCAAGAAGGAGCTGCGCGTCACGATGCCGAACACCCGGTTCATGATCCACCAGCCGTCCTCGGCGTTCCAGGGCGCCGCCGCCGACATCGAGATCGGCGCGAAGCAGATCCTCAAGCTCCGCGACCGGCTCGTGGAGATCTACGTGAAGGAGACCGGCCAGAAGGAGGAGCGGATCCGGCAGGACCTGAACCGCGACTTCTGGATGACGGCGCCGGAGGCCGTCGACTACGGCCTCTGCCATCGCGTGATCGAGAGCGTCGGGGAGCTCTCCTGACGGCCGCGTTCCTCGCCGCGCTCCTCTCCCATCTCGTCTTCGAGCTCTGGCTCGCCGGCCGGCAGGCGCGACGCGCGCGCGACGGCCGAGGTCGCGCCCCGCCGCCCCTCGAGGGGCGGTTCCCGACCGAGGCGCTGGAGAAGGCGGCGGACTACGCGGTGGCGCGCCTCCGCGTGCGCCGCGTCGCGCTTCCGTACGGCGCGGCGCTGCTCGTGGTCTGGACGCTCGGGGGCGCGCTCGACCTGCTGGACCGCGCGTGGGGCCGACGCGGCGTCGGGTTCCTCGTCTCCGCGATGCTGCTCGCGGCGGCCGCCCAGCTCCCCTTCGCGCTGTGGCGCACCTTCGTCGTCGAGCGCCGGTTCGGGTTCAACCGGACGACCCCCCGGCTCTTCGCGCTCGACCTCCTGAAGCAGGCCGTCCTTTTCGTCCTTCTCGCGGTGCCGCTCGCGTGGGGGGCGCTCCGCGTCATGGACGGCTTCGGCCGGTTCTGGTGGGTGTCGGCGTGGGCCGGCTGGCTCCTCGTCTCCGTGCTCGTCGTCTGGCTCTGGCCCGCGCTGGTCGCGCCGCGGTTCAACCGGTTCACGCCTCTCCCCGACGGCGACCTGCGCCGGAGGATTCGCGCTCTCGTCGCGCGATGCGGGTTCGAGGACGGCGGCGTCTACCTGATGGACGGTTCGCGCCGCTCCGCCCACTCGAACGCCTACTTCACGGGTCTCGGCCGCACGAAGCGCGTCGTGCTCTTCGACACCCTCGTGGAGACGATGACGGCGGACGAGATCGAGGCGGTCCTCGCCCACGAGCTCGGCCACTTCAAGCTGCGGCACCTCCCGAAGCTGGTCGCGCTCTCCGCGGGGCTGTCGCTGTTCGCGCTCGGGATCCTGGCGTACCTGCGCGAGCGGCCCTGGTTCTTCGGGAGTCTCGGGGTCCGCCCCTCGTCGCACGCCGCGCTGCTCCTCCTCCTCTGGGTGGGACCGCTCTTCGCCTGGCCGCTCCGCCCCCTCGGGCTCGGTTGCAGCCGGCGGTTCGAGTTCCAGGCGGACGCGTTCGCCGCCCGAACCGTCGGCCCCGCACCCCTCCGAAGCGCTCTCGAGAAGCTCTGCCTCTCGAACGCGTCCTACCTCGACCCCGACCCCATCCACAGCGCGTTCCACGACAGCCATCCGCCCCCCCTCTCGCGCCTGGGGGCGCTCGCGCAGTAGAATCCGCCGCCATGAAGCGCCACGGGCTGTGGGTCGCAGCGCTCGCCCTCTCGGGCTGCTGCAACGACGACGAGGCGTCCGGCTCGGCGCCGGCCGCGTCGGCGCAGGCGATGCTCGAGGAGTGCGTCGCGGCGGATGCGGCGGAGCTCGAGGATCTGCTGCGTCGCCTGCAGTCGGCCGCCGCCGGCGATCTCGACGGGCTCGTCCGGATCACCGGGCTCGACCTCCTGCGCGTCCGGGCGGAGTTCGCGGTGGACCTCGACGGCGACCTCGCCGACGACATCACCGGGACCCTCCGATTCGAGGACGCTTCGGGGCGCCCGACGCTGCCGTTCGACCCCTTCTCGTTCCTCGACGATCCGCTGGGGGCGATCGCGGCGGTGCCCGACGGGACGTCGGCCATCGCGGAGTGGACCTTCGCGGGGAGCGGCGACGGGCACGGCGAGGCGACCTACCGGTTCGAGGGGGGGACGGTCGTCGGCGCCTCGGGATCGGGGACGTTCGCGCGGGAGTCCTGCGGCCTCGAGTTCGATTTCACCGCCGACGCGTCCGGCGCCGCCTCCATCTCGTTCGAGGCCGCGGCCGGGGTGGACGTGATCCGGGGCTCGGTGGAGCCCGACGGGCCTGAGGCGCTCCTGGTGCGGGCCCGGCTGGGTTCCAAAGCGGAACAGTCGTTCCGGCTGGACCTGCGGACCGGGCTGATTTCGCCGATCTGAGCCGTCCCGGACCCGGGTAGCATGGGTCCCCGGTACGGATTGCGGAGCCAACCATGCGATGGATCGTGCCCGTCCTTCTGCTCGCCGGCGCCGCCTGGGCGCAGGATCCGGCGTTCCTCGACCACCTCGAGAAGCGCTTCGACGAGTACCGGCAGCTGCACCGGGCCACGTCGCAGGGGCTGAAGCCGAGCGAGAGCCTCTTCCTCGACTACGGCGGCGTCGTCACGGTGAGCCGCCTCTACGCGGACGACATCTTCGGGGGGACCCACGAGCTGCTGCAGTACGACGCCAAGCTTCACCTCCACGCGGAGCTGTCGGGCCACGAGGCGTACGGCCGGCTGCGGTTCCGCTACCGCGACTTCGCCGGCGGGGATTCCTATGACGGGGGCGGGGACGACCTCACCGAGCCGATCGGGGACCGGTGGTGGTACCGGTTCGACTCGAAGCGGCACGCCCAGGCGCGCCGCGGCGAGGATCCCGACGTCGGGGTGTGGGCGCAGATCGGGCGGCAGCAGGTGGACTGGGCCTCGGCGATCGTCCTGTCGCAGACGCTCTACGCGGCGCGGTTCGGGGTGGAGACGAGGTCGTTCGCGGCGAGCGGGCTCGTCGGCCGCACGCCCGAGCAGACCACGGTGGACTTCGACGCGTCGCGCCCCGAATTCGACACGAACACGCGCCGGTGGTTCTACGGCGCGTTCGTCGAGTGCCGCGCGATCGACCAGCACCGTCCGTTCGTCTACTGCCTCATCCAGCAGGACGAGAACGACCAGACCGACGGCGCGGGCCGCTTCTGGGGCTACGACTCGACCTACGTCGGGATCGGCAGCCGGGGCCAGCTCAACGGGCGGCTCTCGTACCAGGCGGAGGTCATCAAGGAGTTCGGGAGCGGCTACACGGACTTCACCCGCACGGTGCCGCAGACGATCGAGGACATCGACGCCTGGGCCGGCCGATTCGAGATATCGTGGATGCCCGTCTGCCTCCAGCGGCGCGGCGGGCGCTTCGAGTTCGAGGTGCTCGTGGCGACCGGCGACGGCGACCGGATCGCCAGCTCGTTCAACACCTTCGGAAACCTCTCCGGCACCGACGACACGCAGTTCAACGCGTTCGGATTCGCGAACACCGGCTTGGCGATGGCTCCGGACCTCTCGAACCTCGTCTCCGTGCGGTTCGGGGCGAGCCTCTTCCCCGCGCCCGACAGGGAGATCCTGCGCCGGCTCCGCGTCGGCGTGGACGCGTTCGCGCTCCTGACGTTCGACGCCGACGCCCCGACGAGCGTCTTCACCGACCTGTCCAACTCGCACGTCGGCTGGGAGTTCGACCTCCTGCTGGACTGGCGGATCCTGAGCGACGTGAGCCTCGAGATGCGCTACGGGATCTTCGTCCCGGGCGGCGCGTTCTTCGAGTCCGACCCGCGGCACTTCATCTACGTGGGGTTCAGTTATGGGTTCTGAGAGCTCCTTCGAGACGCGCGCGCCCGCTGCCGCGGGGGGCGGGCTCCGGATCGCCTGCCTCGTCGTCGTCGCGATCTCCGCGGCGTGCGCCCGGACGACGATGAAGGGGTCGGTGGTGGACGCGTACGCGGGCGCCGACGCGACCTCGGAGCTGGACTTCCGCGACGAGCTCACCCGCCAGCGCGCGGTCACGAACCACGACGCGCTGCACGCGCTCCTCTTCTTCGCGGGGAAGGGCGGCCAGGCGGCGGACTACAAGGCGAAGCTCCGGCTCGCCCAGGAGAGGGGCTGGATGTCCTCCGGCACCGACCTGCCGCCCAACGAAACCGCGGAGGTGGGCTGGATCGCGCGCGCGGTGTGCAAGGAGCTCGGGATCGACGGGGGCCTCACGATGCGCGTCACCGGCGTGAGCGGCCGGTACGCGCTCCGGGAGCTCATCGACCGCGGGCTCCTGCCGGACATGACGACCCGCCAAGCGATCTCCGGGCTGCAGCTCATCGCGCTGCTCAGCGAAGCCGAAGATCTTCGTGCGGGGTCGGGAGAGGACCCGAAGAAAGGCTTCAAATGAGGACCGCGCTGTTCCTCCTCGCGATCCTGGGCCTGCCGCTCGCGGCGGGACCGCAGGATCCGGCGGCCGCACCGCCCGCCAAGCCCGACGCGAAAACCCCCCCGCCCCAGCCCCTCCCGGAGGGCCAGAAGAAGGTCCTCCAGGCCGTGATCATCGAGGTCACCGGCACCGCGTCGCAGTGGCGCGGGAAGGCGCAGGACAAGTGGCAGCCCGCCAAGGTGAACGACCTGCTCAACGTGGGCGCCGAGATCCGCACGGGACGCGAATCCACCGTGACGCTTCGCGTCGGCCTCAACGCGACGATGCTCGTCGACCGCCAGTCGCGCATCGCCATCCCCGACGTCGTCCAGGACGGCAAGGTGCTGCGCACGCGCCTCGCGCTGGCGTTCGGGCAGACCGACCTCAAGGTGGACCGGATCGGCCTCGAGAACGATGCGGAGGTGGCGACGCCCACCGCGACGCTGGCCGTCAAGGGCACCGCGATGCGCATCTCCTGGGACGCCGTGAACGGGTTCCAGGCGAAGGGCGTCCCGCGGAACAAGTTGCGCGCCATCGAGGTCCGGTACCTGAACGGGATCGTGGTGTACCTGACCGCCGACGAGGCGACGCGCGACCCCACCCCCCTCCCCGCGCTTCGCGCCTACCGGAAGACGTTCTACCTGCCGATCACCGGCGATCTGAGCCCCGAGGATGAGGACACCGCGGTGGACAACCCCGACCTCCTCGTCGACTTCTTCCGCGACCTCGGGCTCGACGTCGAGCATGCGGGTCGAGGAGTCCAGGGGGGCGGGCGCACCGGACAGGGCAAGGGCCTGGCCGGCCCTCCCGGCAAGCCGTAGGGCCGGCGAACCATCGCGGCGGCGGCACGGACCCCCTCGCTCACCGCGCGCGCCGCGGCGCGGGTGGTCCTCACGCCGTGGATCGCGGGCGGCGTCGTCGCGGCGCTCTCCGCGCTCTCGCTCCTTCTCCCGTTCATGCAGCTCACGGAGGCCCGCGCGACGGACCTCCTCTTCGCGTACGGCCGCCGCGATCCGCCGCGCGCGAGCCCCGACGTCGTCCACGTCGACATCGACGACGACGCGATCGACCTCGTCGGCCGCTGGACCTGGCCGCGGTCGACCCTCGCCGAGACGATCCACGCGATCGACTCGTTCGGGCCCAAGGTCATCGCGCTCGACATCCTCCTCGACGATCCGTCGAATCCGGCATTCGACGCGGGGGGGAAGCCGATCGACCACGACGGCGAGCTGACCCGGACGTTGGCGGGGCTGCGGGCGAGGACGGTCCTGGCCGTGAACATGACGAACGAGTCGGGGGGGCGACGCAGCGAGTTGTGGGAAGCCGAGGGGGGCCGGGGGCGGTGGGAGGCGGTGCTGGCGGCGCTCCGGAAGGACGTCACGCTCGACGCCCGCGCGGTCGCGAAGGCGGCCGACCTCGACCCCCGGCGCGCCGAACGTGTCGCGCTCCGGCTCCGCGAGTTCAAGCGGATCGCCATCCGGGAGGTCGTGGACGGGATGATCGCGAGCGGCGAAGTCGACGAGGCGCGCGTCGTCCGGGCGATGGTGCCGGGCGACCTGACCACGCTCGGCGACTTCCCGGAGCGGCCGCTCATCCGCGTCGCCGTCTCGCGCGCTCTCGCGATCCGGGCGCTCCTGGGCAATGCTCCCGCGTGGAGCGGCGACCTCCCCGTGCCGGCGAGCGACGAGTTGCGCCCGCCGCTCGCGGCGCTCTCGGGAGTGGCGAACGGCGCCGGTGTGGTGAACGCGGATCCCGACCCGGACGGCCGCATCCGGCGAATCCCGCTGGCCTGGAGGTTCGGCGACCGGCTCCTGCCGCAGTTCGGGCTGGTGGCCGCCGCGATGTTCCTCGACGTGCCGATCGACCGGATCGAGATCCGCCCGGGAAGCGTGCGCATCGGCTCCGTCACGCTGCCGACCTCGGACGGTCGGCTCCTGATCCCGTGGCCCGCGTTCGACCCCCGGTTCGGCGCGTTCGGCCTGCAGCGCCAGCACCGCCGCGACACCCCCACCGCCGGCCACGTCGGGATCGGCCGCATCTGGAACTTCCGGCGGAAGGAGGCGCAGCTCGACGCGCAGATGCAAGAGCGCGACCGGATCGCGAAGGAGCTGGTCCGCGGCTACCTCCCCACCCGCAAACCCGAGGATCTCGACGACCCGGCGCTCGTCGCGGAGGTCCGCGCGGAGCTGTTCGAGCAGGCCGCCTTCCTCCTCGACGAGGGCGGGGGCGCGCCCGACAGCCCCGAGACGATCGCGTTCTCGAAGTGGCGAACGCTCGAGGAGAACATCCCCCGGGCTCAGCGCGAGCTCAACCCCGTGCGCGGCGCGCTCACCCTCGCCCTCAGGGACCGGCTCGTCTTCGTCGGCTGGACCGCGACCGGGAACCTCGCCGAGTTCTACCCGACCCCCGTCGACAACCGTACCCCCGGGGTCGTCGTGCACGCGATGGTCGCCAACGCCTGCCTCACGGGCTACGCCGTCCGCGAGGGGGCCCTCTGGATCGGCATGGCGCTGACCTTCGCCCTCGGCGCCGCCGCGGCGTGGTTCGCGACGGCGTCGGGGCCCCGGCTCTCCCTCCTCCTCGCGCTCCTCCTCTGCGTCCTCTACGTCGCGGCGAACACCCTCCTCGTGTTCAACGCCCTCCGCATCGCGATCGCCTCCGCGGCGCCCATCACCGGCGTCTTCCTCTCGTGGGCCGGCGCGACGGTGGCGCGGGCGGTACAGGAGCGGCGCGAGAAGGCGCAGTTGCGCAAGCAGTTCGGCGCGCGCATCAGCCCGCAGCTCTTCGAGTTCCTCGTGAACAACCCGGACCTGATCCAGCTGGGCGGCCAGGAGCGCGAGGTCACGTCGTACTTCAGCGACCTCGCGGGGTTCACGACGATCTCCGAGATGCTCGACTCGCGCACGACGGTGTCGATCCTCAACCGCTACATGTGGGCGATGAACGACGAGCTGACGAAGGAGTTCGCCTACGTGAACAAGTTCCTCGGCGACGGCATCATGGCGGTCTGGGGCGCGTTCAGCCACGAGGTGCCGCACGCCGAGCGCGCCTGTCGCGCCGCCCTGGCCTGCATGCGCCGGCTCGACCGACTTCTCACGGAGCCCGACCTCGCGAACCTCCCGAGGCTCTCGATGCGCATCGGGATCGCCACCGGCGTCGCGATCGTCGGCGACTGCGGCGCCCCGCCGGATCTCCAGGACTACACGGCGATCGGCAACCCGGTGAACCTCGCGGCGCGCCTCGAGTCGGCGAACAAGCAGTTCGGCACGAAGATCCTCGTCAACGGCCGCACGCGCGAGCTCCTCCCCGCCGGATTCGTCACGCGACCGCTCGGCCTCGTGACCGTGGCCGGCCAGGACACGCCGGCGGAGATCCACGAGCTCCTCGCCACCGACGCGGACGGGACCGCGGCGCAGCGCGCGCTGGTGGCGACGACGGCCGAGGCGGTGGAGCTGTTCCGCAGCCGCCGCCTCACCGAGGCGCGCGAGGCGTGGCGCTCCCTCGCCGCGGATCCGTCGCAGGCGAAGCTCGCGCGGTTCTACCTCACCGCCATCGAGCAGCACCTCGCGCACGCCGACGAGGCGTTCGACGGCGTCCTCCACCTGGACGCCAAATAGCGCGGACTTGCGCCGGGTACGGGATCCCGTACCTTGAGCGACGTCATGAAGATCCGGGACTACATGAAGCTGCACTTCCGCCACTTCAACGCGCGGGAGGCGGTCGCGGCGGCGCAGGGCTGGGTCGATCATCTCGCGCGCGGCGGCAAGATGTTCCTCACCCTCGCGGGCGCGATGAGCACGGCCGAGATCGGGATCTCGCTCGCCAAGATGATCCGGCAGAAGAAGGTCGCGGCGATCACGTGCACCGGCGCCAACCTCGAGGAGGACGTCTTCAACCTCCTCGCCCACGACGAGTACCGCGTCGTGCCGAACTGGCGCGAGCTGTCGATCCCCGACGAAGAGGCGCTCTACGACCAGGGGATGAACCGCGTCACGGACACCTGCATCCCCGAGACGATCATGAAGCACATCGACGCCCGGCTCCTCGCCGCGTGGCGCGGGGCGGAGGCGAAGGGGATCGCGAAGGGCCCCTACCAGTTCATGCGCGAGCTGCTGCAGGACGCGACCCTCCACAAGCACTTCCGGATCCCCTCGGAGCACTCGTGGCTCCTCGCCGCGCACGAGGCGGACATCCCCGTCTTCGTGCCCGGCTGGGAAGACTCGACGCTCGGCAACAAGTTCGCCAGTCACGTGATCACGGGTCGCCTCGAGGGCCACAACGTCGTGAAGACCGGCACCGAGCAGATGCAGGAGCTCGCCGCGTGGTACGTGGCGCAGGCGAAGGCGAAGACTCCGATCGGGTTCTTCCAGATCGGCGGCGGCATCGCCGGCGACTTCCCCATCTGCGTCGTCCCGATGCTCATCCAGGACGTCGAGGACGAGGCGACGCCGTTCTGGGCCTATTTCGCGCAGATCACCGACGCGCAGCCGTCGTTCGGCGGCTACAGCGGCGCGGTGCCGAGCGAGAAGATCACCTGGGGCAAGCTCGACCGGTCGAGCCCGCGGTATTGCATCAACTCGGACGCGAGCATCGTGGCGCCGCTGATCTTCTCGTACGTCCTCGATGAGTGACCTCGCCGACAAGGAGTGCGTGCCGTGCAAGGGTGGGGTGCCGCCGCTCCCCGCCGAGGCGGTGCGCGAGCTCTTGACGAGGCTCGGAGGGGGCTGGGGGGCCGCCGGCGCCCACCACCTCGAAAAGGAGTTCCGGTTCAAGAACTTCCGCGAGGCGCTGGCGTTCGCCAACCGCGCCGGCGAGGTCGCGGAGGCCCAGAAGCACCATCCCGATCTCCACGTCTCGTGGGGAAAGGTGAACGTGGAGATCTTCACGCACAAGATCGGCGGGCTCACGGAGAGCGACTTCGTCCTCGCCGCGAAGATCGACAGGGTGGCGGCGCCGTGAGGCGCGCCGGGGTCGCCCTGCTCCTCATGACCGCCGCCACGCACTCCCAGGACGACCGGGCGGTCCTCGACCTCATGGCCGAGGACTACGACTCGCTCCTGCGCCGCTCCCCGGTGTGGGCGAGCGAGCGCGGCGACCGCCGGTTCGACGACCGCCTCGCCGACGTCTCGCCGGAGGCGGTCCAGGCGTCGCTCGACGAGACCCGCGGCCGCTTGGCGAGGGCCAAGGCGGTCGATCCCTCGACGCTCGGCGAGGTGGGGCGCGTGAACCTGGACCTGCTCCGCTACGAGCTGGAGCTTCGGCTCGCGGAGGCGAGGTTCTGCCCCGAGCAGCTCGCGGTCACGCAGATGAGCGGGCCGCAGCTCGACCTCCCGCAGATTCCGGACCGATTGAGCTTCCTCGAGCCCAAGCACTTCGCCGACTACGTCGCGCGGCTGGAGGCGGTCCCCCGCTACCTCGAACAGGTGGAGGCGAACCTCCGCGCCGGCGCCGCCGAGGGACGGACGCCCCCGCGCTCCGTGCTCGGCCCCGTGCCGTCGCAGGCGCTGCTCCAGGCCGCCCCCGACTACCTCGAGCACCCGGAGCGGCACGCGATGTTCAAGCCGCTCCTCGAACGGCCGGCCGACGACCCCATCGCCGCGCGCGCTCGGGCCGCGATCCGGGACCGGGTCGTGCCCGCGTTCCGGCATTTCGCCGAGTTCCTCCGCGACGAGTACGTGCCGAAGTGCCGCGAGTCCACCGCCGCCTCCGGGCTGCCCGACGGGCGCGCCTACTACGAGCTGCGCCTCAAGGACCACACGACGACCGACCTCGGTGCGGAGGCGATCCACGCGCTGGGGGTGCAGGAGGTCGCGCGGATCCGGGGCGAGATGATGGCCGTGATCGCGCGCAGCGACTTCCCGAGGAAGGGGGAGCTCGAGGGGGAGGCGCTCTTCGCCGCCTTCGTCGACTGGCTGCGGACGGAGCCGCGGTTCTACCCGCGGACGAACGAGGAGCTGTTGGACGGCTACCGCGCGATCTGCAAGCGCATCGACGCGGAGCTCCCGCGCCTCTTCGGCCGGCTGCCGCGCCTCTCCTACGGCGTGCGCGAGATGCCGACCTACATGGCCCCCGCAGCCCCCACGGCGTACTACTACCGGGGTTCCCTGCGCACCGGCGTCCCGGGCTGGTTCCTCGCGAACACCTACCGCCTCGACCAGCGACCGAAGTACGAGCGGATCCCGTTGGCGCTGCACGAGGCGGTCCCCGGCCACCACTTCCAGATCGCGCTCTCCGACGAGATGGAGGGGCTGCCGGAGTGGCGCATGCTCCTCGGCTACACGGCATTCGTCGAGGGGTGGGCCCTCTACGCCGAGCGCCTCGGCCTCGAGATGCCCGGGCTGTTCGACGATCCGTACGACGACTTCGGGCGGCTCTCGTACGAGATGTGGCGCGCGCTCCGCCTCGTCGTCGACACCGGGCTCCACGCGAAGGGGTGGACGCGGGAGCGCGCGATCGCGACCATGATGGGCAACAGCGCGCTCTCCCGCGAGAACGTGGAGCGGGAGGTCGACCGCTACATCGCGTGGCCCGGACAGGCGGTGGCGTACAAGATCGGCGAGCTGAAGATCCGCGAGCTGCGCGCGCGTGCCGAAACGGCGCTCGGCGGGAAGTTCGACCTGCGCGCGTTCCACGACGCGCTGCTCGAGGAGGGCGCGCTCCCGCTGCCGGTGCTGGAGCGCCGCATCGACCGGTGGATCCGGGATCGGCGCTAGCGTGGAAGCGGTCCTCATCGTCCTGTTCGTGCTCGTCCTCGCCGGATTGGGCATCGGGACACTCGTGCTGGAGCGGAAGCGCGCCCGCGAGCTCGCCGCGATGGCGGGGGAGATGGGGTTCCAGTACGCCGCGCGCGACGCCGCGGGGGTCGGCGGCCGGCTGGAGCACGCCTTCCCGACGCTGGCTCAGGGGGCCAA
>Ga0187894_10002863_pt1 | contig 20070 bp, 13 predicted proteins | sample GBC1701081metaG_FD_136650 | JGI IMG/M metagenome (GOLD analysis project Ga0187894, IMG submission 136650) | White microbial mat communities from a lava cave in the Kipuka Kanohina Cave System on the Island of Hawaii, USA - GBC170108-1 metaG ...
CAGATACGGCTTGACGCTTTTGTGGCGCGCGATTTCGGCCAGCAGCGCCGCGTCCTCCGATTCCAGCCGCAAGGCGCCATCTTGCCCCTCGCTCTGTTTGCTCAAGCGCACGCGTCCCCAACGTCCGGCCAGGTCGGCGATGTCGGCCAGCACGTTCTGCGGCACGGGGTATTTGGCGAATCGCGCGAGCGCGGCGCACATCGTCCCCGCCGACAACCCCGTCGCCGCCGCGTTCCACAACGAGAGCGGCGTCAGGCGGTAGGTGTGAATGTGCTCCGGGCTTTTCTCGAGTTCGGCGAAAGGGCTGATGGCGGCGCGCGCGGCTTCGTACAGCGGATTGTGGACTTCGAGGAGCAGGCTGCGATCGCTTTGGACGATCAGCGGATTGAGCGGGTCATAAGCGGCGGCGTCAGCCGGCGCCGGAGAATTCAGTTTCGGCATTTCCAGTTCTATTAGTATTTGGCGAGATAGAGCATGTTTTCGTAATCCACAAGCCCGATCCGGACGTTTCGGAGCCAGCCTTGCCGGCCCAGGAAGTTCCGAGGTAATCCGGGATGCTTGGCGAAATAAACAGTTGTGTGGAAGGCCAGGTTGCCAACTTCGAGAGTAACGTCGTGACCAAAAGACTCGATTGAGCCGGAAAGTGTGCGTAGGGTGTTTGGTATCTCTTGCTCAATATCAAGATCAAGGTGGGCGCCAATTTCCCTGCTGAAGAGACAGACACCCGCGCCGCTGTCCACTTTGGCGAAAGCTTCAACCAAGTAAGCGCCCGAACTGAGCTTCACAGGTAGAGTGATTCCGTCTACGTGTTCGGGGTAATTAAAAGATTCGGGATTGGTAATTTGAAAGTCCATTGGCAGTGAACTAAAACCCAACAAACAGGTCAGCGCCGGGTGGTTCGACGAAGACGATAAGCGGGCTTCGGACGCCGGATTTTCTCACGGGCTCGACCAATGCGACGCCGTCGAATAAATGCGCAATGAGTTGTCCATCGTGAAGAGCCACCCACTGACCGCTGTACTCCTCCCGATGCTCTTCCAGCCAACGAAGGTTTGGGTCTTGCGCGAGGCGTTCTTGTATCGATACCGCAACCGCATCCTCGCCATTTTGTTCCGCAGTCAAGTCCGGCTGAGAAAGCAGCAGCTTAAGGAGCCGCTTCCTGTCTAACAACGGCAATCCTTGCACAACGCCCGCGATTTGCTCATAAGTAAGTTGCGACATGTCTCAACCTCCGCCTGATAGTTTATGCCGAGCTGTCGTTGGGAATCAACAAACGGTGTAATCTCTGCTCGACTTGCTCAGAGAATCGCGGGTGATTCTGCAAAAGAAATTCCCCCCAACCAAACAAACTGATGAAACGCAAACGCAGGACAAAGAAGCGAGCCAGTGAGCCGGGGAAGGCGCCTACACTTAAAGCGCAACAGCAGAAGGCGCGCAAGCTTCAACAACTGGTTGATGACCTGGAGCGCGGCGAGAATTTCAACATCACGCGCCTGGTCGTCATCAAGAGTCTGTGCCAGGACGTGAAGACCGCCGCGCGCTTTACGCTCCATCTGGCGAGGCTGGCGCAGGAGCGGTGGCGCGTCTTGTTGGTGGAAAAGGCGATCTACTGCGCGCTGACCGAGGACGAGACAGCGGCCAGGCATTGGGCCTATCAGGCGGCGCGCGATTACGCCGAGAAATACGATCCGCATTAGGGAACCGGCCTGATCCCGATTTCAGCGCCGCTGGTCGCCCACATCGCCGAATTCTGGCTGGAGCAATATGGCAGCCAACCGGCGGCTTGAGCAGTCTCGACCCGGTCTGGCGCAAAACAACTCAGTCGTCGAACCGGCTCCTTTCCGCCGCCAGACACTCCCGCTTCACTTCATTCAACGCGCGCGCATACCAGGCTACGCACGCCAGTCCCAGCGCAAAGAAGAGCGCCAGCCTGGTCTGAATCAGGTTCGTGAAGAGGTTCATATACGGTCCCTGGCGCAGGTTGTTGACCAGGTTGAAATGCAAAAACAGAGCGATGCAAACCATCACCACCAGCAGCCCGATCAGAAACCACAACCTGAGGTAGATGGAGCCGCGCGGCGCGACGCTCAACCTGTCGCCCGCCAGCAGGCTCAGGATCATCCGATGGCGTCCGGCCCGCAATTCTCGTTGCGCCGCCAGCGCGAAATGAAAGGTCGGAAGCAGGAAGAGCGATTTGAGAACGAGGAAGTAGGTGATCGTCTTCAAATAGGCCGCCGGCGCCGTCATCGCCTGCATAGTCATTTCAGTGACCGGCGCCTTCGGCAAATAAACAGAAGCTCCGGCGAAAAGGATCAGGGCCGAAATCAGGAAGATCGCAAATGAACAGAGCCAGCCCCGCGCCCCGCCTCGCTCGGTGAGCTTCCAATCCGCCGCCAGACCGGCGATGGAAGTCCCCCAGATCCACAAGAAGATGATGACGGCGGCCGGAATCGCCGAGCGCGAGTAACGATCGAATTGATAGGCGATCTCCACCACGAGCGCCACCGCATAAAGCGCCGCGTACAACGCGCAGGCCGCCAGCGCATGCCACAGATGCCCGCCAAAAGGCAGTTCCAGTTTGGACGAGATCCCGAACGCCATGGCGACGTCGCGAGGCGTGAGCGATTGAGCCAGGCTGCGATCCGAGCGCAACACCTGCGCCGCCGATTCCAGCCGTTGCGCCTCCTCCCAACACACGTCGCATTCCAGCAGATGCGCGCGCACCTGCGCCTGCTCGCGCTCGCTGGCGTGACCGAAACAGAAGCTGGTGAGCAGCCGGCCGATCTCCGGCGACGCGCATTGCCGAGAGCGAGCCAGCCGCTGGTCGTCATTGATCACTTGCTTGGCCTCCTTTTTTCAGTTGTCGCAATGAAGCCATGCGTGGGCGGGCGACGATTTCGCCGCGCAACAGACGGCGGAACCGCTCTTCGGCCCTGAACAACCGCCCGCTCACCTGATTGACCGTCAATCCGGTGGCGCGACTGATCTCCTCGATCTTGTAACCTTCGAGCAGTTTCAAGAGCAGGAGCGCGCGCTCCGATGTCGGCATCCGTTCGAGCGACTCGCGCACCTGCAAAACCAGATGATAATCAACCTCGGATTCCAGATTGAATGTCGCCGCTTCCACCATCTCTTCACTCGCCACCGCATCGCCGGCCCGATCCGGCGTCACGATTGGCGCGAACCGGTCAGCGCGCGCGCGCGCGCGCCAATAATCGGCGATCTTATGCTGGGCAATCCCATCGAGCCATGTCCCCAACCCGCTCTCGCCACGGAACTTGTTGCGCCGCATCTGGCCAATCGCCGCCAGATAGACTTCCTGCGCTACGTCCTCGCAATCCTGGCGCGGCACGCCCCCGCGCCACGCCAGGTATGCGAATCGCTTCTGATATTGCCGGCCAAACGCTTCGGTGGCTTCCTCGTCGCCGCCCACGATGCGTTCGACCAATGTCAGATCGTCCGGGTGGGTAGTCATAACCGATCCCGCGAAAGAATAACTGAAGGTAGGAAGATTGCCGACGAAAAAATAATTTCGCGCGACCCGACGAAAAAAGCTTCTTCGCGCGACTATATCTGGTATAAGGCGTTTGAGAGAATTTCTCTGATCAAGCTATCCGGCATCGCTCTACGCCTTTGATCACTGACGCCCTGCCCCAACCTATTCCGCCCCGATACCCTCGTTAATTCATCGAATTTAAAATCAATCGTGGGAGATAAAGCCGTGAAAAGATCCTTGATAGCCCTCAGCATGTTTCTCTTGTTTTTGAGTATAGCCACTTTCGCAAAATTTCAGAGCGAGAATATTGCATTGGCTACAAGAAATCTGTCTCATAACCCGCCGAGCGCACAAAATCCACTGCCTGATCTGACCATCAACGCGCAACCGTCCGGCAGCTATTCGCCAAATCAGACCGTACAGGTACCGGTGACGGTTTTTCGCTCTGGCGGCAACCTGACGCGCGGCACGTATGTTCTGGGGCGGCTCTTTTGGTCAACAAACTCCTCATTGGATAGCGGCGACACTCAACTTTGGCAGAGCAACGGCAATACAGATTTTCTCAACAGCATTCTCAACAACAGCGGTAGTCACACGGTCAACGCCACGATAACTATTCCATCAAACGCGACGCCGGGACAAACCTATTACATCCTCGCCTATGCCGACGCCGATCTGTATCACCAAGAGAGCAACGAGAACAACAACATCGCCGCATATCAGGCTACAATCCCAGGCAACCCGTTCCTGAGCAGCGCCACTCCGCTTTCGACGCCGGTTCCGGGGCAGCAGTTCTTCGCACGGCTGGCCGGCGGCAATTTCAACACCAGCGCAGTCGAGGTGGTCGTCAATGGGCCTGGTTGCTCAAATTGCGTCGTTCCCAATAACGTCTTGACTAACAAGAGCAACTCTCAGTTTGACGCTCCATTGACCCTTGGCGCGGGCGTCTTTCAGATTCAGGCACGTAACGGCAGCAGTGGCGCTCTCTCTAACGTCCAGTCGCTGACAATCAATTCGCCCAATCCTACTTTGAGCAGTGTCACTCCGCTCTCGACGCCCGTTCCGGGACAGCAGTTCTTCGCCAGACTCGTCGGATCGAACTTCAACACTTCCACTGTCGAGGTTGTTGTCAATGGGCCGGGTTGCTCAAACTGCGTCGTGCCCAATAACGTCCTGACTAACAAAAGCGCTACCCAGTTCGACGCCCCATTGACTCTAGGCGCGGGTGCTTATCAGGTTCAGGCTCGCAACGGCGGTGGCGGTCAACTCTCAACCGCGCAGTCACTCACGATCAACGCGCCCGTCCCGACCCTAAGCAGTGTTACTCCGCTCTCGACGCCGACGCCGGGACAGCAGTTCTTCGCCAGATTGGTCGGGGCGAACTTCGACACTTCCACCGTCGAGGTGGTCGTCAACGGGCCTGGTTGCTCAAATTGCGTTGTCCCAAATAACGTTCTGACCAACAAGAGCGCCACTCAGTTCGACGCTCCGTTGACTCTCGGCGTGGGCGCTTACCAGGTCCAGGCGCGCAACAGCAGTGGCGGCGCGCTTTCCAACTCGCAGTCATTGACTGTTCAATCACCAACGCCAAATCTTAGCGGCGTCACTCCACTTTCGACGCCAATTGAAGGTCAGCAGTTTTTTGCTCGGTTGGTCGGCAGTAATTTCAACACCTCGACTGTCGAAGTCGTGGTCAACGGGCCAGGCTGCTCGAATTGTGTCGTGCCCAACAATGTCTTGACAAACAAGAGCGCTACTCAATTCGACGCGCCGCTCACGCTTGGCGCGGGCGTCTTTCAGATTCAGGTCCGCAATGGCGGCGGCGGCGCTCTCTCCAACGCCCAGCCGCTGACAATCAATTCGCCCAATCCTACTTTGAGCAGTGTCACTCCGCTCTCGACGCCCGTTCCGGGCCAGCAATTCTTCGCCAGACTCGTCGGATCGAACTTCAACACTTCCACTGTCGAGGTTGTTGTCAATGGGCCGGGTTGCTCAAACTGCGTCGTGCCCAACAATGCCTTGACTAACAAGAGCAACTCTCAGTTTGACGCTCCATTGACCCTTGGCGCGGGCGCCTTTCAGATCCAGGTACGCAACGGCGGCGGCGGAACGCTCTCCAATTCGCAGTCGCTGACGATCAACCCTCCTCCGTCCCAAGCGCCTACACTCAGTAGAATCGCGCCTCAAACGACGCCCACGTCGGGAGCGCGGTTCTTTGCCCGGCTCGATGGTGGAAGCTTTGATCCTAACACCGTGGAAGTCGTGGTTGTCGGCGTCGGCTGCCCTAATGTGGGCGCATGCGTGGTACCCAACTCGGCGTTCAAGTCGGGCGGCGTCAGCGCAACAACCATCCATAGCGCGCCCTTCACCCTTGCTGCCGGGACATTCGATATTTATGTCCGCAACGGCGGCGGCGGCGCGCTTTCCGGCAGCGTCAAACTCACCGTCAATCCCTCAATGCCAGCTCCATCAATCAGCGCCATCAGGTTTTCAACGACCCCGCTGGCCGGGCAACCTTTCACAGCCATCCTCGAAGGCAGCGGCTTCGATCCCAGCGTAATACAGGCGCTCGTGACCGGGCCTAACTGCTCGCCATGCTTGAGAGAAAACATCTCGCTGGGAAATAAAAGCTATTCAAAGGTCGAGGTTCCGCTCACTTTGAATAACGTCGGGACATTTCAAATCGCGCTCCGCAACGGCGGCAACGGCGCCCAGTCCAACAGCAAAACCATCAATGTAGCCCAGCAGCCACCTGCTACATTCGCTCTCTCAGGCACAGTGGGAATTTGGGACGAGCAAGCTAAAAGACTGTGGCCTCTCAACGGCAAAAACGTAAAAGTTAGACTGAAGCTGCAAAGTGGCGGGCAAAAAATCGACGAACAAGAAATCCAGACAGGCAGGTACTCATTCAGCAACCTTACCCCAAAGATATACGACCTGCGCGTCACGGTCGAGTACAAAGAGGAAGGGAAAGGAGTGGTCAAACCAACTCTTACCAAATGGGCGCATACGCTCAAAAAAGGCATCGCGCTTAACCAATCTGCGGAGTTGGATATCCACTTCCCGCCCGTTGTGGTGTTAGTACACGGCATCTGGTCATCTTATGAAAAATGGTACCACAGGACATTCGACGAGAGCCAAGATATCGCGGATGTTGGCAGGTACTGGGATCAGTATTTGCGGCGGATTGGATCGGGAAGCGCTGCGGAACCTGAAGGATTCATCACCATCACGCCGGATTACCGCACGGATTTCGCCCCGATAGGCACAGACACCGATATTCCTTTAATGGGAGGCTGGGAAGCGGCTGTTACTAGAGTTGGGTTACAAATATACTCAACTTTACAGAACCTAACTACGGGCGTGAACGACCAGGCTTGGCCGCCCTTTTACTACATTGGACATAGCCAGGGCGGGCTGATTGGTAGGGTGTTGTTATCGGGGCGAAACCGAAATTTCGCTATTTCGCGCGCGGTTAGATATATGTATCAGCTTGGGACACCCAACAGCGGCGGGGCTGTTTATGGGCTTAGCGCCAATCACACTCCCTCTCAGGTCCCATATGAATATCTCGGTTACGATCAGATGATGAGAGACTTCAATCGCCAGTATCAAGATTTCGGCTCATTATCAGCAAGCAAAATCAAAGTTTTTGCAGGCAATTGTCCGAAAGATGAATGCAGAGGAACAGACACAGGCGGCACGGATAAATACGTGCCCGTATGGTCTGTGCATCAAATCAACCTCAAGAAATGCGAGATTAGCATCAACCCAATCAACTTCCCGTTTAACTTATGTAGCACACGCGTGCTTCACGCGTTTTCCGCAGCCAATAGTTATGTCTTTCCCTACAATCACAATCAGCTTGGGAGCGGAGAATCTCTGGAAAGCATACTGAAAGGCGTGGTCATCCCGCACATGGCCGGATTGTCGGGCGCAACCAATGCGCTTGTTGCGAATGCGACTGCCAATGAGCAAGCGCCTGAATCCGCTCTTGAAATAAAGACCGGTGTGACACAACAGCAGGTGTCAGAAACAATGACATTTCCGCGCCGCGTCTACTCAGCTTATATATCGGTGGCGGCGAATCAAACGCAAACGTTAAACTTCAACGTAAGCGCGACGGACTTGCTGATTGTTAACGCTTTCGCTAGCGCTGGAACAGGGAGATGCAGCCTGGTTTCACCAACCGGACAAATTATCAATCTCTCCTCTGTGGGACAGACAGTCTATCGCGACGAGTCGGGGGAGTGGTTCGTGCTGAACAATCCTACTCCTGGGCAATGGGCGGCGCGGTTCCAGGCTGATGCGACGCCGGCCCAGGTCTCGGTAGCCGTGCAGGAGCGCTCACCAATAGGTTTTGAGGGTTATGTGAGAGACGACGGCGTTCTTTTGAATCAGCGCGCGCGGTTACAGGCTAAGTGGGTTGGCGATTCGTCGGCCATTACTTCGCCGTCCATTATCGCCCGCGTCTCCGACGGCAACGGTAACCTCATCGAAACGATCACACTGTTTGATGACGGCGCGCATGACGACGGCGCGGCAGGCGATGGCGTCTTTGGCGCGCAGACTGGCGGTTTATCCATCGCCGGCCGTTACATCGTCGCGTTCCGCGCGCAAGGAATCTACCAGGGGCGCCTGTTCACCCGCGAGGCCGCTGACCGACTCGATGTGCTTTCCGTAAATCACCTCTTTACCGGCCAATTCGCCGACACGACGCTCGACAGTAACGACGACGGCAAGGCGGACATGATTCAGATAACTGCTCCGGTAAATATCCTGTCAGCCGGAAAATACCTGGTGACCGCTGACTTATACGACGCTCAAGGTTACTTCATTGATCGCGCGACCACTTTCCTTGAAGCTGACAGCCCGGGTCTCCATTCACCCAAGCTCGATTTCGATGTCTCCCAAACCAATTGCGATCAATTCAGCCGAGCGTTCTCCCCGCGTAACATTACTCTCACGGACGCGGCGTCATTCCGGATCTGGGATCAATGGACCGCGCAAGTGAATACGCGGGTTTTCGATGGACAGGCGTTCGGCTGCGTTACTGTTCCGACCGGGCTGCAAATCACCGCCATCCAGCCAAGTTCGATTGTAAAGGGGGACGCCGCGCTGGCGCGGATTAGTGGAAGGAGTTTTGCCGCCGGAGCGAGACTTTCTTTAGGGAGCGGCGTCACAATCAGCTCCCTCACCATGGTCAACGACGACTTGATTATCGCTCAGATCAACGCTGACGCCGGCGCCAGCGCCGGGCTGCGTGATGTGGCAGTCACCAATGCTGATGGACGCTCCGTGACCTTTCCCGGCGGTTTTGCCGTAACAGACGATCAGGCGCCATCCGTCACAATCACCTCGCTGTCCGAGCAACAGGTTATCAGGGGCCAGGTCATCGTTTCGGCCAGCGCCATTGACGATAGAGGGATTCAGCGCGTTGAATTCTTCCCGGATAGCGGCCTGGCTTTGACTGACACTTCATTCCCCTATCAATTCGAGTGGGATACCAGGGGCAAAACCAACGGACAACATACACTGACGGTCAAAGCCTACGACTCGGCCAATCAGTCCGGCTCGGCGCAGCTCAATGTCGTCATAAGCAACTCCATCGCTCCCGTTTCGGCGGCCAGCTACATTGGAACGGCGTTGGCGAGTGAATCTATCGCCGCCATCTTTGGCAGCGGCATGGCTACCGGAACACAAATGGCGTCAAGCTTGCCGCTGCCCACAACGCTCGCCGGTTCTTCAGTCAAGGTAAAGGATAGCGCCGGGACTGAAAGGCTGGCCTCGCTCTTCTTCGTCAGCCCGGCGCAAATCAACTGCCTGACTCCTCCTGGAACCGCGGATGGCGTAGCGACGCTGACAGTCACGACCGGCGATGGCCTTACCCTGTCAGGCGCGGTGGATATCCAGAAAGTCGCGCCCGGACTGTTTTCGGCGAATGCCAACGGACAAGATGTGGCGGCGGCTGTCGTATTGAGAGTCAAATCGAATGGCGCGCAAACCTTCGAAGCGATTTCTCGATTCGACACGGCGCAAAACAGATTCGTTTCATTGCCGATCGATCTCGGTCCCGGTACCGATCAAGTATTTCTGGTTATGTTCGGCACAGGCTGGCGTTTCCGAAGTAGCTTGTCCGCGGTGGCTGCTCAAATTGGCGGGGTTAATGCGGAGGCGCGTTACGCCGGGCCACAAGGCAGCCTGGTTGGACTCGATCAACTCAATTTGTTTATTCCACATAGCCTCGCCGGTCGTGGCGAAGTGGATGTCACGCTGACAGTCGATGGCAAAGTCGCCAACGCCGTCAGGGTCAACATCCGTTGAGAAGCAAGCCGCAGCCCGAAAGCGCCCGGAGGCGCTCGATATCGGGCTGCGGCCTATTGTGACCTCGTTCGCCTGGCTTGTGACGATTATTTCGCCACTAAATTGACCAGCCGCTTCGACACGACAATCGTTTTGACGACTTCTTTGCCTTCCAGCTTCGATTGCACGCGGTCGCTGGCCAGCGCGGCTTCCTTCATCGCTTCATCCGAAACGTCCGCCGCGACCACCACACGCGCGATCAGCTTGCCGTTCAATTGAACCGGAATCTCCAACTCTTCTTCCTTCGCCAGCTCGGCGTCGAACTGCGGCCAGGCCGATGCGACCACGATCTCGTCGTGGCCTAACGACGCCCACAGCTCTTCGGCGATGTGCGGCGTGAATGGGGCCAGCAGTTTCGCCAACGCTTCCATCGCCTCTTTCATCGCGAAGCGGTCGGCGCCACTCGGGCTTGTGGCTACATCGCCTTTCAGCGAACCGTCGAACGCGTATATCTCATTCGTCAGCTCCATCATCGCGGCCACGGCGGTGTTGAAGTTCATTCGTTCGCCGATGTCGTGCGTGACGCGTTTGATCGTCTGGTGCGTCTTGCGGCGCAAGCCCCGCGCGGCCGGAGAGAACTCGCCTTCCGACGCGCCGTCCAATTTGTCGTGCCACTTGTGAATGATGCGCCAGACGCGGCCCAGGAACCTCGACGCCCCTTCGGCTCCGGCCTCGCTCCATTCCAGGTCTTTTTCGGGCGGAGCGGCGAACAGCATAAACAGCCGGACGGTGTCCGCGCCGTGGATTTTGATCATCTCGTCGGGGTCAACCGTGTTCTTCTTCGACTTCGACATCTTCTCGATGCGCCCGACCTCTACCACGCGACCGCAGGAGACGCACTTGCTGTCAACGACTTCGGTTGGGAACAGGTAGTCGTGTTCTTCGCAGCGGAAAGTCGCCAGGCAGACCATTCCCTGCGTCAGCAGTTTCTTGACCGGCTCGTCGAACGTGATCAGGCCCAGATCGCGCATGATCTTCGTCCACAGCCTGGTGTAGATCAGATGCAGCACGGCGTGTTCGATGCCGCCGATGTATTGATCCACCGGCGTCCAGTAGGCCGCGATTTCAGGCGCGAAGGGCAGCTTTTCGTTTTTCGGGTCGCAGTAGCGGAAGTAGTACCACGCCGAATCAACGAACGTGTCCATCGTGTCGGTGTCGCGCCGGGCCGCGCCGCCGCACTTCGGACAGGTCGTATTGACGAACTCCGGGGATTCAGCCAGCGGCGACCCGGTCGTGTTGAAGTTCAAATCGCGCGGCAACTCAACCGGCAGTTGCTCTTCGGGTACCGGCACGATGCCGTCTTTCGGGCAGTGGATGAACGGGATCGGCGTTCCCCACGCGCGCTGGCGCGAGACGCCCCAATCTCGAATCTTGAAATTGGTCTTCGCCTCGCCGAAGCCGTGTTTGACTGCGTATGCGGTCATCGCTTCAATCGCTTCAGGGACTTTCATCCCGCTGAACGGGCCGGAATTGATCAGCGCGCCGGTCTCGTCCTTCGCGGTGAACGCGGCCTCGACCGGAGCGTCGTCCGCTTCGGTCGAGCCGACCAGCTTTATCACACGCGGAATCGGCAGCCCGTATTTCTTCGAGAACTCGAAGTCGCGTTCGTCGTGCGCCGGCACGGCCATCAGCGCGCCCGTGCCGTATCCGGTCAACACGAAATTGGCCGTCCAGACGGGCAGTTTCTCGCCGCTGAACGGGTTGATGACGAACAATCCCGTGCTGATTCCCTGCTTTTCCCGGCCTTCGGCGATACGGTCTTCGGGCGAGACCGCTTTCTGCTCTTCGACGAACGTTTTCAACTCGCCGCTCGCTTTGCCCGACGCGATCAGTTCGTCAATCAGCTCGTGTTCGGGCGCGACGATCACGGCGTTCGCGCCGAAGATCGTGTCAATGCGCGTGGTGAAGATGCGGATCTTCTTCGATTGATCGCCGGCGATCTCGAAATTGACTTCGGCGCCGCGGCTTCGCCCGATCCAATTGCGCTGCATCGTGATCACGCGTTCGGGCCATCCGCCTTCCAGTGTGTCCAGATCATCCAGCAACTGGTCGGCGTAATCGGTGACGCGGATGAACCACTGCTCCAGCTCGCGCTGCTCGACGGGCGTGTCTTCGTGGCGCCAGCAGAATCCGCCCTCGGCCTGCTCGTTGGCCAAGGACGTGTTGCACTTCACGCACCAATTGACGGTCGCGTTCTTGCGGTAGAGCAACCCGCGCTTCCACATCTCGATGAAGAACCACTGGTTCCAGCGGTAATATTCGGGCGCGCAGGAGGCGATCTCGCGCCGCCAGTCGTAGCTGAAGCCCATCCGCTGCAACTGTGCGCGCATCGCGTCAATATTCTCGAACGTCCACTGGTCGGGCCGCGCGTTGTTTTTGATCGCGGCGTTTTCGGCGGGCATGCCGAACGCGTCCCAGCCCATCGGATGAATCACGTTGTACCCCTGCATCCGTTTGAAATGCGACAGCGCGTCGCCTATCGAATAGTTGCGCACGTGACCCATGTGAATGCGGCCCGACGGATACGGCAACATCTCCAGGCAGTAAAACTTCTCGCGTTTCGGATCAACCTCGACCTCAAAGACTCGCGCGCCGGCCCATCGGCGCTGCTGCCGCTCTTCAATCTCTTCGGGAAAATATTTCTCGTTCATCGTCGTGTCCTCTTCAATCAGGCTCCGCGAAATATCAAAACCGAAGCGAACACATCGCCTGCGGGATGCGGAGCGGAATATCGAATCTATTCGGGGAAAAATGCGATTGGCGGGCGCAGCGCAACTTCAGAAATTGCGCTGCAACGTAAGGGAGAGGGCGGTCAGCGGAGTGAAGCGCGAATTAACGCGACATTGATCGAACTCTCGTCTGATTTTTCCGGCTGCTACTGTCATTGCTCTCTAACTCTCCGATTGAATATTAGTGAAGCAGGATTCTACACACCGGCGCAAAGAGGTTCAAGCTGAAGAATATTTTTCGAGGCGCCCTCCATTCCAGCATTGTTTCGCGCATATAGATCATGAAGTCTCGGTTCGCTCATTTTTCATGGGGATTTTGAAAACTGGACGCGGATTGGCCCTCGCCCTCAGACGGCGCAGGCAGCCAAGCGTAGCGATCCCATCGTCCACCACTCAACATTTCTACTGGAGGTTTCTATGTCGCACATAGGCTTGGCGGATTTGCATTGCTTCTCACAATCGAACTGGTCACCTCAGCAATGCGACAAAGCCTGCCTGCTCGAAGTGATGATCGCCGGTCAGCGATTCGGTCAAACTTTCGCGTTCCATCACGATGAAAGAGATGCAGTCGGTGAGCGACCAGGCTTTGTCAGGGCGTTCGCGGAAAAGGCTGATTCCGGCTTCAAAGAGTTCCGGTGAAGGAGGAATGATCTTGACTTCATTGGAGGAGCGCAGACCATCGAATAGTTCGATGAATCGCTCCCGTTTGGCAGGCGATGACATAGCCGCCGCCAATTCAGTTAAAACCCAGGCAGTAGTCACAATCGCTGGCTGCAACTGAGCTGTAAGTTCTACGGCTCGCGCGTGTGTGCCGTCATTCGGAGAAAGCAGGGCGATGTAATAGTACGTGTCGGCAAAGACAGTTTTCATTGTCGCTTATCCGCTCCGTACAAATAATGATCATGATTGAGGGCGAAATCGCTTGGCCAATCGTCAATCGTACCGGCGTGGCTGAGCAACATTTGAGCTAGTGGACTGAGCGCCGGTTGTGTCTTACCTGTACCGTCGGCTGGCTCAACAGCGTCCGACTCCGGCTTTGCTTCTACTGTGGCTGCGGGTTGGACAATGATCTTGACGGTTTGGCCTTCGGGCAGTTGGACTCCATCATCAATCACTATGACACCTTGATGAACGGTTCCGGTCAATTCAGCTTGTTCGTGCAGCATAAAGCGCCTCCACACTGATTCTATAGCATTCAAGAAAATGTTTGTTCGTAGTTCTTCGCCGAGGCGGAAGGTTTCGCCGGCCATGCTTCCGCCTGAAGGCGGGACTACGAACTTCTTTTTCTTAAAGTCTATAACATGCTGGCAATGCAGTCGCTGCCGGATTGGGTGATGGCTGAAGAGAAATTCATACCACTGCCCAATCCTCGCCCCAGAGCTCGCAATCGGGCAGCGGACTTCGAGCGCGAATAGAATCCGCGCGAACTGCGGAAAATTTATGGCGCGCGCAGCGAGAAACGTTCGCTGCGCGCGCCATTGCTAAATATCCAGGTTCTTCACATCCAGCGCGTTCTCCTCGATGAACCTTCTGCGCGGCTCGACCTGGTCGCCCATCAGCACGGTGAAGATTTCGTCGGTCTCGACCGCGTCGTCAATCCGGACTTGCAGCAGCGTGCGTTTTTCGGGATCCATGGTCGTCTCCCACAACTGCTCCGGGTTCATTTCGCCCAGGCCTTTGTAACGCTGAATCTGCAAATCCTTCTTGGCCGCGGTCAGAATGTGATTAAACAGGTCGTCGCGCGACTCGACCTCGGTCTCGGAATTGCCCTCTTTGATGATGAACGGCGGCTGGCTGAGCTGCACGAACGATTTGTACAACTCAACCCCGCGCTGGAATTCGACGTGCGTGGCCAGGTCCCAGTCAATCAGCACGCGCGAACCGTTGTTCGCCAGTTTGACTTCGATCTCCGATAGCCCGTGCTCTTCATCGGAGATCAGATCGGTCTTGAACCCGGCTTCGGCCAGCGCGGCTTCGACTTTGCCGAGCAGGCTCTCGTCGGCGAAGACGTCGTGCAGCTTGCGCCCTTCTTTCTGCATCAGGCCCTTGCGCCCGGCCAGCGACTCCAAGACGACGTCCACCAGCTTCCGGTCGTGCAGCCGGCGTTCGAGCTTGGCGTAGTAGGTGTTGAATTCGCTCAAGCGCTCGAGCAGGCTGGTCAGTTCCCTGCCTTCGATCATCTCGCCGGTCTTTTTGACTTTGACCGAAACATCCTCGGTCGCCTTGCGCATCAGGTAGCGGTTCATCTCGCTGTCGTTTTTGATGTAGCGCTCGGTCCTGCCCTTCTTGACTTTATACAGAGGTGGTTGCGCGATGTAGACATAGCTCCTGAGATCGGTCTCGGTCTCGCCCTCTTCGTTCTTGCTCTCGACCTTGTGTTCCAGCAACTGCGGCATCTGGCGATAGAAGAAGGTCAACAGCAGCGTGCGGATGTGCGATCCATCTACGTCAGCGTCCGTCATAAGGATGACCTTGTGATACCGCAGCTTCTCAACGTCGAAATCGCTCTTGCCGATACCCGTGCCGAGCGCCGTGATCAGCGTTTTGATCTCGCTGTGCGAGAGCATCTTGTCGAAGCGCGCTTTTTCGACGTTGAGGATTTTGCCTTTGAGCGGAAGGATCGCCTGCGTGCGGCGGTCGCGGCCTTGCTTGGCGCTGTTGTGAACGAAGACGCCACAGGCCAGTGCGAAATTGTGAGTACCCGGCACTTCGAGATCGTAAACGTCCAGGCGCTCATCAAGACGCTCGATCTTGACAACACGATGGTTGTAATTGATCACCGCTTCAACGGCGCGCGTTTGGTCGCCGTCGAAATAACGCTGGCAGAAAGTGTCAAACTTCAAAAGCGACTTATCGCGTGTAGCGTGGCGATAAGACTGATAGGCTTCGAGATCAAGCCGACCGCGCTCGATTTCGATCTGCTTCAACGCCGCAATCGTTTTGCGATAGTAAGTCTGATGCAACGTGGCTTTGCGTTTGGCGCGAAACTCCGGTGTCCATTGCTCTTTGGTTTCCTCACTCCGCCATTCGCGGAGCGCAGGATCATCCCATTGCTCCAAAGCTTTTTGCGCAAGCTCCTCACGAGCTTCAGGATGATTCAAGAAGAAGCTGTGCGTGCGTTCTGACTGCGCTCGACGATGCTCTTCATCGCTCCAGTATTCACGCTGAGCGCGATCAAGTATTTCGGTATTTCTCTGCCGATATTCCTCGTTGTTTTCGTAAAACTCGCGCCAGCATTCGGTCATATACGCTTTGTATTTTTCGTCCGTCCACTGCGCTTTAGCCTGCTCAGACATTACCCGCCGCGTCTCCGCCTGTTTCATCCGCTCGCTCATCCTGGCGCGGAATTCAGGGCTTTGGCGAAGCTTACGCCCTTTCTCCACGACGTCTGGCCGATGCAGCGTACGGTGGACATGCTCGCGATGCAGCGCAAGATGTTCTTCGGCGGGTAACCGGCGAATGTTGGCCGGATTGTTGTTCAGTTTGTTGAAATCTAGGTGGTGGCAATGATCGCCATCGGCTTCGGCGTATATGCCGTGCCATCGGTTGTACCAATCGGCAAGCAGATGCGTGAAGAGCCAGCAATCCGAACGCGGATCCCAGACCATTTCGTAGCCATTAATTGTGATGCCTGGCTGAGTTTTATCCGACAGCTTGCGATTGAGCGGCATCAACGAATCATTCGGTGTCAGAGCCTCGGCTGGTTTGTAACTGCCGTCACGCAGCATAAACAAATGATCCGGCGTGCAGATGATCGCCTCGCCGTTGTCCAACGTCACACGAATGACCTCAGCATCGCGCTTCGTCACACGCGCATTGACAATCCGTTCAAGCCCGATTTGACCGTCTTTGCGAATGGTGTAGCAGAAATGTTCTTTGCCTGCTTCCTGCTCTGCGACCAGTTCTTTGAAGCTGATCGCGCGACCGTCAGCGAGAGCAATCAGCGTATCGCCAAAAAAGCAGCCCCCAGCGCTATCTCCTTCGACGATATACAACTCGCACACCGCCGGGTCTTTCTCCGAACAATCCGCCAGTTTGCCGGGCAGGTTCATCGAATTGAGCGCGCCTTTGCGCACGATCTCGCGGGCCTTTCGGGCGGCCTCGCGCGCGCGGGCGGCCTCGACGGCTTTGCCGACGATCTGTTTGGCGACCGACGGGTTCTGCTCGAAATGGGCCATCAGCTTTTCATAGATGAACGAATCCACCGGGCCTTTGACGTCGGAATTGAGTTTGCCTTTGGTCTGCCCCTCGAACTGAGGCTGCGGAATCTTGACCGAGATCACGGCGATGAGACCTTCGCGCACGTCGTCGCCCGACAGACCGCCTTTGAAATCCTTGAGCAGGTTGGCGGTCTGCGCGTAACGGCTGATGGCTTTCGAGAGCGCCGAGCGGAAGCCCGACAGGTGCGTGCCGCCGTCAACAGTGTTGATGTTGTTGGCGAAAGCGAAGACCTTCTCGTCGTAAGCGTCGTTGTATTGAATCGCGACCTCGATCGCCAGGTCGTCGCCCTCCGCCGGGTTGGCGGCCTTCTCGAAATACATCGGCTTCGAATGAAGCACGTTCTTGTTCTTGTTCAGGTGCTTGACGAATTCGGCGATGCCGCCTTCGTAATGAAACTCGTGCATCTTTTCGGTCTCCGAACGTTCGTCAACAATGGTGATCTTGATCCCCTTGTTGAGGAACGCCTTCTCGCGCAGCCGTTCGGAGAGCTTGTCAAAGCTGTAATCGGTGGTCGTGAAGATTTCGGGATCGGGTTTGAACGTGATCTTGGTGCCGGTCTTCGCCGACTTGCCGGTCTTCTTCAAATCGGTGGCTTTGTTCCCTTTCTTGTACTCCTGCTCGTAAACTCCGCCGTCGCGGCGGATTTCCATCCGCATCCATTCCGACAGGAAGTTGACGACCGACGCGCCGACGCCGTGCAAACCGCCGGAGACTTTGTAGGCGTTACTGTCGAATTTCCCGCCCGCGTGCAGCACGGTCATGACGACTTCGGCGGCGGGGCGTTTTTCGGTCCGATGTATGTCAACGGGAATGCCGCGACCGTTGTCTTCAACGGTGATCGAATTGTCCAGGTGGATCGTGACGTTGATCTTGTCGCAGAAACCGGCTAAGGCCTCGTCCACGGAATTGTCCACTATCTCATAAACCAGATGGTGCAAACCCAGCTCGCCGTTCGAGCCGATGTACATTGCGGGGCGTTTGCGCACGGCGTCGCGGCCTTCGAGCACCGTGATCTGTTCGGCGCCGTAGCCATTCGAGCCTTTGGTCGAGTCCTTGGTCAAATCTTTGGTCGAGCCTTTGGCCGGGTCCTTGGTCGAGCTTTTGGCGTCTGTTTCTTCAACATCATCCATAATCTGATTCTTCTTCTCTTTTGCCTTCATAAATTGATCTTGTCGTAACGTTATTACTCTTTCGTCAACCCTTGATCTTCGGTTACGCGGCCGGACTGAACGAATAATGTTCTGGCGCGATGACTGTAACGTTCAGCGATTGTTCGCTTGGAAGTCGAGACGATGGTTTGTGAGCGTCCGTCAAGGTGATTGAGCAGAATCTCGATTCGCGTGCGGTCCAGTTCGGCATCAAGGTCGTCTATCAGGAAAATGGGGTACTCTTCAAACACCTGATAATACACGCTCATTTGCGCCATATCAAGAATCAGCAGCGCGCTTCTTTGCTGCCCGGAACTGCCGAAACGGGCTATTTCGTAGCCGTCGCAGAGGATCTCCAGATCGTCCCGGTGGGGGCCTACCAGGGAATATCCGACCGCGATCTCATTCCTCAGACGCAGGCTCAACCGCTCTCTCAACAGATTGGCGTAATCTCCCAGATCGCCCTTGCCTTCGAGCGATGATTTGTAGCGGATCGTGATCTCTTCGGCCTGGAACAGTTCGGGGCTGAGATGCGCGCGCAGTTGATTGACGTGGTTGACGCGGCCGTGATGGATCTCGGAGCCGAGCGCGATGAGTTGATCGTTCCAGGGTTGGATCGGATCGAAATACTTCGCCGGGTCTTCGGCCTCCGAAGCCTCGCGCAACAGGGCGTTCTTCTGCTTCAGCACACGGCTGTATTCGTTGAGCGTGCCCAGATAAGAAGGCAGTGTGAAGAAGATCCCGCGATCCAGGAAGCGGCGGCGGGCTTCGGGCGCGCCCCGCACAACCTGCATCTCGTCGGCGGTAAACGCAATGGCGTTGAGATTGCCGAGGTAGCGCGCCACGGCTTCGCGCTTGCCGTTGACGAAGGTCTGTTTCACGCTTTCGGTGATCAGCAGTTGCAAATCCTTGGTCAGATTGCCGCGCGCGATCGTGCCGCGCAGAATGGTTTCTTTGGCGTCGTGCGTGATGACCTCTTTCGGATGAGAGGTGCGAAAGGATTTCGTCGTGGCCAGCAGGTAGATCGCTTCGAGCCAGGAGCTTTTGCCCTGCGCGTTCGCTCCATAAATGACATTGAGTCCCGGAGAGAATTCGATTGTCCCGATCAGGTTGCGGAAATTGGTCGCGTCAAGGCGCTGGAGGTGCATAGCGGATCTCGATATCAGATGAGTTCGCTCAGAACGACAACATTTAGACCCGATACGCGGCGAAAAGCAGGATCATTGGTGATAAATTGAACGCAGCCTGACGCTAAAGCAGTCGCAGCATGAATCGCATCGGGGGTCTTCAAATTCGTCTGTGCGCGTACTCGTGCGGCTTGCCGCAGAAGATCTTCGGTAATGGAAATTAACCGCACGTCCGAAGCGGTTAGAGTTTGCTCGTACATGGCAACCAGTGTTGTGTCGTTTTGTTTGAGCGGGCCTACAAGCGTTTCCAGCAAAGATAATCCACTACTCGCTACCTCAACCTGACCTGATTGCGCCGCCACCCAGAGAGGCTCTAACAGAGGGTAAAAATCCGTATGTTTTTCGACTGTGTAAATGAAAGGCGGGGTGTCCAGATAAATCACGCCTGCGCCGGGCAAGGTCAGCGATCCCATGAATCACGCTCCTCTCGCAAATAAGCGTCGGCTTCGGCTGACGTCTTGAAAAGTCTTTGTCCCGGCCAATCCCTCAGAATATCGAGTACGGATCGCCGCTCCGGCTTTGACTTCGGCTCACATTGGGCCTCGACCACTTTTTCGAGAATCAGCGAGGCCAACTGAATCTGCGCATCCAAAGGCAAATGGCTGATCGTCAAATCATAAATTTCTTGCACACTTAGCATTTCTTTGCCTCTCAATACTTCGTAATCCGAGAAAGCAAATTTTAGCACACTCGGCGGACAGCGCCGCCCAATGTTCTATGGACAAGGAAACCGCTTCCGCATTTGCTCAAACAAGTTCCAACGGCAGCATATGGGTCTTTGCGCACCCACACGCAAAGTACGTCCCCTTCGGTTTCTGCGCCAGTCCGCCGCATCGAGGACACGCAAGCGTCGTCGCCAATCTGGCCACGCTCTGCGCAAACATCTTCACATCCGCGTCGGCCACATCAGTCCCTCGCAAGCTGAA
>Ga0187894_10002864_pt1 | contig 20065 bp, 17 predicted proteins | sample GBC1701081metaG_FD_136650 | JGI IMG/M metagenome (GOLD analysis project Ga0187894, IMG submission 136650) | White microbial mat communities from a lava cave in the Kipuka Kanohina Cave System on the Island of Hawaii, USA - GBC170108-1 metaG ...
GCGCGGGCGCCGACGCATCGGCAATCCAGCTCAACGCCATGCTTCGCCGAGCGTTCCCGGTCATGAAGAGGGTCCGGACGTACGCGTTCGTGATTGGCGGGGTCCTCCTCGTGGTGGCTGCGATGGTCGCGATCTTCGCCCACGGCGGGGCGCCCGCAGTGAGCGCCGCCGGCGGCATCCTCGCTGCGATCTGGCTCCTCTGCGCGATGCGGCTGCTGGCTGCACCGCGACGGCGCGTGGGGGAACAGCGGGCGGGACTGGCCGAAGGCGGTCGGGAAGTCCTAGACGTGGGCCCGCGTCGAGCACGACGTTGTCGCCGTCCACGTCGTTTCGTCGCCGCGGTCGCTCCCTTCGGGCTCAGGTGCGGGACGCGGCCCTACCGGCCGAGATCCACTTCCGTCACCCGCCCCGCCGAAACCTCGGCGCGCCGGCCGTTCACGGTGTACTCCCCGGGCGTCATGTTCACGCTCACATCACCGGATGGGTCGAGGCGAAGCCACACGGTTTTTCCCGTCGCGTCTGCCACCTCGATGCGCCCGGCCCCGTCCGCGCGCAGGAGCGCAAGCGTGCCGGCGGCGACGACGGCGAAGTCGAGGCCAATCTCCGCGACCCCCTCGGGGACCACGAGCTCGGAGGGATCCGGCGACAGCACGCTGCCGTGTGCGTGGACGGCAAGCCAGCACCGGCCTGGCCTCAGGTCCTCGATCCGGTAGCGGCCCCAGCCTTTGACGCGCGCGTGCTTGATCACGGCGCCGTGGTCGTCGAGGAACGCGACCGTGAGTTCGTTGACGCCCGCGCGGTTGTCGATCGTGCCCGTCGCCGTGACGCCGCCGCGCAGCGCGATGTCGAGGGGGGCCGGGGGCAGGTCCGCGGCGACATCCAGCACCTGGTTGTGCGCGCCGTACCCCGCCGCGCTGACCACGAGCGTCCAGCGACCCTCCGGCACTGCGTCGAAGCGGAAGCGCCCAGGCGCGGTCCGCTCGGCCCTGAGCCAGGTCGTGCACTGGACGGCCGCCGTGAACCTGAGGACCTTCTCGCCCGTCGCGGCATCGCGGACGATCCCCTCGAGCGCGACCGTCGGCACGGCGTTCGCGCGCGGCAGGACGACCACCGCGGTCGAAGAGTCCACCGGTACGTCGCTCGTTCGGCCTTCCCGTCCTCCCTCCCGGGCGGTGAGGTCGACGGTTCCCTTCGGCAGCCGGTCGAGGCGGAATCGGCCCCTTCCGTCGGCCCTTGCGTGCCCGAGGGCCTGCTGCCCGCGCCACGCCGAGACGAGGGCCCATCGCACGGGCGCTCCGTCCACGTCCTCCACCGTGCCCTCGACGGTGCTCGTTGCGTCGAGGACCACGCGCACGACCGGAGGGTCCGTGACGGAAGGCAGGAAGGGCTCCGAGACGCAGCCGCCCGATCCCATCGAGTACGCCGCGAGGCGGCACTCTCGCACGGCATCGACGAACAGCCGGGCGCGACCGTCCGGCCCGGTCGGCGCGCCGGCCGCGGGGTAGAGCCCCACGCTCGCGCCGACCACCGGCGCGCCCGTCTCGTCCACGACCTCGGCGATGACGGAGGGCGGCGGCGGACCCGCGAACACGAAGTCCCCTACCGTCGTCGTCTCCCCGGCGCGGACCTCGACCTTCGCTTGCTGCACCGGCCAACCCTCGCGGTGGGCGTAGACGTGCATCGGCGAGGACTCCCTGCGCAGGGCGGGGATGCCCGTCCAGACGAAACGTCCGTCGGCGTCGGTCCGTGCCCACGGGCGGCTCGCGTCGTCGCCCTGGGAGGAGGGTCTCGGCGTGAGATTCCTGAATCCGGAGACGTTCGCGCCCTCGACGGGGTGGCCGTCACCGTCGACGACGCGGCCTCGCACCGTCGCCATGGGCCAGCAGCAGACCTCCACGGTCAGCGTGCGGCCTGCCTCGACGGCGCGCACGTCGATCGTGGACGGCGCGTGGCCCTCCGCTTCGGCGCGGAGAAAGCCCATGATCCGGTCCGCGTCGAAGGCCGGCGCCGTATGGAAGCCGTCGACCGGGAAGGAGTGGAACGCGAAGAGGCCCTGGGAATCGGCCCGGGTCTCCTCGTAGACCACGGACAACCCTCCGAGCACGGCGCCTGACAGGGCCACGGAGGCGCCCGGGAGAGGCTCGCGAGTCTCCACGTCGATGACCCCGCCCTCGATCACCGAGCCGCGCGTCAGCCAGACATCGAACCGCAGCTCTTCGCCCCCGCCGAGCCACAACATCGGCGCCTCCGTGACGACGGGCGCGAAGCCCTCCGCGCGCACCGCGACGGAGCAGGCGTATCCCTCGAGGGCCCAGCTCCGCGGCGACGGCAGGTCGTCGATGTGGTAGATGCCACTCTCGTCCGACACGCCGCGCCGCTCGACACGCACGCCTTGCGCGAACACCCACCACGCGACCTTTGCGCCCGGCACGGTATTGCCATCGATGTCCCGGACGGCGCCGGAGAGAGAGGGCGCCCGCTCCAGCTTCACGACAACGTGCTCACCGGGCCGGACGCCCGCGAAACGGGCGGGCGAGTGGCCGCGTGCCTCGACGACGAGCACCGCTTCGCCGGAGAGCCCGACGCGGAACGTGCCGTCGGTTCCGGAGCGTGCCCCCGGACCCCCCGACGCTTCGCTTTCGAAGAGCGCGCGGAACGGCCGCTGCGGTGCCTCTCCCTGCGCGGCCTCGGCGCGGACGAGCGCGTCGCAGACGGGGCGCCCGCCAGAGTCGAGGACAATGCCCGTCGCCGAGGGTGCCTCGCGCACGGGCTCTGTCGCCTCGGCCGCACGCTCCGGCCCCGGCGCGGACTCTGCGCTCCGAGCCTGGGGAGTCTTTCGCGCGTCGCGTGTGCCGGAAGTCGGAGCGCTGGCCGTCGACACCACGGCGATGCCGCCTGCGAGGGCGAGCAGAAGGATCGCTCCTGCGAGAACCGCCTTCTTCTTCACGACGAGTCCTCCCGTGGCCGCCGCCGCGTCGCGCACGAACCACGGCATGGCAAGCAGGCCGTACGTCCAGACGGGCGCGAGCGGGCCGCGCAGCAGCTCGCGCCCGCGGCGCAGGCGGGTGCGCACCGTCGATTCCGGCAGATCCTGGAGCGCGGCGATCTCGGGTGTGGTCAGGTCTTCGAGATGGTGGAGAACGAGCACGTCCCGGTACCGCTCGGGCAGCCGGTCGATCTCGCCGCGGACCCGCGCCCGTTCCTCCGCGGACATCGCCGCGGCGGCGGCGGAGGGTCCCTCGATCGGGAGCTCGAGCCGGCCAGCGAGCCCGTGCTGCCGGCGCTCGATCGCCTTCCGCCGGTACGCGATGCGGATGACCGTGCGGAGAAGCCACGGCAGGACCGGAGCGTCGAGCGGGTCGCGTCGGCGCACGAGCGCCAGATAGGCGGCCTGGACCGTGTCCTCGGCGTCCTGTGCCGCCCCGATCTTCCGCGCAACGGCCAGCAGCCGAGGCCGGGTGCGCGCGACGAGATCCTCGACGGCGCTCTCGCGCCCGAACTCGATGTACTCGCGCAGCAGCGCGCCGAGGTCGTCGGCCACACTCACATGGTGCAGCCCGCGGCCGCCGCGATTCAGAAAAAGCACGCGCGGGGCGAGTAAACCCCTAGGGAAACGGCATTCCGATGCCCGCAGTGCGGCGCGGAGACGCGGGGCGTCTCGCTGATCACCGACCCGGAGGTCGTCGACCGGATCCTCGGCCACCTCGGGCGCGGCGGCAACGACGCGCGCGCGCCGCCGTAGTGCTTCCCGTGGTGGAGCGACAGCTGCTACCCAGCCGCGGAATGGGCGGCGAAGCATGGGGGCTTCTTGCGTCAGCGCTTGAGCGTACCGCGGCGGCGGGTTCCCCGGCGGTGCGCAAGATTCGTCAAGAACAGTCGAGCGGCCGCTCTAGGATGGGCTGGCCCGTGCCGAAGGCGGTGCGCAGGCACTGAGGAGACGCGATGACACTGGCTCGACTGGCCTCGCTGATCGGCGTTGCCGTGCTGGTCCTGGTCTTGAACGTCGCCATGAGCGTTCTGTACATGGTCGTCTACGGCCATCTGGTCAATCCGGGCCATCCGGAGGCGTACTACCGCGAGCACATCAAGGTGGCGGCCCCGTACTGCAGCATCGTCGTGGGCGTGCCTCTCATGTTCCTCGCAGGCTTCTTGGCCGCGGGCTGGTGGCAGGGGCAGCCGGGGGTCTATGCGGCGCTGGTGATCTGGCTCGCGTACGCGCTCATCGATCTCGGCGTGGTGCTGGCCGCGGGGATGACGCCCAAGATCGCCGTGCTGTGCGCCGTGTCGCTGCTCACGAAGCTGGCGGCGGTGTACCTTGGCGCCCTGGCTGGTGCTCCGAGCGCGCCACCCGCACACGGCTGAACCGTTCGAGACCGCCACCATGGACGCGGCCGCGCTGACACGATCGCTGACGCATATCCAAGCCAACCTCGACGGCGACCTTTCGCTCGGCGCGGTGGCCGCGGTCGCGGGCTGCTCATCGTCGTACTTTGCGCGCCGGTTCTCGGCGGCGATGGCGGAAACACCGAAGCAGTACATATCGCGCCTCCGCCTGGAGAGGGCGGCCGTGCGACTCGTGCTGCTCGACGACGGCATCCTCCAGGTCGCGCTGGACTGCGGGTTCACGTGCCACGAGACGTTCAGCCGCGCCTTTCGCCGGCGGTTCGGAGTCGCCCCTCGCGCGTTCCGTCGCAAGGGCAGGCTGCCCCCGGGCGCCCGGCACGAGCTGCCGCAGCGCGTCGCGGCTGCGTCCCCCGTGTCGCTCTCGAGCACGGTCGTGCGCACCCTGCAGCCCATGTCGCTCGCGTACATCCGCCACACAGGGCCTTACGAGAACGTGCCGATCGGCCTCTGGGACACGCTCATCGACTGGGCACGCCTGCATGGCATCCCGTCGCCCCATGTCCTGCTCGGCATCGCTCACGATGCGCCGGGCATCACGAGACCCGAGCAACTTCGCTTCGACGCGGCCATTCGTGTTCCGGGCGAGTTCCGCTCGGGGAGACGCGTTGGCCACCAGCGGTTCGCGGGGGGACAGTTCGCGTTCACGACCAGTGTCGGGCCGTTCACCGCGCTCCCCGCGGCGTACAAGGAGGTCTTCAGGCGCGTGCGGAGCGACCGGTCGCTCGCGTGCCTCGGGGTTCCGTGCGTGGAGTTCTACCGCGTGAATCGCGTGGTCGCGGACCTCGCGATCGTGAACACGGAGATTGCGGTCCCTGTGCGACAGCGACGTGAGAGGCGCGCGCGCGATCTCGGGTGACGGTTCTGCCTCGCGGCACGGCCGCTATCCTCTCGGTTTGTCTCGAACAGGAATTGGCTGGCTCCCGGCCCCCCCGGCCCCCTATGATCCTCCGCGAGAGGAGGACCCATGCGCACTTCGATCGTCGTTGCCCTCGTGTTGCTCTCCGCCGGACCGACGCGAGGCCAGGACGGCGCGCCGAACTTCGTCGAGGCGGTCATCCAACGCCTTGAGCTCGGCGAGCCGATCCAGACCGAGGCGGCGATCCTCATCCCGCTGATCCTCGCCGACGCGCCGGAGGATGCCGGCGTCGACGCGATGGCGAAGGGCTCCGTCGAGTTCGCCGAACCGGAGAAGCCGGCGCGACGCCACAACATCGTCGTCCGCAACGCGGGCAAACGACCGGTGCTGATCCCGGCGGGGCTCGTGCTCGAGGGCGGCAAGATCGACCGGATGGTCGCGAACGACGGCATCGTGGCGGCCGGCGCGGAGGTCGAGCTGCGCGCGCTCCCCGCAGCGTCGTCGTCGGACGTACGCCAGACTCCGGCGCCTTTCCGGACGTCCCCCGCGCTTGCGCCGCTCTACCTGAGACGGAAGGCGGAGTTCGACTTCTCGGAAAGCCTCGTGCCCAGCTTCGTCGCGAAGTGGATCGAGTTCCGCAACGAGGGGGACAAGCGCCGCTCGCTCGTCGCGATCCAGGACTCCACGCAACTCGCCGAGTACTCGCTCCGGAGCCGCGAGCAGGCGAGCGGGCTCCCGGAGGGGCTCGCCGGACGGACCGTCGTCGGCGGGATCGGCGCGGTCCGGGGGCGGGTCCAGATGCTCGCGGTCTTCGGCACGAACGGCCTCATCGAGGACCACTTCGACGGTCTCCTGCGCGGCGTGACCTTCGTCGCCGCGGCGATCGAGATCCGCGCCAAGGCCGCGGGCGTGACCCTGCCCGGCAAAGGCGACCCGGCGAAGACGCTCGAGATCGTGAAGCAGGATGCGGAGGCGCTTCTCGCAAAGCTCAAGAAGGCGTCCTACGACCGGGTCCCGCCGGCCGGCGGAGACGCGGGCGAGACGCTGATCCTGCGCATGTCCGGGAACACGCGAGGCCGCGCGGTGGGCCTCGACGGCAAGCTCGTCCATCTCGCGGTCTATCCCTACGACCCGGTCGAGGCGAAGCTCTACGCCGCCACGGTAGACCCGGATGCGAAGCCCGAGCCCGAGCCGGAGAAGGTCGAGGATGACGAGGAGGCTCGTCCCACGACGGACGAGGAGGACGACTTCATCGACGGCTGGCGCGACCGTGTTGGGCGACGCGCGGGCGGCGGCGCGGGCGGCCGCGGGGGTGGCGGCGGCGGCCGGCGGTGACCGGTCACGAGGATGGGGTGGGGCCGCGGGGCGGGGCAAGGACGGGGCTCGCGCCGACGATCGTGATCTTCTGCCAGATCTTGGTGGCGAGGTTCGCGGTCAGGCTCTCGAGATCGTTGACCGCGTCGATCACGACGGGATCGCGCATCTCGTCGGCGTAGAGCGCCGCGAGCTTCCCGATCAGCGCGAGCATCTCGGCGCAGTAGTCGAGGTAGCGCGTCAGCTCGTAGCGGCTCATGGCGGGAGCCGGCGAAGCGGCCGTCGGCTCGTGCTCCTTGGTCGCCAACGTCGGATCCTTCGTCAACTGGTGCATGTCGATCACGTGCGCGAACGCGCGCAGGCCGTGCAGCGCGTGGAGCGCGCGATCGCGCTTGCGTCGCCTCTCGACGGTCAGCAGGAACCACACGGAGCCCCCGAAGAGGATCAGGAGGTTGACCGCCGCCTCGAGGAGCTGGATCAGGTCGGCGTCGGCCTGCACCCGTTCGAGGTGCAGGAACCTGGCCGCGGCGAACTGCGCCCAGACGCCCACGAGGATGAGCGCGCCCACCGCGCAGCGCCACGGCCAGGAGGGCCTCGCGAGGCGCGCCGCCTCCGTGGCGGACGTCCGCGCGGTGTCGATCAGCTCGACGCAGACCCGCCCGAGGCCGGAGCCGGGGAAGCGTTCGCGGATCCGCGCCTCGAGTCGCACGAGCGTTTCGACGAGCTTCGAAGGGTCCAGCGAGCGGTACATGGTCTCATCGTAGGGAACGGGAGGGGCCGCGGGGAGGGGGCGGCGCCTACGTCGGGATGGTGAGCACCGGCTGCCCGCCGCGGTCGCCCGTGTCCGCCAGCGTGAAGAGGAACATCACGAAGGCGAAGTTGCGCTTCGACGCGATGTCCGTGTCGTCGATCCAGAACCAATGGCCGCGATAGGGGACGGCCACGAAGGCGTCCCTGGGCCTCGACTTCGCGCAACGGATCCGGAACTTGTGGCGGCTCTCGACGCCCGGCTCGGCGCTCTCCCAGCCCGGCGCGGCGCGCCCCTCGGCCACGTCCCCTTCCGGGACCTCCGCACACGCCGCGAGCGAGACCATCATCTGCATGACGGAGCGCGTGAGCACGGCGAGCTCGCGGTTGTCCGCCGGGAGCTGCCCGTAGGCGAGCCGCAGCTCCCGCGCCTCGGGATCGAGCCCCAGCAAGCGACGCAGCTCTGCGGCCTCGGCGGCCGTCTCTTGAGGAAGGTCGTCCGTCCGGAAGGTGACGATCGCGCCTTCCCCTCCTTCGCCCGCCGTGACGCGCAATGCGACCGCGCCCGAGCGCTGGAGCCGGCCGAGGATCTCGAGCGTGCGAAGGAAGCCTGCGTCGGCGGCCGCGACGCCTGTCGGGCTCGTGCGCTCGTTCCTGAGGCCGTTGATCGCCTCGACCGAGGCCATCAGGACGCCGTCCACAGGCCAGCCTGCCTGGATCGCGGAGAAAACGCCGGTCGGGGGCAGCGGTCTCATCAGCGCGCGCTGGAACTTGTCCCCGGTGAGCGGCACGTAGGTGATCGTCGGGCGGTCGGTGTACTTGGCCGACCCCCCGAGCGTGACGGAATCGGCGGCGGAGGAGAGCGTACCGCCTGCGCTCGCGCCGTACTCGAGCGTGTAGCCGCTGACGATCTGACCGACGTCCACGAAAATCGGGGGATCGATGTACCGGATCTTGACGATGTTGAGCAGGATCTGGCGCTTCCACGAGTCGGTGATCGCGGTGCTGTAGTCGAAGCGATCCCGCGCGACCGTTCCCGGACCAATCGAGGTGCAACCGGCGCACAGGGCAAGGAGCGCGAGCCGAAGGGACATGGGGCGGATTGTAGCGATCCCGCGGAATCCGTTCCCGGCGCGTCGCGGAATCACCGGTTCGTGCCCAGCGGTCGCGCGTTCCAGATCCCCTCGCAGTACTCGCGGATGGACCGGTCGGACGAAAAGCGCCCCGATCGCGCCGTGTTGAGGATCGACATGCGCGTCCACGATCCCGCGTCGGCGTACGCCCTCCCGGCGCGCTCCTGCGCCTCGAGGTACGCGCGGTAGTCGGCGAACACCATGAAGTCGTCGCGGCCGAGGAGCGAGTCGAGGAGCGGCCGGAAGAGCTCCTTGTCGCCATGCGAGAACGCGCCTTCCGCGATCTGGTCGATCACCTCGCGCAGCTCCGGGTCGGACTCGTAGATCGAGCGCGGGTCGTGCCCCTGCCGCTTCCGCTCGAGGACGCCGTCCGCCGTGAGCCCGAAGAGGAAGAAGTTCTCCTCCCCCACCGCCTCCCGGATCTCGACGTTCGCGCCGTCGAGCGTACCGATCGTCAGCGCGCCGTTGAGCGCGAACTTCATGTTCCCGGTGCCCGAAGCCTCCTTGCCGGCGGTCGAGATCTGCTCGGAGAGATCGGCTGCGGGGTAGACGCGCTGCCCGACCCTCACGTTGAAGTCCGGGACGAACACGACCTTGAGCCTGCCGCCCGGGTCCGCGTTGACCGCTTCGGCGACGCCGTGGACGAGGCGGATGATCAGCTTCGCGAGGAAGTAGCCGGGCGCGGCCTTCCCGCCGAGGATCACCGTCCGCGGCGGCGCGTCCACGCCGCGGCGGAGGCGGTTCCAGAGCGTGATCGCGTGCAGCACGTTCAGGTGCTGCCGCTTGTACTCGTGGATGCGCTTCACCTGGACATCGAAGATCGACTCCGGGTCGACGGAGACGCCCGTGCGGTCGCGGAGGAACGCGGCGAGGTCGCGCTTGTTCGCGAGCTTCACGTCGCGCCAGGAGCGCCGGAACGCCGCGTCGTTCGCGAAGGGCTCGAGCCTCGGCAGCTCGTCCTCGGTGTGCCGGAGCCACCGGCCCCCGAGCCCCCCCGTGATCAGCTCCGCGAGACGCGGGTTCGAGAGCGCGACCCACCGCCTCGGCGTGACGCCGTTGGTCACGTTCCGGAACTTCTCCGGCCAGATGCCGTGGAAGTCGCGCAGCACCGTCTGCTTGAGCAGGTCGGTGTGGAGCGCCGCGACGCCGTTGATCGCGTGGCTCCCGACGCACGCGAGGTTCGCCATCCGGACCGACTTCTGCCCGGACTCGTCGATGAGCGACAGGCGCGCGGCGAGCCCGTCGTCGCCGGGATGCGCCTTGCGGACGTGGTCGAGGAACCGGCGGTTGATCTCGTAGATGATCTCCAGGTGGCGCGGGAGCTGGCCGCCGAAGAGCGGGACGGCCCACTTCTCCAGCGCCTCCGGCAGCAGCGTGTGGTTCGTGTAGGCGAGCATCCGCTGCGTGATCGACCACGCCCGCTCCCATTCGAGCAGGTGCTCGTCCACGAGCAGGCGCATCAGCTCCGCGACCGCGATCGCGGGGTGCGTGTCGTTCAGCTGCACGGCCCAGGCGTCGGGGAGGTCGTCGAGGCTCCGGCCGCGCATGCCGACGTGGACGCGGATCACGTCCTGGAGCGAGCAGGAGACGAAGAAGTACTGCTGCGCGAGACGCAGGTGCTTCCCGATCATCGCCTCGTCGTTCGGGTAGAGCACCTTCGAGATCGTCTCGGAGGCGACCTTCTCCTGCACGGCGCCGAGGTAGTCGCCGGTGTTGAACGCGGCGAAGTCGAACGACTCGCACGCCTCGGCCTTCCAGAGCCGCAGCAGGTTGACCGTTCTCGACTGGTAGCCCGGGACCGGCGTGTCGTAGGCGACGCCCTTGACGACCCGCTGCGGGATCCAGCGGACCCGGTGGCGGCCCTGCTCGTCGCGGTACGCCTCCGCGCGCCCGCCGAGCTTCACCTCGAAGCAGATCTCCGGCCGCTCGATCTCCCACGGGTTGCCGCGCCGGAGCCACTTGTCGGTGAGCTCCACCTGCGCGCCGTCGCGGATCGCCTGGTCGAAGATGCCGAACTCGTAGCGGATGCCGAAGCCGATCGCCGGGACGTCGAGCGTCGCGAGCGAGTCCATGAAGCACGCGGCGAGCCTGCCCAGGCCGCCGTTGCCGAGCCCCGGCTCCTCCTCCTCCGCGAGGAGCCGGTCGAAGTCCAGATCCAGCTCCGCCGCCGCCGCGCGGGCCTCGTCGAGGAGCCCGAGGTTCAGGAGCCCGTTCCCGAGGTGCGGACCCATCAGGAACTCCGCGGAGAGGTAGCAGACGGCCTTCGCCTGCTGTTCGGTGAGCGTCCGGATGGTGTCCATCCAGCGGTCCACGAGCCGGTCGCGCACCGCGTGGGCGAACGCCTTGTACCAGTCGTGGGGCGTCGCGATCTCCGGGAGCCGCCCGAGCGCGTAGCGCAGGTTCCTGAGCACGTCGCGGACGAACCCGTCCGGCGCAGCCTTCGTGCGGACTTGCGTCTTCGCCTTCTTCTTCGCCGGCATTGCCCCCGAAGCCCCCTCTCGTCTCACGCCATGCGCGCCGGCTGCCCGGTGGAGGCGAGCACGGCGCGCCAGAGCCAGCCCGATGGATCGATCCTCTTCCGCTCGCGCACCGCCAGCGGGATCGGCACGTGCGTGAACTCGTTCCGCCAGTTGCCGACGACCATGTCCGTCCGCCCGGACATGCCCGCATGCACCGCGTTCTGGCCGAGGACGGAGCAGAACGCCGCGTCGAACGGGTTCGCGGGGACGCTGCGGATCGTGTAGCTCGGGTCGATGTACTTCAGGTTCACGCCCTTGCCGAAGCGCTCCGCGATCGCGTCGCGGAGCCACACCCCGACGTCGCGCGTCTTCACGTTGCCGGACGCGTCCTTCCCGACCACGGCATCCGGCAGATCGCTCCCCGCGCCCTCGGCGACCACGACGACCGCGTGGCCGCGCCGCTCGAGCCGCCGCTCGAGCGCCGCGAGGAACGCCTCCAGCTTGAACGGTACCTCCGGCACGAGGCAGAAGTTCACCTGCGGGTCCGCGAGCGTCGCGAAGGCGGCGATGAAGCCCGAGTCGCGCCCCATGAGCTTCACGAGTCCGACGCCGTTCCGGGCCCCCTTGGCCTCGGCGTGCGCGGCGTGCGTCGCGTGGCGCGCCTCGGAGACGGCCGTCTGGAACCCGAACGAGGTCTGGATGCACGAGATGTCGTTGTCGATCGTCTTCGGGATCCCGATGACCGCGAGGTCGAGCTTGCGGCGCCGCGCCTCCTCCGCGATCGCGTGCGCGCCGCGGAGCGTGCCGTCGCCGCCGACCGCGAAGAGGATGCCGATCCGCATCCGCGCGAGCGTGTCCGTCATCTCGGCGACGTCCTGGTTGCCGCGCGACGACGCGAGGATCGTGCCGCCGCGCTCGTGGATGTTGCTCACGACCGCGGGGGCGAGCTCGATCGGCTCGTGGCGCGACGTGAGCCCCTCGTAGCCGTATCGGAACCCCACGGTGCCGGTGACGCCGTACTGGTAGTGGAGCGCGAGGACGACCGCGCGGATCACGTCGTTCAGGCCCGGGCAGAGCCCGCCGCACGTCACGATCCCGCACCGGAGACCCTTCGGGTCGAAGCGGATCTCGCGACGCGGCCCGGCCATCTCGAACTGCGGCGGCTCCTGCGCGGCGCGCACGGCCTCGAGCGACGAGTCGAAGAGGACGCGCGCGCCGTCTTGGACGAAAGAGGCGTCCTTGAGCGGCGACGGGAACCGGCACGGCCCGATCCGCGCGACCTCGAACTCTCCCGGCGTCACGCCGCGGATTCTAGCGGGAAGGGGTGGGGGCCGGGGGAGGGGAAACCGCTACTTGGTCTCGACCTCGACCGGCTCGGAGACGAGCGTGAACGGCGGCGTCTTCCCCATCGCGCCGGGCTTGAGCTCGCCGTGCACGCCCTTGGACCCGTGGCCCCCGCGGTAGACGTAGACCGCGCGGACCTTGACCTTATAGGGCTTCGCGAGGCCGAACGCCATGTCGAGGGGCAGGTACCCTTCGAGCGGGAGCACGCGACCGGGCGCCAGCTCCACGATGTCTTTCTGCCAGTCGTGCGCGTACATCCCGCAGCGGCCGGGCTTCCCGCCGCGAACCCACTTTCCCTCGACCTCGCGCTCGAAGTAGATCTCGGGCTCGCGCCAGCCGGACTCGGAGCCGTCGTTCGGCTTCACGACCCGGTGGACCGCCTTGCCTGCGTTCACGAGCTTCACCTCAAGCGTCGGCGTCAGCTCGAGGTGCAGATCCCTCCGGAGCTGTTCCTCGGTCACCGACCAAATGCAGACGACGGACCTCGTCTTGTAGAAGCCGGGTTCGATGATGATGGGCAGCTTCGGGTCGAGGCCCTTCAGGTACTCCGGGACGGCCTCCTCCTTGATCTCGAGCCGGCGCGCCAGCTCCGCCCGGTTGATCGACAACGACGTCCGCACGGGCTCCCCGGACAGGAGGCGCTCGAAGTGCAGAGTATCGCCCTCAATCTGCCAGTCGTCGGCGATGAACGGCGCCTCAGGCGGCTTGGCAAGCACGGGGGCGGCGAGCAGCAGACAGGCAAGCAGAATCCGCATGCCCCTTGAGACGAAACCGGTCTCCCGGAAGTTCACGGCCCCCAATGCCCCCCCGAATCAGCGGCTAGAATCGCGCCCATGACCGTGAAAGAGTACATCGACAGCCTGCCCGAGGAGCGCAGGAAGGCGATCACGAAGGTGCGCGCCGCCGTCAACAAGGGCCTTCCGAAGGGATACAGGGAGGGCATCCAATACGGGATGATCGGCTGGTGCGTCCCGCACGAGGTCTTCCCGGCGGGCTACCACTGCGACCCGAAGCAGGCGCTTCCGTTCGCGTGCCTCGCGAACCAGAAGAACTACATGTCGCTCTACCTCATGTGCATCTACGGGGACCAAGGGCATCGGAAGTGGTTCGAGGCGGAATGGAAGAAGACCGGCAAGAGGCTCGACATGGGGAAGTCGTGCGTGCGGTTCCGGAAGGTCGAGGATCTCCCGCTCGAGCTGATCACCGAGGCGGTCGCGCGCGTCCCGGTGGACAAGTATGTCGCGCACTACGAGGCCGCCACGGCGAAGGGCGGGAAGCGGAAGAAGTAGCGCGCGGTCCCCGGTTCAGGACGCCCCGCCGCGGAACCGCTCGACGATCGGGAACCGGCGGCCCCCCCACCCGAACGCCTTCGCGGTCACCTTGAGCACGGGCGCCGCCTGCTGGCGCTTGAACTCCGTCGCCGACACCGTGCGGAGCACGCGCGCGACGACCTCCGGGTCGAACCCGCGGGCGACGATCTCGTCCGGACGCAGTCGCTCTTCCACGTGCGCGTGGAGGATCGCGTCGAGCACGTCGTAGGGCGGCAGCGTGTCCTGGTCGGTCTGGTTCGGCTTGAGCTCGGCGGACGGCGCCCGCGTGAGCACCCGTGCGGGGATCGCCGGGTACCGACGCGCGAGCTCATAGACCTGCCGCTTGTAGAGGTCCGAGATCGGCGCGAGCGCGCCGACCATGTCGCCGTAGAGGGTGCAGTACCCCATCGCGAACTCGCTCTTGTTCGACGGCACGAGGACGAGCGCGTCCCTCCGGTTCGCGAGCGACATGAGGATCATCCCGCGCAGCCGCGCCTGGAGGTTCTCCTCCGCCACGTCGGGCCGCCCGCCCCCGAAGCCCCTTCTCATCTGCTCGAACGCGGGCGTGATCGGCACGGTCTCGAACCCGATCCCGAGCCTTGCCGCGAGCTCCTGCGCGTCGGTCAGGCTGTACGGGGCGTTGTACGGCCCGGGCATCCCGACGCCCGTGACATGCTCCTTCCCGAGCGCCTCGGCCGCGAGGCACGCGACGAGCGACGAATCGACGCCGCCGCTCATGCCCACGAGCGCGTCCTTGAATCCCGTCTTCCCGAGGTAGTCGCGGATCCCGAGGACGAGCGCCTCTTTCACGTCGTCCGGGGGGGCCTCGGGGGCCGAGCACGCCGTGTCCTCCGCGAAGGCCCGCGCGTACCCCGTGATCGCGCCGGTCGCGTCCACGGTGAACGAGTTCCCGTCGAAGATCAGCTGGTCGTTCGCGCCCACGAGGTTGCAGAACGCGATCGGCACGCGGTGGCGCAGGGCGTGCTCCGCGATCATCTTGCGACGGCGGGCGGGCTTTCCCTGCTCGTACGGCGACGCCGAGAGGTTCACGATCACGTCCGCGCCCGCGCGGGCGAGGTCGCTGACGGGATCCTCCGCGTAGAGCCCGTCCCCCCAGGCCCCCGTCCACACGTCTTCGCAGATCGTGACGCCGATCCGCTTGCCCGCAAACCCGAACGGCGGGCGCATCGCGCCCGGGCGGAAATACCGCCGCTCGTCGAAGACGTCGTAGGTCGGCAGCAGCCGCTTCTCCGCGACGACCTCGGCTCGCCCGTCGCGGACGAGCACCGCGACGTTCAGGAGCGGCTTGCCCGCGCCGGACGCGCGCTGCACCGTGCCAAGGAGCAGCGGCGGCGCCTTCGCGCGCGCGATCTCGCCCAGCGCCCGCTCGCACGCGTCGAGGAACGACGGCTCGAGCAGAAGGTCGCGCGGCATGTAGCCGCAGACCGCGAGCTCGGGGAAGAGGACGAGGTCGGCTGTCGCGCCGCGCGCCGCCGCGAGAACCTTCGCGACATTGCCCGCGAAGTCGCCGACCGTCGTGTTGATCTGCGCGAGCGCGATCCGCAAGCAACGGAGCTTAGCATGGGGGCCATGATCCACCGCGAGGAGATCGAGCTCAGGACGAAGGGCGAGACGCAGGTGATCGACGTCACCGAGGGCGTGCGCATTGTCGTCGGCAATTCGGGGGTCCGGGAGGGGACGGTGCACCTCTTCGTGCCCGGCTCGACCGCGGGGCTCACGACGATCGAGTTCGAGCCGGGGTGCGTCGCGGATCTCAAGGCCGCGTTCGAGCGGGTCGCACCGCGGGACGCACACTACGAACACAACGCGCGCTGGGGCGACGGGAACGGCTTCTCCCACGTCCGCGCGGCACTGCTCGGGCCCTCGGTCACGGTGCCGGTCGGCGGCGGCGCGCTCCTGCTCGGAACCTGGCAGCAGGTTGTCCTCGTGGACTTCGACAACCGGGCGCGGGAGCGGAAGCTCATCGCCACCGTGACGGGCGAGTAGACTCGCGGGATGCTGCGCATCGGAGCCTGGATCGAGCACCCGCACTACGGCCTCGGGAAGATCACGAACCACAAGGACACGCGCTACGTCGTGGCGTTCCAGGTCGGGATCCGTGAGGTGGAGTCGCACGAGCCGGGCGTGCACGAGGCGAAGGCGCCGCCCGGCGGCGACCCGATCAAGGACGCGCTGCGCGAGGTGCTCGAGGAGTACGGCCTCGGCGGCGTGGCGGAGCTCGGCGGGCGCTGGGAGGGCGGCGTGCTGATCGCCCGGCCCGCGAAGGAGGGGATCAAGGAGCACCACCTTCCCGTGGACGCGCTCTTCCACAAGGTGGTGATGATCCGCGACCGGCTGCGCGTGCTCGAACAGAAGATCAACGCGCACAAGGGGCTCAGCGACGCGGAGAAGGTCGAGATGCAGCAGTACGTGACGCGCTGCTACGGAAGCCTCACGAGCTTGAATTTCCTCTTCAAGCGCGACGAGGACAAGTTCACCGGCTCGGGCGAGTAGAGAGGGGGCTTCGGGGGCATGAGCGTCGAGGATCGCGTCCGCTGGGCGGACAAGTTCGGCGCGGGTGTCCATCGCGAGCGGGCGCCCGACCCGGTGCTTCAGAAGGCGCTCGCGTTCGCGCCGCCGAGGGGCCGCGCTCTCGACGTGGCCTGCGGCCGCGGCCGGCACGCGATCGCTCTTGCGCACCGCTGCTATCGCGTGGACGCGGTGGACATCTCGCCCCTTGGCCTCGCGTCGGCGCGCGAGCGGGCGGGCATGCTTCCGATCCGCTGGATCGAGGCCGATCTCGACGGCTGGGAGCCGGAGCTGGACGCCTACTCCGTGATCGTGTGCGTGGACTTCAGCGACGCGCGGCTCTTCCGGCGGCTGGCACGCGCGCTCGTACCCGGCGGCGTCCTCGCCTACAAGTCGAACCCGCGCGGCGGGCGGCGCCACGGCCCGCGCCCGGGCGACGCGGCGCGCTGGTTCTCCTCCCTCTTGGCGCTGCACTCGCGAGACAACGCCCAACGCGTGGAGTTCGCGGGCGCGCGACGTTGACGGACTCACGCCAGCCGGGGCTCCGTTCCGTCCCGCCCCGGCCATCTCGTCCCTCCCTGTCCTGCCATCGATCCCTCCCTTCGGAGGCGATGGCCCCTCCTACTACGTCACGTCAAGCGCGACGTCGGCGAGTTTTGAAGGCCGCCGCGAACTTCCCCTCGCGGATCACCCTGCCCACCGCGTCCAGAGGGACGTTCACGAACGATCGGGTGGCTTTGGACCGGGCGGCCCCGAGTGCGCAGGAGGGGTAGAATGACCCGAGGTGAGCGGATGACCTCCAAGACACGCGAGATCCTCGAGCAGGCCCTGAAGCTGCCTGCGACGGAGAAGGCCTGCCTCGTCGATGAGCTCCTCTCCAGCCTGGACAGGCCGGATCCGGTGGTGGACGACCTGTGGCGCAAGGAGGTACAGGATCGCATCCGTGCCCATGCCGCAGGCGAGCTGGGCTCGGTGCCGCTCGAGAAGGTTCTCGAGAAGTACCGGAAGTGAAGAGCGTCCGGTTCCTCGACGTCGCGCAGGCCGAGCTCGACGAAGTCGTCGCGTACTACGATGCGGAGTCGGCCGGTCTCGGAGGCCAGTTCCTGATCGAGATCCTGGCAACGCTCGACCGGATCGGGAGCTACCCGGAGGCGTGGCCGTCGTTCGGGCCGGATGTCAGGCGGTGCCTGACGCGCAGATTCCCGTACGGGATTGTCTACCAGGTGGCCACGAAGGGCATCCTCGTGATCGCGGTCGCGCATCTCCACCGTGAACCGGGATACTGGCGCAAGAGGGGGGAGCGGACGGGACACCCGGAATAGCCGCCAAGCGCCCGGACCGACCGCGGCTCGGAGGGCGGCCTCCGCGGCGAAGACCTAGTCCTCCGACTCCTCCATCGCCGCGAGGACCTCGAGCGGGGAGCGCGCGTCCACCGCGTCGGTGAGGCCCAGCGCACGCTGCTTCTCGTCCTGCGCGACCACGCCCTGGAAGAGGACCTCCGCCGGCTCGATGAAGAAGTGGTTGAACGACTCCTCGGGCACGCAGTTCGGCAGGAAGAAGAAGTTGCCCACGGGGAAGTCCACGAGCGAGCAGCAGATGTGCACCACCTGCGCCCGGAGCGCCTCCCAGAGCTGCTCCTGGTTGAGGTACCCGGCTTCCTTGCACCGCACGCCGAACCGGCGCGGGTCGTCGTGCTGCTCCACCTCGCGGATCTGCGCCTGCGTCATGAACCCCAGGCGCACGAGGATGCTGCCGATCCGCTCGGTCGCGTCGGTCGAGCCGCTGAAGACGATGTGGCCGCGCTTGAAGAAGACCGCCTTCGTGAGGGGTCCGGTGGTCACCCCGAGGCAGCCGTTCTGGCGGTTGTTGCGGACGTAGAGAAACAGGTTGTTGAGGATGTCGCTGTGGAACGTGCCGATCATCGAGATCGGCAGCACGACCGGCCGCGTCACCCCCTCGCCGCGGAAGGCGAGCGCATGGCCCTCGATGCCGATGTGGGAGAACGATCCGTCCGCGAGACCGAGCGTCTTCCGCGCGATCTTGGGCATCATGAAGGAGATGGAGGATCCACCGGGCACGGCCGACCACGTATCGGCCTGAGACGGTCGGCGACTTGAGGGGGCGTCGGGGGCCGCGGCCCCCGCGCCCCCACCGGTTTCAGGAACCGAGCGTCTCAGTTCGATAGGAACCGTATGCGCCGGTACGTACCCGCCCTCCTCCTGCTCGCGGCATGCGCGGAGCTCACCATGCCGCCCGCCGCGCCGCCCGTCGGTCTCTCGGTGCTCACCGGCTCGGTCGAGGGCGCCGCGGCCGACGAGCTGCTCGGCACCTCGCGGCAATCGGTCCGCCTGCTGCGCGCGGTGCATCCGAAGGCGCTCTTCACGGTCCACATTCCGGACCTGCGCGGGACGATCGAGCGGTTCCAGCGGACGGGGCTCTACCGGTGGCTCTCCTCGCCCGAGCTCAGGGAGCTCTTCGCGGACGCCCCGTGGCAGCAGGCGCTGCCCGCGGGCGCGGGCACGCCCGACGTGTCGCAGGTCCTCGGCGCGCTCCGCGGCGAGGTGGTGTTCTGCGTCGAGTCGGTCGATCCGGGCGCGGGAAGCCCGTTCGACGCGGCGCGGCTCGTCGCCGGCGTCACCGTGAGAGGCTTCGAGCAGAAGGCGGAGGAGATGATCGCGTTCCTCTCCGCGATGGCGGCGACGCAGGACGGCGTGCACGTGGAGAAGGGGACGGTCGGCGGCAGCCCCTACTCGCGGATCGTGGGCAAGCGCCCCGCGCCGTGGGTCGTCGAGCTGGCGCTCTACCAGGACGCGTTCCTCATGGGCCTCGGGCGCGAGACCGTGACCGCGGCGCTCGACCGCATCCAGAACGACGACCACGCCTCGCTCGCGGAGGAGCCGTCATTCCAGGGGCCGATGACGCGCTGCGGGGACCCGCGCGACGCGCTGCGGCTCCACCTCGCGGTCGGCACGCTGTTCGAGCGCTTCGGGCCGCTGCTCCCCGCCGAGGCCGACCGCGTCCTCAAGGCGCTCGGCCTCGACCAGGTGCGGTCGCTCGCGTTCGCGGTCCGCTGCGACGGGAACGACCTCGTCCTCTCCCACTTCCTCGACTCGCCGGGCGGCAAGGACTTCCTCACGCAGCTCCTCGCGGCGCACACCGTGGACCGGAAGTTCCTCGACCAGCTCCCCGCAGACGCGCGCTCCTTCTCGCTCTTCGCTGTGGACGGGCGGCGCGTCATCCAGGCCGCGCACGCCGCGCTCCCCGACGCGATGCGCGGCGACCTCGAGCGCGCGCTCTCCGACCTCCGGAACAGCGGCCTCGACGTCGAGACCGACGTCTTCGACGTCTTCGGGCCGCGCTGCGCGCTCGTCAACGTGCCGACCGACCGCCCCGAGGGCGGCGGGCTCGACGCGATCTGGGACCAGCTCCTCGGCACGGCGCTCATCTGCGAGGTGCAGGACCCGACGCGGGCGCGCGCGATCCTCGACCGCCTGCCGGAGCGGGGCCCGGTCGCCACGCGGCGCGCGCTCCTCGTCGAGGGCGTTCCGGCGTTCGCCTACCGCTTCGAGACGGACCAGCTGCCCGAGGATCTCGCCATCTGCTACACGCTCACGGACGAGTACCTGGTCGTGGCGGCGAGCGAGCCGGCGTTCAAGCGGATGATGCGGCGGCGGTCCCCGCAGACCGCCGAGCGCTTCCGGGGCCTCCTGCGCGAGGCGCCGGAGACCGCCGTCGTCGTGACGTACGACGACCTCCAGAAGGGCCCCGGGATCTTCCTCGAGTCCCTCTTCGCCAGCCTGCCGGGCACGGCGCCGCTCCCGGGCGAGCGCCGGCGCTTGAGCCCGTCGAGCGGCATCCTGCGCGATCTCGGCCCCTCGCTCTCGTGGACCGTGGCCGACGCGCAGGGGGTCCTGACCGTCACCCGCTCCCCCACCGGCGGCTTCGGCAGCCTCGGCGGCCTCGGCGGCC
>Ga0187894_10002866_pt1 | contig 20061 bp, 24 predicted proteins | sample GBC1701081metaG_FD_136650 | JGI IMG/M metagenome (GOLD analysis project Ga0187894, IMG submission 136650) | White microbial mat communities from a lava cave in the Kipuka Kanohina Cave System on the Island of Hawaii, USA - GBC170108-1 metaG ...
CCGCTGCACCGCTACCTGCTGAACGGCGCCATCGTGACGGCGACGATCTTCAGCCTGCAGGTGCTGGTGGCGCTGCCCGCCGCCTATGCGCTGGCCAAGCTGCGCTTCGGCCTCGCCAAGCCGCTGTTCGCGCTGGTGCTGTTCGGGTTGCTGATCCCGGGCCACGTGCCGGCGATCCCGCACTACATCATGCTGTCCTCGGTGGGCTTGCTGGACAGCTACGCCGCTCTGGTCTTCCCGTCGGTGATCTCGGTATTCGGCATTTTCTGGATCCGGCAGTTCTTCAAGACCGTGCCGGACGACCTGATTCACGCTGCACGGCTGGATGGCTTGTCGGAGCTCTCGATCGTCTGGCGCATCATGCTGCCCACCGCGGCGCCGGCGCTGGTCGCGTTCGGCATCCTGTCGGTCGTCTTCCACTGGAACGACTATTTCTGGCCGCTGCTGGTCGTCACCTCGCCGGAGATGGCGATGCCGGCGCTGGGCACCGTCTATCTGCGCAACACCGAGGCGGGTACCGACTACGGCCCGCTGATGGCCGGTACGGTGATCATCACCGCGCCGCTGGTAATCGCCTTCCTGGTGGCGCAGCGGCGCTTCATCGAAGGCATGACGCTCACGGGGATCAAAGGCTAGGAGGCTCACATGAAGAGACGTGCGTTCGTTGCCGGCACGGCCGCCGCGGCGGCCCTGGGTGCCACGCCGCTGCGCGCCCAGGCGCAGACCGAGATCAAGGTCCAGTACTCGACGCCTGACCTGTTCAAGACCCTGCACGAGCAGATCGCCGCCGAGTTCATGAAGACGTACCCGCAGTACAAGGTGACCTTCCTGGCGCCGCTGCCGGCCTACGAGGAAATGGCGCAGGCCACGTTGCGCGCGGCGGTCACCAACACCCTACCCGATGTCGCCTACCAGGGACTGAACCGGCAGCGCATCTTCCATGACCGCAAGCTCGCCCAGCCGCTCGATCCGTTCATCGCCGCCGACGCCGAGTTCGCCACCTTCGGCCACGCGCCGGGCCTGCTCGATATCGGCCGCTTCGGTGGCCAGCAGCTGGGCATCGGCTTCTCGGTGTCGATGCCGATCATCTATTTCAATGAGGACCTGGTGAAGAAGGCCGGCGGCGATCCGGCCATGCTGCCGTCGACCTGGGACGGCATTTTCCAGATGGCGCAGAAGATCAAGGCGCTGGGCGGCAGCACGCAGGGCTTCCATTTCGACTGGGACATCACCGGCAACTGGATGTGGCAGGCACTGGTCTTCGCCAACGGCGGCACCATGCTGACATCGGACGAGAAGAAGGTGGCGTTCGCCGGAGCGGCCGGCCAGACGGGCATCGCCACGCTGCATCGCATGGTGAGCGAGGGCACCATGCGCGACGTCTCGCAGAGCGTGTCGCTGCAGGATTTCACCTCGGGCAGCATGGGGATCTGGGGCCACTCGACGTCGCGCCTGGGCGGTGTCACCAAGCAGGTCGGCGACAAGTTCAAGCTGCGCACCGCGCCGTTTCCGACCGCGGCCGACGGCAGGCTGCCGCTGGGCGGCAACGTCGCCATGCTGTTCGCCAAGGATCCGGCTAGGCAGAAGGCGGCGTGGGAGTACATCAAGTTTGCCACCGGCCCGGTGGGCGCCACCATGATGGTGCAGGCGACCGGCTATTTCCCGTCGGCGCTCAAGGCGACCGAGGATCCCAGCCTGCTGAAGCCGTACTACGAGAAGAACCCCAACCACCTGGTCGCCATCCGGCAACTGCCCAAGGCGACCGGCTGGTACGCGTTTCCCGGCGAGAACGGTTTGAAGATCACCGACGTGATCAAGGACCATCTGCAATCGGTCGTGGCCCAGAAAGCCAAGCCCGAGGACGCGCTGGCGAAAATGACGACCGAGGTCCAGGCCCTGCTGCCGACGAGTGCTTAGTTCCCTTTCCCCGCAGTGGGGAGGGACAGGGCTCCTCCCCAGCTTCGCTGGGGAGGACGACCCTCACCACGTCGGCACGACGGCGCCCTCGAAGGTGTCGAGGATGAATTTCTTGACCTCCGGCGAGCGGTAAGCGGCCGCCAGCTTGGCGAGGTCCGGTCGGTCTTTGTCGGCGGCACGTACCGCGATGAGGTTGGCGTAGGGCGAATCGGCAGCCTCGATGGCAATGGCGTCGCGCCTTGGCTGCAGGCCGGCCTGCGCGGCATAGTTGGTGTTGATGGCGGCCGCATCGACATCCTCCAGCGCGCGGGGCAGCTGGGCGGCGTCGAGTTCGATGATGCGGATCTTGCGTGGGTTGTCGACGATGTCCGCCACCGTGGCACGCAATCCGACGTCTGGCCGCAGCGTGATAACCTTCTCCTTCTGAAGCAGCAGCAGCACGCGACCGCCGTTGCTCGGATCATTGGGAATGGCGATGCGGCCGCCACTGGGAATCTCGGCCAGCGACTTAACCTTCTTCGAGTAGATGCCAATGGGGAAGGTCACTGTAAGCGCCAGCGTCACCAGGTTGTAGCCACGATCCTTGTTCTGCTGCTCGAGGAAGGGCCCGTGTTGGTAGATGTTGGCGTCGAGCTCGCCCTGGGCCAGTGCCGCATTGGGTTGGATATAATCACTGAACTCGACCAGCCGGAATTGCAGCCCGTCACGCGCCGCGACCGTTTTGACCATCTCGAGGATCTGTGCCTGCGGTCCACCGGTGACGCCGATCTTGAGCGGTTTGGCCTGGGCCCGCACCGGCGGCACCAGGGCGGCGAGCGCGCCGCCCAGTGCCCATGCTGCAGCCCGGCGGCGGGAGAATGAATGGTCCATGGAGAACTCCACGCTGATTGCTCGAAAGCGCACGCCCGCCGGGCCGACGCCCGATCGGCGTGCGATCCATGGGTATGTAGGGCCTGAGTGGCGCGCCGACTACCAGGCGGGAAGGACTGCACCCTTGAAGGTGTCGAGCAAATACTTCTTCACGTCAGGCGAGTGGTAGGCCGCCAACAGCTTGGCGAACTCGGGCCGATTCTTGTCGGCCGTACGAACGGCGATCACATTGACGTAGGGCGAGTCGATGCCTTCCATGGCGATGGAATCGCGGCCGGGCAGGAGGCCCGCCGGCACGGCGATGATCGTATTGATGATCGCGGCGTCGACATCATCGAGAACGCGCGGCAACTGCGGCGCCGGCAGTTCGACAAAGCGGATCTTACGCGGGTTTTCGGCGATATCGGTCATGGCGCTGGCGAGCAGCCCGGTGCCGGCCCGCAGCTTCACGACGCCTTCCTTCTGCAGCAGGTGTAGCGCGCGGCCGCCGCTGCTGGGGTCGTTGGGGATTGCAATCTTGCCGCCCGCCGGCAGCTCGGCCAGCGACTTGATCTTCTTGGAATATACGCCGACCGGTGCCAGCAACGTCGGTCCGACGACCGTGAACTTGTAGCCGCGATCCTTGATCTGCTGCTCGAGGTAGGGCATGTGCTGGAAGCTGTTGGCGTCGATGTCGCCGGCGGCCAGCGCCTCGTTGGGCTGAACGAAATCCGTGAACTCCACGATCTGCACCCGCAGGCCGTCACGCGCGGCGTTGGCCTTGACGAGCTCGAAGACGGGTGTCTGCGGCCCTGCCACCAGCCCGACCTTGATCGGCTTGAGATCGCTTTGCGCCGGTGCGACCGCCGGCAATGCCGTCGCGGCGAGCAGGCCAAGAGTCAGACGGACAGCCCAACGACGGTTCAGCGAGGTGTACATACGCGAACTTTCCTTGTTGTTTACAAGTAATAGTCAACGGCGACTGAACCGCCGTACTAAAGTGTCCCCCAACGACTGCACCCCCTGTACTAGCACAATGAGGACCATAACTACAGCCGCCATGACCTCCGGCAAGAAGCGCTGGTACCCGTAACGGACGCCGAGGTCGCCCAGGCCGCCGCCGCCGATGGCGCCGGCCATGGCCGAATAGCCGATCAGGCCGATCAGCATCACCGTGCCGGCCGCCAGCAGGCCGGGCCGCGCCTCGGGAATCAGGACCTTGAGCACAATCTGCAGCCGCGAAGCGCCCATCGCCTGCGCGGCGTGGACCAGGCCGGGATCGACTTCGCGCATCGCCGACTCGAACAGGCGGGCCACGAACGGCGTTGCCGCGATCGCCAGCGGCACGATGGCGGCCTGCGTGCCGATCGAGGTGCCGGCGATGAGCCGTGTCAGCGGCACGATGGCGACCAGCAGGATGATGAAGGGCGTCGAGCGGACGGCGTTGACCACGGCCCCGACCACGATGTTGACCGGCCGGTTTTCCAGGATATGGCCCTTGCCCGTGATCAGCAGCAGCACGCCCAGCGGCAGGCCGGCGGCGATCGCCACCGCGCCGGCGGCGCCGACCATCACCAGCGTCTCGAGCAGGGCTTCAAGAAGCAACTCGATCATCTGTGGCGACATGACCCAGTACCTCGACGTGAACGTTATGCTGGCGCAGGTAGTCGAGCGCCGACCCGATGACGTCGGGGGCGCCGCTGGCGATCATCACCAGGCTGCCGAACGGCCGGCCTTGGATCGCATCGATACGGCCGGCGACGATGCGCAGATCGACGGCAAAATTACGCGAGACCCGCGACACCAGTGGTTCGCCCGGCGCGACACCCATCAGCTCGACGCGCACCAGGGTGGCGGGACCGATGCCGGGATTCTGCGTGGCCAGCGCCAGGAGCGCCGGCGGTATGTCGTAGCCCACCGTTTCTGCCACGAAGCTGCGCGTGGTCTCGGAGGCCGGCTTGGTGAACACGTCGTAGACGGCGCCGCTTTCCAGCACGCGGCCGGCCTCCAGCACCGCCACCTTGCCGGCGATTCGGCGCACCACGTTCATCTCGTGCGTGATCAGCACCACCGTCACGCCCAGCCGCTGGTTGATGTCGGCGATCAGGTCGAGGATCTGCAGCGTGGTCTCGGGGTCCAGCGCCGAGGTCGCCTCGTCGCACAGCAGCACCTTGGGCCGGTTAGCCAGCGCCCGCGCGATGCCGACGCGCTGCTTCTGCCCGCCGCTGAGCTGGGCCGGGTAGCGGCCGGCCTCGCCGGCGAGGCCGACAAGGTCGAGCAGTTCGGCAACGCGGTCGCGGATCTCGGCCGGCTTGTGTCCGGCGATCTCCAGGGGGAGGGCGACATTGTCGGCCGCCGTGCGTGACGACAGCAGGTTGAAATGCTGGAACACCATGCCGATGTCGCGCCGCGCCTGGTTGAGCGCGCGGTCGCCCAGCGACGACAGGTCATGCCCGTCGACCCGCACCGTGCCGCTGGTCGGCCGCTCCAGCAGGTTGATGCAGCGGATCAGCGTACTCTTGCCGGCGCCGCTGCGGCCGATGACGCCGAAGATTTCGCCGCGCCCGACCGTTAGGTTGACCTTGTCGAGTGCCACCACGGGTGCCTTGGCGCCGGGATAGGTTTTTGTGAGGTCGACAAGCTCCAGCATGCGATCGTTTCACGTTTCGAGACCGGGCAGCGCAAACGATTGCGCCGTCGGTCCATCTGGGCACGCCGGATCAATCTCAACGAGGGCGTCGATGAACGGCTGTGAATGACGGCCGACACGGGCACATAGCCGCAAGCAGCCCTGTCCTGCAAGCGGCAGAGGATGTGGGGAAGGGGCCCTGGTCCCGCCCGGAGGGAGGAGTCCGGCGGGACCAGGGCGACGCCCTGTGCCAATCGTGTCGGGTAGGCATTGGCACCGGGCCACGTCCGCAGCAGGACCGCCGTCGCTGCGGACGCGTTTCACAAGGCAGGCGTGCGGCGTCTCATGCTGCGAGGCGGGACTTGCCGGCCGCGTCGAGCGCCTGGGCCAGGTCGGCGATGATGTCGTCGATGTGCTCGAGGCCGACCGACAGCCTGACATAGCCGTCGGAGACGCCGGTGGCGGCCTGCTCGGCCGGCGACAGCTGCGAGTGCGTGGTCGTCGCCGGATGGATCGCGAGGCTGCGGGCGTCGCCGATATTGGCAACATGGTAGAAGAGCTGCAGCGCGTCGATGAAGCGCCGGCCGGCGTCGCGGCCGCCGCGCAGCTCGAAGCCGACCAGGCCGCCATAGCCGCCCTTCAGGACTGTGTCGGCGCGCCGCCTTGCGTCACCGTCCTGTAGTCCCGGATAGATGACGTGGCTGACGTCGCGGTGCTGGGACAGGTACTCGGCCACCGCCTGGGCGTTGCGGCTGTGCTCGCGGATCCTGAGCGGCAGGGTCTCCAGGCCCTGGATGACCTGGAAGGCGTTGAACGGACTGAGCGATGGCCCGAGGTCGCGCAGCAAGGTGACGCGCGCCTTGATGATGTAGGCCACCGGCCCCAGCGGCTTGACCGCGTCGACCCATACCGCGCCGTGGTAGCTGGGGTCCGGCGTGTTCAATGCCGGCTGGCGCTCGGGCACCGCCGACCAGTCGAACGTGCCGCTATCGACGATCAGGCCGCCGATCGATGTGCCGTGGCCGCCGATATATTTGGTCGTCGAATAGACGATGACGGCGGCGCCGTGGTCGAAGGGGCGCGCCAGCACCGGTGCCGCGGTGTTGTCGACGATCAGCGGGATGCCGAGCTTGCGGCCGATGTCGGCGACCTCGCGGATGGGAAAGACCGTCAGCTTGGGATTGGGCAGGGTCTCGGCGTAGTAGGCGCGCGTGCGTGCGTCGGTGGCGGCGAGGAAGTTCTCCGGCTTGGCCGGGTCGACGAAGCGCACCTCGATGCCTTGCTGGCGCAGGGTATTGGCGAACAGGTTCCAGGTGCCGCCGTAGAGGTCGGTCGAGCTCACGATGTTGTCGCCGGCGTGGGCCAGGTTCTGCACCGCCAGCGCCGATGCCGCCTGACCCGAGGCGACGGCCAGCGCGCCGACGCCGCCGTCGAGCGCCGCGATGCGCTTCTCGAGCACGTCGGCCGTCGGATTCATGATCCGCGTGTAGATGTTGCCGAGCTCCTTCAGCGCGAAGAGATTGGCGGCGCGTTCGGTGTCGGCAAACTGGTACGACGTGGTCTGATAGATCGGCACTGCGACCGCGTTGGTGGCGGGATCGGCGCGATAGCCAGCATGCAGGGCAAGCGTCTCGGGATGCCGCGATGTGGTGGACATGACAGTTCCTCTTGTTGCGGGGTGACCGGCAGGCGTGTTCAGCGCGGCATGTCGAGGTGCGCGGGTCGCGCGGTCGGTGCGCCGTGGTACCCGGCAAGGCCCCATCCCTGCGTGGCGCGATGATCGGCGGGCGCCGCGTGCTTGGGGCGTCGGGCGCTCAACGCCCGCACGACGTCCTCGGCCGCGCGCTGAGCTTGCCAGGGCGTGGCGTAGAGCCGGCTCTCCAGGCGGTAGAAGTCGGCGTGTGCGGCGCGGAAGCGGAAGCCGCCGCGCTCGCGCTGCACGATGCCGGCGGCAAGGTCGTCGATCTCGATGATGTAAGCGTCGCTCATGACAAGTCTCCGTCGTTCGGTCCGGACGCAGGGCGCCGGCCGTTCAGTCGATGATGTTGCGTTGAGTCCGTCAGCGCGTGACGGCGGGCATCAGGCGCAGCAACAACACCGGTGACGGAGAAGCTCGCCGCGTGCTGCAATGGCGGGGCGGCGGCGATGGTGGAGCGGGGTGGTCTGGCTGGACATCGCAGGTCTCCGGTCTCTCAATGAGCCCACGACGTTGTCGTGGCGCTTTAGCGTTTGGTGATGCGGTGCAAGCTGCTCGTTCAAATCTCCGCAGATCCGTCGGGGAGGATCGGTCCCTTGGCTGCCGAACATGCGGTCGGCGCCGGCGGTCAACAACCTAGTTTTCGTTGACCGCCCTGTTAGTTTTTCTGGCCAATGGCGACGGGGGTCAGGTGTTCAAACCCCGCACCGCTTTGCCGATCACGTCGTCGGCCCGCGCCCACACCAGCTCGGCCCATTTGGCGCCCGCGGGGTAGAAGCGCTCCTGCATGTAGGCCTTCATCTCCTTGCCGAGCGCCGATTGAAGCTCGCCGTGATGGTGCAGCCAGTTGTCGCGTCGCACCGCGTCCAGTACCTCGGGCACGGGGTAGGTACCGTATTCCAGGGCGATGCCGGTGAATTCCGCGTCCGGTGCTTCCTGCGGGAAGGCGTCCATGACCACCCCGACCACCACCGCCGAGGTCGATGTGCCGCTTTCAGGCGACGTGAGTTCATCGCCGTACCAGGCCTTCTGGCGCGCGAAGGCGGGTTGGCCCGGCGCGCCCAGGCCAATGATCTCGCCGTGGCCGAACGGCCCCAGGCCGGTATGGAAATCGATACAGCCGATGCGCCGGCTGTGGCCCAGTTCGGTGCGGATGACGGCCCGCAGGGTGCGGTTCGACCAGGTCGGCTTGTGGCCGCCGAAGAAGATGCCGTCCTTGTGGGTGTATTGGCCGCCGGTGATCGCGCCCTGCAGGCCGAAGGCGCCATGCTTCTGGGTGTACGAATCCAGCACCTGCTGCGCCGTCGCCAGCGCCGCCTCGTTCCAGGCCGGCGGGTTCAATGCGCCTGCGATCTCGACATAGCCGTCGTTCCTGGGAAGGGGCTTGCCGTGGTCGACGAAGTTGCGGTTGAGATCGACGTTGTCCTCGTTCACGCGGCGGATCCAGGCGAAGCCGTGCGGGTTGACGCCATGGATCAGCAGAGCGCCGGTGCCCTTGGGCAGCTTGGCCGGACCATCGTTCTTGAGCCAGTTCACCATGGCGCCCGAGCCGCAGAAGCCTTCGACGCCGTGCGTGGCCGCCATCAGCACCAGCACGTTGGGCGCATCGTCGTCGCCAAAGCGGACGGTATCCATGAACAGCCGGCCGCCGTCGGGGCCCCGTGTCGGGTTGCGATAGGACCGGAATTGCCCGCCGCCGACAGCGGCCGCGGCGCAGAACTTCTGGCGCGCATCCTGGTAATTGGTGGCGAAATTGGCGGCAACGGCACTCATGACGGAAACCCCGGATCGTGTACGGTGCGCGCATCCTAGCGGAACGAGCAGAGGGTGCGATGGCTTTCATGACGGTCGAGCAGGTGCAGGAGATGCTGCTGCCGGGTGGACACTTCCCGTCCTGGGTGGCGGATCTCGGCATCAAGATCGAAGAGGTCTCGACGACGGGCCTGCGCGCCCGCCTGCCGCGCTCGCCTCATATCCAGCGCGCCGGCGGCGTGGTGCTGGGCCAGGCGCTGATGGCGATGGCCGACACCATGCTGGTGTTCACCTTCGCCGAGGCGCTGGGCCGGCTGCCCTCGATGGCGACGATCTCGCTGACCACGAACTTCATGCGGGCGGCCGTCGACTGCGATGTCATCGGCCAGTCGCGCGCCCTGAAGTTGGGTCGCGGCACGGTGTTTGGCGACGTGACCTTCTACACCGACCGCGATCCCGTGCCGATTGCGATGTCGACGGCGGCCTTCGCCGTGCTGCCTGACGAAAACGCCAAGTTCACCAAAGTCGGGGCCTGACACGACGCGGGGTGAGATCGCAGCCTTGCAGTGCCCCGGAGGCGACGGTATAAACCGCGCCTCTCGCGGCGGGCCAGATGTCGCGAGCCTGACGGAGTGTAGCTCAGCCTGGTAGAGCACTAGCTTCGGGAGCTAGGGGCCGGAGGTTCGAATCCTCTCACTCCGACCAATGTTTTCAATGAGTTAGCCGGTCCTGCGGGGCCGGCTTTTCTCTTTGCTTGGGGCTCGCGTGCCAGAACGGCCGTGGCGTGCACCCCGTCTATCGCCGTGCGTCGGCTCGATAGACTCGCTCTTGACTTCGGCGCCACACGGCAGCCCGCGGAACTGCGTGTGGCGCGTCCAGTTTCACTTGGCTTCAGATGCGAGCGACTGCCCTTTTTCGACGACGTAGGTAGCGATCACCTTGGCACCTTGGGAGCCGGTCTTGGCATCGTGGACGGTACGTGGTGGCACTTTGTAGGATTCGCGGGCTTTGAGCAGTCGTGGCGGCTCACCGTCGATCAGCAGCTCAAAGCTGCCCTCGATCAAATAGCCCGACTCGGGGCCGGGATGGGTATGGCGACCGATGGTGATGTTGGGCGCTATCTCGGCGATGCCGATCACGGTCTCATATGCCGTCCCCGGCACGTCGAAGCGCTGCAACGGGATACGTTTGATGCTCTGTGTCTGCTGGGAAACTGGCGGCAGGCTCTGTTGGGCCGCGGCCGAACTTGCCCAGGCCACTGCCGTGAGCGCAGCGCAAAGCGCCAATGTTGATTTGAGCATGTGTCCCCTCCTCGACCTGACGCTCCATAGTTTGTGATCTTTCAGATCGCTTCTTGGACCTGCACGAAATCACGATAGGCCGGGGACGAACTTGGATGCCGCCCGCGTCGCCGGCGGAGATGGACAGCATTTCCATGTGGAATACACTGTTGCTGTCGCCCGGATCGGGGGAGGCGATGACCAAGGTTGAGGAACGGGACAGCTACTCCCGTGTCTTTTCAACACGCGAGCTTCCCGCTTTGAAGCGTCTGCCTGCCTTGCGCGAACACTTCGGGCAGAAGATCCGGCTCAATATCGATGCTGAGCCTGGCCAGGCGGTCGAGATGACGATGCACGACACGCCGGGGTTGCGCCGGGCCGAGATGCTGTCCTCACTGACGGCCCGTTTGACGCGCCCGGCGCCAATGCTCGCCGATGGCGAAGACGCCGTCTGCCTGATGATGAAGACCAGCGGCCAACTCGCCCTGACACAGGGTCGGCAGCAGGCCGTGCCGCAACTTGGGGAGGCAGTCCTCCTTCTTTACCGTGAGCCGTCTGTGCTGGAGTTCGTGAACGCTACCTATCTCGCGGTGCGCGTGCCCTTCGGCGCGCTTTCGGGGCTTGCAAACGATCTTGAGGCTGCCGCCGGCCGATGCATTCCGCATGATACGGAGGCGCTCTCTCTGTTGCGGACCTACGTCGCGAGCCTGCCCGCGCGCATCGCTGATCCTCAACTGGGCCGGCTTTCGGCAACGCACATCTACGATCTGATCGCCTTGGCCATAGGCACGACGCAGGAGAGCCGTCAGCTTGCGAACCAGCGTGGTGTCCGCGCCGCACGGCTTGAAGCAATCAAGGCGGATCTGATCCGGGACGCCGCCCTCAATATCAACCAGCTCGCCGCGCGTCATGGCATCACGCCGCGCTACGTCCAGATGCTGTTCGAGGATGCCGGAACCACATTCTCGGAATTTGCCCTCGAACGACGGCTCGAAGCGGCTCGCGGCATGCTGAAAAGTCCGCGCTACATGACGTGGTCGGTCATCGCGATCGCGCTGGAGGCGGGATTTGGCGATCTTTCGCATTTCAATCGGCGCTTCAAGCGGCGCTACAATATGACACCGTCGGATCTGCGCGCGCAGTCGAAGCGTAATGAAGTGCCGGCTTCGGCGCGCAACGCTGCCGCTCGATCACCGACTTGAGCGGACACTCCGATCACCCTTGGTCGCGGTGGTTCGCAATCACCCCGGCCGTCTTGCCCATCGTGACGCACGTGCGGTGGTGCCATCTGTGATTGCACGAAAACAGATATCGCCGCCCCATGTACAGCGGGTTGAGGGCAGCCGCCGCCGTTGACCGCTTCTCCGATTCCGGAGACGTCTGTCGCCCGAGACCGAGCGGGCCGGTAGCAATAGATGTGGGTTGATCGCGCATTTTGGTGTATGTCCGGCGCCTTGCGTTGGTGTGACATCGGGTAGGTTCTGTTGCGTCTATGAGGCGCTTATGCATCCCAAGATATTTCGCGTTGCTGCTGGCTATGAGGTCGTCAAAGGCTATGTGACATTCCCCTCCGGTCTGGTTCTGGACGTCGAGCCCGGTGAGACGATCGAGGTCTATATCGCTCTGACCGGCCGCCGCGGCATGCGCGTCGGCACGCACACGTACGCCGAACTCGCACCCGAGAAACCGCCGCAGGGACTCCTGGCCGGCGATTAGAAAGTTGCCGCGGTCTAGCGAAGGATCCCGGGCGACGGAACGCCGAGGTTTCCGGCTTTGCCATCGGTAACCGACTTGGTAGCAGGGGTGGCCATCCACTGGTCGCCGCACGATATTTCTGTCAAACTTGTACTTCAGGCGACGCTCGGGGGCGTCGCTGATGCGGGGATGCCAGCATGATTGGTCCATTCGCTTGGGCGTGGCGTGCCGTTGTCGCGGCCTTGGCCGCCGACGGACTGGATGATGCGATCGGCCTGCCCTTCGTGGTGGGGTTGGCCATCATGGTCGCGGCATTCACTTTGGAACTGGCACTCGGCGACTGGTTTCGCCGCAACCCGCTGGGCGACATCCGGCGTGTCTTTGCGCTTGTGCTGCTGCGGGTCAGCCAGCCCCTGGTCTGGGCGCTGGCCGCTTTCGGCGTCATGGTCGACTAGCTGCGCGCGCAGCCCGGGGTTGACGCGTGGTGGCGGGACCGGCGGCAGAGGGGTAGACTGACGCTCTATTGGCGTTTGTTCACCGCGTCTCGTCGTGCGCCGGTATGGCGGCGGCATCCAGCAGACCCGTCGGTGGAGCGCGGCCATGACCGGCCAGAACACCTATGTGAAGACCGAAATTGTTGGCACCTCGGACGTATCGATCTCCGAGGCGATCAACAACGCCATCGGCACGGCCTCGAAATCGTTGCGGAACCTGGAGTGGTTCGAGGTGATCGAACTACGCGGCAGCATCCGTGACAACAAGGCCGCCAGCTATCAGGTGACGCTCAAGCTCGGCCTGCGCTACGAGGGCTGACGCCTGATCCGCTACCTGAAGGATCCGGACCGGCCGTCGGCCCGGGTTTGTGCAGCGAGGGAGGACAGAGCCATGCCCGAGAGCGTGTACAAGATCGTCGAGGTCGTGGGAGCCAGCCCCGACTCCTGGGAGAAAGCGGCTGCCGCTGCCGTCCAGCGTGCCAGCTCATCGCTGCGTGACCTGCGGATCGCCCAGGTGGTTGAGCAGGACATCCAGATCGAGGACGGCAAGATTCACGCCTACCGCACCAAGCTGAAACTATCCTTCAAGATGGAGGATTGAGGCGGATCGTGACGGGGCTTCCTGGTCCGCGCGAGCGGCCCGGGAGGCCCCTCACGCGCAGGGCTCAAGGCCGCGGCTGCCACTGCTGGCGGCGGCGCAGATCGTCCTGCTGCTGCAGATTGCGGCGTTGCTGCATCTCCTGCTGCTGGCGCCAGCCGTCGTCGCGCAGACGCTCCTGATCGCGCTGCCAGGTGTCGCGGCGCTGCTGATCAAGTTGGCGCTGCAGCTGCTGCTGGCGTTGAATCTCAAGCCCGTCGCGCCGTCCGGCCTGTGCCGCGGCTTCGCTGGCGAGGCCCAGGGCGATGACCGCAACGAGCGCGGCCAGGAGCGGGCGGCTTCCCATGGCGATCTCCATCCGTGCACCTGTCATCTGTGCATCGATGGCGCATGGGCCAAGAGGGGAATTGTGACGATGACGGGGCAGCGCTGAACGCGCGATGCCTCAGGAATCGTAGGTCACCAGTGTCTCGACCGGAATGTCGAGCTTGGCGCGTCCGCCGAGGAAGCCGAGTTCGATGACACAGGCGGCCACCGGTACCGTGGCGCCGACCTGACGCAGCAATCGCGCGCCGGCCGACAGCGTGCCGCCGGTTGCCAGCAGATCGTCGATCAGCACGACGCGCTGGCCGGGCTGCACGGCATCATCGTGGATCTCCAGCGTGTCGGTGCCGTACTCCAGGGCGTATTCATGGGCGCTGATGCGTCCCGGCAATTTGCCTTTCTTGCGCAGGATGGCGAAACCGCAGCCCAGTGCGTAGGCAAGCGGCGCACCGAAGATGAAGCCGCGCGATTCGATGCCGGCCAGCAAGTCAGGCTTGTACGGCGTCACCGCGGCCGCCAGGCGATCGACGGTGTCCTTCAGGGCGGCGGGATGCAGCAGCAGGGTCGTGATGTCGTAGAACAGGATGCCGGGTTTGGGAAAATCCGGGATCGGACGGATATGCGCTTTCAGGTCGATCGGCATGGGGACTCGTGGGCGGGCGGGACGACAGATGCTATCGCCATGGCCGCGACAGGCAAAGCAAAAGGCGTCGCCGCTGTCATCCCGAGAATTTGCGATTTTTTCTACCTTCCCCCGCCTGCGGGAGAAGGTAGAAAATCACATGCTCAGAGCGTAGCGAGAAATCTTTCAGTCAATGCGTGCGCTCGATGGCGAAGTCGACGGTCTCGAGCAGGGCGCGTTTGACGGGGCCGTCGGCGAACAGGCCCAGCGCATCACGCGCCATGGCGCCATAGTGGCGGGCGCGTTCCAACGCGTCGGCCAGCGCGTTGTGCCGGTGCAGCAGGTCGATTGCGTGCTGCAGGTCGGCGTCGCCCTGGTCCAGTTTCTCCATGGCGCGCGTCCAGAACGTGCGCTCGCCGGCATCGCCGCGCAGAAAGGCGAGGATCACCGGCAGCGTAATCTTGCCCTCGCGGAAATCGTCGCCGACCGCCTTGCCCAGCTTGGACGCCGTGCCGCCGTAGTCGAGCGCATCGTCGACAAGCTGGAAGGCGATGCCGAGATTCATCCCGTAGCTGGCGATCGCGGCGCGCTCGGCCGTCGGCCGCCCGGCGATCACCGGCGAAACTTCGGCGGCGGCCGAGAACAGCTTGGCGGTCTTGGCCTTGATGACCTCGAGGTAGGTGGCTTCGCTGGTCGTCGTGTTGTTGGCGGTCGACAGCTGCAACACCTCGCCCTCGGCGATGATGCTGGAGGCGCCGCTCAGGATGCCCAGCACCTCGAGCGAACCGACCTCGACCATCAGCTCGAAGGCGCGGGTGAACAGGAAGTCGCCGACCAGGACGCTCGCCTTGTTGCCCCAGATGGCATTGGCCGCCGGCTGGCCGCGGCGCAGGTCGCTGCCGTCGACGACGTCGTCATGCAGCAGGGTGGCGGAATGGATGAACTCGACACAGGCGGCCAGCTTGATGTGGTGCTCGCCCTGATAGCCGCACAGCTGGGCGGCGGCGATGGTCAGCAGCGGCCGCAGCCGCTTGCCGCCGGCGCTCACCAGGTGGTCGGCCAGCTTGGGAATGAGCGCCACCGGCGAGGACATGCGGGCGGCGATCATGGCGTTGACGCGCTCGAGATCGGCGGCCGTCAGCGCGACCAGCGCATCCAGACTGGGCGTCTTGCGGCGCTTGTCGTCAAATGTCAGCACTACGGCCATGTTCGCCTCCCCGGCCACGACCGGCCTCCCTGCGCTTTCTACACCACGCTGTGCGACGTGTCGCACATGTGACAATGGGGTGCAAATCATGTGCAACCAAGAGAGGCCTATTGTGACAGCGGGACGCAGTCGCGGCGGCAGCCTGGCGCCATTTCCGGCTTGGGAACCGCCGATCGGCGACGCCATCATGCGCCATCATGCCGAGCACCGTACCCCCGCCTGAGCCGACCGGCATCGCCGATTGCACGGATGATGCATTACTGGATGGCCGCGTGCGTGTCCTGCAGCCGACGCGCGGCTATCGGGTGGCGGTGGATGCCGTGCTGCTGGCGGCGGCGGTTCCGCTGACCGCGGGCGACAGGATCCTGGATGTCGGTTGCGGTGTTGGCGCCGCGACCCTCTGCCTGTTGGCGCGGGCGGCAGCGATGGGCGTGACTGATGTCCGGGCGGTCGGGCTCGAGGTCCAGCCGCGCTATGTCACGCTGGCGCGGCTCAACGCCGATCGTAACGGTGTGGGCGACATCTTCGAGGTGATCGCCGGCGATGTCGCCGCACCGCCGGTGTCGGCCGCGTTCGATCACGTCATGACCAACCCGCCCTATCTGCCGGCGGCACAGGCCGATCCGTCGCCGGATCGCGCCAAGGCGTTGGCCACGGTCGAATCGACGGCCGACCTTGCGACCTGGCTCGACGTCTGCCTGCGGGTGCTGCGGCCGGGCGGCACGCTGAGCGTGGTGCATCGCGCCGATCGTCAGGCAGAGCTCATCGCGCGGCTGCGCGCCCACGCGGCCGAGCTCGCCGTTCTGCCGCTGCTGCCGCGCGCCGGCGCCATGCCCAAGCGCCTGATCCTGCGTGCGCGCAAAGGCGCCGGCGGCATCGTCCGCGCCCTGCCGGGTCTGGTGCTGCACCAGGCCGGCGGTGGCTACACGTCCGAGACCGACGCCATCCTGCGCGCCGCCGCGCCGTTGGATTTTGCAGGATAACCAAATCCCTTCTCCCCGCCTTCGCGGGGAGAAGGGAACTGCTGCAAGCCCTCGGCCGGCTTGCGCCCGACCAGTGCGCACCCGACATAACGGGTTGTGACCTAACGGATGAGGGCCATGGGCGCGCTATCCTCCCTGTTCTCCCGCCTGCGCTACCTGGGTGCCGAGCCGCCGCCGCTGGTGCCGGTGGTGCGGCTATCGGGCGTGATCGCCGCCCGCGAAGCCTTCGGCCGCAGCCTGTCGCTGGCTGCAGTGGCGGCGCGCCTGGAACGGGCCTTCCGGTTGCCCGGCGCGACGGCCGTGGCCTTGCTGGTGAACTCGCCGGGCGGGTCGCCCGTGCAATCGGCGCTGATCGGACGGCGCATCCGGTTGCTGGCCGAGGAGACCGGCCTGCCCGTGCATGTCTTCATCGAGGATGTTGCCGCCTCGGGTGGCTACTGGCTCGCCTGTGCCGGCGATGACATCCATGCCGATGCGGCGTCGATCGTGGGTTCGGTCGGCGTGATCAGTGCCAGCTTCGGCTTCCCGCGATTGCTGGAGCGCTGGGGCATCGAACGGCGCGTCCATACCGCCGGCAGCACCAAGGCCCAGCTCGATCCGTTCCGGACCGAGAATCCCGACGACGTGGCGCGTCTTCGTCGGCTGCAGGACGATATCCACGCCGACTTCAAGGCATGGGTCAAGCTGCGGCGGGGCGTGCGCCTGAAGGGCGACGACGCGACCCTGTTCGAGGGCGAGTTCTGGACCGGCCGGCGCGCGCTGGAGCTGGGGCTGATCGACGGTATCGGTCATTTGCGCGACGTGCTGCGTGCCCGCTACGGCCGCAAAGTGCGCACGCCCCTGGTTGGCGAGCGTCGCGGCTTCAATCCGCTGCGGCGCCTGCTGGGCATGCGGATGGGCGGCGAGGCCGAGCTGGGCAGCACCCTCACCGAAGGCGCGCTGATGGCGATCGAGGACCGCGCGCTGTGGAACCGCTTCGGGCTGTAGTCGGCGTTTCTCGTCGTCTTGAGGGTTTGTGATATCATCGCCGCGCGCTGTCATTCCGAGCGAAGCAAGGAATCTTTTGGCCGTATCTGGGCCATTCACGGCGGAAAGAGCAGCCCGGTGCGGTGTAGCTGGTTGCGCACACGGTCTTCGCCGCGAACACTTGCGACTACGACGTCGCAAGCCCGAGTTCGATCCGCTTTCTCTTCGACAGACCTTGCGAGACGATGGCGTGTGACTGGCGGATATAGTCTCGTAGTCCGTCGTCGGACAACCCAGGCCGTGCGAAGTGCTGGATCCACTTCATGCCGCGCGAAGCGAGATAGGGCGCTGGACGCAAGCCCGGCCGTTTCTCGAGCATTTCGTAAGCGACGTCGCTCACCTTGAACGTGAAACCCGGCTCGTCGTCCGCCCAGCCACCGATCGCGAAGACCTTGCCGCCGACTTTCCAGACATGGGGTCCGCCCCACTGGACCACGTAGGTCGTCGCAGGAAGGCCGCGACAAAATGTGTTGTACTCTTTGTATGTCATCTCGCCTCGCATTGACGTGATGACCGTCGTGCGCGTCGCGCGGTGATCAGTCAAGCAGGCCGGCCCGTCGCAGCGCCGGCACCATCGCGGCTTCAACCCACTGCGCCGCCTGTTGGGCATGCGGATGGGCAGCGACGCCGAGCTGGGCAACGCTTCACCGATGGCGCCCTGGTGGCGATCGAGGACCGCGCACTGTAGAGCCGCTTCGGGCTGTAGCGCCGCGCGATGCACCTCGCTATGAAAAGCGATGATCGGCGACATCATGCAACGTGCGGCGCGCAACAATGCCGCCTGGTGCGACGCGGTTTGTCGCGCCCACGGACGACCGGGAGAATTCACCGACGTTCTGTGGTTCAATCGTCAGGAGACGCCGCGATTCTATCCTGACGTCGTGACGACTGAGGGCGCGCGGGCGGGAACCGCCCAACTCGACACGCTGGATGCGTTGATGGCTGCTAACTCGCGGCCGGACTGGGCCGTCAAGGACAGCTTCTCTGCGCTGGACCTGTCATCGCGGGGATTTCGCATCCTGTTCGACGCGCAGTGGATCTATAGAGAACCGTTCGCGCCGCCACGCGAGCCGGAGCTTGATGGTTTGCGTTGGATCCAGGTGGTGGATGCAGCAGCCCTGCGCGCGTGGGAGCAGGCACTGACAAGTGGCCCCGGGGCTGACGATCGAGAGGGTTCGCCGATATTCATGCCGCCATTGCTGGCGAGCGAGGGGATCGCATTGTTCGCCGCCGAGCGTGCCGGCACGATCGTCGGCGGCGGCGCCCTCAGCAAAGCGGCCGGCGCCGTTGGTGTTTCCAACGTCTTTGGCGCTGTGCCCGAGCGTACCGGCGTCTGGCACGGCTTGTTGGTTCAAGCCGGACGGCTGTACCCCGCTACACCCGTCGTCGGCTATGAGCACGGCGCCGACCTTGAGATCGCGTGCAACGCCGGCTTCGATCCGATCGGGCCGTTGCGGGTCTGGGCCCGACCGTAGGTAGCTCCAGTCAAGCCTTCTCATCGTCCTGACAGTTTGTGATTTTGTCACCCCGCGCTGGGGGCGTCTTGTTTGTGCAAACGCTGGACGCGACGATGGTCAGTACGGCGTTACCGTCGATGGGGCGATTGCTGAACGTTGACGCGGTGCAACTAGTCTAACGTCGCTGGTTGTCGCCTACCTTCTCACTGTGGCGGTGTGCATTCCGGGCCGCGGCTGGCTAGCAGGCCGGCTCAATGAGCGCAGACGATGATCTGGCGCAGGCTTGTGCGGTCGGCTTTGACGCGGCCGCGGCGATGCTGATCTCGGTGCGGCCGTGATCGGCGACGTCGTCAGTCGAGCAGGCCGGCCCGTCGCAACGCCGGCACCATCGCACTGCCCTCCGGGCAGGCCTGATTGAGGGCGACAGGCCGCCGGCCGGCCTCGCGCCACGTGCCGCGATCGCGCTCGTCGTTGACGAAGGTGCAGGCGATCACGCGTCCGCTCGGCGATATGGCCACCGTGACCTGGTTGTCGCCGCAATCATGCGCCTTGCAACTCAGCGCGATCACCCATCCCTCCGCCTGGACAACGACCGTCTCCGGGCCCCAGCCGCGCCGGATGGTGCCGGCGAGCTTGGCGCCGATGGTGGCGTCGAGCGTTTGCCCGAGGCTCTCCCACAAAGTCTTGCCGGCGATCTTGTCGAACGGATACTTGCCGACCCACGATGTCGGATCGAGCGCCAGGGCAGGGAACGTTGCCAGCATCAGGGCCAGCAGGGGCGACCGGGCCACCAGGCGCATTGTCGTTGTCACCGCGCAATCTCCCATCGTCTGTCGCTCGACGCTATCGGTCCGGCCGGCACGGGATTTTTCTGGTACCGGTCATGTATATTGAGTATATACTCACTTAATGCGGAGCCCGCGTCAACGTTGCTTCCCGGTCCGCACGCTACGGAGACGCTCATGTCGAGGCCGCCGACCACCACCACTCATCTCTACGGGCAGCCCGACAACGAGTACGAAGTCTTCCTGCCGTTCGCGGAAACGCTGCTGAAGACCCAGCACCAGAGCGGCTACAAGCTTCATGTGACGGTGTCGACCGAGCATCACGACCCGCTGGCGCGCGTGATCCTGCCGACGCTGCGCATCCTGCACACGCACCACAAGGTGGTGCTGCCGCGAATGTACGCCGACTTCAATGGGGGTCAGCAGGCAGGCAAGTTCATCACGGTTTATGCCGGACCCCAAGCACCGGCGCGCCGCATCATCGATGTCATCGACCCGGTCCTGGCCAATTTGCGGCGGCAGGGCGTTCAGCCTGGTCCCATACCGCTGAACCGCCAGACCGGCCACGTCGAACAGGAGCAGCTGGTCGGCACCAGCGGCATGATCACCTGGCTCTGGCTCGACAATCTCAGACGCGGCTGATTGTCTCGTCATCCCGAGCGTAGCGAGGGATCTCCTGCAAATGGCGTATTGTGCGTCTTTCGCAGGAGATCCCTCGCTGCGCTCGGGATGACGGAGAGCATTGCC
>Ga0187894_10002867_pt1 | contig 20060 bp, 14 predicted proteins | sample GBC1701081metaG_FD_136650 | JGI IMG/M metagenome (GOLD analysis project Ga0187894, IMG submission 136650) | White microbial mat communities from a lava cave in the Kipuka Kanohina Cave System on the Island of Hawaii, USA - GBC170108-1 metaG ...
CACTGGAACTTCAATCACTTCGTTGTGCTCGAGGGCTTCCGCGACGGCAAGGTCTACCTGAACGACCCGGCGGCCGGCCCGATCGTGGTCGCAGACGAGGAATTCGATCAGGCATTCACCGGGGTGGCGCTCATATTCAGCCTCACCAACACGTTCGTACGAGGCGGCGAACGAGGGGGGATGCGACAGCCGCTCGCGCGGCGGCTGACGGGACTCGGCGGCGCAGTGCTGTTTGTCGTGCTCGCCGGCCTGGCGCTGCTCGTGCCCGGCCTCGTCACACCGACGTTCACGAAAGTGTACGTGGACGATGTGCTGGTGAAGGGGCTGGATCAGTGGGTCGGACCGCTGACCATCCTGATGGGTGTGACGGCAGGCTTGATCTTCGGGCTCACCGCGATCCAGCAGCGCTATCTGCTCCGGCTCGAGACCCGGCTGGCCATCGGCATGTCGACCAGCTTCTTTTGGCACGTGCTGCGGCTGCCCGTGGAGTTCTTCAGCCAGCGGTACGCCGGCGAGATCGGCAGCCGCGTGGTGATCAACGACAGACTGGCGCGCCTCCTGTCGGGTGATCTGGCTACGACGATCCTCAGCTTCACGGTGGTCACGATGTACGCCGTGCTGATGATGCAGTACGACCGTGTCCTCGCGACGATCTCGATCGGCATCGCGGCGGTCAACATCGCCGCCCTACGCTTCGTCTCCAGCCGGCGCACCGTCTTGAGCCAGCGTCTGTTGCAGGATCGCGGCAAGATGATGGGCGCCGCGATGGGCGGCCTGCAGACGATCGAGACGCTCAAAGCAAGCGGCTCCGAGTCGGACTTTTTCTCGCGCTGGGCAGGCCATCAGGCGAAGGTCCTCAACGCGTTCCAGGAACTGCAACTGGCGACGCTCTTCCTGTCGGCGGTTCCTCCCTTCCTGCTGTCGGTCAACGGGACGCTGATTCTCGGACTCGGCGGGCTGCGAGTGATAGACGGTCATCTGACGATGGGCATGCTCATGGCGTTCCAGGCGCTCATGCTCGCCTTTCTGTCGCCAGTGAACCGGCTGGTCACGCTCGGCGGCCAACTGCAGGAAATCAAAGGCAGCATGAACCGCCTGGATGATGTGCTCAAGGCGCCGATCGATCCGGGCTTGCCGGAGGTCGACGCGCCGCTCGTCGCCGGCACGCCTCCGCCGGCGGAATCGACGATGCGCCTGGACGGACATCTTGAGCTACGCGACGTGACCTTCGGCTACAGCCGCCTGGAGCCGCCGCTGATCACGCGGTTCAACCTCTCCCTGCGACCTGGCAGCCGGGTCGCTCTGGTGGGGGGGTCCGGCTCGGGCAAGAGCACGATCGCGAAGCTCGTGGCGGGCTTGTACAAGCCGTGGAGCGGCGAGATCCTGTTCGACGGGCAGCCGCGTCAGGCGCTGCCGCGTAGCGTCCTGACCAATTCGGTTGCCGTGGTGGATCAGGATATCAGTATGTTCGAAGGCACCATCCGCGACAATCTCTTGTTGTGGGACAGCACCTTGCCAGAACAGCAGATGGTCGACGCCGCCAAGGACGCGGCGATTCACGACGACATCTCTGCGCGCGGCGGCGCCTACGACGCGCTAATTGAGGAGGGCGGCCGGAACTTTAGCGGCGGCCAGCGTCAGCGTCTTGAGATCGCTCGGGTGCTCGTGTTGAATCCGCGCCTGCTGATCCTGGACGAGGCGACGAGCGCACTCGATCCGACAACGGAGACGATCATCGACGACAACGTGCGGCGCCGTGGCTGCGCCTGCCTGATTGTGGCCCATCGCCTCAGCACGATTCGCGACTGCGACGAGATCATCGTGCTCGACAAAGGCAAGGTGTCACAGCGCGGAACACACCAGCGATTGATGACGGAAGAGGGACCGTACGCGCGGCTCATCGCCTCTCAATGAGGCGCGCCGTGATGCGGGCGGGCGCACGGCGCCACGGCTCCGGCTAGTGATGCGGCTTGAGGTCGTGATGGCGCAGGAAATCCATGAAGCGCAGATAGTCCTCATCCGGCAGGCCGAACAACGGCAGCAGCCGCTTGAAGCTGCCGCGTGTCTCCGCCAGACCGCGGGCGAGGATGTCCTTCACCTGGCGACGGCTCATCTCCCGTTGCATGAAGGGATCGCGGACGATGTGCCAGAAGTCTCCCTCACCCGCGCGAAGCTGCTCGTAGCAGACGGCATCGACGTCGAGCATCGGCACCTTGTCGATCTGCTCCCGTCGCCCGGCGTCCTCCAGGGCATCGAGGAAGTGTGCCGGCTCGATCGTATCGTCGTCGCTCAGATAAAAGCCTGTGTCGACGATCGCCTTCAGTTCGCGCACGTTGCCAGGCCAGACATAACGGCTCAGGACGTCGATAGCGGTCCGTGAGAAGCACTTGCGGCGGGCCTTCGCGGCGTTCAGCTGCCGCAGGTAGTATTCGCGAATGAGGCGCCAGTCGTCGCCGCGCTCGCGGACCGGCGGCACGTGGATCGGCAGGGCACGCAGGCGGTAGTACAGGTCACGGCGAAACAGGCCCCTGCTGACGCGAGTTGCAAGATCCTGGCTGCTCGCCGCGATCACGCGCACGTCCACGCGCCGCGCCCGAGTGTCGCCGACCGGAACAAGCTCGCCTTCACCCAGGACGCGCAGCAGCATTGCCTGTGCGGCGCCTGAAAGCTCAGCCACCTCGTCCAGAAACAGCACTCCCCTGTGGCAGCTCTCGAAGAGTCCGGCATGATCGCCAATCGCGCCGGTAAAACTCCCCTTCCGGTGTCCGAACAGCTCGGAGGCGATCAGTGGGCCATCGTGATACTGGGCGCAGTTCACCGCCACGAACGGTCGCGCCGCCCTGACGCCGAGCAGGTAGAGTCCGCGGGCGACCAGTTCCTTGCCGGTTCCGGTCTCGCCGGTGATCAGCACCGGACTATCGGCTCCGGCGAAGCGTTCGATGCGATCCAGCACGGCCCCGAACCGCGCATCGCGGCCGACCATCGCCGCGACCGCCGCATCTCCCCATCGCTCCCGTCCGCGCTCGTAGATGACGTCGGCCAAGTCGATGCGCTCGTCGGGCTGCAGCGCCGACGAGCCGACGAACGACGGACCGTGGTCGATATTCATCTTCTGTTGGAAGGTCGCCACAAAGGTCCCGGAGCGGCCCTGCGAGACCGCTGCGTCCCCCCATTCAGTGTTGATTCGAACAGTCAATTCTTCTGCGTTCTTACCTGCTGTCAGACCGTGTTCACGGCCGGTCACCGTCAAGGGACAGATCGTCAACCGCTGCCGATGCCTCGGCGAGCGCCGCGGCGAAGCGCTCGGTCGCATCGACCGCCACGAGCCCTTCGACGCCGACGCACATCAGGGCGAGCAGCACGCGCATGCGCTCGGCCTGCCCAGCGTGAGGACGGGTTCGTAGCGGATCGAGCGCTTCCAATCGCTCGGCTGCGCGAACCAACACGGCCGGTAGCCGCGCGAATGCTCCGTTGGAAAGGGGCGGCTTGCCGCGATAGTTCTCGAGTCGACCGCCGCGACGATACGCTGGATAGTCTTCGAGCCCCATGAAGCGCAGGAACGGCGCCGCCCGGAACTCGCCGAACGCCTCGATCAGGCCGAAGTAGTCGGCCACCAGTTCGTCGAGCACCGAAACGCGCATCGCGCCGATGGCGTAGCGCGCGCAATAGTGGGTACACTCGTGCGCGATCCGCAGGCGCAGCGAACGCGCGAGCCACTCATCGTCCGGTAGGTCCATCGCCGACGCTGGCACGGCGCTGTAGCAACCGGTGCTGATCAGCATGAACCGGTCTTGATAGAGATCCTTGCACGGAATCAGCGCCTGAAAGGCGGCGTCCCACGCAGGCAGTCCGGCATCCGCGGCCCGGCGCGCCTCGTGCGCGCGGTGCAGTTGGTCGATGCGATCCCAGTTGTTGTAGCCTGCGACGAGACAGGCGCCCATCGAGGCAGGAACCGCCGCCGGCTCGTTGTGATGCGTGACGGCGCGCACCAGCGTTTCGAAATCGGCGCGCGACTCGGCGAGGACGATCGGCACGCGCCCGACCGGCGTCAGCCGAAGCTCGATATGCAAGCCGCCCCGCCGCTCGAACTCGAGGCCAGGTGTATTCCTCTCTACCCGTTGCCCGCGTCGGGTCGCGGCGAGATACGCAGCCGTCTGGCTCATCCCCTCCCGGATCGGGAAAGCCAGTTGCACCATGATGCGGCGCAGCACCATGGCCGCGCCGGCTGGGCCGCAGACGGCCGCGTCCGCGGCATAGCGCTCCCATGCGAGCACGTGCGGCGGATCGGGCCTCGGATAGCTCCGCCGCTCGGGGAGCGCCTGATGAACCGGACTGCAGGCGTACGCGCGCAGCTCCTCGGCTTCCGCTGTGGTGGCACCGAAGGCGCGCCAAATGGCCAGCCGGCGTGTCGCATCCGCGCCGAGGCGCACGGTCGTCTTCGAGGCACCGCCGCTCATGGCGCCCCGCCTGCGGACCCCACCGGCGTGTGCGGCAGATAGTCGAAGCTCCCGTTCCGGACGATCGACAACGTGACGGTCTTTTCCGTCGGATCGCCGCGCGCATCGAATGTGAACGCGCCGGTGACGCCACGCCATCCCACGACGCCATGCAACGCCTTCGCGATCGCGTCGGGAGCGGGGCTGGTGGCGTCGAGCATCGCGTGGGCCAACAGACGGATGCAGTCGTAGCCCAAGGCCGATCCCGCATCAGGCGCCACGCCGTAGCGCGTGTGGAAGGCGCTGATGAAGCGCGCCACCTCCGGACGCGGCTCGTCCGGATGGAAATAGGAGGCGACAATCACGCCTTCCGACGCGGCGCCCGCCACGGCCATCAGTCCGGGCGAACTCATCGCGTCACCGCCGAGAATCGGGACGGTAATTCCCTCCTTCCGCGCCTGCGCCACAAAGATCGCCGCGGACGGAACCTCACCGGCGAGCAGGATGGCGTCGAGCTCCATCCCTGCCCACTCATCGATCGTCTGGCCAAAGGTCCGTTCGTTCGCCTGCTCACTGGGATCGTAGGAGCTGCGCGCTCGTACGTCGAGGCCGAGTTGCGCCGCGCGCGCCTCAAATGCATTGGCGATGTTCCGTCCGTAGCTGTTGCGGATGTAGTAGATGGCAAGCCGCTTCCAGCCACGTGCACCGGCCAGGTCGGCCAGTTGCCGGCCGACGAGCCTGTCTGTGAAGCAGATGCGAAAGACCCGGCTGTAGCCGCGACTGGTCAGGTCTGAGTCGGTCGCCGTAGGCGCCAGCATCACCAGACCGGCCTGATCGTAAGTCGTCGCTGTCTGCACAGTGATGTAAGACTGCAGATGGCCGATAACGGCCACCACCTCCGGCGCGGCCGCGATCCGCCGCGCGACGACGCGCCCGCGGTCAATGGACTCCTCATCGTCGTATTGCGCCAGCCGCAGCCTGCGGCCGCGTATTCCGCCCGCCGCATTAACTTCTTCAATGGCTAGCAACAGCCCTTCCCCGTAGCGAATCTCCTTCCGCAGCGCCCACGGCCATGGCGCGGCAATCACCAGCTCGCCCGAGCCGTCGCGCGCGAGACGCTCGCGTTCCGCGGCCGCGTCGCGTGTGAACGTGCAGGAGAGCGCGAGCGCGGCCACGCAGAACACCGCCGCGAGAAGGGCAGCCTGGCGGCGTCTCCTCGACAGTGTCCGGCATTTCCACCGTGGTGCCGTCATGGGCGGATCTCGTGAGGCGAACGGATCATGCAATCTGCCGTTCGGCGAGTTCGGCGAACGGTCCTTTCTCGCGAAGGAGTTGCTGATAACTCCCAGTCTGCACGAGACACCCGTGCTCGAGCACGAAGATCCGATCGGCATTGATAATGGTACTGAGGCGGTGCGCGACCACGATGCGTGTCGCCCGCAACGATTCGAGGCTCCGGCTGACGATCGCCTGCGTTCGATTGTCCAGAGCGCTCGTTGCCTCATCGAACAGCAGCACGCGCGGGCGGCTGATGATGGCGCGCGCAATCAGCAGCCGCTGGCGCTGCCCGCCCGATAGTGTGCCCCCGCCCTCGCTCACCACCGTATACATCCCCATCGGCATCGATTCGATGTCCTCGGCGAGGCCAGCCATGGACGCCGCGTGCCATGCGTCCTTGAGAGAGGCGCCGCTCGATCCCACGATGTTGGTGAAAATGTCGCCCGACATCAAACGCCCGCTCTGCAGCACGACGCCCATCTGACGGCGGACGGCTCGGATGTCGAGCCCGCCGACTTCCTGCCCGTCGAAATAGATGGTGCCCGCTTCCAGCGTCTCGAAACCGAGCAGCAGTCGCAGCAATGTCGATTTGCCGGATCCGGACGGACCGACCAGCGCCACGAACTCACCTGGACGAATGTGCAACGACACGTCCCGCAAGACGAGCGGCCCCTCCGGGTGATAGCGGAACATCGCGTGCTGCACTTCGATCTCGCCGGTCAGCGTCCCCGGATCGCTCTTCGCCTCATCCACCTCCGACAGCGTTTCGAGGATCGGCTTCGCCTGCTCATACAGCGGCAGCGCGTTCAAGGCGCCAAGCAACGCCTGCGACGCTAGCAGCATCGAGGCGGTGGCGGCGGAGAAGGCGGTCAGGAACGCGAGAAAATCGCCCGTTTGCAGCGCCCGCTCCTGAATCAAGGGGCGAGCCAACACGAAGATCGTCAGATACGAGATGAGGATCACGGCAGCATTGAAGGCCGTCACCCAGTTGCCGATATCACGCGCGCGATACTGCAACCGTCGCTGTTCGCCGAATCGCCGCGCCCACAGGGCGAACGCCGGCACTTCGGCCGCGGCGACGCGGAGCTTGGCGATGCCGGTGAGCAGTTGCAGGACGAGACCGGACACTTTCGACTGGAGCGCCGTCGCCTGGCGCTGGGGCCGGAGCTGCAGCACACTGCCGATGAGCGTGACCGCGACAAGCACCGCAATGATCAGCGTCGCCCAGAGGGCCATGTCGACGCTGTAGTGAAACATCAGCAGGTAGTTGCCGAACGCCATCATGACACCCATCAGCGCCGACAGCGTTGATCCCGAAATGACTTGGCGCACGCCGTCAATCGCCATGGCGCGCACGGCGAGTTCGCCCGATGAATAGGAGCGGAAGAACCCCAGCGGCAGTGCCAAGAGCCGATCCCAGATGGCGGACTGCACGGCCGCGCCTGCACGGCTCTCGATGCGAAGCAGGGCAATGCCCTGCGACAGGTTGAACAGCGTGGTCGCGGCCGCCGTCGCGAGCAGCACCAGCGTCATCTGCAGCAACTGCGGCCGCTGGGCGCGGGGAATGACTGAGTTGAACAGCACGCCGGTGGCGAGCGCGGGAATGGTGGCGAGCGCAGAAACGCACAGCGCCATCGCGACGACGATCAGGAGATCGCGACCGCAGCCACACACCCCGAATCGAACGACATCGTCCGCGCGAAGCGGGTGACTGGGAAACGGGCGGTACAGGCTGTACGCGAACGGTTCCAGCGTGTCGGCCACGGCCGCCTGTACGGAGAGCCCCGCGCGCGTGATCGGGTCGACAAGGACGTAGGGGCCAACGGCCTTCGGCCGCAGCAACGCGACCGGCTGCTGGCTCTCCACCAGACGGCCGACGAGCGGTCCGTTGTCCTCCAGCCACCAGCAGCCGCGAAGCGCAACTTTGCGCGAGCGGACGCGGGAAGCGCGTAAGATGGCGGCCAACGGATCGGCCGACACGGCGTCCCCGGCCGTCCGCGGGTATGGCTTCATGACGATACCCTGCGCGCCGCCCACCAGCACGCACGCCGCAAACAGCGGATCGTCGCACGCGTCTGCGCCGCGATCGCCGGCGGCCGCAGCCTCGCGCGCGCTGATCTCACCTACGAGCCGCTCGCAGGCGTCTCGCAACATCGCCTGCTGCAACACCCCGCGCCGCGCCATGCGCTCAACAAACTGCCGCTCGCGCGTCTCCTCCGACAGCTCGATGGACCGCAGGACAAGGTCGTGCAGGCGGTCGAGGCCGCTCCAACGCTCCGCCGCGGTCGGCAGGTCAGACGTGGACACGGCCCAGATGCGGCTCGGGGCCGTCGCTTCCAGCCAGACTGCGCGCGACACCGGAACGAAGCCGTCTCCGCCCAGCTCGAGGCCAGGGCATCCCATCAGGCGCGACTGGCCTTCGACGTGTCGGACCCAAAGGAGTTCAGCGGGCGGGCGACTGCTGCCGCCCTTCGGAATCTCGATGTGCGCCCCGGGTACGAGGTCTGTGAAGGTGGTGCCGCGGGGGGCCTGACACACCACCGCCGCATACAACTCCTGTGCCCAACGTTCGAGTAACGCGTCGACTGCGGGACGGTCGCTCGCGGCAAGCCTCGCGCGCGACAGCCGCCGGACGCTCGCGCCCTGGAAGCCGACCGCCAGAAGCCCCCAAGAAGGCGCGGTCGCCGAGCACGGCACGCCGAACAACGCATCACCAATCGCGGCGCGCAGCAGATGCGTCCGCGCGCCGCTCGGCGCGCCGTGCGTGAGCCGGACGGCGAAGACGTCGATGAGACTGGACGTCACGTACCATGCCTGATCTCCAGCAAGCAAGAACGGCCTGTCCGCTTTCGCTTCCCCCGCCTCGCCCACGGCAAAGAGCGCCGCGGCCTCACCTGCCATCGCGCTACCCAGTCCCTTAGACGATCGCGTCCGGCTCATGTGCGGATCTATCCCGATGATCAGAGTGATTCGTCGTCGCTGCCGTTCTGCCGATCGGCGAGCGCGCCAGACCACAACCAGGACTGTGGACCTACAGCCCACAGCCCTCATTGCTACTTGACGAACGGTCTTTCCACGTCAGAACTTGTACGTCCATGTCGTGCCGATCGTGGATTCACCAACTTCCATATCCGAGTTGGAGAAACCGACCGCGTCGGCAAGCTGCGTCGCCAACGGCGTGCTCTGCCCACCGGCCACCGATTCGAGCTCCTGATCGGACAGCTCTGTGCCGATGCGCTGCGAGCGGCTGAGAATCCACCCGAGCACGTCTCGTTCCTGGTCCGGCAAGGTTTGCGCGAAGGTGCGGAGCTTCGCTGAAAGAGAATTTACGGCTCCTAGCTTCAGATTCGTTGTCTCGGCCATGACGTTTCCACCTCCTAGCGTGTAGTGAACGAACGAGTCAGTCAGACTTCCGCGAAACGGCGGACGCCGATGCGAGGCCGGCGCCAGCCTCAGCGATGTCTTCCAGGAGCGGCGCCAGCCCGCAGCAGCTCTCGCCCTGACTGGAGCCCTTGCGACGGCGCAGGTAGCGATCATGGGGGCACCCCCCGTGGCAGACGTCAAACCACGGGCAGGAACTGGTTCCCTCAACGCCGGCGGCCGTATCGCGGTCGACAGCGGCGAAACCTGAGTGTGCGGCGAGATTCGCCAGTTCGATATCCAGAACGTTGCCAAAGCGATAGTTGTCGTCTCCGAGGAACTTGTCACAAGCCCCGACCTCTCCCGTCGGCTCCACGGTGAGAAAGCCGCCCATACAGTTGCCGTCAAAGATGCACATTTGGCCGCGGCCAGTCTTTACCCGATTGACCAGATCATCAAGCTCGCGGATGGTGATCCGGTCCACGTAGCGTGGCCACCATAAGCGAAACAGATCTCGAAAGAACTCCACTTGTCGGGGGAACTCGTAGTACGGTCCAGGAACCGCGTCATTGTCAGGCAGTCTGTTCAACACTGCGACAGCCTTCACGCCGATGTCCATCAGATAGGTGAGTACCCGCTCTGCGCCGGCCGCTATCACGTCATCGTCCACGACCATCAGCACGCCGCACGATATGCCGTTCGCGCGAAGCAGATCCAATCCTTGGCGGACCTGCGCGGCAGTCGTACGACCGCGAACGTCGACGCGACGACGATCGTGGACCTCCGGCGGCCCGTCCAGGCTGACACCGACCCCTAGCTTGTGCCGCTTGATAAAGTTGATCCAATCCGGCGTCAACCGCGTCGCGTTGGTCTGCAAAGAGTTGTGGACGTATTGACGCGGACCACGAAACTGTTCCTGGATCCAGAACGCCTTGCTGTAGAAGGCTGGCGGCAGGATCGTCACCTCCCCGCCGTGCCAGCAGAAATCGACCGCTCGCACAGTAGGCGCCGCTATGACGCCACGCGTCGCGCGCACGAGCACCTCGAAATCCATGATCTGGTCCGGTCCGTCGCGCCAGTAATGGCAGTACGTGCACCGCAGATTGCAGTACCGCGTCGACTTCATCACGACAACCGTATGCGGCCGGAGCCCCCGTCCGGTCGGCACAGGCTCAGCTTTGACTTGTTCAAAGATCTCGATCTCGCGAGGCGTCAGCACCTCGTCGGCCGGCAGCGCGGCGAGGCCTGCCGGCGTTGGCTGCCGATCGCGGATCTTGAGAATCGCGGATAGCGCCGTACGTTCGTCGTCCGACAAGAGCGCCGCCAACTGGTCGAGCCGGCTGCCCAACCGCTCTACCGCGTCCTTCCTCATGATCGGCCGCGGGTCTGGTATATGAAGCTCTGCATCGGCGCGACGCATCGTCATGGAAGCCTCCGCCACCCTTTTCCAACGTTGTCGATTCCTCCGACACTCACCAGTGCGGATTGGCCGGGAGCGCGAGGCTCAGATACCGCCCCCTCTCTGTCAACATCAGATCGAGCGCGCAGAAATGATTGACAATAGCGGAGATCGTCTCCGCGTTTTCATCGATGCCCTCCGATTCGACGAGATGTGCCACGATGTTGGGCACCGTGCGTTCGGTCTCGCCGCAGAACTCATACACCGCCGCCTCAATCGCCCCAAACGCGTGCGCCTTTGCCTCCGGATCGCGACGGTCGATCACTTGGATCCAGTCGGGCGCGCGTTGATACATGAGCGCCGGCCGCGCGCCTTTCTCCCACGCGTGCTTCCATCTGCCGACAATCTCACCCATCTCATGATGAAAGTCGCTGCGAACAGTATCCGCCATCTCATATTTGAAAAAGTAGGCAATCTTGTCGAGATCAATCTCCTGCTCGGGATAAATGAACCGATAACCGTCCAACGGGCGTATCTCGCTCACCGGGAACGTGCGATCGAAGTAGAACGGGCTGAACCGTTCGAGCCACAGTCGGCCCCAGGCCATAGGCGGCGGGAGGTGACGGATAGCGCGCAGCACGCGATTCTGCTCGATGTAGTCCTCTTCCGTTTCGCCGGGGAACCCGGTCAGGATGTTCCAGCTTATGCGCATGCCGTAGTAGTAGGCCCACTTCACGCACCTGACGTTCCGAAGCATGGTGACGCCCTTGCGCATCAACGCGAGCACATGGGAGCTCATGCTCTCGATGCCGGGCTGCAATGAACGGATGCCGGCGCGCGCCATCTTGCGCAATTGTGCGGGTGTGACGTTCGCCTTGGTCTCGTAGAACAGCCGAAAATCATAGTGCTGTTGCGAGAGCGGCTCGCAGAGCGTCTCGAGATAGCGATAGTCGATAATATTGTCGACCGCCTCGAAGTTGACGATCTTATAGCGCTGGGCTAAACGCCGGAGTTCGCCAAGCGTACGCTCAGGAGACTTGGCACGGAAGGCCATGCCGTTGTTGTTGAGGCCACAGAATGTGCAGTGCTGCTTTTCTCCCCACCAACAGCCACGAGCCGACTCGTACAACAACAGCGGCGTCACATTGCGCAGGACGTTGTGCTGTCCGAGCCGAAACAGGGTAGAGAAGTACTCGTCGTAGTCCGGGTCAGGCAAGCTGTCCATGTCACGCGTCATGGGCGCAGCGCCGACATGGCTCAGCGCGCCGTTATTACGCGCCGCGACACCGGGCAGCGAGATAGGACTCTCGCCGCGCGCAAGGAGGCTGACCAGTTGTGGAAATACCTGATCGCCCTCGCCGATCACCGCGTAGTCGATGTAGGACAGCTTACGGACGTATTCTCGCCCCATGTCGCCGTCGAAGTTGGAGCCACCGAACACAGTCGTCACGCCCGGATGCCGCGCCTTGATGGCGCGCGCGAGCCCCATCGCGGCGGCATTCTGCTCGAACGTCGTCGTGAAGCCGACGATGGCGTACTGGCCCCAGTCCACGTTGTCTGCCCACGCAGCAATCCAGGCTGGCAACGTCTCGTTCCGGAGGGTGCAAATCGCCTCGAAAGTGATCCCCACCTGCGTGCAGAACTCATCGAGGGTCGGAAACGTCTCACGGTACGCCGCCTCGTCTCCCTGTCGATCAAAGGCCGCCCCCGAGAACAGCCAGTCGCCCAACAGCAGGTCGGTCCGCATGTGCGCAACTTCATGATAGAGCGCTGCGCCGACCGCCACGGCGAGTTCAAGGTTCAGATAGTGAACGTCGACGTCATGACCCGCCTGTACCAGACAGGACTTGAGCAGTCCGCATTGGATTGATGGACGATCCGCGAAAGCCCACGGCATGTTCACCAGCGCGACACGCGACGCGGCCGGTGCGGCGTCGAGCCGAGCGTCTGGCACACTGCCGGCATCAAGGTCTCTTCGAACGTCTGGCGCGCTGGCCATGTCACGCTGCTCCTGCACACTCTCCCGACATCAGTCGGACGAGACGATGATGGAGGCGATCAGAGACCGCGCGACACGCACCGTCACGTGGGCACGGCCATGCGAATGGCGGTCCGGCGTGACATATGGATCAGGCGTGGCCGCGATGACTCAGTGATCTTCCCGCGAGGCGAAGGCGAAAGGCGGATTCCGTTGTCGACGATTCGGCACGGTTCGACGGGCCCCGCCAAGTACCGATCCATCGCTGTCACATGATCTGGCTACGGGAGCGGAACGCTTCTCAGAGGAGAGGGTGCTGCTGACGGACCGCGCTACAACGCGGAATCGCCACAACTAAAAGTCTTGAGACGTGATAACGGACGTATACCGCATCGCTGCAGAGCTGTCAATAAAATTCGCTTCTTCCGGGATCAGCGTGGGTAGAGGTCGAGCCCGCCACAGTGGAAGTCGATCACGTCGTGAAGTTCTGGGCGTTGCGGAAGCCACCGGCCTTCTGCTTGATGTTCATGATCTTGCTGTTCAGTCCTTCGGCGACGCCGTTGGTGATCGGGTGCTTGACGAATCGGAGCACGCCGCCGAGGTGTCGCTTGAGCATGCCCGCCACCTTCTTCACGGGCTCGAGTCGCAGTCGGCTGGCCCACCCGTACCACTGGGAGAAGAAGCGCGTCACCGCGGCTCCTTGGCGATAGGTCCACAACGTGCGCAGCGCTTCCTTGATCGCCCAGGCGCGGCCGACGTTGAGGTTCAACGCTTGGAGGGTCGCAACGGTCTCCGCGTGATGGTCGGGCCGGCGCTCGTCGCTGAACAGCCCCAGATACTTCGTGCCTGTCCGCGTAACACGTGCATGCCGCATGGCGCGGTGTGCGGGAATCCACGCGGCGAGGCCGGCGATCCCGAGAAGCAGCCATGCCGCAATCGCCACTGATGTCGGGTCGCCCGCGTGGACGCCGTGGAGGAGCGACTCGAGCGTCCGCGCGAGGAGCAGGGCCAGCATCACCCCGACCAGAAGGCCGACGACACTGGCCGCCAGCGTCTTCACGAACGCGGGCGATCACCACCGTGCGCGGGGTGAAGTAGCGACGGGGCTTGAACAGGTTTGAATGTTTCTCCCGACTTCGGAACGCCAAGTGGCGGCGACGAATTGAGGTTTCGTCTCCTGTCGATCTGTCAGATGTTCGGTCGGCGTTGACACGACGTAGGATCGATCTCTCTCAGCCGGCGCGATAGACCTCTGCGGCCGGGGGCGGGCTCGTCGCGACCTACTCGCAGCACTGCGCCAAGCAAGACCTGATCCGTGTGACGGCCACCCGTCCATGGGCTGACGCGAGCGCGATTCCCTTTCGCGCTCTTTGCTATCATGCGTTCAGCTCGTCTTCCTCGACACCCGCACCCATGTGAGGATGTCGACACATCGATCCCGTTCCGCGTCCGTCTGTTTCTGCAGGCGTGGCGTGAAACGCAATCCCGGTCCCTGGCCGGGTTGGAGGTCTCCATGCGAACGCTCTACGTCCGCGAACTGGTGTGCTCGTACAGGCCCAAGCTCGATCCGTCTGGACAACGCATTCCCAGTCCTCGCCGCCTTCATCAGCCAGACGACACCGCGGCGTTCCTGCGAACGTTGCTGGAACATGAACCGGTCGAGGTGGTCGTGGTGGTGTTTCTGAGCGGACGCTACGACGTCCTGTGCGTGCACGAAGTGAGCCGCGGCGGCATCAGTTTCACCTGCCTTGATCGCCGAGACATCGTCAAGGCGGGGCTCCTCGTCAACTGCAGCGCGTTGATCGTGGCGCATTCGCATCCATCCGGAGACCCGACGCCGAGTCCCGAAGATCGCGACCTGACATCGTGGATCTACGGTGCGTGCCGCTTCGTGAACATCTCGCTCCTCGACCACGTGATCATCGGAGCGGATGGCGCGTACTGTTCATTCAAACAGTCCGGCCTGCTCCGCGGATGCGTGGAGGCCGTCGAAGCGGTCTTCTCTGGAACAGGTCGTTCGTGAACCTGTAATCTGATCTCGTCAGAACGGACGCGCCTGGCTGATGCCGGCGACGTCCGTTCTGGCGAGAAGTTGGGCGCGGCACATGCTGGTTGAGCGGTCGCGCACTCATGAGACGAAAGATTCGCCGAGACCCTCCGGCATCGAGTGCAGCGCGGCGCTCTCCCTGCGCCGTACATATAGTGCCGACACGCACGATCGTCTAAAAACATATCGTTCCCTACGCGAAGACCTGCTACTATTGAACCTTCTACTCATGTCGGTGTGCGACACGCTCGTTCATTGACATTTCTTGCCCCGTCGTCACGTTCGGCTGTCCTGTGCAGCCGCGACGTGGGACGCTGTCCCAGCCACGGGCTGGGCTGGAGGTTCTATGACTGCCGTCGTGCTCTGGAAGCATGCGGTCGCTGTTCCGTGCCCCACCCGCAGCGACGCGCGACTTGTGGTCGCGTCTCTCCTGACACAAGCCCGATCCAGCGGTGTCTCCTGCTCGCACTCTGCTCCCGACGAGTGGACGATCGAGCAGGGCGATCACGCTGGCCGCATCACCATTGAACGGGGTTTCGAAGACTTCGAGCCGTTCGAGCACTTCGAACTTCTCGAGCCGTCCGACCTGAGCGCATGAGCAGGTGCGAACCGACGGTCCGCCTCGAGCGGACCGTCGGTTCGTCTTTCAGCCGCTCAGGATGAACAGCCGGTTTCGAGACCCACGGCTCGTCGCTAACTGATCTGCCAAAGCAACAGGACGCTGGCCTCATCAGGGATGCGAGCTTTGTCCGCCCGACCGCTCCCGACGAACAGCAGTAGGTGCGCCACCGCGGACGTTCAGCTCGCCGATGTGCCGCTCAATCGACCCGCGGCGGGGTTGCGGGATGCCAAGCTCCCTGTGCCTCACCGGCGACTCGCCTGCGCGACACGATTGGTTCCTGCCACCGCCCAGATCCCCATCTTGCGCGCCCGGGCGGCGGCCTCGCGGTTCGCGAGCAACTCGCCATAGCGCAGGTCCGACACGTCGCGCGTGGTCCACGCGGCGCCGCGACTGACCAGCTCCAGGTTCAGGAGCTCACCGGTCTCCGCGAACACATAGGCGAGCTGATCCCCGTGCGCATCACGCGCGACGCGATCCATCTGCAGGAAAATGCGTGACCCTGGCGCCGCCAGTTGCTGTGCGGTGGTCCACGCCTCTCGGCCCAGCCGCGCGAGCGCATGTGCCGTCAGACCGTGCATCGACGCTTGACGGGTCGCGCGGCTTTCAGGCAGGCGATCTGGCGCATCGATCCCGATCAAGCGCACGCGTTCGAGGCCGCTCGGACGCTTCACGATCACCGTGTCGCCATCAATCCACCGCATCACCCGCGCCGGCTGCGGCGCCGCGAGCGGCATCACCAGCCCCCACGTCGCCGGCGCCATCCACTCCGGTCGCACGCGAGCGGTGACCCACAGCCCTGCCGCCGCCGTCAGGAGCATCAGCACTTTCCACATGTCGGCCTCCATGGGATCGCGGCAGGGCCCCGAGGCGCCGCAAGGTGCGCTGACTTCGCATCGCCAGCCGCTCCGCCTCTCCACGAGTCCATGTCGGGTATCGCCAGTGCAGCACGCGCACCAGGTCATGCCAGCGACGTCCCAACAGCAGCTCTCGACAGATCCACCCACACGCGGCGTGCCGCTCTCGACGAGCCGCGGCCTCCGCCGAGACCAGGAGGCGAAGGGGGAAGTACCCTGTTTCAAACTGCACCGGCACGTAGCCCCCGGCCGGCTGGAGACTGACGAACTCCGTCGTTGGTGCCGCCAGCGCCCCGGGCCAGACCAGGCCTGGCATTGGCACTACGAGGTCCGGTGCGACCGCGATGCCAATCTGCGTGCTGACGCGTTCCGCAACACGACGCGCAATGGCGACACTGCCACCGCCGATCACCCAGAGCGCGAACCGTGGCCCGCCTGGAATCCGGACGATGACGCTGGGCACCGGCGCCGCTCCCCACCAGCCCCGCGGGCGCGCGCCCGGAATCTGCGCCGCCACGACCCGCGCCGGCGCGCCATTGGCGATGAAGCCCACGCGATGCCCCAGCTCACTCAGGCCGGCGAGCCAGTGCTGCCCCGTCATGGTCACGAGCTCTGTCGCCAGAACCCGGCGCACATGCCCCGCTTCCTCACGTCCGCGTGGCGCAGCCACAATGGCGACCTCGTCGTCTGGCTCAAAGACCAGCCGCATGAAGCGATCGAGGGATGCCGAAACGGCCCCGTCAGGCTCCGCGATGGATCGGCTCTCTGGCCACGGCGCCTCAACCAGGCTCGGGAACTGAGACTTCGGTCGGATCGACTCGTTCATGAGATCCTCACGTCCGAGATCGTCTGGATCCCTGATCCGTCGTAGATCTCGATGCTCTCGAGTTGGCACGCCCGGCGCGTCATGGAATAGCCCACGACACGCGCCAGTTCAGCGGCGTACCGGCGCCCGCCACGTCTGACGATCTGCAGCACGTACTGAATGGAATCGGCGATCTGCGCCACGATCGCCGCGTGCGGCAATTGCTCCTCCGCCATCAGCACGCAGGAGGCCAATCGACTCACCGCGAGCCGCGGGGCGGACGCATGAATCGTACTCAGGCTGCCGGCATGTCCCGTGTTCCACGCCTGCAGCAGGTCGAACGCCTCGGCTCCTCGCACCTCGCCGACGATCAGCCGATCCGCCCGGTGGCGCAGGGCATGCCGCACCAGTTGCTTGATCGTGACCGCCGCCAGGCGTCCCTGCGCACGACGGGCCTCGAACCGCACGATATCCGGCTTGGGAAGATCGATCTCCGCGGGATCCTCGATGATGACGATCCGCTCGGCGTCCGGGATCAACCGTGCCAGCGCATTCAGCATGGTCGTCTTGCCAGTGCCAGGACCACCGCTGATCAGGATGTTCTCGCCCCGTTCGACCGCGGTCCGCAGGAGCGTCAACATGGACGCCGGCAGACTCCCCAGCGCGACGAGCTCCTCCGGCGCGTAGCGCCGCGACTGGAACTTCCGGATCGTCAGGACCACGCCGTTCACCGATGGCGGCCTGAGCGCGGCCGCGACACGACTGCCGTCCGGGAGCCGCGCATCCAACAAGGGCTGTTCGACCGAGATATCGTCGCCGAGCGCGCGGGCAATGTTCTTGATGGCCGCCACCAGGCTCTTCTCATTCAAGCGGATGCCCGGCACGCGCTCCAGGCAGCCCTGGCGTTCAATGAAGACCTCGGTCGGTCCGTTGACCATGACTTCACTGATTGTCGGATCGCGAATGAGGGCTTCGATCGGACGTAGAAACGGCAGAATCAACGCGAGACCGTTCTCGCTGGTCTCGAGAGCCGGTTCGATCGCCGCGACGCTCGTGCCCGGTGTCATGCTTTTCCTCTCTACAAACGCCCGGCGCGCAGGTGCGCGAAGTAGGTCACGTTCGGATTCAGCCAGTACGGCTTCGTATACAGGAGCGAGGGCGGCTGCGGCGTCAGGCCGTCGTACACCAGCGCCACCGCTTCGCCGTTGCGCAGTTCCTGAAGCGTCTTCGGCTCGAACACTGGTTCGCGACGCACGGCATAACTCGTACTGGTGCTCACCGTCGCCGTCTCGCCGAAGGCCTGGCCGCTCGACCAGGACACCTTCGCGTCTGGCGTCGCTTCAGAGAGGCCATAGCTCGGAAACAACTGATCGGCGCGCCCACAGAGCTCGGAGGCGTACTTGGCCGTGAATTCGTCGGTGAGCGTGAAGAACAACTTCGTCCGGAACTGCTGCATCAGCGGACGCCAGCGATCGCGATCCAGCACGGTGGATACCGACGAGACCGACTGCGTCGCCACCACCGGCATGCACTTGCCTTGACGACTCAGGGCAAAGAAGCGATCGTCACCGCTGCCTTCACCCACGGTGGCAAACTCCTGGTACTCGTCACAGAGAAACAGCGTCGGTCGCCAGTAACGCTCCGGCGCGTGCGCCATGGCCGCGATGCGTTGCAGGACCGCACGCTGATAGTCCAGCTTCAGCATCGTGCCGATGACCCGCGCCAGGCCTGGCGTGACGCCGGCCGGCATGTTGAGACACACCACTTTTCCGTCTTCAATCAGCTCGCGGAGCGCTGGCAACGCAGTGCCTTTCCCCAGCTCCAGCGATTCAAAGATGCCTCGCCGACGACCTTCCTTCTGATACAGCTCGGGCGGCGGACAGAACGTCCACTGCACCAGCGGGTCGACCTCGAACACCGCCAGAAAGACCGTCAGGTTCTGGACGATCGTGCTCTTGAGCCGCGCATGCAACGTTGTCCAATGTGAATCGAACCAGTTGGCCACGGCGGCCACTTCATGCCGCCGGATCGCGGCCACCCCCCGCACGAGACCCGCGCGCCGTTCATACGGAATCTGATGGCGATCGAGCACCTCGATCGTCTCGTCCTTCGCTTCGACATACACGTGTCCCGCCCCGCCGGGATGCCCGCGCACGCCGGCCCGACTCAGCACGAGCTGATGCTTGATGTAGGTGTCGAGGCTCAAGATCAGCGCATTGTCATTAACCCGAGCGTCCTTCGGCTCCAGACGACCGCTCTGCGTCTGCGCGGCCTGCGCGCGCGTGACGCCATACTTCCGACATGCGTCGGCGATCAGCGATCCGAAGTACTCCTCGTCGATGGCACAGCTGTAGATATCGCGCAGGGTCACATAGTCGAAGAGCGCGCGATGCAGCGTGATCACGAACCGTCCGAGATCGGTCGTCGCCTGCGCCCAGAAGGAATCATTGGATCGCCCGAACAGCGCGACCACGGTTTCGGAGATGCAGTAGGCGAGTGAATACGGATCGACGTTGTTGTTCAGGGGGTTGTAGCGGTAGGCGCCACCAATCCGCAGCTCGACGTAGTCGTCGAGACGCCCATGCGCGCGTAACAGTTTCTTGACCTTGAAACAGAAGTCGCCCTTGACCTCCAGGACCAGCGCCCCCGCGCGCCGCTGCCGATCGCGCGCGAAGGTGCCGAGGAGTTGCTCGGTGTAGAGGTACATGCAGCCTGACGTCTTCCCGCTGCCGGTCGCGCCAAAGATGGCAATGCCGGTATAGAGTCCCCGTTCGGGAATCGTCACCCAGCGTGGGGACGCCGAGGGCTCGCGCTTGAGCGCGTGATGTTGCTCGCCGACGACCACACAGAGCTCGTTCCGCTCGGCGATCACGGGATACGACGGCAGGTCGCCCTCGCGCACAGGCTCGTACGTCCAATCCCCCCAGATGAACACCGCCGCCAGCACCCCGCGCGACACGCCAACGGCCGTGACGACCACCATCCCCGCGTAGGTCACCGCCCCCTGCTGGACCAGATCCGGTCTGGCGTACGCCAGGTCCATCATCACGGGATGCGTCCAGGGAAAGGGATGGGCCCGCAGCCACCAGGCCGCGACGATGACACCCATCGGACCGGCGCACCAGCCGCGATGACGCACGATCGTCCCCGCCGCAACGATGGTTGAAGCGCCCCACCATCGTGCACGGGCCGCGAGTAGTTCGAGCGTCGCGGCGCTGGTCGCTCGCCATCCCGTGTCGCGGCGGCGCCAGAGGATGCCCTTGCGGGTGTTCACCAGTTCC
>Ga0187894_10002868_pt1 | contig 20057 bp, 18 predicted proteins | sample GBC1701081metaG_FD_136650 | JGI IMG/M metagenome (GOLD analysis project Ga0187894, IMG submission 136650) | White microbial mat communities from a lava cave in the Kipuka Kanohina Cave System on the Island of Hawaii, USA - GBC170108-1 metaG ...
AACCTGATATTCGCTATGACTCCGTGCTTTCTTCATCGCTGGACTTGCCTCCACGATGAAGAAAATCACCTAATCCCAAGTTCTTCAAGGCTTTGAGTGACTTTTACAGCGGTAGAAAAAAAACGCCGCGCGTTGTTTATTGAAAATCGCCGGCAGCATAGCGTGTTCGCGCGCCAAGCGGCAATAGAAGACTATTAGAGCAAGAGAAGGAATTGATGAATTCAAAACGAGCGGTCGTTTTCGACCTGGGTGGGGTGTTGATTGATTGGAACCCGCGTCATCTTTATCGAAAGATGTTCGGAGGCGACGAAGAGGCGATGGAGAGATTTCTCTCCGAAGTCTGCAACCCGGAATGGAACGCCAGGCAGGACGAAGGGCGGACGTTCGCCGAAGCGACTGAAGAACTGATTGCGCGCCATCCTGAACAAGCCGAATTCATAAGGGCGTTCTTCGACCGCTGGCCCGAAATGGTCGGGGGCGCGATCGAGCGGACGGTCGAGATCCTGGATGAGTTGAAGAGAGCCGGGTACAAGATTTACGCGCTCAGCAACTGGTCAGCAGAGACATTTCCGCACGCGCGCAAGCGGTTCCAGTTCTTCGACTGGTTCGATTTCACTGTAATTTCGGGTGAGATCGGGCTGGTCAAACCGAGCCGCGAGATATTCGATTTTCTGCTGGAGAAAACGGGGATGCGCGCCGAGGAGTGCGTCTTTATTGATGATTCTCAATCGAACGCGGCCGCGGCGAGAGAACTCGGATTCGACGCGATACATTTTCGCTCGCCACGGCAGTTGCGCGACGAACTGATGAAGAGAGGGATTCTGTGATGTTAAACGATTCCGACCACTCCCAACGCCAACAACAACGCCCGCTTGTATCCGACCTCTCGCCCAGCCGGATCGTACCATTCACTGAGCCGGTGAGAATCGCTCGACACGCCGCCCGCGCCGATAGTAATGGAGGGAATCCCCAGGCTGATCGGGATGTTTGAATCGGTCGAGGCGCGATTGAGGATCGGTGTGACGCCCATCACGCGCGACGCTTCAATTGCCGTGCGGACCAGCAGGCTGTCGCGCGGCGTCTCGCCTGAAGGCCGGTTGCCGATTATCGTCAAATCGGCTTGAAGTTTACTACCGGAAGCCGCGCGCGCGGCGTTCTCATCAAGCGTTGCTCGGTCAACCGCCGCGAGCAGAAATTCTTCCAGCCGCGACAACTCGAGTTCCGACACCGAGCGCAGGTCAACGTCCATTGAAGCGGACTGCGGGATAACGTTAACCGACTCGCCGCCTTCGATGCGTCCAATGTTGTACGTCGTGCGTGGCTCTTGCGGCGCGCGATAATTAGCCATCCGCGCGATCACACGGCCCAGCGCGTAAACCGGATTAACCACGCCGAAATCGCCCCAACTGTGCCCGCCCGGCCCTTTAAACGTTATGCGGTAACGGCGCGACCCCAACGCCTGATGAGTGATGAACTCGATCGTGGTTCCATCGAACGAAACAAAGGCCGAGACACGCCCCGCCAATCGCCCTTCGTTGAACAGGTGGCGCACGCCTCGCAGATCGCCTTCGCCCTCTTCGCCGACCGTGGCCACGAAGGCGATCGCGCCGCGCAGTCTGATCTCGGCTGAGTTGAGGGTCTGAATCAGCCCGATCAGCGCGGCCAGCCCTGCCGCGTCATCGGCTATACCGGGCGCGCACAGACGCGAACCCACCCGGCGAACTTTGACATCCGTCTCTTCGGGAAAGACCGTATCCAGATGCGCCGACATTACCAGCAGCGGCTCCTCGCTCTCGCCGCGATAAAAACCGATCGCGTTGCCTTCGCTGTCGGTGTGAACATCGGCCAGGCCGAGTTCGGCGAAACGCGCGGCGAAGTAACGTCCGCGCTCCTGTTCCTTGAACGGCGGGGATGGGATTTCACAGATGCGGATCAACTCGGAGGTGAAGCGCGCCTGGGAGGAGTCGATGAAATTGAAAGCGCGTGCGATTCGGTGATCACTGAGCAACTCGGTGATTGTTTTGGGGCGCCGGTGATCGGCGATGTTGATGATTGAGGCGGACACTGGTCCCTTTGGATTGGTTAGTCTGGCTTAGCGCCAGAAGTTCAGGTTGTAACAAGCATTTTCCATCGGGATGCCGGATTGCTCGATCTTTGTTACAGCTTGCGTGATTTGCTGGAAGGTCATATCGCGAGCAGGATTGTTTTCCCGATAAACGATCAAAACGCCGGAGTGCCGTAATTGTCGCTTTGTCCACTCCTCGTGCAAATCGGTGAAGTCTTTGGCGTTCGCGGTCAGAAGTGTCAGCGAATTCGCCGCCGCAAAGCGCAGATGATCTTCATCGTCAATACCGCGGTTCCCCGCCGCGCGTGGAGATGTCGCCTCGTGCCCTGCATGCCGCAGCAGGCCGATCAATGCATTCGAGTCAAGAGCGTCGTCCAGATAGACTCTCATTGATTTACAAGAGAGGGTTCCCCGAAGAACCCTCTTTTCTCTAGCTGTTGTTTTTCAGAGTCCTTCTCCTTACAGATTCTTTCCCAGTTCTCCTGGCAGTAGTCCAGCGCTTCATAGACTGCTTCCAGCGGCAGATCGCGATCGCGCGCGATCTGATCGGGCGAGAAACGCGAGATGAATCTGTCGTGCCAGATTGTTGAAGCTCGCACACCCGTCCCTCGCACAAAAAGCTCCTGAGCGCTTTTATCAGGACGTTGCTCAAGATATTGATAGGTCTTCCCGGCGGCGCTTTCCCTTTTGATTGCTTCCTCGCCCGTGACGACGACGTAGACCTTGATTTTGTCGGGCAGTGATGCGCCATTCTTCAACTTGATCTGTCCCTGCTCCACGACTCCTTCAAAAGTTGCTAAGCTCATACTCTTTCCTCCCGCGCTGATTGTTTAACCTCGCAAACAAAAATGCAATGTCGTTCCGCATTGATACTTTCTAGCCCTTGCGAGGTTTGATCAACCACGCCAACAATCCGCACAAAACGAATCCGAACGCGTTGGTCAATCCGTGGATCTGAGTCATCAGCGGAATTGTTACAGTCGCGATCTCCTTGTACCGCCCGATGGCGTAAACGCAGGCGAAGATCATGGTCACAATCACCGAATTTGCGGAAACGATCAGCAGGAGTTGCGCAGCGCGGTTTTTCAACTCCGGGACAATTGCGAAGAGAATCAGCATCGCAAGCGTCAGCAGGCTCGCAGCCATTGCGAACGCCGAGACCATTTCGATCAGTCGTGAAAACGTGATGCCGATTGCGACGAGCGGCGGGCCTGCGATCACGCCGCCGGCGGGAATCCGGAAAAGCTCGCCGAGAGACGGCCTGACGCGCTTGAGTTCGCGACCAACAATCCCAGTCAGAATCGGCGCGGCGAATCCCGCATAGTGGAAATGCGTGGCGGTCAGCAGAACTATCGTGTCTGAAAACCCCAGCGGGTTCAGACCGCAGCGTGACATAAACAACCACGCGCTCCCGACCGTTATGTATGCAAGACCCGCGTCAATGCAAAGCTCTTCAATCGGAGGCAAAGACCGTCTTCCACGCAATCGCGCCAGTCCGAATAACGCGATCAATGTGGCGCAGAGCGCCCACGCGACTGTCAATAATCCCGCCTGCAATCCGGTTCGCGTGTAGAACGAAATCACGGCGAGCGTCGCTGCGAGAGGTTGGATCAGGACCGTCGCGCGGTAGGGAAACGAGTGATTGCCGTTGTGATCAGGGGCCGCCGTGAGCGCAAGCGCGAGCGGCGTGATGACGAGAGTCGCAAGCAGCAGCAACCGTTCGATCAACCACGTCTCACCGCCGCTTTCGACCGGCAGATCAAACCATTTCGACAACGGCGGCAAGAGCAGAGCCCAGGCCATTGCGCCTGCGGCCGCGCTCGCCAGATTCCATCGTGGGAGATTGATTGACGAAGTTATCATCTTGCCTAGTTGCCGCTCAGTCTTCGGTACGGCGCCGGGGGAAGAAAGCGCTTTCTTGCGCGCCCATGCATTTTGGTGTAGAAGGTGTGCCGCAAGCCAGCGGAAAACCGAAATGCAGAAAGGAATCGAAGAATTGGAATTTCACTCTAGCGACTCAGGCTGGATCGAGGTCATTACCGGTTCGATGTTCAGCGGCAAGAGCGAGGAGCTGATTCGCCGGTTGCGCAGGGCGCAGATCGCGAGGCAGAAGGTTCAGATCTTCAAACCGGCGATAGACCTGCGTTATTCGGGTCAACAGATCGTCTCGCATTCCGAAATGAAGATCGCCTCGCAGTCGGTCAAGTCGGCCAACGAGATTCTGGCGGCGGTCGAAATTGACACCAACGTCGTGGGCATTGACGAGGGACAGTTCTTCGACCAGGACCTGGTCAGAGTCGCGAACATTCTGGCCGACCAGGGCAAACGCGTGATCGTCGCCGGCCTGGATATGGACTATCTTGGACGCCCGTTCGAGCCGATGCCGCTGTTGCTGGCTATCGCGGAAGACATCACCAAGACGCGAGCGATCTGCATGCGCTGCGGCGGTCCCGCGACTTACACGCAGCGATTGATAGCGAGCCGCGAGCGAGTGGTGGTCGGCGCCGCCGACGCTTATGAAGCCCGCTGTCGCGGATGCTTCGATCCGCATTTATCGGAGAAGGCCGGAGATCAACCCATTTTGTAAGGAGGATGAACTATGAGCACAGGACGTCCGATGGAACACGACCTGCTCTTCGATTTTCTGCGTGTTGTCGAGGCCGCCGCGATCGAGGCCGCGCGCACGATGGGAATGGGTGACCGCAAATATTCCGACCACGTCGCGGTCGAGAAGATGCGCGAGGTGATGGACACGATACCGATGGATGGCACGATTGTCATTGGCGAGGGCGAACGCGACGAAGCCCCGATGCTCTACATCGGCGAGCGCGTAGGGATGGGCGCAAGAGACAGTAATACCCGCGGGTATCCCGAAGTTGACATCGCCGTTGACCCGCTCGAAGGCACGAACCTGTGCGCGACGGGCGCGGCCAACGCGATTGCGGTATTGGCGGCGGCGGAACGCGGCGGACTGTTACACGCGCCGGACATTTACATGGACAAGATTGTCGTCGGCCCTTCGGTCAGAGGCGCCGTGGACATTGACGCTCCCGTCAAGGAGAATCTCAGCGCCATCGCCACTCGATTACGACGAAGAGTCGAAGATTTAACGATCATCGTTTTAGATCGTCCCCGCCACAGCAAACTGATTCAGGACATTCGCGACGCCGGCGCGCGCATCCGTTTGATCAGCGATGGTGATCTGTCGGCGGGGATCTCGGCGGCGGTCGCCGGATCGGGCGTCCATGCGCTGATGGGCATCGGCGGCGGTCCCGAGGGCGTGATCACCGCCGCCGCGATGAGATGTTTGAACGGCGAGATCCAGGCCCGCTTTGTTTTGAAAGAGCAATTGGAGCAGGCCGAAGACCGCGCGAAGATTCCCGACGGTTTGGTCGAGCGGATGCGGGCGATGGGAATCAGCGATCCGACGCGCGTCTATCACACCAACGATCTGGCGCCGGGCGACAAGATCATCTTCGCCGCGTGCGGCGTGACGGACGGCACAATTCTTCGCGGCGTCAGGTTTTTCGGCACTGGCAAACGGACGCAATCGCTGGTGATGACGACCGAAACGATGCACGTGCGTTTCGTTGACTCCGTGCAAGTCGAAGGCGGACCGGATGCGTTTGTGAGGTTCGATAGGATGTAGCCGAAATGAGGAGAAACATTATGCGTCACTGTCGCGCGCTTTGCGCGCTGTCGCTACTCTGCCTGTTGTCACTCCCCCAACACGGACAGGATTCGCATTCGGCCAGAACTTCGGCTCAACTCGGGAGGCTTCAATCGCGTTTGCGGGAACTGGCCGACGCCTTCCCCGGCGTGATTGGTGTCGCAGTGCGCGACATCAAGACCGGCGAAGAGGTTTCGATCAATGGCGACAGGCTCTTCCCGATGGCCAGCGTCTACAAAATCCCGATCATGATCGAGGTCTTCCGTCAGATCGAGGCCAAGAAGTTTTCGCTCGACGACCGGATCGAACTCGGTGACGATCATCGCACCCTGGGAAGTGGCGTGTTGACGCTGCTTTCAAACGGGCTTAAGCCGACGATCAAAGACCTGATCACTTTGATGATCATTCTCAGCGACAACGAAGCCACCGACATCCTGCTCAAGAAGGTCGGGGCGGAGAACGTAACCGCAACCATGCGTTCGATGGGGTTGAACAACCTCCGCGTTGATCGCACGACGTTTGAGCTGATCCGCGATTACCTCGGTCTCATGGATGAAAGCGCGCGCGGCAAGACTTACAAAGAAATCGTTGCGTCGCCTCGAACTCGCCAGATCACACCGGAAAAACAGGCCGAGGCCGAACGCGAATTCGCGAAGGTAATAAAAGACGTTTCGGCGCCGCGCGATATGGCGCTGCTGCTCGAAAAGATTTACAAGGGCGAAGCGGCGAGCAACGAATCGTGCCAGATGATGATGGTGATTCTGGGCCAGCAGATGTTCAACCAACGGGCGCCGCGTTACCTGCCCGAATCGTCGCGGATGGCGCACAAGACGGGAACCATCGGTTCGACGACAAACGACGCGGGAATAATGTTCGTTCGAGGCAATCCAATCGCAATCGCCGTCTTCACGGTTGACAAGCGGGTCGCGCGTGGCGAGGTCGAAGAGCAGATGGGACGGCTGACGCGCGTGGTTTACGATTTCTTCGACGCAGTCAAGTAGCTGGGTCAGTGCCGCGAGCGGTAGCGAACGAGGCTCCGATCAGCGGCTCAATCCGGGGAGCCTCGTTCGCTACCGCTCGCGGCACTGACCAATGTGGAAATGAAGATCACGGCGAGATCCAACGCGATGGTCGTTTACGGGGCTCTGATGACGCTGTCTATTTTGTGGATGGCCTTGATCCTGTCCCCATCGTGGTTAATGGCGGAGCGACATTTCCTCGCGGCGACGGCCATCTATCAGGGGTTTTCGGCCGTTTGCCATCAGATGCCGGAACGTTCATTTTACTTTCACGGACATCCGATGGCTGTCTGTTCGCGCTGTGCGAGCATTTACACGGGATTCGTCATTGGTTTGCTGCTCTACCCCTTTCTGCGTGATGTTCGAGAAGACCGCTTCCCGCCTCGATGGATATTGATCATTGCGGCCATTCCCACGGTGATTGATTTCACCGGCGGGGTTTTAGGGCTGTTTATAAACACCTTTCTTTCACGGGCGCTGACCGGGATTTTATTGGGAGCGGTCGCTGCTTTTTACATAATGCCTGGTCTCGTCTCGGCGCTGAATGAATGGAGGATGACTGCTAATGAATGAATTGGATTGGAAACAACCGGCGCTTATCGGAGGGGTAGTGGCCGGACTCCTCTCAGTGATCCCAGGACTCAATCTGGCTAACTGCTGTTTTTGCTCTTGGCTGCTGGTCGGAGGGGCCGTCGCTGCGAAGATATTGATTAATCGGACGCAGCGGCCCGTCAAAAGCGGGGAGGGAGCGCAAGTCGGAGCGATGGCTGGATTGATCGCCGCCGGCATTTATCTCCTTATCAGCCTCGCGTTGCTTGTTTTCAGCATTGGACAGGGGTTTCAACAGGATTTGCTTCATCGACTCGCGGGGATGAGTGGCAATCCCGAATTTCAAGAGACGATACAAAAGATTATCGAGGCGACCGCGAATCAGACACCGGCGCAACGACTCGTCTCCGCGCTGCCAGGCCTGATTGTGATAGGCGTCTTGTATATCGGTTTTTCGACGCTTGGCGGGCTGCTCGGTGTCGCTTTGTTCGAGAAGCGTAGGGAGCAACCTCCGCCGCCGCAATACCCACCCGGTTATCCTCCAAACTACCCACCAAACTATCCTCCAAACTATCCGCCGCAGTCGGGCGGTTCGGGCGGCGATCAGGGCGGATGGCCTTCAGCATAAATTCGGTTGAAGAAAGAGTGTGGGAAACGGGCGCAGTTTGCATCTCGGTTGCGACTGAAGCCGTCTCTCACATTCTTTTTGATAAAGCCCAAAAAAGAACTAGCCAGTCCCAGCGCCAGCGAATATAATGCGCGCGTTATCTGGCTCCTCACATTGAAAGCGCCCCGTACAGTTACAATGCGAAACGTTCTACATCGCATTCCCAGATTTGAAATCAGAATAAGATTCCGAGACAGGATCGAAATAGAGATCGGAATCAAAGATCTGTAGTTAGCGACAGACAGCAATGATGGACCGGCGCTCATGCGCCACAATCTCGCGGCTAGCCTCACGACTACCGTCCGCGTGAATCTCCGAGTTAAAAAGAATTCGACGAATTCGCCCCCACGCGGCGACCTAGCCCGAAATCCGGTAAACGGCGCTTTGTGACCCTGAATACCGCAGCGTTACAACTTGCGCGTCTAATGCGTTCAGCATTGATGTGATCAGGTTGGTTACTGCGTAGAAAATAGACGCCGAAGCCGGGTGAAACCACACACACTTGACGCTACCGCAGCGTCCGGACTTCTCACTGGTCCGCAACCAGCTCCAGGATTAAAAATGAAAGCGCCTTCTCATGATTCGCCGATTATTGCGGCGAAGCTCTCTTTGCCTACATCCTCGAAGAAGTCTTCAATACAACTCTCGCTGTGGAAGACAAGGATCGAAAACAGCGACGCGCAATCTCTCTGGCGCAGTTTGCATAGGTTGGTTTCAGCACACCCGCTGACGCATTCCGCCCTCGGTTACTCGCGCTCGTCGGTCCATCACACTCATTCGTCATCGCTCAGCGATTTGACACAAGACCTTTATCTGCTTTTGCTGCGGAAAGGGCGATTCAATCATTACATCATTTCGCAAATGTCGGATGCCGAGATCGAGCGTGAAATCTTCCAGATCGAATTGACCAACCTGTTGATTGGCAATCTGCGCCGTCGCCGCCCGGAAAATTACCGCATCGTTCGCCGGGTCAGTGGCGCGCTAGAAAACGATCCGCGGTTTCGCCAATTCAGACAGCGTGATGGGCATACAGCGCGATATCGCCAAGCGTCCGAGGCCGTCTACGGTCTGAGCGGGTGGAGAGACGATAAGCCTGTCAAAGACAGCGGCACGTTCATTGATTTGATAAATCACCTTCCGATGCGCGTGCGCAACCGGCGCCGGACGGGGTGCACAGGCGACGCGCAGGTCATCGTCAGCAACCAGGACCTGGTTGAATTGCTTGTGGAAATCTTCGAGGCTATAGATTCGCCCGCGCCACTGCGCGTGCTGCGGCAACTTGCGCTGTCGAAATTGCCCGTCTGCGATCCCGAAATGACGGCCATTGACGATGAGGTCAACGAAGAGCGGCAGGGAGGCGCCTACGATTGGATCGCGGCGACAGAAGCCAGCCCAGAACAGATCGCCTTAATGAAAGAGCAGGAGAGAGAGGCGCGGCGCGCGGCTCCGGAGTTTTTGAATCATCTCAGCCTGATGGTCCGCTCGAACCCGCAACGAACTGAACGGCTGTGGCGCGTCTTATGGCATTGTTTCCTCGACGCGGATGAGCCGTCGCAACTGGAGATCGCCGAAATGGTCGGTCTCTCCGACTCTTCAGTTAGCGATTACCGCCGCAAAATCGAGGCGGAATTGCGCAAATTGAATTTCACCCCGGAACAGGCGCCCGCTTTTGCGGAAGAACTCGATGAGCAATTGCGATGGCGACTGTCGTTATTGGAGGAGAGTCACAGTAATGAAGAGGAAGAATTGGACACCGGGGCGCCTTGGACGAGATGCGACTTTACATCTCTAATGCGGCTTGACCTTGCGCCTGCGTTTTAACAACCGCGTTAACCGTTGCCGCGCGCGTGAGCAAGCGGCGGATCCCGCAACCAACCGCTTGCTGATGCGCGCTGTACCGCTGAAGTTGACAAGTTTGTTTCAGGCAGACCGGTGATCTGGTTGAAAATAGAAAGCTTACCCGCTCAGCCTTCCCCTTGAATCGTTTCCGCGCTGAGGCTATTATCTGCCTTCCCCTGACAATGTGCGGAGCTTAACGCCCTAATACAATGCTTCCCCACTTTCCGGCCCCATAGCGCTATCCCAGACGGCCAAAGACGGCTAAAAACAATGGAGATTACAAACGATCCGGTAAACGCGCTGACAGTAGATGTGGAGGATTACTATCAGGTCGAGTCTTTCGCGGACGTCGTCAGCCGTAAAGATTGGGCGCGCTGGGAGTCAAGGATTGAGCGAAACACTTACAAGTTGCTGGACATGTTCGCGCGTCACAACGCGCGCGGAACCTTCTTCATTCTCGGATGGATCGCCGAACGATATCCCTATCTAGCGCGTGAAATCCTCAGCGCCGGTCATGAGATTGCATGTCACAGTTATGACCACCAACTCATTCTCAATCAGAGACCCGAGGACTTTCGCGCTGATGTGCGCCGCGCGAAGACGCTGCTCGAAGACATTACCGGAGCGGCGGTCGAGGGCTATCGCGCCCCGACCTATTCAATAATGGAGCAGACTCTGTGGGCGCTTGAGATATTGGTCGAAGAAGGCTTTCGCTACGACTCCTCGATCTTCCCGATTCATCACGACCGCTACGGGATTCCCGGCGCAAGGCGGTTCCCGTATGTAATTTACTGCGCTTCGGGAGAACTCATCGAATTTCCACCTTCGACTACGCGCCTGGCGGGTCAGAACCTGCCGATGACCGGAGGCGGTTATTTCCGGTTATTGCCTTATCCGGTCTTTCGCTGGGGCCTGCGCCGCATCAACCGGGTTGAAGGCCAATCGGCGATCTTCGTAGTTCACGCCTGGGAGGTTGATCCCGATCAGCCTGTTCTGCCCGGGACGCGGCTCAATATCTGGCGGCACCGGATCAATCTACATCTGACCGAATCGCGACTGGAGCGTCTGCTCGGAGATTTCCGCTTCGCTCCCGCGCGCGATGTGTTGCGGCTCGGCAGTGAGACGGCGCCATCCGCCCGGCCTCTTCTGATCGGCCCTGATCCGTTTTACGCGCCGATGGATTGATTGTGAATTCAGGTGTGACGATCAAAAGTTATTCGAACGCTGACGCCGGAAAGTGGGACGGTTTTGTCCACCACGCGGCTGACGCCACGTTCTGTCACCTGAGCGGATGGATGCGCGTCGTCGAACGTGTGTGGGGCCATCAGTCGCATTCGATTTACGCCGAGAAGGACAACCGAGTCGTGGGCGTGGCGCCACTTTTTCAAGTCGCCAATTCGCCGTTTGGCGCGCGGTTTGGTTCCAGGCTCGTTTCAACGCCGAATGCGGTTTACGGAGGCGTCGCGGCTGACGATGAAGACGTCCGCGCCGAGTTGATCGGGGCCGCCAAATCGCTGGCTGAAAGCTTACAAGTTGATTATCTGGAATTGCGGGACGCGCGCGAGCCTCCTCTCCCCGCGCTCGGTTTTCGTCGCCAGAATCTTTACGTCACCTTCGATCATCCGATCACGCCGGACGAAGACGCGTTGATGAAAAGTTTCCCGCGTGACGTTCGACGCATGATCCGTCAGGGATTAAAACACAGGCTGAGCGCGCAACTCGGACGCGAGGAACTGCTGGATGATTTTTACGAAGTTTACGCGGCGAGCGTGCGGCGTCTGGGCACGCCGGTCTTTCCGAAAAGGTTGTTCGCCGAGTTCCTGCGCGATTTCGCGGACGCCAGCGACATTCTGGTGATTCGACAGGCTGGGCGTGTCGCGGGCGCGGTGATGAGCTTCTATTTTCGCGGCGCCGTGGCGCCCTATTACGGCGGAGCTTATCCGGAATTTCACGGCGCGGGCGTGAACAATTTTATGTACTGGGAGTTGATGCGCTCGGCGGCGCGGCGCGGATACTCAAGATTCGATTTTGGCCGCAGCAAGCATGGCTCCGGCTCTTACGAGTTCAAACGTGGTTGGGGGATGGCCGAAACCGCGTTACCTTACAGATTCCTCCTCGTGCGCGCGGATCGCATGCCGAATCTCAACCCAATGAATCCGAAGCTCAAACTGCTGATTGAAACGTGGAAGCGATTGCCCCTCAGCTTCACGAAATTGATCGGACCAATGGTCGTGAGGTATTTGCCTTAAACGGCAGCCGCGCGATGATCACTCTGGAATTCAAGAAAATGAAAACACGAATTCCTGGAAGCCGCGCCATAGCTATATGAAGTTGCTTTATCTTGCTCATCGTATTCCTTACCCGCCGAACAAAGGCGACAAGATCCGTTCATTTCACGAGCTTCAGGCGCTCCTCGAACGCGGTCACGAAGTCCATCTGCTGGCCTTCGCCGATGATCTGAACGACCTGAACTATCAGGTCGATCTGGCGCGGATGTGCGCGTCGGTCGAGATTGTTCCGCTGCGCCGCGTCTGGGCCGGCGCGCGCGCGCTTTCGAACCTGATCGGCGCGCGTCCCCTCTCGCTTGGATATTTCGCGTCGCGTAAGATGCGGCGGCTGGTTGAGCGCGCGGTGTCCAACAATGAATTCGACGCGGTCTTCGTCTATTCGTCCACGATGGCGCAATACGCGCCGCGCCAGTTGGCCTCACGCACGGTGGTTGACCTGGTGGATGTTGATTCCGAGAAGTGGCGCGATTACGCCGGCAGAGCCAATCCGCTCATGTCGCGGCTCTACTCGCTCGAATGGAAGAGATTGCGCGAGTATGAATACGAGATCGTTACGCGGTTTGCGAACACGGTTGTGACGACACGGCGCGAGGCCGCTTTGCTCGACCGCCTCGACGAATTTACGCGGCGCGCGCGTCTGCGTATGATCACCAATGGAGTGGACCTGGATTATTTTCAGCCTTCAACTCAGCCGCCCGACACAATCTCTCCACGACTGGTTTTCATCGGGGCGATGGACTATTTCGCCAATGTCGAAGGCGCGCGATATTTCGCCGAAGAAGTCTTTCCCCTGATCCGCTCTCGCGAATCGCGGGCGAAATTTTTAATCGTCGGCGCCAACCCGGGCGCCGAGGTGAAAAGGCTGGCGCGGCATCCGGGCGTCACCGTTACGGGGGATGTCCCTGATGTGCGACCGTATCTGCGTAAAGCGACAGTCTGCGTTGTCCCGTTGCGGATTGCGCGTGGTGTGCAGAACAAAGTTCTCGAAGCCATGGCCGCGGGCAAAGCCGTCATCGCTTCTCCCGAAGCCGTCGCAGGATTACGCGTCGTTGACGGCGAACACCTGGTGATCGCAGACGCGCCCGAAAGATTCACCAGCGCGACGCTCGAAGTCATTCGGGACGAAAGCCTGCGCGAGAGCCTGGAGACGCAGGCGCGGCGTTTTGTCGAAGCCGAGCACGACTGGAGCCCTCTGCTTCAGAAACTGGTCGAACTGATCGAAACCGTCGGAGCGCGAGAGCCTAAGCCGGGAAGACCGGACGCTCGAGCGATTGGCGGTTAAGCGAATGAAATATGGCATATGAAGGTTCTGCACATCCTGGATCATTCGTTGCCGTACTTCAGCGGCTATAGTTTTCGCAGCGATTACATCATCAACGCGCAAATGCGAATGGGGCTGCATCCGGTCGCGCTGACATCGCCGAAGCACGAGGATTTCAACCGCGAGTGTGAGACGATTGACGGGGTTGATTATCACCGGTTGCGATGGCCCGGATTTACAACGCCGCTGCGAAAAATTTCCCTTTTGAGTCAGGCCTTCTGCCTGACCGCTTTAACGAAAGAGATCAGGCGGCTCGCGGAAGCTTTGAAAGTGGACGTGATCCACGCGCATTCGCCCGCGACTAACGGCCTGGCGGCTTCACAAGTCGCGCGCGACGCGAATCTGCCGGTGGTTTACGAACTTCGCTATTACGACGAGGACGCCGCCGCCAGCCGGGGCAAAACCAGTCACAACTCGCTGCGATACCGCCTGACCCGAAGGCTCGAGCAATCAGTTCTGGAAAAGGCCACGCGCGTAACGACGATCAGCAAAGCGTTGCGCGCCGACCTGATCTCGCGCGGTGTTGATCCGGGCAGGATATTTGAAATCCCGAACGGCGTTGACACCAACTTCTTCCAGCCCATTGATGCGGACGCCGAGCTGATCGCCAGATACAATCTCGCCGGCAAAACGACCATCGGCTTCATCGGCTCGTTCTACTTTTATGAAGGCCTGGAGCATCTCCTTGACGCGATGATTCTGCTGCTGGCCAAACGGAGCGATGTGAAGTTGCTCTTGGTGGGCGAAGGGGAAGCCGACCGGATGTTGCGCAAACGTATTCCCGGCCAATTGTGGGAACATTTCATCTTCACAGGCAAAGTGGCTCACGCCGAAGCGCCGCGATACTATTCGGTGATGGACATCCTGGTCTATCCGCGCGTCAGCTCGCGGCTGACCGAATTGACCACGCCGCTCAAGCCGCTCGAAGCGATGGCCATGGAAAAAGTCGTCGTCGGCAGCGACGTCGCCGGTATGCGCGAATTGCTCAACGATGGCGAGACAGGGTTTTTGGTCGAACCGGGAAACCCGCGCGCCTTGGCGAAACGTTTGTTGAGCCTGGTTGAAAGCGCAACCGTGCGGCGCGCGATGGGAGAGCGGGCCAGGGAGTTTGTTCTGCGGGAGCGCGACTGGGAAAAGATCGTATCGTATTATTTAAGCGTTTATCGGGAAGCAATGGCATAACCTATGAAGATCAGCGCGCTGATTTGCACGCGCAATCGCGCGAAATCGCTCGAGACGACGCTGCGGCGTTTTTATGAGCAGCGGTTCGCGGGCGATTACAGTTACGAGCTGATTGTCGTTGACAACGATTCGACCGACGAGACGGGCAAGGTCATTGATCGTTACGCCGCGATGCGTCCCGAAACGACGCGCCATCTGTTTGAGAGCAGGCGAGGGCTGGCGTACGCGCGCAATACCGCAATCGCCGCCGCTACTGGCGAGATCATCGTCTTCACGGATGACGACGTGTTGGTGAGCGAGGACTGGCTCGATGAGATTCATCGCGAATTCAGCGCCGATCCCGGTCTGCGCATACTCGGCGGAAAAGTGCTGCTCGCAAACGAGCGGTTGCAGCCTGTGGCGTTGCACGCGTATGAAGATCGGCGGTATTTCGATTTTCCCAACGGAGGCGATTTCGTGATGGGCGCGAATATGGCTTTCCGGCGTGAGCTTTTCGACCGTGTCGGCCTGTTCGACGTGCGGTTGGGCGCGGGCAGATTCTTCGCGGGCGCGGACGAAGTCGAACTGGTCTATCGCGGATTGAAGGCCGGCTGGCGGATGCTCTACGCGCCGAACGTGCTGGTATATCACGACCATGACCGCTTCACGCTGGAGCAGGCCTGCCGGCTGGAATACGGCTACGCCAAAGGCAACGCCGCCTATCTGATCAAACATTCGCTCATCGGCGACAGCTACGCGATACGAATGCTTTACTGGACGGTCTTGAATGTCCCGAAACGGTGGAAACGGCGGCAGGATGAAGCTTACGACGTTTTCCTCCGCCGCCGGTGGCAGATCAGAGGGATGCTGGTCGGATTGTTCGCCGCGCCTTTCGTGATGTGGGGAGACGGCAATCGCTGATGAACGGAGCAAGTAATAGCCGGGCGCGCCACCCGCAGCGAGTCTATTTCGACCGCGTCAGACGGAGTCTGGATGGGAAGACGCGGTGGCTGGATGTCGGCTGTGGCCGCCAGCTTGCGCCATGGTGGATGAAGGAGCAGTCCGAAGTCGAAGCCGATTTGAAATCGCGCGCGCAATCTTTGATCGGCGTTGACCCCGATTTCGCGGCGCTCGCCGGCAATCGGGCGCTTACGCTGCGGATAAACGCGGACGCCGTCAGGTTGCCCTTCGCCGACGGAAGCTTCGATTTGGTGACGAGCAACATGGTTTTTGAACACGTCGAAGCCCCGCTGGCGTCGTTGAAAGAGATCCGACGAGCGCTCAGCGCCGGCGGGCGTTTAATTGTTTTGACGCCGAACTGGTTGGACATCGTGACGATTGCCGCGCGGATCGTGCCGAATCGCTGGCATCCGGCGGTCGTCTCACGAATGGAAGCGCGCGGAGCGGCGGATGTTTACCCGACTCATTTCCGATTCAACCGTCCCGCGACTATCGAAAAGATCCTGCGCGAGGCCGGGTTTGGAAAATGGAGCGTTGAATCGCTCGAACATCCTGACGTGTACGCTCACGCGCCAGTCGTCGCGCGCGTCGAGGCCGCGTGGCACAGGCTGGCGCGCAAGTGGCCTGCGCTGCGAGGGGTTTTGTTGATCGAAGCGGAAGTTGATTGAAATCGTTACTTGATACTCACTCCCACGATATTGGCCGCCCGGCCATCTACTGTCATCGCCACATTCACTTGCCCTCGTCCGGCCAGACTGCGGGGTATATTCACGTTGCACTGATCGAGACCGACGAAGCCGCTCGGCCCGGCGTAGAGCACATCGCTGTTGGTCCCGCCGATGCTGGCCGCGGCGTTCATGCGAAGGCGAATGCCCGTCCCAAACAGGATCAGGAAGACCTGGTCGCCTTGAGGGCCGAGATCAATCGGCACGGCTACGAAGCGGCTCAGGCCCTGATCGAATCGCGTGACCGGCTCGAAGACCTGCTCACCGTTGGCGCGCACGCGCAAGATCACGGCCGCCGCCAACCCCTGCCCCGAAGCGTCCGCCGAGAAGAGGCCGGCCGCGGTCTGGACGATCTGCGCCGCCCCGCGCGAGACCTGGCCTGATCCACTCGTCACGGTGATCGTCGCCTGGCCGGTTGGCGTCCCCGGCGGAATCTGGAAATTGATCTGGCCCGGCGTGACGATGAAGAGCGGCGCAAGGCGCTCGACGCCAAGGACATCCCTGACTGTAACCGTAGTGCCCGCGATGTTCGTCGGCAACGGCAATGAGGCCGCCGCTTCGATGCGTGTCGCCAGGCCGCCGCCGAAAGCCGCGACGATGGATTCGGGCGCGAGTTGTGGGCCGAGATAACTGGCTGCGGAGACGCTGGCTAACGCGCCGACGGTCGGAGAGCCATCGTCGCGGAGCTTGGTGATGAAAGTGTCGGCCTGGCCTTTGAGCGATGGTTGCAGCGGCTGGACGGTCGAATAGTCGGCCGAGGTTGTCAGGCCGAACACGTAAGCGACGCCTGCCGGGTCTACCGCGACGCCGCTTGCCAGTTCTTCGCCGCTCCCGCCAAGGTAGGTGGAGTAGGCCAGGGCATTGCCCGCCGCGTTCAGCTTTGTGACGAAAGCGTCAGCTTGGCCTTTGAGCGATGATTGCAGGGGATTCTCCACGGGGAAGTTGGCCGATGATGTGACGCCGGTCAAGTAAGCCGCTCCCACCCCATCCACCGCGAGGCCGAAACCGAAATCTTCGCCGCTCCCGCCAAGGTAGGTGGAATAGACCAACGCGTTGCCCGCCGCGTTGATCTTGGCCACGTATGCGTCCGCCACGCCGCCGAATGAACCGCGCACGGGATTGCGGGTCGGGAAATTTGACGAAGTAGTGGCGCCGGCCACGTACGCGGCGCCGGCGTTGTCAACCGCGATGGCCGCGCCGGGGAAAGGAACCTGAAGGAGAAAGGTGTGGTTCTCGCGTCCGCTGCCGCCGAGGTAAGTGGAGTAATCGAGCGAACCGCCGTTGACCGCTATCTTTGTGACAAACCCATCCGTATCGCCGCCGCCGTAATTGGCCTGCAAGGGATTGACTGTCGGAAAGTCGTTCGAGGATGTGAGTCCCGTGACGTAAGCGGCGCCGGACGCGTCCACCGCGATAGCCAGGCCAAGCTCCGGGCCGCCCCCGCCGATGTAACGACCGTAAATCCGCGCCGAGCCAGTGGGCGCCAGCTTGATTACGAAAGCGTCGCTGGGGCCGCGCAGTCCGCCCTGGTCGGGACTCGCCGTCAGGCCGGGCGTCTCCGCGTCATCCGTGAATCTTCTGGTCCCGTCCAGCAGGTCGGTCGAGCTTGTGGTTCCGACGATGTAAGGCGTATTGAGTGAGTCCACTGCAATGCCGAACCCCAACTCCGCGCCGCTCCCGCCGAGGTAGGTGGAGAAGACGATGACGCCGTTCGCGTTGAGCTTTGTGACGAAGGCGTCGGCCGGGCCTCGGCGCGCGCTCTGAAAAGCCGCAACGGTGGGGAAATCGCTGGACGAAGTCGCGCCCGTTACATAAGCGGCGGCGCTGCTGTCAATGGCGATGCCGAAGCCGATGTCGGCGCCTTGTCCCTCGTTGGCGCCGCCGAGGTAGGTCGAATAGACGAGCGCATTGCCCGCCGCATTCAGCTTCGAGACGAAGACATCGCCTCGGCCTTTGAGACTGCCCTGCGCGGGATTGGCGGTCGGGAAATCGCCCGCCCCGGTTGTCCCGATGAGATAGACTTGGCCGGCGGCGTCTACGGCAATGGCGCTGGGGACCTCCTCGCCGCCGCCGCTGCCGAAGAAGGTGGAATAGACCATCACCGGGTCAATCACCAGCGGGCGGCTCGCATCGTAGTCGCCGAGGTGAAACTCGACCTGCGACTCGCCAGTCATCAAGTAACCGCCGGCGATCTCCTTTCGGGCGCCGTTGATCTCCTGGTAGAGCGCCGGTTTGGGTTGCCGAAGCTCGCCGTTCGCGGTATGCAGGATCAAGTCGCCCTGAGCGTCCACTTCGATCCTGTCCGCGCCTTGGAAGCTGAGTCTGATCGCGCGCGGGTCGGCGCCCGGCGCGACGATGAAGTCATATTCGATCTGCCGCTGGTTGCCGTAGTAGACCAGGTCAATGCCCGGATAGACCGATTGGTAGCGGACTTTGGCATAGGTTGGCGCGCCAGCGCGCCAGGCTTGCGGATCGGCGCCGATGAAGTGATTGACCTTGCCTGGCAGAGGCTCCAAAGCTTCAGCCTTCGGCGCCGGATCGGCGTTGAGGAGCTTCATACGCAAAACGGATGATTGATGATTATGGAGAGAAGATTGGGCCAGGCGACTCAGCGGCGCCGGCGATCCTCGATCCTCGATTCTCGATCCTCGATCCTCTCTACGTAATCGCAGCGTGGCTTCATCGGGCTTCAACTCGATGCTATAGCCCTCGCCGCGCGCGATGAATTGCGCGTCGCCGCGCGCCTCGAAGCTGAGCGACAATTGGCCAAAGGCGCTGCGCGCCCCAGTTTGGGCGACAGGCGCATTCGCGGGGAGTTTGAACATGATGATTGAGCCGGCGAGGATCATTACAGTGATGGCGATGATGAACGGTTGAAGCGGACGATAGTTGCGCATGGCTTATAGACCTCTCTTTCCGGTGAAATGCGGAACAATTGAATGAAGGTGGGCGATCCGCGCGGCGCCGCTGTGCCCTCCCATTTCGCGCGCTTTTTTTCCCTCTCATCAAGTAATGCGATAAGCTCGCGCCGATTGGCTCAAACGAGGAGGATTTTTTTGTCCGGTATTTTCCGTATGCGCATTGATGTGATCATCGCTACATACAACCGGGCCGCGCTGCTTGAACGCGCCGTGCGCAGCGTCCTGGGCGCTCGCCGCCTGCCGGAGTTCGATTTTACGATCACGGTTGTTGACAACAACTCGGCCGATGGAACGCGCGAAACAATCGCCCGGTTGGCGGAAGAATCGAATGGGCGCGCGCGTTACTTGTTTGAGCCAAGGCAGGGGAAGTCTTACGCGGTGAACACCGGCGTTGCCGCGACAAATGGAGATGCGATCGCCTTCGCCGACGACGATCAGGTGATGGATGATGACTGGCTCTGCGCCATTTATCAGGCGTTCGCCGACGGATTCGATTACGTGACGGGGCGCGTCCTGGGCGAGTGGGAGGTCGAGCCGCAATCGTGGCCCTCCTGGTTTGACGAGCGGTTGCGCGGTCCGGTCTCGATCTTCGACGGAGGCGCCGAACGCTACTCCCACGATGAGGACGAAGCCCGTCAGGGATTTTCCGGCGGCAACAGCGCGCTCACTCGCGTGGCGATTGAAACGGTCGGCGGCTATCACGCCGCGCTCGGAAAGCGGAGCGGATCGTTCGCGATGAACGAAGACGGCGAGTTGTTGACGCGGTTGCGGAAGGCCGGCTTTCGCGGCGTATACGAGCCGCGAATGAAAGTCCTCCATCGCGTGCCGCGCGAGCGGTTGACGAAGAGTTATTTCCGCCGCTGGCATCGCGG
>Ga0187894_10002870_pt1 | contig 20045 bp, 21 predicted proteins | sample GBC1701081metaG_FD_136650 | JGI IMG/M metagenome (GOLD analysis project Ga0187894, IMG submission 136650) | White microbial mat communities from a lava cave in the Kipuka Kanohina Cave System on the Island of Hawaii, USA - GBC170108-1 metaG ...
CCACCCGCTTGCGCCAACTTCGCGACGATGATGGAAAATTCACCGCGGCCGAGTAGCGTCAGGCCAACGTTGAAAGACCTCAGACCCGCATGTCCCGCAACCCGTCCTGCCAACTGACCCGCAACGATCACTCCGACTAACGACAACAAAGCCGCGCCCAGCGACAGCCAGACAGCCCCTCCCAAAGCAAACGGATCGACCGTCAAGCCGAAACTGAAAAAGAAGATACCGCCAAAAAAATCGCGAAACGGCACCACGAGCCTTTCGAGCCGTCCGCTGTGCTCCGTTTCGCCAAGAATCAGTCCGAGCAGCAAGGCTCCAATGGCTTCCGCGACATGAATCGTTTCGCCGAGTCCGGCAAACAGAAACAAGAGCGCAAACACGACCATGATGAACACTTCATTTGACGAGATGCGCAACAGTCGATTCAAGAGCGGCGTGGCCCAACGTCCCAGCACTATCAAACCGACAATGAAGCCGAGCGCCAGCCCTGCTGAAGACAACACGCCCTTCACCGACGTAGCCCCACTTAGAACCACGCCCGAAAGCAACGACAAATACACCGCGAGGAAAACGTCCTCATACATCGTAATGCCGAGTATCAGTTCCGTTTCGGGATTAGCTGTTCTTTTGTAGTCAAACAGAATTTTCGCGACGATCGCGCTCGAGGAGATCGTTGTGATACCAGCAACCACCAGCATCTCTTTCACGGAAAAGCCGGTGAGATACCCATAGCCAAACCCGAGGAGAAAATTAATGACGATGTAGATGGTCCCGCCAATGAAGATCGACCGCCCCGCCTGAATCAAACGACTCACATTCGACTCAAGACCGAGATAGAACAACAAAAACAGCACCCCGACGCGGCCCATGAACTCGATCAGTGGCGCGGTTTCGATGAAGCGGAAGTCGAAGACGCCGATCTGCGGCGCGTGTGGTCCAACCGCCATTCCGATCAAAATCAGGAACGGGACATTGGACAAACGAAGCTTGGCGGCGAGCCCCACTGCCACCGTGACCAGCGTCAACGCCAAACCGACTTCAAGGACCGCATGCTGCATCGTTTAATCCACTCTTCCTGTCACCAGCAGTCGTTTTAGATTGGCGATGGTCCGGCGATCGCCGGCCAAAATGAGTGTCGCCCCTTGGTTCAAAACAGTATCGGCTTCCGGATTGAGACGTTTGACGCGGTCCGGTTCGATGATCGAAACAATCGAAGCGCCGCTCGCCGTACGCACTTGCAACTCACGAATGCTCTTCCCGATACAGACCGAACCCGGCTCGATCGTGTACCACTCCAGCAATAAGTCATCCAGAACGATTTCTGCTGAAGGCAAAGCTTTCGGCACGTACGTCAGTCCACCGATAATTCCCGCAATCTGTCGCGCTTCGCTGTCAGCGAGAGTCACCACCGAAGCCACGCGATCGGGATTCTTGCGCGTGAAGTGATACAGCTCGCGCGTCCCATCATCGTGAATCACGATTACCAGGCGATCACCGTTTGCCGTTTCGAACTGAAACTTACGCCCCACTCCTGGAAGAGCTGCTTCACGAATAGTCGACATGTCTTGAACATCCTTTCTTGCTTCCGTCGCGACACGGTCTAACGAACGATTTCGACCGAACACTCTGCATCGGCCGTCAATGCGGACAGGCCGCTGGCAATCACAATCCAATCCGCCTCTGACCGGCGGGCCTCGTCGAGCAGTACCTCTTGAGTATCACCTTTTACGGCCGCCGCGGAAACTCTTAAATCTCCAACGAATATATCCCGAAACGCTCCGCCCGATCGCCATCCGGCCGTCGTGGTTTCATCTCCCGTCACGACCTGCCAACTCGGTACCTTCCGGCCACGAGCGCTGTAACGCGCGCCGGAGTACGCGCCACTTGCGGCGTCCTCGACTCTCGACACCCTTGCTCATTCAACAGTCCTTTCGTCTGATAAAGCCATAGGCCACGCCCGACGCAGGAATCTTCAGCGCCCGGCGACAACTTGACCAGTGCTCCACTGCGTCCGTTGTAAACTACGCCGTTGCCATCAGACAGAGGAATGAGGTGGGTATAGTGCGATGCTTTCCACGCCATGAGCGTGCCCTCCGAAAACCAAATTGTTGAGTAGATTTAGACGATGCAGGTATCGCCGCCAAAACAAGGATCAGCGCGCCGCGACAGACCAGCTTTATTCAGCGACTCCTGCAAATCGGCCTGGACCACGATGTCAGCATCTGCATGAACGCTGGTTGCGGCAATGCAGGTGTCGCCGCCAAAGCAGATGTCACACCCTGCAAACCGAGCTTTGCGAGTTCTGCGGGTTTCATCGGTCTCGGCAAACGCAGCCACATGACAACTTCTTGAGGCTTCTTAGCGGAAGCCGCTGGCACCTCCGATCAGTCGTTTGAAATATAAATCTCTTCACTTTCCTTCCGCGTGCAGTTTGAGTACTCCTAAAAACGCCTGCGCCGCCGGGGAGAAATTCGCGCCACGGCGATGCGCGGCCCAGAGCGTTCTCGTATGACTCAGACCACGCACGGGAACGTTCACCAACACGCCACGCTCCAGCTCTTCACGCACGCACATGCGCGGCACGAATGCGAGGCCGACACGCTTCTGCACGAAGCGTTTGATCGTCTCGATCGTCGCCAGTTCGAGCGTGATGTTCAGTGGCGTATGGTGACGGGCAAATGCCTCGATCACTTTCACGCGCGATCCCGATTTGACGTTATGCGCGATGAACGGCTCATTGCCGAGCTCCTTGACCTTCACTGACGTGCGCGTAGCGAGCGGATGTTTGGGACTCATGATTAAAGCGAGCTCGTCTTTGAGCACCGGAAACGCTTCGATGTCGCGATCTTCCGGCTCCGAAGCCATCAGTGCAAAGTCGACGTTGCGATCGAGCACCTCGCGCGACAAGTGACTCGAGACGTGACGATAGATCTCCACCTTCACTTCCGGATGCCGCTCGCGAAACATCAGGATCAGTTCCGGCAGGAGATACAACGACGTGCTCTCGTTGGCGCCGACGCGAACACGGCCCTTCTTGAGAGTCTGCATCTCCGCAATCGCCTGGCCCACCTGATCGCGAAGGTCGAGAATGCGCTGGGCGTAGTCGTAAACCACCTGCCCGGCTTCCGTCAGCACGGGACTCTTCTGCGTCCGATCCAGCAGCGGCAGACCGATCTCTTCTTCCAACCGGCGAATCGCGATGCTCACCGCCGGCTGGGTGCGAAACACTTTGTCCGCGGCTTTGGAAAAACTCTTTTCCTGTACCACGCTCGAGAAATATTCCAGTTGTGCCATCTCCATGGCGCGCATTATAACGAAATTTATTATTCTCTTAAAAGAATAAATTTCACAAAAACGCCATTGGAGCGTAGAGTCCCGCTTCATGGATTGGAGCACTGGCGCTGAGATTCTCGTTGAAGCCCTCGTATATGAGGGCGTCGACACGATCTTCGGCTATCCCGGTGGCGCCGTGCTGCACATCTACGACGAGCTCTGGCGCGCACGTGAGCGCATCACTCATTACCTTGTACGGCACGAACAGGGCGCCGTGCACATGGCGGAGGGTTACGCGCGCGCGACCGGCCGTGTCGGGGTGGTGCTTGTCACGTCCGGTCCGGGCGCAACGAATGCTGTGACCGGCATTGCCAATGCCTACATGGATTCAACGCCGCTGGTCGTAATCACCGGTCAGGTGCCCAAACATCTGATCGGCACGGATGCTTTTCAGGAAGTTGACACGGTCGGCATCACGCGGCCGTGCGTCAAGCACAATTATCTCGTGCGCGACGTGCGCGATCTCGCTGGTGTGGTGCGCGAAGCTTTTCATCTCGCGCGATCGGGCCGTCCGGGGCCGGTTGTGATCGACATTCCGAAAGACGTCAGCGCCGCACGCGCCGATCATTCGCGGCTGGACCACGTCGGATTTCCCTTCTCTACCACGCCGCCGCTCATCGATCGCAAGGCTGCGGAGCGCGTGCTGAGCGCGATTCTGGATGCGCGGCGTCCGGTTGTTTACGCCGGTGGTGGAATAGCAAACTCGGGCGCTGATGAGCCGTTGCGCTTATTTGCTGAAGCGTTGCGATTGCCGGTGGCGCCAACGTTGATGGGACTCGGCGGATTCCCGTCGTCGCATCCGCTTTGTCTCGGCATGTTGGGAATGCATGGGACTTATGCCGCAAACATGGCCGTGGCCGAATGCGATCTGCTGATTGCACTCGGTGTCAGGTTTGACGATCGGGTTACCGGGAGATTGGCGACGTTCGCCCCGCACGCGCGTGTGATTCACGTCGATATCGATCCTGCCAACATCGGGAAGAACGTGGCGCCGTCGCTGGCGCTCACAGCCGATGTGAGACAGGCGTTGCAAGAGTTTACGGCGTTGGCCCACGAAGCCGGTCCGGAACCACTCCAACAGTCGATCGCGGCGCGCGAAGCGTGGTGGGATCGCATTCACGCGTGGCAACGATCGCAACCGCTTCGTTTCTCCGGTTCGCAAAGTCAGATCAAACCCCAGTCGGTTATTCATGAACTGCATGAGCTCACCAAAGGCGGCGCGATCATCACGACCGACGTCGGCCAGCATCAGATGTGGGTGGCGCAGTTCTATCCATTCACCAGGACGCGGCAGTTGATCACGAGCGGGGGCTTGGGAACGATGGGCTTTGGTCTACCGGCAGCAATCGGTGCACAACTCGCTTATCCGAATAAGTTGGTCGTAGCGGTAGTTGGCGACGGCGGGTTTCAAATGACGAACCAGGAGTTGGCGACGGCGGTTCAGTATGGGTTGCCGGTGAAGATCGTGATCATGAACAACGGCTATCTCGGCATGGTGCGGCAGTGGCAGGAGATGTTCTACGACCGCACCTATTCGGAGGTAGACATCTCGGTTGCGCCGGATTTTGTCAAGTTGGCGGAGGCGTATGGTGCAGCAGGCTTTCGCGCCGAGAGACCGGAAGAGCTGCATCACGCACTTTCCACCGCGCTCAATCACAAGGGCGTCGCAGTCATCGACGTCGCGGTGTCGAAGGAAGAGAACGTTTTTCCGATCGTCCCCGCCGGCGCCAACGCGAACGAGATGATTGTGCAATAGAGAATTCGCCGATTGCCGGTTGCCGGTTGCCGGTTGCCGATTGAAAGAGGCTGCTCTAGCTCGCACAAATCGGCAATTGGCAATCGAAAATCGAAAATGCCATGCGTCACACGCTTTCAATCATTGTTGCGGATCAGCCCGGCGAGCTCTCGCGGATTGTCGGTCTGTTCAGCGCCCGCGGATTCAATATTCAAACGATCTCCGTCGGCGAGACACTCGACCCGCGCTGGTCACGCGTCACCATCGTCACCCGTGGCGACGATCGCACCATTCAACAGATCGTGAAACAGTGTGAACGTCTCGCGCGCGTGCGTGAGGTGCAGGACGTCACGACTCGCCCGCACATCGAACGCGAGATGGCGCTGATCACAGTTGCCGCGAGCGCGGGCGCGGCGCGTCAGGAGGTGTTGAGTCTCGTCAGCGTGTTTCGCGCGAAGGTGGTCGACATTTCACACACGCACCTGATCGTCGAGGCCTCGGGCAATAAAGAGAAGGTCGACACGTTTATCGAACTGTTGCGGCCGATTGGCATCACCGACATCACCCGCACCGGGCACATTGCAATCAACCGTCTCGCTGCTGGAGCAAACGACGCGGTAGAGGAAGAAGAGGAAGAGTATGAAAATCTACTACGACAAAGACGCTAACCCGGATCTGCTGCGCACCAAACAGATCGCCATCATCGGTTACGGCAGCCAGGGATTCGCGCAGGCAAATAATTTGAAAGACTCCGGTTGCAACGTGACGGTTGGCTTGCGCGCTGAAAGTGCCTCATGGTCCAAAGCCGAGCAAGCAGGACTGAAGGTTTTGCCGGTGGTCCAGGCTGCCGCCGAGGCAGACATCGTGATGATGCTTGTCCCGGACGAGTTGGCGCCGGACATTTATGCGCGCGAAGTAGCGGAGGCGATCACACCCGGCAAGTATCTCGCCTTCTCCCACGGTTTCTCGATTCACTACAAGTTCATCGAACCTCCAGCGGATGCGAATGTCTTCATGGTTGCGCCAAAAGGTCCGGGCCATCTTGTGCGTCATGAGTACAAACGTGGTGCCGGTGTTCCCTGCTTGCTCGCGATCAATCAGGACCCAACCGGCGACACGAAATTAATCGGGCTCGCTTATGCGTCGGCCATCGGCGGCGGCCGCGCGGGAATTATCGAGACCACGTTTCGTGAAGAGACCGAAACGGATCTGTTTGGCGAACAGGCAGTGTTGTGCGGCGGCCTGACGTCGCTGATCAAAGCCGGATTCGAAACGTTGACCGAAGCAGGCTACTCGCCGGAGATGGCTTATTTCGAGTGTCTGCATGAAATGAAACTCATCGTTGACCTGGTTTACGAAGGCGGCATTTCCGAAATGCGCTACTCGATCTCCAACACCGCGCAGTACGGCGACATGACGCGCGGACCACTAGTCGTGAACGATGAAACAAAACGGCGTATGCAAGGGTTGCTCGCGGAGATACAATCAGGCGCGTTTGCGCGCGACTGGATGAAGGAAGCACGCAACGGCCGCCGGCGTTTTCAACAACTCGACGAAGAAGCACGTGAGCACCCAATCGAGCGCGTCGGGGCGCGGTTGCGGCAAATGATGCCGTGGTTAGCTGAAAATCGATTAGTAGATTAATCAGCCACGGACGAACACCGACTAACACAGGCTCAGAAAACGAATCTCTTGGCGTGTTCGTTCGTGTTTGTCTGTAGCTAAAAATTATGAAGTTAAGAAGTCATGCCATCACGGAGGGAGTAGAGCGCACACCGAATCGCGCGATGCTGCGCGCGGTCGGTTTTGAGGACAAGGATTTTCAGAAACCGATCGTGGCAGTAGCTAACGGTTACAGCACCATCACGCCGTGTAATGCTGGTTTGAATCGTTTGGCGGATCGCGCTGTCGAAGCTCTGCGCGAATGCCAGACGATGCCGCAGGTGTTCGGCACGATCACCGTGAGTGACGGCATCTCCCAAGGCACTGAAGGCATGAAGTATTCGCTCGTCTCGCGTGAAGTCATCGCCGATTCGATCGAAACGGTTTGCCAGGCAGCGTCTGTCGATGGACTGGTGGCGATCGGCGCCTGCGATAAGAACATGCCGGGCGCGATGATCGCGATCGCGCGTCTCAACATTCCTTCAATCTTTGTTTATGGCGGAACCATCAAGGCGGGCCATTTTCGTGGTGAAGACCTCACGATCGCGAGCGCATTCGAAGCTGTCGGCAAATACTGCGCAGGCAAGATTGACGAGAACGAATTGCTCGAGATCGAGCGGCACGCGTGCCCGGGCGCCGGTTCGTGCGGCGGCATGTTCACCGCCAACACGATGTCCGCCGCGATCGAAGCGATGGGGTTGAGTCTTCCCTACTCTTCGACGATGGCTGCCGAAGACGATGAGAAGGCCGAAAACGCTTTCAGATCCGCACAGATTTTGGCGAAAGCCGTGGAGAAGCGAATTCTCCCGCGCCAACTGCTCACGCGTCACGCTCTTGAGAATGCGATCGCGGTGGTGATGGCGGTTGGCGGATCTACGAATGCGGTTTTGCACCTGCTCGCAATCGCGCACGCGGCGGGAGTGAAACTCTCGCTTGACGATTTTGAGATTATCCGCAAACGAGTTCCGGTGATCTGCGATCTGAAACCATCGGGCCGGTATGTGGCTACCGATTTACACAAAGCAGGTGGAATTCCGCAGGTGATGAAGATCCTGCTCGGGCACGGGCTACTGCACGGCGACGCCTTAACGATAACCGGGCAGAATGTCGAGGAAGTTCTGTCGGACGTGCCGTCCGAACCCGCAAAGGATCAAGACGTGATTCGTCCGTTGGATGATCCTGTTTACGCGGAGGGACACCTTGTGATTCTGCGTGGCAATCTCGCGAGTGAAGGTGCGGTTGCCAAAGTTTCCGGCGTGAAGCATCGAAGCATCACCGGGCCGGCGAGGGTTTTCGACTCCGAAGAATCATGTCTTGCGGCAATTCTCGCTTCAGAGATCAGACCTGGCGATGTGGTGGTGATTCGATATGAAGGACCGAAAGGTGGTCCGGGCATGCGCGAGATGCTCGCGCCCACCTCGGCGCTCATCGGCGCGGGGTTGGGAGATTCAGTTGGTCTGATCACGGATGGACGCTTTTCAGGTGCAACCTATGGGATGGTCGTCGGTCACGTCGCGCCGGAGGCTGCGGTCGGTGGAACGATCGCGTTGGTTGAAGAAGGCGACTCCATAACTATCGACGCTGAGCGTGGGCTGGTGCAACTTAACGTGCCCGAGGAGGAATTGAAACAAAGATTTGAAAACTGGATTTCAGCCACAGGATCGAGGCGTCTAACCGGAGTGCTCGCTAAGTATTCCAAGTTGGTCTCCAGCGCAAGCCTCGGCGCGGTGACGGATAAATCGGTTTGATGATCGTCCGCTTGATCTGTGGCTCGCGTTCCCCTAAAGTGACTGGCTTCTATGGCGATACGCATTGAGAACCAGTACGAGGGTCCCCTCCCCCAAGGCACGTTGCAGCAGATCGAGGACGCCTTCGAAAGTCTTCCCAGAGAACACACGCGCGGCATCGAACGCATCAGGCTGGTGCCATTCATCACGGATCCGCGCATTCGCGGACAATTCCAGGCCACAGAGCTGCCCGGGCTCTATCACCCGCGTCAGGGTCCGAAAGGCGCCTGGCTCGAGCTAGCAGTGAACGTGCTGCTGACTCCGGAAAAGCCGTTTCACAAACGGATCATTCCGCGGATGTCGTTCAAGAGCAATGTCGTGGCGCTGGTGTTCTCTCTGGTTGGGCAACACTACCATTTCACCCTCAAGCACTCACTCAAGAAAACTCAGCTCGAGCCGGCAGTGCGACAGTACACAGAGAAACAGTTGAAGGCGTGGAACGAGAAGAAACACAGCTTCCGCGCGCGTCTCTTCAAACCACTGCAACCGACGTTTGAGCGTTGGGCGAAGTCGTTGCAGAAAAGAGCTGCTGCGGAAAAGAAGAAAACCCTGGCTTCGAAATAGGCCACAGACGAACACGGACCAACACGAAGCAAGGCATCTGTCCGTGTTAGTTCGTGTTTGTCCGTGGCTTAAGTTGGCTTATGTTGCGGCGGGTTCTTCGTCGATCTCATCGGCGACAGCGCGAAGGATCAAGGCAACTTCCGCGTCGCTCACTTGCGACGCCTTGAATCGAACTTCGATGTTGAAGTCTTTTTCGGGCGAGGCGTATTTGAACGTGTAAGGCTTTGACTCCGGAACGACGCGCGGTCCCATTTCCTGACGCCTTACTTCACGCGCATCATCTCGTTTCAACCCCTTCGTCGCGATCTCTTTCGCAAACCGGCGCATCGAGTCATCATCCGGCTGACGCACTATCTGCAACAACACAGACTTCGCCGTGATCTCCGCACCCCGGCACGTTTCCCTCACGTCTTCCGGAATCTTCGCGATCGCCAGCGCTTCAGTCACGGTCGTCCGGCTCTTGCCAACCTTACGCGCCACGTCATCGTGCGTGTAACCAAACCTTTCACACAACGCAAGCAATCCATCCGCCTCTTCCCAGACCGTCAGATCCTTGCGCTGCATGTTTTCGATCAGCGCGATCTCCGCGACCGTGCCGTCGTCGACTTCCATCTCCACACACGGCACTTCCTTCAACCCCGCACGTTGCGCCGATCGCCAACGCCGTTCACCCGCGATGATCATCCAGCGCCCAGTCAACCGATTGGGCTTCACCAGCAACGGCTCCAACACGCCCTTTTCCGCAATCGAGGCCGTCAACTCCGTCAGGTCGCCAAACTCCGTGCGCGGCTGCTCCGGATTCGGATCGAGTTTGTCCACAGGAATCATACGACCCACTTGCTGCGGCCGATGTTGCGACAACTCATCGACGTAATGAGAATCGTGTCGCATTTGCAGTCCCGTCGGCAGTCCTCTTTTAGACACGGTTGATTACCTCTTCACAAAGTTTTCCGTACTCAATTGCGCCGGATGAATTGGGCGCAAAACTGAAGATCGACTCCTTGTACGCCGGCGACTCTTCGAGCCTGACGCTCTTCGTGATCACGGTTTCAAATAACTTAGGGCCAAACACGTTACGAATCTGTTCGTGAACTTCGCGCGCGAGCGTGGTGCGTTTGTCGTGCAACGTCACCAGCACCCCGAGCAGTTCGAGATTCGGATTCGGACGCGCCTTGACTTTCTCGATCGTCTCGAGCAGATCGTCTGTTCCTTCAAGGGCGAAATACGACGACTGGATCGGAATCAGCACGTGCGTCGCGGCCACCAACGCATTGACGGTGATCAAGCCCAACGTCGGCGGCGTGTCGATCACGATCACTTCATAGTGTTGTCGAAACGGTTCCAGGCGATCCTTCAAACGAAACGGCGCGTCGAAGTCGCCGACGAGTTTCGATTCCAACTTCGCCAGATTGATCCGCGCGGGAACAACTGACAGGTTCTCGACCGGCGTTGCATACACCGTCTGTTCGATCGGCGCCTCGCCGTCCATCATCAACTCGTAGACGGATCTCTCAACCGTCATCGGATCGAGAAACGAGATTGAGCTGTTGGCTTGGGGATCGAGATCGAGAAGCAGGACACGTTTTCCCTTGCGGGCAAAAGCAGCGGCGAGATTGATAGCGGTAGTGGTCTTCCCCACCCCACCTTTTTGATTGGCGATGGCGATTACCATTCGCTGCACAGTACCAAACTAGCGCTCCAGGGGTTCATTGCTATGTAGGACAGGCATTCCTGCCTGTCACTCCTCCCGTGCTCTTTCTTATCGACAGGCAAGAATGCCTGTCCTACTCAATCGACAGGCAGGAATGCCTGTCCTACATCGGCAGATCGCCGGCTTCGCCGATGACGTCGGGCCATTCTTCTTCACTGGCGGACATTTCGCCTTCTTCGGTTTCGTCTGTGGGCAAAGTGTTGCGCGAAGCTTTGATTACTTCCATGTCGACGTAGATGGGACAATCAGCGCGCAAAGCCAGGGCAATCGCGTCGGACGGACGCGAATCGAGCGTCATGCGGTCGCCTTCACTGTTGCGCATTTCGATCACGGCAAAAAACGTGTTATCGCGCAAACTCGTCACTACGACTCTCTCCACGCGCACGCCCAACTCTACGATCAGGTTGCGTAACAGGTCGTGCGTCATCGGACGCGGCGGCGCGATCTTCTCAATCTCCAAAGCGATGGCATTTGCCTCGTAGGCACCGACCCAAATCGGGAGCATCGTATCACTCTGAACGTCTTTCAGAATGATAATTGGAGTTCCGCTGTTCGGATCCATCATTAGTGCTCGGATCTTTACCTCGATTTCCATAAACGCAGTACCCCTTACTCTACCGCTGGACGATTTAACCCTGAACGATTCATAAACGCTCCGTACAGGCTGTTTGTCTTAGCGGCAGTCACAAGCACGTCGACTAATTCGCCTTCGAGACTGCGATCGCCGGCAAAGTTAACGACCTTGTTGCACGTTGAATGCCCCGAGAGATCGCTTTCGGATCTGGTGCTTTGTTTCTCAACCAGCACCTGCAAAGTTCGACCGACATACGATCGATAGATTCGTTCCTGGTTCTTCCGTTGCACTTCTTCGAGCGCCTGAAATCGCGCCGTCTTCTCTTTCTCAGGCACGTCGTCGGTGAAATTCGCTGCCGGCGTTCCGGCGCGTTTCGAGTACTTGAAGATGTAAATACTGTCGTACTCACACTGTTCGACAAGCTCGAGCGTTTGGCGAAAGTCCTCGTCTGTTTCGCCGGGAAAGCCAACGATGATGTCGCTCGTCAATGCGAGACGCCGACGCGAGCTCTTGATCCGTTCGATGCGTTGCCAGTAGTCGTTACGCGTGTGACCGCGGCGCATCAGTTTCAACACGCGATCGCTGCCGGATTGAACGGGCAGGTGAATCCAGTCGCAGAGGTTTGGGTTCTCTTCGATCGCGGTGACGATATCGGGATGGAAATCGCGCGGGAAAGAGGTCGTGAACTTGATGCGCGGCATTCCCGTCGCGGCGACAGCGCGAAGCAAACGGCAGAACGGCGTCGCGCCTTTGAAACCTTCGAGACCATCTTCAACGCGTGGCCGGTAACTGTTTACGTTCTGACCGATCAGTTGAATCTCTTTGTAACCGAGCGCCTGAAGGTTCTTCACCTCTGCAATGATCTCGCTGGCCGGACGGCTGCGTTCGCGGCCGCGCGAATAAGGCACGATGCAGAATGAACAGAACTTGTTACAACCTTCGATGATCGGAATGAATGCGACGTGCGGTGAATGTCGCTCGGCCGGAGAAACGTCCCACGAATCAGTCTCGCCACGTTCACCAAGATCGAGAACTTTGCGTTCACCATTCGCGGCGCGTTCGATCAGCGACGAGATGCGATCCGTGGCGCGCGTGCCGATCACCATGTCGACTGACGGCGCGTGATCAAACACCGACGCACCTTCGAGTTGCGCCACACAACCCATCACGCCGACCAGCACTTCATTCTTTCCGGCCTTTTCGGATCGCGCAGCGCGTACTTCGCCGATCCTCGTATAGACCTTTCGCTCTGCTTTCTCGCGTACCGAACAGGTGTTTAGCAGGACCACGTCTGCCTCGTCGGCTGAGTCGCACAGATCGTAACCCGACGCGCGCAAACCCGTGGCTGCACGTTCCGTGTCAGCAACGTTCATCTGGCAGCCGAAGGTTTCGATGTAAACTCGAGGCTTCATTTCTGCGAACAACTCTGCGAACCGTTTCAATGTGCGACAGTCTACCAGAATCACCTGTCGAGATAAATCACGATTGGAAATGGGCGTTGCTTGATTCTTGCTGGTTGCGCTAGTAGTATCGCGAATGTTCGTAATCCCAGTGAAAAGAAAGGCTCCTCATGTCCTTTAACAAGGTAATAATCGTGGGAAATCTCGGTCGCGATCCCGAGTTGCGCTACACGGCTCAAGGTACCCCAGTTTGTACCTTCAGCGTGGCCACGAATGAAAGGCGCAAAGATAGAAATGGTGAAATGCAGGACCACACGACGTGGTTTCGCATCACGTTGTGGAACCGGCAGGCAGAAACTGCCTCACAGTATCTGCAAAAAGGTCGTCAGGTTTATATCGAAGGGCGTTTGCGCGTGGAAGAGTACATTGATCGCGACGGCAAACCACGTCATTCGCTTGAGGTGCATGCGACGGATATGCAGTTCATCGGCGTGCGTGGTGGCGACGATATGCCCGCAGAACGGGCAGCATCCGCTAGCGCGTCACACAGCGGGCCCGCGGCCTCGGAGCCTGACTTGGCGGACGACGATATTCCGTTCTAAAATGGGTATCTAAAATAGGTGTCCAGTTTGCGACGCTCTAATGCTAATGGTCGCAAGCTGGGCACCTTTTTCTTTTCGTCTTCCCCTACTCTGCTGAACCAAATAATCAGATCAACGGGTTGTGTTTTGTGATACTGTTTGCCTGCTTGCTCGGAGGATAGGGCAACGCTGGAGAGCGACCTAAGCGCCGCGGCAAGTGAGTATAGGAGGGGGCAGGGCTGTTAGCTCTGCCCTTCTGTTTTGTGCCCCCTCCGGTACTCTGGAAAGCGATAAACTCATTCGTTCGGCTCCTCAAACTCTACTGATCAGAAACTCGTGTCGGTAAGGACGCAAGTCACATCAAGCATCTTTAGAACGAGCAAAGCCCATTGCCAACAAGAATCGCGAAAGTTCACTTACTGGCTGAAAACAGTGGATTCGCGCGAACTATGAATTGAGAGATCTTGTCACTGTTAATGTTGATGGCCGACCCAAAGAGATACGAATAGGGGATCTGAAACCAGTAGGTCTCGATCTTTCTCATCTCCTTGGCAAGCGCGCTCGGGTTATCTCGCTTAACCTCGACGACCAAAAAGTTTTGTTCGTGGGTTCCGCGCTTATGGAACACGATATCTGGCCGTCTGTCGCCGGCGTCCGGTTTCTTCAAGTCGATGTCATACGCAAAGTCGGGAAGCAACGCATGTATTTCACTTGCGAGATGTTGACATAGATTCCACTCTGTCTGACCACTTTCGGCCGTTAAAGTGAAAATATCCGGCTGGGATTCAAAGAGATTTCTTATCGCCGTTTCAATCAGTTCGCTGATGGCTTCCACTTCCATGTGGTCGGGGCGTAGTGCGATGGAACGCGCCTCAAAGGTTAGATTGTTTCGCCTGCGCGTGCTCTTATCTGAATTTCCATCACAATACCGTCACATTCGCACCCTTTAGGGACAAGTGTATTGAAAGAGTCGAGCGCAGCAAGTTAAACGTTAAGTCACTGAGCCCTAGCCCCGAGGTGTTATCGGGGTAGCTTAGGTTAAAGTAAGACAAAAAGCGGGAGGCTCTGAGAACCGACGATCTCGTTGATTCCGCGCTGCTATCTTATTGGAAACCGCTCACCGATGATGCGCCGCGCCAGTTCGTCCCCGTTGCTTTAGTTCGATCGAACTGGCATCCATGACAACATCCGTGTAATGGTGACCGGAAAAGGCATGAAATAATGTCCCCCTCACCACCACGTCTTTGCCAATAAGACCCTTGTAGTCTGTTCCAACGTTTGCGAAGGTCAACTGGATCCGTTTGGCGCCCTCAACAGAGATCGCATTATGAGCATCTCCTGGAGTTCCGCGAACGTTTACGGGCTTCGTAAGTACAAGAATCGGGACTTTAACGCGTTGGTCCGTCTTCGGTTGTTCACCGAAATTCGGTGGTCCATATTTCCATTGGACAATTAAGCGTCCCTGCAGCTCAACCGTGGCCGGCTCGTAGGACAGCCACCGCTTATCCTGTGCGCGAGTCTCAAAGAGACTAACCGCAGCCAAAACAACCAGAATGATGATCGTCAGTTTGTGCTTCATGGTTACCTCGGTCTTGTATAACTCACTCGTCCCTGAGTCCAGCCTTCAATCCCCCTAATTGCGTTGGCCATGTTTGCCAATTGCGCTGCATTTAAGGTGCTCATCTGAGTATTACCCGGAATCCCCGTAATATCTTGCACCCAATTCTGATAATTTGCAGTGTTGTTTTCATTGGGCGGCGCCCAGCGAGCGATGGCGCCACTAACAGTTTGCGCCTGGTACGCAGGTCTCTGCAGCAGTTGGACGATTGCGTTCTGACCAGCCGTTTCGCTTTCAAACACTGCAAAGCCGCCCGCGGCGCCGATCTCACCTGTTAACCGTCCGCCGTTGCGGATGTTGCCTGGATTGTTATTTCTCCACGCCCGGCTACCACCCGTTCTCACCTCTTCAGTTGAGTCGCTGTAGGTGATGACAACTGAATTGCCTCTTCCTCTCGCTCCCGTGATCAACGCTCCGGGATTTGGACCATTCACGGGCACTCGCGGCGGCGCTTGCGGCCGCCGGCCGCGCCGCCGCCTCCTCTGCTGAGCAAACACCTGTCCCGGGGCCTGTGCCAAACCGCCACCTAACATAGATTCAGTTACATTGACTGAGGCGGTTTGAGGTGCATCGCCTGATGAACCGGCTCCGATCGCTCCGACAGCCGCTGCCCCCAAGGCCGCCTGGGCCAGCAAACTCGAAGTGCGCCTGGTTACCCGAATAGGTAACGACTCCTCCGAACCTTGCCGCGTACTGAGCGTTGATCGCCATCTGAAACATCCTGAGACTTTGATGCTCGAGCCGCTGTGCTTCCGCAGGATCGTTGGTCTGGTAGACACCGATGTCGGATAGCATCAAGCCCGTAGCATCGACCTTATTAACCGGATCGCTGTTAACGTAAGTGTATCGGTTGAAGCTTTGCGGACTCGCCACATCCATACTTCCACCGTAAGGATCGGGTGAAGTCCACCTGCCGCTGAACGAGTCGTATTTGCGCCAAGGCGTGTGAGCCATGCCTGTTGCGTCATCCTTTTCCATGCCGGCATACTTCTGCCGGGCCGCATCGGCGCCGCCATAGCCCTGGCCGGACGTGCGCATTCCGACTGTACCCAGTTCTTCGCCGAATGGCCGCGCTCGAGATTGTTTTCACGTTTGGACCGCGAGGCTATATCTCCCTATGTTTCGTCTCCGCATTGCGAATTAGACGACCGCCATAAACGTAAGTATTTGCCTTTTCGAAAGTTGCAGCCACCAAGGAAAATCAAGGGTTTGCAGTTCTTTCCCAATCGTTACCAGCGCCTCACCGCGATATGCGAATTCTGTCCACAAATTGGCCACAAGCTTTTCAATTCCGCTTAGGTTCATTTTACTCGTGATCATGAGGACGATCCCTTAGAAGCAATCAGTCTACAGGGAGCGCAATGCATGCTCACCGCTGCATTGGAACGGGAAGTCGAAGAATAACCTCGAGCGGCAGCGCTATGTGCGACGTCTTGAGGAATCAGAGTTTCGCGGATTATCGCAATGGGTCTGGTCGCGAGCGCACCAGGTGACCATCAGCAGCGGCATCATCAAAGGGTGCACGCCACGAATCAGTGACATAGTTGATCCAAGCTTAGGACAGGCAAACATATAGTACACAAAACCAGACGCATCAAAGCCCTACAGACTTGGCGTTACCTTGATCTTGCCCCTATTGTTCTCGCCTTCTAGAAATCTGACATTGGGCTCTAATGCCGTTAATCGTTCCGGTCCTATCTCGTATCTGAGTCTTATTTGGTCACCGGAGAGGCCGGCATTGAAGACGAATGACTGATCTGTATCCCACTTTTCGAACTGGTGCCACAAGGCGGTACCTGTGTCGGCACGTACGCGGATCGTGTCTCCACAACTCTGCTTTCGAATAGCGGCTAAGGCTTCGGCCGCGCGAATAATACAAAAACCACGAAAGCGATTTAGCGGCAGCACAAGTAACTCGTAATCCGGTGACCAAACATCTGTGAAATACGCATGAGCATCCGAAGTCGATGGACCGTCGGGGCGGCTATATTGAATCTGCTGCCCTGTTTCCGAATTACGAATCGTCAGTTGCTCAATAACCGGCACTTTCCGATCTCCTACGTCCACATCGCTTCCAAAAAATATCGCCTCAAGTTTGTACTTTTCATTTGGCACAGTCTTGATTACGTAAAGACTGTCCGATTGGGAATTAGAGTTGACCTTAAGCTCAGGAGAGCAAGCAATCAACAGCGGCAAGATCAGAATTAACCAGCTTCTATTTTGCTTCTTTGCAATGACAACCTCGTACCTTCGTAAATTATGTCATTTACAACCTGGAGGCGTCAGCATCAAACCCGATAGCCACGGCCAGTCGTAAAACGCCGTCCTCTCATAAAGATCAGCGCCATCTTTGGTGAAGAAGGTCTTTGGTGGAGTTCCCGTAATTCCTTTTAAGAGAGAGTTCGTTTTCGAGTCTGAAGAAATCCATTTCTTTGAGATCAACCGCTTGGGGCGGTATCGGCCTGATCCCCATTCCCCCAGCGGCCAAAGCGGCGCAACTTAGTGTAACGGCGACTGAGTCGATCTTCCTGCGAACAACTGACTGCTTCAGCCAGGCGCTCGCTCAAGGCGGAGTCGAGGAGGCGAGCAGTTTGATCGTAATCGTTATGTGCGCCGCCGGCCGGTTCGGGAATAATCTTGTCGACAACGCCTTCGTCAAACAGGTGCTGCGCGGTGAGACGCAGTCCTTCGGCGGCGAGATTCGCTTTTGCCGAATCCTTCCATAGAATTGCCGCACAGCCTTCCGGACTGATCACTGAATAGATCGAGTTCTCGAGCATCAAGACCTGATCGCCGACGCCGATTGCGAGCGCTCCGCCTGAACCACCTTCACCAATCACCGTCACGATGATCGGCACTTTGATCTTCGCCATCTCGCGCAGGTTGTAAGCGATTGCCTCGGCCTGGCCGCGCTCTTCGGCATCGATTCCCGGATACGCGCCGGGCGTGTCGATGAAAGTAAAGATCGGCCGGCCAAACTTCTCGCCGAGTTTCATCACGCGTAGCGCCTTTCGGTAGCCCTCGGGTTTGGGCATGCCGAAGTTGCGATAGCTGCGCTGCTTGGTGTCGCGTCCCTTCTGATGGCCCACGACCACGACCGGCAAACCGTGAAAGCGCGCATAGCCGGCGACGATGGCCGGGTCCTCTGCGAAACGTTTGTCGCCGTGAAGCTCCACGAAATCTTCAAACAGCCGCTCGATCAGATCCAGCGTGTACGGTCGATTCGCATGACGCGCCAACTGCACACGTTCGAAAGCCGTCCGCTGTTCACCAACCGGTGGAGCGGGTTCGGGTTGTCCTTTTCCGTCTTTGCCTTTGGCCATTTTTTAATTTTCGGTCGTTATCAGACGCGCACGCCGTTCCCATTTGAGGGATTCTCGACACTCACGCTACAGCCTAACTTCTTAAGCGCCTCTTCGAGTTCGTTGCTCCGCTTAACACGCAACGCCTGGTTGGCTCTGACACGAACAATCGTTCCGTCGTCAGTTAAAGCTTCGAGCGTGACGTCGCAGTCGCCTGGGTTTGAGCTTAACAAACCAAGAATCTCGTCACAGAGCGTTGGGAAATCGTCCCCCGAGGGCGTGCGCAACACCAGAAACTCGCCGTTGCGCGACGCAGCGTCAATACTCTGCACCTGGTCAACGATGATCGTCGGTGGATTATCCTCGCTCAGTTCGAGCCGGCCAATAATCACGACCGGCAGGTCGTTTTGCAACAGCGCCGAGTGCTTTCGATAAACCTCCGGCCAGAGCACGCACTTCGTCCCACCGGCTTCATCCTCCAAACGCAGCAGAGCAAACTTGTCGCCCTTCTTCGTCGTGCGCATTTGCAAGTCGGTAATGATCCCGCCGCTCGTAACTCGGCTGCCCGTATTCAAGGCTGGCAGTTCCGACGAACTGACCGCTTTCACATTCTGGAGCACTTCCAAATAACGCTCCAGCGGGTGCCCTGAAATGTAGAAACCAAGCGCGGCCTTTTCCGCCGCGAGCACCTCGCTCGGCGTCCAGCCTTTCAGCGTGGGTGAGATCTCTTTCGTGTAGTCGATCTCTTCGGGCATTGCGCCAAAGAGCCCGCTCTGACCCATCAGCCGCTCACGCTTTGAGCGCTGCGCCTGCGACAGCGCCGCGTCGATCGAATTGAACAAGGCGCCGCGCCACTCGTGCACCGAACGCCCGTCCTTGAGCGAGTCGAATGCACCCGCGCTCACGAGGCTCTCAAAGACTCGTTTGTTCAAAGTACTCGACTCAACCCGCTCGGCAAAGTCAAAGAATGATCGGAACGGGCCACTCTCCCGCGCCTCAGAAATCGCTTTAACGGTCGACTGACCTAGTCCCTTAATGGCAGTCAGTCCGTAGCGGATGGCGCCGCTTAAAGGCGTGAAGCCCGAGTTGCTTTCATTAACATCGGGCGGCAGTAAAGCAATCTTCTGCGCGCGCAGCTCTTTCGAATACTTAAACACCTTAGCCGCGTCCTGCGCCTCGTTCGACAACACCGCGGCGTAAAAGTGCTCCGGATAGTGCGCCTTCAGGTAGGCAGTTTGGAACGCCAGGTACGCATAGGCCACGCTATGGCTGCGGTTGAAACCATAATCGGAAAACTGCGCCATCAACGTGAAAATCTTCTCCGCCTTCTCACGCTTGATGCCGCGCTCCACGGCGCCCGTGATGAACTTCTCCTCATGCACCGCCATCTCTTCGCGCTTCTTCTTGCCCATCGCTCGGCGCATTAAGTCGGCCTCGCTAAGTGTATAACCCGCAAGCTTCTGCGCGAGCTGCATGATCTGCTCTTGATAGACAATGATGCCGTAGGTATTGCTGAGAATCTCCTTCATCTCCGGCACCAGATATCGCACGGCTTTCTTCCCGTGATGCCGCAGGATGAACTCGTCAACCATGCCGCCGTCCAACGGTCCCGGACGATACAGCGCGTTCAGCGCCGCGAGATCTTCGAGCCCTTTCGGCTTCAGCTTCCGGCAGATCTCCTGCATGCCCGAAGACTCAAATTGAAAGACCGCCTCCGTCCTTCCCTCAGCGAATACCGCAAGTGCTTTATCGTCGTTAAGCGCTGTATCCGACCA
>Ga0187894_10002871_pt1 | contig 20022 bp, 17 predicted proteins | sample GBC1701081metaG_FD_136650 | JGI IMG/M metagenome (GOLD analysis project Ga0187894, IMG submission 136650) | White microbial mat communities from a lava cave in the Kipuka Kanohina Cave System on the Island of Hawaii, USA - GBC170108-1 metaG ...
ATTTGGTTACGACAGTGTTGGCCGGCTTTCTTCAGCACGCGAATTTCGCGGCGACAACAGTGCGCAGAGTTATCTCGTCAACTACGAATACGATCTGTTTGGCAATCGCTACCAAAAACAGGCACAGAACGGCGGTAATCCGTTTACTCAAATCTGGGTCGAAACAGCGCACGTCGATCAGGCGACCAATCGCTTCAACACGGGTGTGACCTACGATAACGCCGGCAACGTTACGGTCGATTCAAAGTTTCGCAACCGCAAGTTTTCATACGACGCGAACAATCGCCAAAAACAGAGTAGAAACCTCGACGACACCGGCGCCGTGGACAGTGTTTTTGACGCGGGCGGCCAGCGTGTGGGTACACAGGTAGCTGGTTCGTTAACAAGCGTCCTCGTTTACGATGCGATGGGCAAGCTCCTGGCAGAGTACAACTCAACCACCTTCCAGGGCGGCACTCAGTACATCTTCAACGATCATCAGAACTCACCCAGGACAATTACCAGTGCGTCGGGAACCGTAGTCGCCCGGCACGACTATCTGCCTTTCGGTGATGATGTATTGAACAGTGTCGGCATGCGTACTTCGGGTCAGGGCTATGGTGGAGTCGAAGCTGCGCGACAGAAGTACGCCGGCATGGAAACAAACGAAGCCACCGCAATGTCGCACACGCTCTGGCGGCAGTATGACGCTCTCAGTGGCAGATGGACGGCTCCCGATCCTTACCGTGGCAGTATGTCCATTCAAAGTCCACAGAGTCTTAACCGCTATTCATACGTTGACAACGATCCGATCAATCAGGTCGATCCATCGGGTCTGATGCCCAAGTTGCCGGACGCCAGCACGAGTTGGAGCGATGTGGCTGATGGTTTCTGGGGACAAGGCAACTTGATCGATCGCCCGCGTAATATTGGCCGGCTAATAATCATGATTGCCATGGCCAGACGCGACAGATTGGTCCAGGCTCGCATCGACGGAAAATTGCTCGTCGAGTACCTCAAGAAGCGCAAATTTGAAGCAGCCAAGCGGATCTTGAATAACAATGAGGACGTCGGGCTGTATCAGGACGGCAAAGCAATTTGGGGAGAACTGGCGGCAGCCTTCGTGGACGGAGTTGCTGGCGCGACGGCAGAAGCGATGGTTGCTACCACTGATGCCCTGGGAGGGCTGGATCTGGCTCTCAAGATTTTGCTAAAAGCTGGCTGGAAAGCTGTTGCAAACCGGCTTAGCAAGATTCGAGGACCGGACTTCAAGGTGCTCAATGTCAATGCCGTCGCCGGAATTACACGATTTATCCCGAGAGGGGATGACATGGAGACGGCTTTGCAGGGCGTCTCTGCCGGCGGGGCGGAGGGGCAGCTCTCTTTCGCAGTCGGATGGATACTCCAGCGGGAGACCCCCAGGCGAGAAGAGATCATCAATTGGGGAAGCGGGCTCTCCTTCAACGTGGACTTCTTCCTTATCGGTGGAGGTGGACTCGTATATTCACCTTCAACAGGTAAACATGGAGTTTATGTCGGCGTCGGAGTCGGCGGAGGTTCGGGAGGTTCCTTCCAATACAAGGTCTGGTAACTATGAATACTTTCCCGAGAGGTCAGGGCTACACGCGCAAGTTTATGGTTGGTGGTCTTGCTTGGCTCTTTTTCAGCTTACTCTTCTCGGGTTGCTGGTCGGCGAAGGAGGATGCCGCGAAACTGGCGGAGATACAATCCGTGTGGGCGCGGCTTCCCTCCTATCCCGGAATGCAGGAAACGAGTAGTTCAAGCACCTCCGGTGGGGGAAAAGCTCTGGTCAGCAAAGGGTTTCGCTCTGATGCTCGTTACGAGGATGTGAAGCGTTTTTACGTCGAGTATCTCGAGCGTGACGGCTGGAAGATCGAAAGCGAAAAACAACTCAAAGACTGGGGCAGCGATTTTGGCGGCTACGAAATAAGATTTAGCAAAGCGGATCTCACTCTCGCTATCGAATATGCTGGTCCACGTGCGGACTATGGTTGGCAATACGGTATCTCAGTTAGTTGGTCGCGATGGGTTAAAGCAGCCTTGCCCGAATAGGACTCTCTGGTAGCCAAACTCTGTGTCTCTGTGCCGCTGTGGTTATCTTTTCCCAAGCATTATTGAACCACAGGCACATCAGAGAACACATCCGAGTGGCGTTGGGTGCACAAAAGAGTGCGGTGATGAAGTTGATCGTGGATCTTATCAACGGGGCTTAGCCTTTCGTCTGATCCGTGGTCTACCGGCGTTCACTAACATTGCATTCACGACGTCGCCTTACAACTCACCTCTGTCTTCGATCTCGTATATCGGTTAACGAAATCGTTGAGCTTCCGCCTGGGACCGCGACTTAGTTGTTATGAGCTGTCATTATTTTCGCAACAATTAGCCCTAAATTTTACATTTAGACCATGTTCCGCTCTGCGGCATCGTGCTTGCAATTGGTTCCTCCAGTTGCGGAGGCAAAGGAGAACGTAATGAAAACCAGGTTGCTAACAAAAAGAGTAATGGGATTTGTTTTGGGGTTATCTCTCCTTCTTGGAATCGGAATGGCGGCAAGCACTGAAACGCACGCCCAGTGGCGCGATCCAAATTGGCAGCGGGAACAGAACCGGCGTCAACGCGAATGGGAACGCGAACAGCGACGACGCAAGCGTCAGAACCGGCGCGATTGGCGCGATCAATACAACTTCGGTGGTTCTTTTCAGCTTCGTCAGACTGCTTTGAACGCAGGTTACAACGAAGGCATTAAGGAAGGCCGTAAGGACCGTGACCGTGGTGACCGTTTCGAGTACCGAGATGAGGAAGACTATCGGAATGCAAACACCGACTACAGTTCGCGCTTAGGTAGCAGAGAGCTGTACCGGCAGTATTTCCGACAGGGATTTGCAAACGGTTACACTGATGGCTACAGAGGATATTAAGAGCGTTCAGTAGCTGAAACAGCGAACGGGCGGGATCACATTGGTGGTCCCGCCTTTTTGTTTGTCGCGCTCCGGCAGTAGACTCGACCTCCGCCACCGAAGACTACAGAATAATCAGGAGCTGCCGAACCGTCTTGCAAATCAAATAATGAAGCCCGACAACACTTCACCCTCCGTATCGTTATGGCCTTGGGCCTATCTCATTGCTCTCATCTACTTTGCACTACACCTGATAACTTCAACGCGATACGGTTACTTTCGCGACGCTCTCTACTATCTTGCCTGTTCCGAGCACCTCGCGTTTGGCTACGTCGATCAGCCGCCATTGATCGCGTGGTTGGGCTGGATTGCAAGACACACTTTAGGCACCTCACTGCCCGCTTTGATCTTTTGGCCCGCACTGGCCGGCGCAGGACGCATCGTCTTAACTGCTGCTTTCGCGCGTGAGCTCGGCGCCGGGCGCTTCGGCACGATCCTCGCCGCCGCACTCGCTGCGACACCCGGCGTTTGGTGGGTGATAGACCATCAGTTCGCGATGAATTGTCTGGAACCTCTGCTCTGGGGCGGCCTCGCTTATGTAGTCCTGCGTCTCATCAAAACACGGAATCCGAAATGGTGGTTGGCCGTCGGCGCAATTGCCGGCATCGGCCTGCTCAACAAGTACTCGATCGTTGTCTTTGCGGCGGCGTTGCTCGTGGGTCTGTTATTGACCAGCCAGCGGAAGCTCCTGTTTACGCCATGGATTATCGCCGGTGGGACGATCGCGTTTTTGATTTTCTTACCAAACTTGATTTGGAATTTTCAGAACCACTGGCCGTTTTTGGAGTTGCTGCAGAACGTGCGCGCCACGGGAAAAGACGTAGTCCTTCCGCCAGGTAAATATCTGTTGCAACAGGTGCTGATGATGAATCCCGTCAGCTTTCCATTCTGGTTCGGCGGTCTTCTGTTCCTTCTCTTTTCGCGCGCAGCCAGAATCGGTCGCGCTCTTGGATTGACCTTTGTGATCACTATAGCGTTCTTCATGATCACGCACGGAAAAGATTATTACGCGGCGCCGGCATACGTGATCGTACTTGCGGCGGGCGCAGTCGCGACAGAACGACTGCTCACGAGCAAACTCTTCGCGCGCAGACCATTGCCGGCCATTCTAAAGAATGCATGTTTGCTTTGGTTGGTGTTAGGTATTGGACCATTGCTGCCGCTCGTTCTGCCTGTACTCCCAATTGATATGTTTCTTCGTTACCAGTCGCATTTGCCGTTTGAGGTACCGAAGACCGAGCAAAGTTTTGTCGGCGAAACTTTGCCACAGTATTACGCCGATGAATTTCCGTGGCCCGGCATGGTCGAGGCTGTTGCCCGTGTCTACCATTCGCTAACGCCCGAAGAACAGAAGCGCACTGCAATCTTTGCAAACAATTACGGTCAGGCGGCAGCAATCGATTTCTTCGGACCGCAGTATGGATTGCCCAAGGCCATCAGTGGACATCAAAACTATTTTCTCTGGGGCCCGAGAAATTACACCGGCGACATTGTCATCGTGCTCGGCGACGACGAAAGCGGTGCCCAGGAACACTTCGACTCAGTGTCCGTCGCGGCCACGCTGAACAACCCGTACGCCTACCGCTACGAAAACAGGCCTATACTCTTATGCCGCGGTTTGAAATGGAACTTGCAAACCGGGTGGTCGCGAGTGAAGAACTGGCGTTGAGGATCAAGTGAAGCCGAGGCTTGGGTAAACGCGCAAGGCAATCCTTTACGGCTGCCAATAATCCGGACTCTCTTTCATGTTCGCATCGGGCCGCTCCATCCAACGTTCAGGGCGGTGCAATTTGATGAAACCAAATTGCTCGTACAAACCATGCGCGTCTTTCGTCGATAAGACCCAGCGGCGAAATCCCTGCAGTTGCGGATGAGCGAGGATGACCTCCATGAGCCATTTCGACAACCCGCGTCCACGGTGTTCCGGCACCATGAAAACATCCGCCACCCACGCGAAGGTCGCATAGTCTGTTACGATGCGCGCGAACCCCACCTGCTCTTCGCCTTTGTAGATGCCAAACGGCAGCGAGTTTTCGATCGATCGTTGCACAACCTCGAGTGCGCGGCCGCGACCCCAATATGAATGATTGCTGATGAAGTCGTGAATACGGTTCAAGTCCAGGCGGGAACGATCCGTGCTAATCGTGTATTCACCGCGTTGCCAAAGCCTGTCTATGGGATCAACTGCTCGGTTCATCACTTCTCCCTCTAATCCTTAATTGTTTGTTAACGTGCATTTTAAGCATTCGTAACCGTTCTCCGTTAGAACTTCAGTCTCACCTCTTTAAAGAACTTAAGTAAGCACCGGATTCGAAGAGACTCGCTAAACGCGTCGGTAGCATTGGAGAAAATTCTGTGAGACGAGCGTTCTTTCTTAAAGTGACATTCTTACTGGCGCTGAGCCCGATGTTAGCGTCGGTGGCGTTGGCGCAATCAACCGGAAGCGTATCAGGCCGCGTCGTTGATGAGTCGACCCAACGGCCCTTGCCCGGAGCAGCAGTCAAACTCAATGGCGCAACACTTTCGACCGACACGGACCGGGCCGGAGTGTTTCAACTGCTCCGTGTTCCCGCCGGCCGGCAAACCGTCACGATTTCCTATCTGGGCTATGAGGTGGCTTCCTTCGATATTCAAGTTCGCTCCGGTGAAACAGTTGATTTGCAAGCCACGCTCAAGCCGCTACCACAGATAAAGGAGTACGTTGAAGTGCGAAGCGATCAGCTTGATGGCCAAGCGCGCGCACTCAATCAACAGATGACCTCACCAAACATCATCAATGTCGTTTCGGCGGATCAGATCGGGCGCTTCCCTGATCCCAATGCCGCAGAAGCGACTCAAAGAATACCGGGCATCGTCATTCAGCGCGATCAAGGTGAGGGCCGTTTCGTGAGTGTTCGCGGGACAGAGCCGCGCCTTAACTCAGTGATGATCAACGGCGAACGCATTCCCGCACCTGAAGACGATGTGCTGCTTAGCAGCGTGCTCGATCCCGGTTATCGCGTCCGCAATTTTCTCGATGGGCGTTACCAGCCCGGCAACGAATTCGTCAATCCCGCATTTTCACGAAACCTGCTGGCTCAAGTTGCCGTGGAGATTGAAAAGGATTTTGAAGAAGACCTCGCCGATTATTTTGCCAAAGAGAAAATCGGCGCCGCTTACCTGATGGCGGAACTCTTGATCGGCGAGCGGTTGCTGCTGTTGCCGGGTCTCCGTTACGAACGGACCAACACCGACTACGGCGCGTTTCAAGTTCTGTTCGACGACGACGGTGATCTTTCAGGCGTGTCACCTGGCGCCGACGAAGTCAGTGAATTTCCGGCCGGTGCAGGAAGAATATTATCGGTGGTGGATGACGGCCGGTGTGAAGCTTGATTTCTGAGGTTTATCAGGACGAAGTAATAGTGAACTCTGGCAGCAAATATTATTTAGCCGTCTGCTTTGTCGTCGCGTTACTGGCAACTGCTTGTCAGGCAGGCAAGGCCATTCATAAAGCAAACGATACAGTGCTCGACGTGTCAGCGACAGTCGAGACCGAGCCCCGGCGGTTGGAAAACGTCTCCGGAAACATATTCATTTCACGTCGTCCATTCGGATCACCGTTCGAGGCTGGGAGCAAAAGTGGCGGCGGAAATGGCCCGGCGCTTTCTCCTGAGTCATTTGCTCATTGAATGGGCCAATAAAGTGATAAACCTGGAAGCGGTCGGACAGAGAACGATGATCAACTTCGCGCCTCACCCCGCGGTACGACAGCGAGAATTGAACAACTGCGTCTCCGATACTTTCTTTCGTGAGCTATTTGTCAGTCCCTGTCTATCAGGCTGGACTGACGGTGAAGCAAAACACCTTTACATGCTGCTCGCTCACCAGATCGTGAGTCGCAGTCAAATCAACGCCGTCGCAAAGTTAAGGGAGGCAGGAATACTCAGAAACAATTTGGTGGTCCTGCCAAATACATCCAGTGTCAGCCTGGCCAACAATGGCACGCATCTCACCCTCGGCAGCGAAAAACTTCGTGCACTTCTTTCTGATCCAGATTCCGGGTTCACCGACTCTGAAGCAAAACGCATTGGTGATCTGGTGATCAAGATCTCCGAACACTTTCTACCGCTGTTTGTCGGCACTTACACCGCTGCTCCTTACCGTCTGGGTTTTTCGGATTTGCATCCTGAACGCGCACTGGGTTTCCTGCCGCATGAACTTGACTACACGCATCTGCGAATGGTTTGGCGTCATTGGAAGCGTAAAGCACACCCGCTGATTTTTGGCCGGCCTTTGAGCCCTTATGGGCCAAAGTGGATCGACGAAATGCTGGCCCGCCTCTTCTTTGCTCGCGGCGATCTGGTTCCCGATTACCGGTTGATCGATTTTCCAGTTGCCTGGCTGTGCACTGATAACGCGTCGGCGCTGGATGGCACGAGCGCAAACACCGAACGATTAAAAACTGACCTCGAGAACATGGGCGTCTCGGATCGCAATCTAAAGCTCTACCTTCCGATCTGTCTTCGTGAGTATCACACGATGGGGTTCTTCGGCTTCGAAGGCCGCTTCTATAGCCTGTTTGAAAGCATGACGGACGACTTTGCTCCGGCGGCTGATCTCCAACAACTGATCACCATGGTTGCTTACAAATATGTCGTCACTGGCAAGTACACACATCGCCAGATCGCCGATGATCCCTCGTCTGAAAGCGAACGCCGGCTGCCTTTCTTTTGCGCCGCCCTGGGATTGGATGCCTTCAATGTTCGCGTATCTACGCCAAACGATTTCCTGCGTCAGGTTGTGAGCCGGTGTCACGACTCGACTGCCAGCCGGCACCGTGGATACCTGCGAGTGCAACTGCGGGAATACGGTCTCAGGTTGTTGGATACGCTGGAGCATGAAGGAGCTGACTGCATAGAGCTATTGGATCTCCAATCAACCATAGCGGATCTACGCGAAAGGTTGCGCCATCCGGAATTGACAGCCTATGCCAAACTGATGAATGGAATTCAGCGTGAAACCGGCAAATCAAATCCGCTGAAAACTGAAGCGCGTGAATTCAACCTCGCAGCGGAAAGCTTCTACCGAGGCACACTGAAGCAGAAGCATCTTCGAGAGGCTCTCGACTCTCTTCGCGCCAGCGCCGAACAGTTTACAGAAGATAACCGCGAGGAGATCAGGTCCGTACTTGGCGAGTTAAGGCCACGACACTTCTTGAACGAGATTGAGCGCCCGTTGCTGGACGATACGCTGAGTCCATTGCAATTACAGACCCTGATCAATTTTCTACTGCTGCTTATTGGAGGAAAGATTGATGATTCGCGCGGTAACAGGAGAAAACACTTCCGCTTCGATCACACATCAATACATCGACCGGCACACGCAGCAGCCGCGAAATGAGACGTTATACAGCGACGCACTCGTTTGCGCGCTTTACTCGCTTGCGGCAGAGCGTGCTTCATGGTTGGCATCCATTGCGTCCAGCAAATGGGTTTCAACGGCGCTCGCCGGTCTCAATTACACTGCCCTCCTCGGCAGACCGGCCAGTAATCTCGCTCACTTTGTTAAGAGTTGTGGCATTGATTTAAATGAGTGCGTCGAGAGCGTCGAACACTTCGACACCGCGCAGAAGATCTTTGAAAGACAGATCCGTTATTGGGAATGCCGGTCCATGTCCCGCGACCCGGGAGCCATCGTTTGCCCCAGCGATTCGAGAGTCGTAGTCGGATCGATGAACGAGACGTCATCGCTATTAATCAAGGACAAGTTCTTTGACTTCGATGAGCTGCTAAGTATCGATCGGTCCAACTGGCGTCAATCGTTCGCCGGCGGTGATTTTGCGATCTTTCGTCTGACACCTGAGAAATATCACTACGTCCATGTCCCTGCAGCAGGCAAAGTCGAGGATTTCTATGAAGTTCGCGGCGGGTATCATTCGTGCAACCCGGGTGCAACTGTCTCACTGATCAACGCCCACTCGAAGAATCGCCGCGTGATAACCATCCTGCAAACCGACGTTCCGGGCGGCGCATGGATTGGACTGGTGGCCATCATAGAAGTAGTAGCGTTGATGGTTGGGCAGATTGCGCAACGTTATAGCGAGGAGCAATACAACTCACCGCAGCCGGTTGCGCCCGGAATGTTTTTAAGGAAAGGGCAGCCCAAGAGTCTGTTCAGGCCCGGCAGCAGTACGGTGATCCTGTTGTTTCAGCCTGGGCGGATTCAGTTTGCCGAGGATCTACTTTCGAATCGATCTCGTAGAGACGTCACCAGTCGTTTTTCCATTGGCTTTAATCAAGTAATCGTCGAAACAGATGTGGCGGTCAGGTCAGTGCTGGCTTATCGACAGAAACATTCGAAAGGAATTCTGTAATGACGGCGATGTTGTTTGTGTTTGCGCTGTCTGTTTCGTTTGCGGCGCTCTTCTATTGGGGATTTCGCCACCTCCCGGCAGCGGGCTGGCAGATCATGGCAACAGTGCCGGTCAGGCAGCATCAGGATGGAACCTGGCGGGGAGTGAATTTGACGTATTACGGCTTCTTTAATGCCGGCGCTTGCGTGTGCGCGTGCGCAATCATTCTCTTCCTCATGAGCTCGATTGGGGTTTCAACTACGGCCACCCTGATCGTTGTCGGCCTGCTCCTGGTCGTTTGCATTCCGGCAGCGAAACTCGTGGCGCGATTGGTAGAACGCAAACAATCGACCTTCACGGTCGGCGGCGCGTCTTTCGTGGGCATTCTTTTGTTACCGTGGCTGATTCAACTTTTCAATAACGTGGCCGGCTCATCGTCTGGCTTGAGAGTGCCGGTGCTGGAAATGCTCGCGGCGTCGGCAATCGCTTACGCATTTGGCGAGGCCTTCGGGCGTTTGGCGTGCATTAGTTTTGGCTGCTGTTACGGCAAGCTGCTTTGGCAGGCTCCGGCGCCGGTGCAGCGGGCGCTCGCGGGCTTCTGTTTTGTCTTTAAAGGAGAGACAAAGAAGGTGGCTTATGCCGGCGACATGATTGGGCTGCCTCTCATACCCATTCAGGCGGTAACAGCCATTGTCTCCACGCTGGCAGGATTGGCCGGAATGTTGCTGTTTCTCAGATCGCAATGGACTGCTGCGGTCATCGTTTCCTTAGGGGTAACACAGGTTTGGAGAGTTCTGTCAGAAACTCTGCGCGCCGATTACCGTGGAGGCGGTACGTTCTCGGCTTATCAGATCATGGCGCTGGCAGGTTTGGTTTATGCCGCAGGGCTGCTGATGCGAATCAGTTCAACCGGCCTTTCGACTCCGAACCTGGCTGCCGGTTTGCGAGCTTTGGCGAGTGCGCCAATTGTGCTGCTGCTTCAGTTCTTATGGATCACTGTTTTTGTTTACATGGGGAGGAGCTCAGTTACGAGCGCAAACATTTCGTTTCATGTGGTGCGCGAGCGAATCTAGCCGGCGATTGCGGTTTTGTTCTCGGCACTCCGTAGTCAATCTCTGCAATACGCAATGAACCCGCAAAACGACCTCTTTCAGTTCTTTCAACTTGTGCGTCTCTTCTTTTCGCGCCAGAATTGCGGCTGCGATCTCGCTGCTTAGCTCGTGGGCCACAGACACCGGTCTCACCTCTTCATCTTTGGGAATCATGAAATGCTAAGAGTGAGAATCTTATGAGTCAATCGCAATTGCCGTTTCCGTAACATCCAGTTCAGATTGAGAGTCCAGGAGTCCGAAAAGTGTCTCGCGCAAGGATCTTCGCATTTAGTGTCATTGGGGGTATCGTCATTACTATCGGGCTGACGATCGTGGGGTTTTCAATTGAAAGCAAAAGAGCAACGGGTGTTCTGCTTTGCTATTCATCGACGCCCAGGGAAAGCCTCATTATGAGGGTACTCCTGTTCACCTGCTCATACTGCCGGCAGGTTTTATTTTAGGCATTCCGATCTACTCGCTCGCCACATATATCGGCTTGCGGCTGTTCGTGCGGAGGGCCGCGCCGAGATTACAGAACCAATGACGGGTCAGGCTACTCGCGGCTGGATTGAGCGGTTTGGCGTGCCGCTTGAGAAAGAAGCTCGTGCGGGATGGTGGAGCCGGTGATTAATAACACGACGCTCCGGCCGGCGTAAGCTGTTGGGTTCTGAAGAAACGCTGCGGTTGTGGCGGCGCCTGCAGCTTCAGCAACCAAATGTTCCTCGAATAAAAGCGTGCGAATACCCTGAAGCAGTTCGTCTTCTGATACCAAACGCACTTCATCGACCAACGAACGGATCGCACGAACATTCGCCTCGAGTGGGATACATGTCGCTAACCCATCAGCAATCGTGTCGCACGTGTCCGTCGTGACTACCTGATCTTCCTGCCACGATCGAGCGTACGCCGGCGCTTGCGCAGCCTGTACACCAACGATTCGGACTACGGGATGACGACGCTTTGCTTCGGTCGCCACGCCGCGGATCAAGGCAGTGTCGCCCATCGGCACGATCATTACGTCGGGCGTCGGCATTTCGTCGAGGATCTCGGCGGCAATGGTTGCCGTGCCAACAGGGACCAGCTCATCGCTGGCGTCGTTTAGAAAATAGTAATCGTGTTCCTGTGCGAACGCGGCTGCTGTGTTCGCGAGAGATGGACCTTTCGATTCAACCTCCTTCACCGTCGCGCCGAGTGCGACGATTCGCGCACGCTTGATCTGGTTGGGAGATTCGGGCAGGAAGATCGTTGCGGGAAGTTTTGCAAGCTGCGCGGCGTAAGCGACCGCCGCACCATGATTGCCGGTGCTCGCAGCAACTACCGCTCTTATGTCTCGCCGCTGAAGATTCTTCATCAGGGCGTACAGCGCCCCGCGTGGCTTGAACGATCCGGTCGGCAGATCAGTCTCGAGCTTTAGAAATACCCGGCTGTCTGAATCGCGCCCTAAACGCTCAGCGCGTACCAATCGGGTCGGCTTAAAAAACCGTCGCAACAACTCGCGTGCCGCGTTGACTTGTTCGTTAGTTGTAATCACCGCCACCAGTCCGTTCAGAGATTAGCCTTCCAGAAATCGAGCATCAAGCCAAATAGATGAAGAGTGCCGGCTTCATCCGAAATGCCATGCTTGCGCATTGGATAGGCCATCATGTCAAACTTCTTTCTGGCATTGATCAACCCGTCGATAAAAGCCATCTCATTATAAGGATGTACGTTGTCGTCATAGGTTCCGTAAATGATCAGGAGACGGCCATGCAGTTGTTTAGCGAGCGGAATTAGCGACGTACTCTCGTATCCTTTCGGATTCTCCTGCGGCGTTCGCATCGCGCCTTCCGTCCACTTTGAATCGTAGTAGCGCCAGTCGACAACCGGCGCGACTGCGATCCCGGCTTTGAACTCCTGCGATCGCGTCATCAGGTTTAGTGTCATGAAACCGCCGTAGCTCCAGCCCCACACGCCCACACGCGAAGGATCAACCCAACTCTGCTTTTTCAACCAACGCGTCGCGTCGACCAGATCAGGCGTTTCTGCTTCCCCGAGACGCTTGAGAACCGTGTTCTCCAATTCTTTGCTAATACCGGTTGGGACCGATTATCAAGCTTAACGACAACGTGGCCCGCGCCGACCAACAGTTGGTTCCATAACATGTCTCCCTGCCAGGAATTTGTGACCTGCGGCGCTGATGCTCCGCCATAGACAAGCATTACCACCGGATACTTTCGATCAGGACTGAAGTTCTTCGGCTTCAGAATTTGCGCAGGCATCTGAAAGCCATCGCCGGCCGGGATTGTTAACAATTCCGGAAACTGAATGTCGTAAGAGGCAAGCAACTGCGGACGCGCGGCAGCCAGCTCTTTCACAAGCGAGCCGTCGCTTGCATGTATCCGCAGCGATGGGAGCGTGCGAATGTCGGAGAATCTATCAACAAAATATCGCGCGTCCGGCGGCATTGAAACGCGGTGTGTACCCGGCTCTTTCGAGATGCGCATGAATCCGGATCCGTCCGCTCGCACGCGATACAAGTGTCTTTCCGTCGACGATCGTTCGAGCGCGGTGAAATAGATCCAATTATTCTTTTCATCTACGCCCACGCGGGCTTGGCGAACCCAGAACGCAATGCCTCCCGCGCTCGCGAGCGACCATCGTCCTTTAGTTACCTGGTTTTCAAGCGTGCCATCCATCCGATAGCGGTAGAGATGCATGTAGCCATCGCGTTCCGATGGCCAAAGAAAGTGTTGTCCATCACTAAAGAAGTACAGGTCGTCAGCCATGTTCACCCAACCGGGATCCGTTTCCGTAAGCACACGTGTAGTCTTGCCGGTTTGGCGATCGGCGAAGTACAGAGACAGCTCGGTCTGGAGGCGCGGCATGGTCTCCAAGCTCAAGCGGCGGCCATCGGGCAGCCACTTCGCGCGCACGATGTATTCGAATGGTTTGTCGTTGATCTGGACCCAGGTGGTGGCATCGTGTCCCAGTTCGGTTATGCCTAGTCGCACGCGCGGATTCGCACGTCCGGCCCTTGCATAGCGCTGTCGAATCACACGCGTTTGTCCGCAAATAGACCGCGAAAAGTGCACGCGAAAGTTTCAGGTTCTTTCGAACACGAATCAGTTCCTTCGGCGTGACAGAGGGCGCTGGCTTGAATTCCACCGAGTGGGTTCGAAGAGTACGCTTACCTTCCTTCTTGACCCCTTGCTTCAGCGTTTCGCGTTGGGACTTGGTCAGATCAGACATTTGTGTTCGCAGATTCTTACGTAGACCATAATGCGAAGCGTATTCTACCTCTGAACTACTCCCGCCGCAGTGCTGTTGTCGGATCCAGGCTCGCGGCGCGAATGGCAGGAAGCCACGAGGCCAGGACGGCGATAACAAAGAAAAGCACCGCGACCGAGACGAAGGTCACGGGATCGGTGGGTTTGACTGCGACCAACATGCTCGCCAGAACGCGCGTGAGTAGAAATGCGGCGACGAGGCCGATGGCGATGCCGATGGCGCTGAGATAGAGGCCCTTGCCGACCATCAAGCGGAAGATGCGCGAGGGGGCGGCGCCGAGGGCCATGCGCACGCCGATCTCTGCAGTGCGTTGGCGGACCGAAGTGGCGAGGACGCCGTATAGACCAACGCCCGCGAGTAGAGCGGCGATTGTTGAGAAGACGCCGATCAGCAAAAGCGAAAAGCGTGTTTGGGCTTGGGCTGCCGTCACCAGCGTGTCCATCGGCTGCATCTGGTTGATGAACGTCTCCTTGCCTGCCTTGCGAACAACTTCGCGCACAGTGCCGGCCAGAGCCGCCGGATCTCCATCTGTTCGGAGCGCCCACCACGAAGCAGCCTGGTGATTCACGTATCCGTCGGTGATGTAAAGTTGTTCGCGGCCCGGTTCGATTAGAGAGGTGTTGCGCTGATGGTCCACCACGCCAATGATCTCTCCCCATTGAGCCTCCGGCGTGCGAATCCGAAAGAGGATCCGCTTGCCCACAGCCGATTCGTTCGGAAACGCCTTCGCCGCCAGTGCTTGATCGACTATGAGCAGATTACGATCAGGCGCGCTGTCGGCTTCGGTAAAGGTGCGTCCCGCAAGAAGCTTCGTGCCCATCGCTTCGAAATAACCGGGAAGAACGATTTGAAAATCCGCAGCTTGAAACTTACTCGGATCATTTTGCGCTTCGGCTCCGCCCCACCGCACCGGACTAAACCCGCCCGCAAGTGGCATCGGAAACGACGCTGTCACACTGTTAACACCCGGAATCGCGTCGAGTTGCTCGCGAAGCTGGCGCTTGAAAGTCGCCGCTTCCTGCGGCGAGTTGCCGACGTTGCCGAGTAGTTGAAACGTCAGCAGCCCGTGCGGCTCAAACCCGAGATTCACACGTTGAATGTTCAGAAACGTGCGAAACATCAAACCCGAGCCAATCAGGAGCACAAAAGCAAGCGCAACTTCCACCACGACCACAGCATTACGCAGTCCCGCAGCGCCGAGTGCGCCGCTTCGCCCGGCAGCGCGCAATGTTTCCATGAGGTTTGGCTTCGCAGTGCGAACGGCCGGAATCGCTCCGAAGAGCACCGCAGACAACAACCCCGCCAAAACAGAAAATGCCAACACCTGAAGATCAATCCCGACCGCATTCAAGCGCGGCAAATTTTCCGGCGCGATCAAAAGCAGTTGGCGAATGCCTAGATACGCGAGCCCCACTCCAATGAACGTCCCGAGAGCCCCGATCACAATCGCCTCCGCGAGTGTTTGCCGGATTAACTGCCACCAACCGGCGCCCAATGCCGCTCGAACCGCCAGCTCTCGTTCGCGCGCCGAAGCTCTCACCAACATCAGGTTCGCCACGTTCGCACACGCAATCAACAACAGAAAAATGACCGCACCCATGAGCGCAAGAATCGTGGGCCGAACTTCGTCTACAAGGTGCTGCTTCATCGGCACGATTTGGAAATACTGACCGGCCGTTCGCGAGATCGTGTTTTCGTCGCGAATCTTTTGCGCGACGGCCTCGGCTTCGGCTTGGGCTTGCGTGATCGAAACACCGGGTTTGAGCCGGCCAATCACGCGCCACTGCACGTTGTTGCGGTTGGCTACGTCGTAGGGAATGCGCGCGGCGATCCAGACACTCGGAAACTGTTCCATGTTCGCCTTCGGCGGAAACAGCAATTCAAAACCCGGCGCCAGCACCCCGACGATGATCGGCGGTGGTCCAAACGCGGCGGACACTGGCAGAGTTTTCCCAACCATCGATCGATCGCCGCCAAAGCGTTTTTGGAAGTATTCGTTGCTCAGAATAACCATCGTGGGCAACGGAGGCGGTGTATTAGCGGCATTGCCGTCCGGTCCGTCTGGCCGAGCCGGTTGGGCCGTGCCGTCAGAATCCTGAAAGTCTCGGCCCGCGATCATCGAGCCACCCATCATTTGAAAGAAGTTAGTCGACACCGACGCCACGCGAACGCGCTCAGGCGTGCCGTCCAAACCTGGCAGCGTGAAGCGAAACGTACTGACGGCAGCGAAATCCTCGAAATTGTTTTTGGCGCCGTTGCGCAGGTCGAGATAGTCGACGTTCGACAGAGGAAAGTCTTTGACGTTTCGTTTCTGGAGGTCGCCGCGGGCCAGGACCAGCCGTTCCGGGTCCTTGTAAGGAAGTTTCCGCAGCAACACGCCGTTCGTGACGCTGAAGATAGCAGTGCCGGCGCCGATAGCCAGGGCAATGGTCACCACTACTGTGATTGTGAATATAGGGCTCTGGCGCAGCGTGCGAAACGCGTAGAAGAAGTCGTTTAGCATGGCGGCAGTTTAGACGCGCGGGCTATTCTCAGCCAAGCAAAACTGGTAGAAAACACCGATTTGGCTTGCACAAGTAAGCCCGCTCATCAAAAACTCGCGTGCCCGCCATAGACCATAAAGCCCGCCCAAGCGTAAGGCTGGTGAAGTCGTTCATCGGCGGCGGCAAGCATGTCACGCTGGGCTTTTCGCAACGCTTCCGCAGAAGGTAATCCGTGGCTGCGATACTCGTGAAACTTAATCATTAACGGAGCGGTCAAATCCGAATCGACCGGCCACAAACTCGCAACCACAATCGGGACCTGAGCGGAAATAAAAGAACGAGCAATTCCAATCCTTCCCCCTGATACGACCGTTCCAGACCTGTCTGACAAGCGGATAACACCGCCAGCCGTGTGCGAGGTAATTTCATGCTGTAGATCTCGTATGCTTGCAGCAGTCCATCGTCCTGGTGAGACGCATGCGCCCGCGATCCTGCTTGTGAGAGGAGCAACGCCGATTTCATCGGCGACTGCGGATCGACTACATAATGAGCAGCGAAGTGAATGACGTCTGCTTGCGACATACGTGCCCTGACCTGGAGCTCGTTTGCCTTTGGACCAAGCAGCGGTTGTGACTTGTAACTGGCTGCCACTTGCTCCGCTTCACGAGCGGCGGCCGGGAGATCCGCCAGGTTCGGGAAGCTTGGTCGTGAAAAATCGGGATTGCCGACACTCAGGACCGACTCGGAGCCCGCATGTTGTTTTCGGACTGCCTCACGCGTGCACTCCATAAACACGTTCACGCTCGGCGACACGATTACGCAATGCTCTTCAATCAAAAACTTTCCCGTCTCCGGAGATCGAAGCGCGCCAAACGGCAGGCTGGAAAGTGTCTTGTCCGGCACGATGCACAGTTCATCCGCAGCGCCGATGTACTGCTCAACCGGTTGGATCAGAATGCGATAAAGATTAACGGCTGAGTAGTTCGCCGCGGCAGCGTCGTCATGGTGGGCAAGGTTGGTCGCGTAGGAGAGGATTTCCTGGTTCAAGACGGCCGCGCGGGAACGACTCTGTTTCAAGGCAGTCCACGCAGCCTCGCGATCCTTTGCGTGGTAGGCTGCGAGATACGACTGCTGAAGATCGGCTCGCTTTGACTGTCCCTTCTGCTCTTGCTCTTCCAGTGTTTTTAGATTGCGCTCGGCTTCCCTGGCCCAGGGCGAAGTTGAATCTGTTTGCAGGTATCTGCGCCACGCCTCTTTCGCTTGCGGCAAAAGTGGCATGGCTTGATAAACCAAAGCCCGATTAAAAAAAGCTTCCGGTAACGACGAATTCAATTCGAGCGCTCGATCCAGGTATTGCAACGACTCGGCCAAATATCGCGGTCGCTGGCCGTCATCGCTTGTTTGTCCCAACTCCAGCAACGTCGCCCCCATATCGCTTTGCAACTGTGGATCGTTGGGATCTTTCTGCAATGCTTTCTCGAATTGCTCGCGCGCCCTGGCGAAGTTTCGCTCGGCGAGATAGAGCCGGCCTAAAGCGTGATACGACGCAGCATCTTGCTTCTGGTGAACAGCGTCGAGCAGCAGTCTTTCGCTATAGTTACGAGCCTCACTGTCTTGCAGTCCTGTCTGATTGCCCCGAAAGCTTCTCACCTCAGCGTAGTTGAGTTGAGAGATTCGCGACTGAATCAAACGTTCGTTACCCTGCGCCTGATTCAGGGCAATCATGCCGCGCTCAACATCGGATTTCCGTCCGAGGAGTAACCACAAACCAAACAAGAGCCCGACCGCTACGATTACGCCGGCTGCGGTTTTGAGATAAGGACTGAATGCTGCTTTCCTTGCACGAACAACCAGGGGAACCACTTTAGCTTTCGCCGCTGCTCTCGCTTCGCTTTCAGCATCGAGTGTTCCGGCAAATGCCAACTTCTGCTGCTGGTGTTTATTGCGCAGGAGTCTGCTTTCGATTGTCGCACGCTCATCCTCCGACACCTTGTCCTGTACGTACTCGTCCATTAACTCGCTCTCAACCATTTCGAGCTCTTCGAAGTACGCCTCATCTGACAGCAGGCGCACTTCGACCTGCGCCTCATCAGCGTCTGAAAGTTCACCCAGGAGGTATTGCCTTAACCGGTTTTTATCGTCCGTAGTAACGGCAAGCCTCCTGGGGAGCAAACACCTTTCCCTGATAATGGTGATTCATAGATAGTTCATGTCGCTGCGCCATTGAGACACGCGATAACACACCTCTCCAGTCCCACTCGGATACGATGAATTCGCAGCCTGAGCGCGTTGGTTGAAAGACCGAGTTCTTCGGCCATCCTGCGATGCAGGTCGATCTTCGCCCTCTTGTTATTCATGTGATAGTCGAGGACAAGGTCACGCTCCTCGGCAGGCAAAAGATTGAGGCATTGCCGCAAGCACTCTCGCGCAAAGTCGGGTTCAGGCTGAATTACCGGCTCCGGTACAGAGTCGTAATAAACCTCTTTCTGTTTCAGGGATTCCAGCCTGACATGACGCGCGACTGAAATGAAGTACCACAGCGGATTGCCAACGTAGGTTTCCTTGATTTCCGGCAACTTTAACGTTACGCGGTTTATCGTCTCGTCAGCCAAATACTCGGGATCGTAACAGCCCTTTTTCAGCAGAATCGCGATCAGGCGATTCCGAATGACCTCGTACTGTTTGGCAGCTTCTTCAGGTGTCGGTCCTAACCACTCACCAACATGAGTCAAACTATGCAAACCAGATTCTGTCTGTCGCGCAAACCTGCCCCAACGTGAATCACATCGTTAAGGCAAAGTTGGTCTCCGCCTAAAGGACCCTGACGGCTACTCTGCGCTAAGCTTTTGCAGTAATCTCAAGCTGCCTGCCATCCCGGGAAGAGCGCCGTCAGTTTGCGAAGGAGGAAACTATGCGCTACTTCAACCTTCGGCTTATCTTGCTGCTTTTTCTCACAGCCGCGACTGCCCTCGCACAGGAGCCGGTTTTCGCGGACGACTTTTCACAACGCGGCATCAGCCGTTTCGAAAAGAATGATCTCGACGGCGCCATCGCCGATTTTACAAAAGCGATTGAGTTGAAGGGCCACCAATTGGACTTCTGCCACTACTTCCGGGGCATCGCTCTATACAAACGCGGCCGGATCGATGAGGCCATCGCCGATCTAAGTAAAGCCATAACTCTTAAGCAACATCCGCGGTTCTACAATGATCGCGGAAACCTGTTGGCCCAAAGAGGTGATTTTGATGGCGCTATATCCGATCTTAATCGGGCGATCGAGATCGACTCGAAGTTTGCTAAAGCCTATGGCGATAGAGGCATTGTTCGTCTGATGCGTGGCGAGGATACCGCTGCTGAACTGGATTTCGAAAAATGCTTCGAACTGAATAAGACGCTCGAGTTTCAATTCAAAGCCGCAGCCCAGCAAATCAGGCAGCAAGCCGTTTTGCGTGCCGAGCATCAAACACCGCTTGATATAGATATCGTCAAGTTCAATTGGAACGAATCGCCGGCACGCGTCCTGATTACGCCTTCATCACCAGTAATTACCACTTCGGCAAGACCACTGAGTCAAACCGGTCTTCAAGTACTCGGGGATCCAACCGCGAAGGATCAAGGTGGACCGCCGTCATTGCTGGATCCATTGAGCCCCGCGCTGCCCGGCTCTTCAAAGTCTGAGACGCGTGTTCGCGGCATCGACCACACCTTCACGGCGTCAATAAGAAACACCGGCAGCAAGACAATTACAAACGTTCGGTGGGCTTACTTCTTCGTTCCCCAGGATCCGAAAGATACGTTTGCCTACGTGTTCACAACGAAGATCGTAATTCCCCCGGGAAAAGAAAAGAGCTTACGCGATCAAATTACATCGCTCGTTCTGCAAACAGAAAAAA
>Ga0187894_10002872_pt1 | contig 20020 bp, 15 predicted proteins | sample GBC1701081metaG_FD_136650 | JGI IMG/M metagenome (GOLD analysis project Ga0187894, IMG submission 136650) | White microbial mat communities from a lava cave in the Kipuka Kanohina Cave System on the Island of Hawaii, USA - GBC170108-1 metaG ...
ATGCTACGCGTTAGAACTTTTTGAATGACGATTTCGCCTAACTTATTCAAAAAACAGGTGTTAAACATACGTTTAACTTGAAAGAATTTATTTCATTATTTTCCACTGCGTAATCTGGGATTATGCAACAGAAAGTTTTTCTTTACACGGTTCGGTCGCGGTTGTTATCATTGCGGCAATGTCGTTGCGGCTCGTTCGAGTCCACAAAGTCAGTACCGCCTGCGGTAGCGGGCGGCTTAACGCAACCAGACGCCAAGGTTAATTTAATCTTCACACATACCAATCTCCAGCCGCCCGCTACCGCAGGCGGTACTGACGAGACGGAGAGCTTATAATTATGTCAGTTGATGCAAAGGCTGAGATCGTGATCGAGCGGCCGCGTGCCGAGGTTGCGAAGATAATGTTCGACGCGAAGTGCGACAAGCTGTGGGTTCACGGCCTGACGAACGTGTTTCCGCTTACGCCCGGCCTGCTGAAAAAAGATTCGCGTGTCGATCGCGACGGCACTTTCCTCGGCAGGCAATATACGGCGAAGCTTCTTGTTATAAAAGACGAGCCGGAAAAGATGCTCGAGATGTCGTCGGACGAGCCTTTCGAACTAAAGCTGCGTTACGATCTGGAAGACGCCAAGGGCGGCACTAAAGTGAAGCTGAGAATGTACGGCATCGTCGAACATCAATATCAAATGCCGCCAGCCGTGCTGAACAAATCAATCGCCGATGCTTTGAGCGACGACCTAAAAAAATTGAAACGCCACGCCGAATTAGCGGAGCCGAAAACTATCTAATCGTTAACTTCGACCGCGAACGTTGCTATCTAATCGTTAAGCCAGCGGTCTTCGACCGCGAACGATTTAGTCGTTAAGCCAGCGGTCTTCGACCGCGAACGATTTAGTCGTTAAGCCAGCGGTCTTCGACCGCGACGAACGTTGCGACGGTCAAAGACCGTCGGCTTAACGATGCGAGCGCTACATTTTCGAACGATTTAGTCGTTAAGCCAGCGGTCTTCGACCGCGACGAATGTTGCGACGGTCAAAGACCGTCGGCTTAACGATGCGAGCGCCTACATTTCGCACGCTCGTTCACGCTCGCGTTTCTACCTGATGTTCCTCAAACTGAAGCTCGTAGAGTTTTCTATATTTCCCTTGCCGCTCCATCAAGTCCAGATGCGTTCCGGCTTCGACTATCTCGCCTTTTTCCATCACGACGATTTTGTCCGCACGCCGAATTGTTGAAAGGCGGTGTGCGATCACTATCGACGTTCTGCCCTGCATCAGGTTTGCCAGGGCTTGCTGAATAAGCGATTCAGATTCGGTGTCGAGGGCCGATGTAGCTTCGTCCAAGATCAGAACCGGCGAATTTTTCAGCACGGCTCGTGCTATCGCAATTCGCTGCCGTTGGCCGCCTGAGAGAAAAACGCCGCGTTCGCCGACGATGGTGTCGTAACCTTGCGGCAGCTCGGCAATGAAGTCGTGTGCGAACGCCGCCTTTGCTGCGTTGCGTAGATCGTCTTCAGTCGCATCCGGTTTGCCATAGCTGATGTTGTAGCGAACGGTGTCGTTGAACAGGACGGTTTCCTGCGTGACGAGCGCGATCTGGCGACGGAGATCGGCAACTTTCACCTCGCGAATATCCACCCCGTCCCAAAGTATCGAACCGTTCACGGGATCATGCATCCGCTGCACCAGCTTAATCAGGCTTGACTTTCCGCCGCCGCTTTCGCCGACCAGAGCGACCGTGCTGCCGCGGGCGATATCGAGATCAATGGACTTCAGAACGTTTCGATTTCCTCTCCCGTACATAAAGGAAACATCGCGAAGCTCTATCTTCTCCGCCAGGAGCAGCAAATCTTTTGCGTCCTGCTTTTCCACAAGCTCTTCGTTCTGATCCATCACGTCCCAAATGTCCTTTGCGGCGGCAAAAGCCTTTGAGAGCTCATTGTGCTGACGCGAAAGCTTTCTGATCGGGTCGTAACCGCGAAACAGAAAAAACAGGAATGTGAAGAATTCCGATGCCACCATTCGGCCCATGTTAACCTCGCGGAGTCCGAAAAAGAGAAGAACAACGAATGCGGCGTAACCGACTACTTCTATCGTCGGCGGCGATAGCGAAGCCAGGCGGCCGATACGCATATTTGCGCTCGCAATCAGCCAGGCCGTGTGTCGAAACCTTTCGTTTTCGCGAGGCTCGGCCTGATAGGCCTTGACGATGGTTTGGTTTGCCAGAGTTTCCTGCGCGGTGTCGGTCAACTGCTTATTTCCTTCAAGCGATTGAGTAGCAAAGCGCCGAAACAAGCTGCTGAATCGAACGGTTATGAAGGCGAGCACCGGCCCGATCAAAAGTGCGCCGAGCATCAAACGCCAATTAAAATAAAATCCGATTCCGACGAACGCAATTAGGGTTAGCGATTCGCGCAGCACGTCACGCAGATTCTGTGAAACTGCGTTTTCGATGGCGCCGCAGCTTACGACCAGACGCGAGACGAGAAAGTTGGTTCGGTGCCGCTCGAAAAACGTCGTCGATTGAGTCAGCAGATGGTCATATAAATCACTGCGAAGCTGCAAAACGACCTTTTGCCCGATGTGGGCCATTAGGAAAGAGGAGACAAACTCCGCCGCGCCCTTTACGATCGTGAAACCAAGCAGCAAGGCCGAGATCACCAGCCAGCCGCGAAACCAGTCGTCCTTCGGTATCAGACTTTGTATATCGAAAGGAAGCTGTGCCCAGCGGTCGCTCGGCAAAAATTGGTCGAGTATCGGGGCTAACAGTAATCCTGTCGCTGCTTCAAAGATGGCGACCGCGAACATCGCCGCGACTGCGAGCGCAAACGAAGGCCAGAACGGGCGAACATAGATCAATAGGCGACGAAAATCTTCCATCTCGGCGAGAAGCGTAAGTAACTGAATATACTTCACGTTCAGCCGCAAGCAAATCCGGCGGCGAGTAATATTTGCAACCGACGCCCGCGATGTGGCATCTTTTCAAAAGCACGCTTGGACGGAGTAAAAACCATGAAAATTGCAAATATTTGTACAAAGGCCATCGGCCTGTCGTTAATTATTTGTTTCGCGCAGCTTGCTTTTGCACAGGCTGATGTCGCCCGACGGACGACCGCGTTCACGTTTCCGCTCGACGACGAGGTCGAGGTCCAGTTTCGCGGCACCACCCAGTTTCCGCGCATGAAAGGCTCGGCAAAGGTGGAGCGAAAGTCGCGCACCGGCACGAAAATTGACTTGTCGGTTGAGAATATGCCGCGCCCTTTTGAGCTCGGCGCTGGCTACGCGACGTATGTTCTGTGGGCAATATCGCCCGAAGGCCAGGTCGATCGTCTTGGCGAGATAAAGCGGAAGGGTTTCTGGGCGTTCAGCTCTAAGATCAGCGTGACTACGCCGCTGCAGACCTTTGCGTTGCTGATAACGGCGGAACCCCATTTCCTTGTCAGCCGGCCAAGCCAGAAGATAATGCTGGAAAACATCACTGCCGCAGATCCGAGAGGCACGGCCATACGCTCGACGGCGGCAGTGCATTACTTCGGCAATTCGAGCGATTATTTTCGCGATCCGAAAACGCCTTTGATCGCCGAACGCGATTACGCAAAAACGCCTTCGTCGATCTTGCAGGGCTATCAGGCGATCGCTCTCGCACGCTATGCCGGTGCCGAGCGTGACGCAACGGAAGAGCTTCAGGAAGCGGAAAGCCTTTTGAAAAACGCCGAGGCTTCGTGGCAGGCCGGGCGCGACGAGGAGACGGTTGACATAACCTCGAGACAAGCCATAAGCACCGCCGTCAAAGCCGAATCCGTTGCCATCGAGCGGCGCGAAGCACGTGAAAAGCGCAACGAAAAGTCGCGCAACGACGCCGAGATGCAGGCTATTGAAGACAAGCTTGCCGCCGCCCAGCAGGAAATCGCCGATCTGAAAAATCAGCTTGCCGCCGAAATACGCAATCGCGAGCTTTCAGAACGCGACGTTTCGACTTATAACCAGCAGGTACGTGATCTTCGCGGCGAAAATGGCCGGCTGCGTGAAGAGCTTGGCCGCACGAAGGTTGAATTCGACACGGCGAAGTCACGCCTCGAGGCCTACGACGCCGAAAAGCGCACGGTCGAAGAGCAGCGTGAGCGTGACAGTAAAATTGCCGCGATACAAGCGAACGAGCCCGGCTTTATGCAGTCGCTGAAAAAATTCGGACGCGTTTCGAAATCGGATCGGGGAATCGTCCTCACGCTTCATGAAAATTTCTGGAACGCTCCTCGGTCTTTCGAATTTGCGACATCCGCCGAGCCGAAAATGACCGCCCTCAGCGAAATGCTGGCAAACAATCCCGATTACCGCATCACCATCGAATCACACACTGATGACCGCGGTACGCCGGAAGAGCTGCAAAATCTTACATTTCAGCGTTCGAAGAATATCGCCGACAAGCTTTCCGCCTTCGGAATCGAAAGCGGACGCATCGAGACAAAAGGCCTCGGCGGCACGCTGCCTATCGCGCCGAACACGACGACCGCAAACAGGGCCCGCAATCGGCGCGTGCAGATAATCATGTCGCCCGTGATACAGAAAATCGGATAGGAGTTCGCAACATCGCGCAGTCTGGCGGTCGTCATCGAGGCGGCCGTTTCTTTCGCGCAAAACGCAGCGTTTTCCGTTAACGTTTTACGCCCTAGTGTGATAATATAATATTTCTCCACTCAATTCTGACCCATTTAAAAAAGTTATTCAGGAGAAAAACGATGCGTATGAAGTCCAGTAGCGTGAGATTGATTGCCATGTGTTTAGCAGCCATTGTCTTTATTGCGATATGGCTTGGATTTACGGGTGAGGCGAACAAGGCCCAGATAAGGAAGGTGGACGCAAAATTCGAAGTTCCGGAGAAATTTCTCCGCGCCGATGATCTGACGCGTGAGATCAGAAACCGGACGAACGATTTTATTCACGTGCCGATCCGCAGCGAGAGGGACAGGGCGAACGCTGGTCAACTCGGAAAGATCGTCGGTGATTACGGCAGCTTTGTCGTCGTCGCGGCAAACGAATCCATTGCGGCGAGGAGATTCAGTGATGGATCGTACAAGTTCGATACGACCGTTCATTTGCCCGGAGCAACCTTTGATCCGCTCACGGCGCCTCTGAGCGAAACCGTGACTGCCGGTTCGAAGCTGGCCTCCGGAAAGGGCTACTACGTCGTCCAACTCGGCGGCATCGCGACCGACGAGATCCTGGGCAGCATCCGCGGCATGGGCATGGAAGTGATCCAATACGTGCCGAACAACGCGTTCATCGTTTATGGTGAAGGTGCCGACGCATCTCGTGTCGCCGAGCATTCCCGCGTGCGCTGGATCGGATCCTACGCATCCGAGTACAAATTTGTTCCGACCCTGGCGGCCGAAGCGAAAGGCGCGACCGACCTCTACAATATCGCCGTCTTTTCGAGAGCCGATCTTGAAAGGGTGGCTGCTGAAATCGCCAACGTGTCCGGCGGCAACGTGTTTGCGAAGATGCCGCTGCAGGCAACTTTCTTCAATGTCGTCCGCGTGGAAATGACGCCGGATGAGATCGCGAAAATCGCGGGCATCGCCGATGTCGCACGCATCGATTCGTACGAATATCCGAAAGCGGAAGACGAACGCGCCGCTCATATCGTGGCCGGCAACTACGCGAGTTCGACCGTTATTTCGGGGCCTGGATATAATCCGCTCACGCAATTCGGCTTTGACGGGACGAACGTGAGTGTCGCCGTATCAGACGACGGGATAAGCATTCCCGGCAACGGCGGCTTTTATCTGACGACTGCCAACACTGCAAACGCAAATCTTCGCGGTTCTACGGCGGGTGCATCCGGCGGTCACGGGCATCTGAATGCGAGCATTATTTCCGGTGACGCGCCCTTCGGCGTGCTTGATCCGACCGGACATAATTACGGCCTGGGCATAGCTCCCAAATCGCACATTGTGAACATTGCGTTTTTGAAATCCGGTTACAGCGGCTCCGACGCAGACGCCGCTAATGACGCTGTCGTGACGCCGGGGCCGAACGGAGTGAACGCCACCATTAGCAACAATAGTTGGGGCGCGGGACTTAATGGAAACGTGTATGATTCGCTCGCCTCGACTTATGATTCACTCGCACGCGATGCTTCAGCCGCAGCCGGCGTTGATCCGCTTCTGTTCGTTTTTTCCGCTGGTAACTCCGGCCAGAGCGGCCTCACGAGACCGAAGATGGCGAAAAACGTCATCGCCACCGGCAGCTGCGAGAATATCCGCACCGAGCTCGAAGCAGGCTCGAATAACCTCGACGACATGAGCAGCTTTTCGAGCCGCGGCCTGGCGGCCGACGGCCGCATAAAGCCCGACATCGCGGCGCCCGGCGACACCATCACCGGCAGCCGCGCCGGATCGTGCACATCGGTAACCAGCTGTTTCGAAGCCAACCATGCGTGGAGCGAAGGCACGTCGCACGCCGCCCCGCAGATTGCGGGCGTGGCGGCATTATTCACTCAGTTTTGGAAATCGATGAATGCCGGAGTAAATCCGAGTATCGCAATGACCAAGGCCGCGATATTGCAGACCGGCCAGGAGATGAACGGCGTCGGCGCAACGTCGCCGCTTCCTAATCGTGACGAGGGCTGGGGCCGGGCGAACATGAGATTTATGTTCAACAGCGCAGGCAGCTCATCTACTTCCAGGAAATACGTGGACCAGACGGTGAGTTTTCTCTCGCCCGGCGACAATATCGTCTATAACGGCAGAATTGTCGACGGAACCAAACCGTTCCGTGCCACGCTGGTGTGGACCGATCCGGCAGGCGTAGCCGATCCCGCGTTGGTGAATAACCTCGACCTTGAGGTGGCGATCAACGGGGTAACGTATCGCGGAAACGTCTTTTCCGGTGGATTGTCTATTATCGGCGGCAGCCCGGATAACCGGAACAATGTCGAGCAGGTTTGGCGTAGCGGCGATGCGACGAACTCGCCGGTTTCGGTCAAAATTATCGGTGCCGCGCTAAACGGTGACGGCATTCTGGGCAACGGCGACGCAACCGACCAGCATTTTGCGTTGGTTCTCTACAATTACGAGGACGCGGCCGTCTCTAACTTTTCGATTTCAGGCCGCGTGGCCAGCCAGGCCGGAAAGGGCATTTTCAATGCCTTCGTAACGTTGTCGAGCGGCCCGACGGTGATTGCCAGCTCTTCGACCAACTCGTTCGGCTACTATAGTTTGCCGTTCGTGCCGGGAAATCAGTCGTACACGGTCGCCGTGACTTCGAAGCGTTACACGTTCGCTCCGCAGGTTGTCAATCTCGGCGGCTCAAATCTGACCGGTGTAAACTTCACCGCTTTAACAGGTTCGCCGTGACAAGCTCATTATTTCATTGGATAGAGGAGATGTCTGAAAAGATGATTTTATGGCTTTAGCTCCGATAGGAGCGTGATGTTTATAGAACCGAACCCGAAACCGATCCGAGCTCCGGAGGAGCGGCATATTACTGAGTTGCAACGGTTTATGTCGCCCCTACGGGGCTCGCTTCTGATTTTATGTGTATCGTTTTTATAAATATTTGGCTCCTAACGGAGCCGTTCAAATCCTCCTTCTGACTGAATTTTCAGACACCCTTTTTTTTCTTTCGGATTTGCGAAAATGGAACCCTTTCGCGCGAAAGGCGTGTAAAAAAACGATGCTGTTGTCGCCCGCGGTGCGAAAACGTTATATTTATCAGGGATGGCAAAGAGCGAGAAGAGCATCGGCAGAAAAGTGGCACACGCCGGCGGATGGTTCGTCGTTAAGCGATTTGCAAAGATGCTGCCGTTCGGCGGCACGCTGGTAGCGGCGGCATTGGTCGGGCACGACGTGAAGAGGAAAGGACTGGTTCGCGGCGTGATGAATTCCAGTATCGATGCGATCCCCTTCGTCGGACTGGCAAAAAACGCCGTCGAGCTCTTTACGGGTGACTTTATCCCCGACAAAAACATCGAAACGAAGCCCGCAGGAAAATCGTGATGAAAATCTCAAAATTTGTTTTTATTCTGATCGCGTTAGTGCTGTCGGCGTCATTCGTCCTGGCTCAGACGAAATCGAAAAAACCTAAAAAGCCCGTCCGCATTGTGTCGTCTATTCCTACACCGACGCCGACCGAGCCGGTGATAATAAGCCGCGCCGAAGATTGGCCGCTCGACAGCAGCGCCGCCATTTCGCCGAACGTCGAGAGCGCGGTTAGGATCGCCAACGCCGAGGCCGCGTCCGCCGGCCCGACCATCGCCGAGCTTACCGAGCGTATCAACAAGCTCGAGGCGATGAAGAAGGACGATTACGACCAAAAGCAAAAGCGTCTGTCGATGAATCTCGACATTCTGACAAAGGCCGAGCAGCGTGCCGAATCGCTTCGCCGTCAGTCGTTCGAGATGATCGAAAAGGAAAACACCATCAGGACGAAACTCGACCAGATAGAACGTGACCTGCGGCCGGAGTCGATCGACCGGTCAATAGGGTTCGCAGGCTCGCTGCGTCCCGAAGAGCTTCGCGCCGCCCGAAAAAAGAGCCTCGAGGTCGAGCGGACGAACCTGCAAAACCTGTTGACCGAAGTTCAACGAACGAAGACCAGCATCGACCTTAACGTCCAAAAGGCCGACCAGCTTGTTGAACGCCTGCGCTCGAAACTCGAAGCCGAGATCGACGCCGCGCTTTCCGACGAACCGAAGAAGCCTGAATCCGATTTCTAGGTGGTTGTTGACATTTCGCTTGCGTCCGGTTTTTTAAATTGCCTCCAGGAGTGGGGACACTCTTGTTCCCGCGAACGCCGCTTCGGCCTCTCGAAGGAGCTTTCGGCGAAGGAACCGCCGATGGGGACAAGAGTGTCCTTGCTCAGAAAAGGAAGTTTTTTGTCAGAAATTCGGCTAAAGCCCGCTATTAAAGCATTTCCAACCTCCAGCTAAAACTGGAGGCAATTGAAAAAACAGCCAAATGTCAGCAGAACCTAATCGTAAAAAGGTTCCTGATTGCCGTGCCTGTCCCAGCGGTATGCCCGGCCTTCGAAGTTGTCGATGCAGTTATCGGGGCACGACTGCAGATAAAAACCGAAATTGACCCGTTGTTTCTTGTCCGCCGCTACAACGTTGCAGCCGGCCGCCTTCGCCAGCGCAGAGCAGAATGCCTTTCCTTTAGCACCTTTCGCTACTTCGCACGCGACGAGCCATATCGTTCCAAGCGAGCCCTTGGCTTTGACTGACGAGAAGAGACCTACGTTTCCCGCATAGAGCCATTCGTATGGCTGGCTTTCATCGAAAATCAGCTCCTTGTCGCCGAGGATCACGCCGCCCGACGCGCCGTGACAATTGATCACAACGTTGTCGAGATACATCTCCGGCGAGTTGTTTATTCCCCACAAGATCCAGTTCACAATGTCGTGCGCGTTTGTATATAACGGCATTTTTACGGTCTTCCACATCTGGTATTTATAACCCGGCACATCGTTTGAGTGCATCGCCATCGATGGTTCGCTAAGTCTTATCATCGCCAAAATCCTCCCGTGTTCCTGCAAATAGACGGGCGTCGCAACAAAAAATTGCAAAGCCCGCATCAGAAGCCTGACCGTAAGGGAGGGCTCAACGCGGCGGGCGGGCATCGCAAGAGCTCTCCGTCACGGTCAGGCTTCTGACTCGAATTTACTTGACAAAGCGGTGCAACATAGCGTAATGTATGAAACGCTGCGTTGCTGCCCCCTCGGTTAAGAGACGCCGACGACATGTTCTTTGAAATTTACGAATCTTATTTTTCGTCTCGGTTTCTGAAACACGGCGTGTTTCATCTGAGTCTATTAAGACGTGTATTGTCAGCGGTTTGCGGTAGCTGTTTCAGCGAAACACAGATACTGAATGTGAAACGAAACAAAACTCTCGGAAACATAAAAGGAAACACTTTTGGAAACAAAGTTGCTGGTTGTGAAACGAAACATCTTCAACCGGCAAAAAAGACTGCAAGGCAGGCCACGCATGCGCGTTCAGCTAACAGCCAAACAATCTCTCAAAACATCCGGAATTCGCTTTTTAGGGAGAAAGAAAATGACTGTTAGACGAACCGCGATCGCTGTTTTCGCCGCTATTTCCTTGTTTTTTGCTGCGGCGCCCATTTTTGGACAGGGCGTTATTGTGCCGATTATTTGCGATATTCGGCCGTGCCGCCCACGCCCAATTCCGAGGCCGCAGCCGCTGCCGAACGTCCTGCCGGTAAAATCGATCAAGATCGACACGAAAATAAACGGCCAGGTCGCGACCACCAAACTGGAACAAATTTTCCGAAACGACACGCCATACACGCTCGAAGGAACTTACTTTTTCCCGATACCCGAAACGGCGTCGATAGTCGAATTCGCGATCTGGGAAAACGGCAAGCGGTTGGTCGGCGAAGTCCGAACGCGCGAAGAAGCCCGGCGGATCTATGACGAGATTGTTCGACGGCAAAAAGATCCCGGGTTGCTAGAATACGCCGGCAAAGATTTGTTTCAAGCATCGATATTTCCGATCCCGCCGAATTCCGACAAGATACTTGAGATGACCTACACTCAGGTTTTGAAGGCCGAATCGGGTACGGTCGCGTACCGCTATCCGCTAGGGACGGGCCGAAATTTGTGGCGAAATCGTGGGCAGGAAAACTCGCAGCAAAACATGCCGACGCAAAAATTCGGAACCGTATCCGGCAAGATCGAGATCGTCGGGAAGAATGCGATACGAAACATTTATTCACCGTCGCACAGCGTCGAAGTCAGGCAAAAGAACGACCAAACCGCGACCGTTTCATTCGAGACGGCGGAGAACGACAACGATCTCCAGCTTTTCTACAGCCTCTCGAACGATGATTTCGGCATGTCGCTGCTCACCTACCGCGAGCCGGGCAAGGACGGCTATTTTCTGCTCACCGTCTCGCCGCGCGACGACGTTTCCGAGCGTGAGGTGGTGAACAAAGACATCGTTTTCGTTCTGGACACGAGCGGCTCGATGGACGAGGCCGGCAAGATGGAAAAGGCCCGAGCAGCGTTGCTCTTCGGCGTGAGAACGCTTCGCGACGGCGATCGTTTTAATGTGATCAGTTTCTCCGGCGAGGAGCGTTTGATGGAAAACGGCCTGATCGCGGCCGACGCGAAAGGGAAGAAGCGTGCTGAAGAATTTATCGACAAGCTGCGCCCGACCGGCGGCACGAATATAAACGATTCGCTTCTCGCTTCCATGAAACAGTTCGACCGCAACGACCGGCCGAAGATGCTTGTATTCATGACCGACGGCCGTCCGACGGTCGGCGAAACGAATGCCGACCGCATCGCCGCAAACGTCGCGAAGGCAAAGAACGTCGATCTGCGAATTTTTCCATTCGGCTTCGGCTATGACGTGAACACCGCGTTGCTCGACAAGCTCGGTACCGAAAACGGCGGCATTTCCGACTACGTTCAGCCAAAGGAAGATCTCGAGGTAAAGGTGTCGAACTTCTTCTCGCGCGTCAGTTCGCCTGTTCTCTCGGAGCTTGAGATTGATTTCGGCTCCGTTCGGACGGAAAGCGTTTATCCGCGACAGATCGGCGATCTTTTCAAGGGAATGCAGGCCGTCGTGATCGGCCGATACAGAAACGAATCCGACCTGCAAAACCTCACGCTTCAGCTTCGCGGGAAATCGGGACGCGAGAATCGAACGTTCTCATACAACAATCTCGATTTTCCGCTGCGTTCCGAAGAAAACGATTTTCTCCCGCGGCTGTGGGCAAGCCGCCGCGTCGGCTGGCTGGTCGAAGAGATTCGAATCAACGGCGAAACGAAAGAGCTTCGCGACGAAGTGGTCGAGCTCGGCACGCGTTACGGAATTGTCACGCCGTACACGTCGTATCTCGCTACCGACGGCACTTTTCAGATGAACGCCCGCGACTCGCGCGGCTTCGCCCAACTCGCTCCCGGTACTGCGGCCAAGATGAAAGAAAGCAGCGGAGCTGATGCTGTTCAAATGAGCGTTCAGCAAAACTCGCAAAAAATGAACAGGTCGCTTGCTCTCGATAGGAAAGACGATGCCGAAGAGCAAGTGATCGTCCGCAACACCGACCGAGACCGCTTCATCGCAAACCGCAGTTTTTACCGGCAGGGAAATGTATGGATCGATTCCGATTTCAAAACCGAGCAGAAGCTGCCCGAAACTACGATCCGTTTCGCAAGCGACGAATATTTCGACCTGGTCAACCGCGAAAAGGGCATCGCCCAGTATTTCGCGCTCGGCGAAGAGGTTGTGGTCGTTTGGAAGAATCGGGTTTATCGCGTTGTTAAATGATCGACTGGAGCGGCAAGCATCCCTGCTTGCCAAAGGCTGGAGAGGCAGGCTGCCAGCCTGCAATTAGTGCGAAGCACGAAAAGATGTTCGCGTCGAAGGGACGCTCATTGCAGGCTGGCAGCCTGCCTCTCCAGTCATGCAAAGAGGTGATTTTTTTCTTGGAAAAATATAATCTAAGTGAATAATCGCCATTTGTTTATGAAATTGTTTCGCATTGTTTTTACGTTCGTATTATTTATTACTTCCGTTTCAGCACAGAGCGTCTGGAAACCCGGAAAGATCGAGGCTAAGGGCGATCTTGTGGCCGTTTACTTCACATCGGCCGATCGCGGTTGGGTCGCGGGCGACAACGGTTATTTGGCATCGACCATCGACGGCGGCCGGACCTGGACGAAGTATCCGCTAAACACGACCGAAGACATCAACGAGATTTATTTTCGCAACGAAAAAAACGGCTACCTCGTTGCGGGCCGCAAGATGTTTATCACCGACGACGCCGGACGAACTTGGCGCGAAAGAGTCATCTACCGCGCCGGAGATTTCAGGAACGGGCCGCCCGAATTTTTAAGCATCCGATTCGCGGATAAAAAGTACGGCTACCTGATCGGCTCGCTGCTGAACCGCGACGGCGAGGTGGTAGATTCGCTGCTGATGCGAACCGACGACGAAGGCAACACGTGGCGGCGGCAGATCGCGCCGATAAAAACCGAGCTGTTTCATCTCGATTTCAGCGGAAATTCGCACGGCTGGATCGTCGGCGACAAAGGCGTGATTCTCGCCACCACTGATCGCGGCGAGACGTGGCGCGTTCAGGAATCAGGCACGCCCCGCGCGCTTTTCTGCGTCGATTTTGTCGATGACAACGAAGGCTGGGCGGTCGGCGGCGGCGGAACGATACTTCGCACAACGGACGGCGGACGCAGCTGGGACGCGGTAAAATCAGGCCACACTCAAACCCTGAAACGCGTCGATTTTGCCGACCAAAAAAACGGCTGGATAGTAGGCTTCGGCGGCACGATACTCCGTTCTGCTGACCGCGGCCAAACTTGGGAAAAATCGCAGATAGACAATAAAGGTCGTATCTTCGGCCTTTACATCACCAAACGATACGGTTTCGCTGTTGGCGAGAACGGTGCGACATTTGAATACAGCCCGTAATTTATCTGTTGATTAAAACACGCTTTGCGGCTGCGAATTGCGGATCGAGATCGAGAACCGAGACGGTCGAATCAGCATCGCCGGCTGAAAAATATTTGCGAAACATCGCAAGCTGCCAATGAAGAAATACACCGTCCTTTTCGCAGGAAAGCAGTTCGCTGGCGCAGAATTTCTTAAACAATTCGGCGTCCTGCAAATTCTGTTTTCGTAGGAAAAAGAAAAGTCTGTCAACTGTCGCCGCGCGTTCTTTGCTCATGTCAAAACGGCCTACCGTTACATCAGGTTCAATGCCGTTGCCGCCGTAAACCACGCGGCCGTTTCGCGTGCGTGTTGCGACCGCGGGCTTATCGATCAGCGAGCCTCGATTTGTGTGCTGAAAGTAATTGTAAAGTCCCGCATCGGAGTATTCTCTTTGTATCGAGCGGCCTGACGGTGCATAGTAACGCTCGCTTGTAAGTGCAAGTCCCGCGCCGTCGGCGAGAGGAATGATGTTTTGTACCAGACCCTTGCCGTAAGTACGCGTTCCGATGATCGTCGCCCGGTCGTTGTCCTGCATCGCTCCGGCGAGTATCTCTGATGCTGACGCGCTTGCTTCGTCCACAAGCAGAACCAGCGGCATGCTTTCGGGCCGCAGGTTTTTCGAACGCCATACGCGCGCTTCAGACGCATTGCGGCCACGCTGCGAAACAATCGTCCGGCCCGCGGGAAGAAATTTTTCCGCGATCATTATCGCCTGGTCCATCAGACCGCCGCCGTTTCCGCGCAGGTCGATTGTGAGTGTGCGAATGCCTTTTTGTTTTAGCGTGAGAAATGCCGATTCAAATTCAGTTGCAGTTGTATAACCGAAACCTTCGGTCAATGCGATGTAGCCGACGCCGTTTTCTAAACTTAAGGCCGCGCCGACCGACGATTGATCGAGCCGAGAGCGGCGAATGGTTACATTATCCGTCAGGCCGTTCGAATGTTCGACCGCGATTCTAACCGAGGTTCCCTGCGGCCCGCGAATAAGACTGCTGATTTCAAAAGCATTCATTCCGGCAACGTCTTGCCCGTTTACTTTGACTATCCTGTCGCCGAAACGAAGACCCGCCCGCTCAGCAGGCGCATTTTTTGTAGTAGAGATGACGAAGGTCCCGGAAACGCCGCTTTCCTCAAAGTCGGCGACCAAAGTGCCGATGCCGAAGTAGCGTCCTTGATGATCGTCGTTCAGCTCGCGAAATTCTTCCGACGTGTAGTAGCTTGAATGCGGGTCGAGCTGCTGCAGCATCGTCGTGATCGCCGAGCCGACCAGCTTTTCGGTTTCGAGACTGCGGCCCGAGACGTGATTGTTTTTTACAAATTCGAGAATTTCTTCGAGATCCGAACTTATGATTTTTACAGATGAAGAAGCGGAATTCCGAGACTTCCTTTCGGCCGTTTTCCCGGTTGCTGAGAATGTGGAACCGCTTGAGATCGCGAAGGATCTATTCTCATTACCAAGCGTTAACGTTTTCTCATTTTGCGCGCTGACCGGAAATGAAAACGCGATAAATGCGAAAGCCGTAACGATGGCAGGGCGTGGAGCGGGCATAGATTCGACACACGTCGCTTGCGACTCTGCGGAAAAGGATAGCCGCAACGTCGGCTTGCAATTACCGATTTATTTGCAAGCCAAAAACGCCCAATTCATCCGTAATTCCAGCAAAAAAGGCGGTGTTTGCGAAAGCTGCCGTTTTCGGGGAAAATCTCCCTATGCCGGGGACGAAAAACAACCATCTGAACGAAAAACTGCGGCGGCTGGTCGAGACGGTTGATGTCGCAAACGTGCTCACGAAGCCGCTTGCAAGCTCGATCGAAAGCCTTTTGACCGTCTCCGCAGCTCAGATCGACTGCGACGAGGCTTCGGTTTTGATACGTGACGGTGACGAGGGAGACCTGCGGTTTTTGATCGCAATCGGTCGTGTTGCCGATCAACTGCTAAACATGCGTGTTCCCGCAGGGAAAGGAATTGCGGGTTTTGTGCTTTCTTCCGGCCAACCGATGGCGATAGCCGACGCCGGTGAGGACGAATCTTTTTACGCTGAGGTCGATAAGGAAACCGGCTACTCGACGCAAACGATTCTCGCAACGCCGCTGCGGCACGGCGACGAAGTAATCGGCGTGCTCGAATATATCAATCGCCGCGGCGAGCCGCCTTTCAAGCCGTTTACGCCCGACGAGATGGATCGCGCGGCGATGTTCGCCGACGCGCTAGCGTCGCTCGTAAACGCTTATCAGTCTGCAAAACTTTTTCGCGATCTCAGCGAGAGGATGTTGAGCGAAGACGCGTCGGATTCAGCGGCGATTCGAGCCTGGCTCGAAAGCGTGCGTGATGCTCGGGAGCACCGTGAGATGATGGGCCTCGCAGTTCTGATTCGAGAAGTAGCAAGCCGTGGCGAAGCGGAACGCAGCCTGGCACGCGAAATTTTGGAATCGGTGATCAGATTTTCAGAGCGGCACGAGACGACGAGCTTCCTTGGGTAGTAGTCAGTACCACCTGCGGTAGCGGGTGGTTTAAGTTTGATTTTCGAAAGGTTTGCACGGAGTCTATTCCGGCGATCAACCACCCGCTACCTCAGGTGGTACTGACAATGAACATCGACGAATCACAATTTCTTTCAACCATGTCCGGCGCCTTTCGGCCCACGGTCGATTGGCGCGAGGGCACCGGCAAAGGCGTGACGATCGCCGTGATCGACAGCGGCATCGACACCACGCATCCCGAGCTTGCGGGGCGCGTCGAGCTTTCTGTCGAAGCACGGATCGATAATAAACGGACTATTTTCGAGCCCTCCACAGCAGGCGATTCGGCAGGTCACGGGACGGCATGCGCCGGAATAATTGCACGCATCGCTCCGGATGCAAAATTTTGCAGCATAAAAGTTCTCGGCGCCGGCGGCTTGGGCGACGGTCACGCCTTTCTCGCCGGGCTGGAATACGCGATCAAGCAACGCTACAAGGTCATAAATTTAAGTCTCGGCACGACGAAACCACAATTTTTTTCGCCGCTTCACGATCTTCTCGATCGCGCGTATCAAGCGGGATGTATCGTCGTCGCGGCCGCAAATAATTTGCCGCAGCCAAGTTTCCCATCCGTGTTTTCTTCGTCCCTTATCTCCGTGATAAAAAGTGAAATCACCGATCCGTTCAAATTCGGCTTCCGTTTCGGCGAGGTTATCGAGCTTACGGCGCCGGGGGTAAACGTTCGAACACCATGGCCCGGCGGTCGCCGCACGCTTACCGGAAATAGTTTCGCCTGTCCGCACATCGCAGGTATCGTTGCTTTGCTGCTCGAAAAGGATCCGAGTCTGACTCCTTTTCACGTGAAATCGGCGCTATATGCGATCGCTCAGGAAAACTCTGGAATCGAAATATAATCGAGTGATAATGGCCTTTTTGAATTCGGCGCTTCCTTGTTCGAATTCCTTCCTGACCCTTGTGTAAATCTTAGCGGTCTCTGTGTTAAAAACCTCTCCCAACACAAAAACACAAGGGCAAACCACAAAGCTAACGAGAAATTTGAAACTGACCCTCCACTAATCGAACCGCATTTTTGCAATTCCCCAGGCAAAGTGGTTTGATGAAAAGGCGTAGAGAAGCAGGTCAGAGGGTGTGCTCCGAACGAAAATATGTCCGAAAGATTCAAACTTCCGCCACTCCACATTGAAGAATTCACGCTTGAAAACGGTTTGCGCGTCGTGCTGAACCGCGATGATGCCGTGCCCGTGGTTGCGATAGCTGTTTATTACGATGTCGGCTCGCGAAATGAGCGCGAAGGCCGCACCGGCTTCGCGCATCTGTTTGAGCATATGATGTTTCAGGGCTCGGCAAACGTGCCGAAGGCCGGGCACTTTCAATACATCATGAAAGCCGGCGGCACGATGAACGGCACAACGTCGAGCGAGCGGACAAATTATTACGAGACGATGCCCGCCGACCAGCTTCCGCTGGCGCTGTGGCTCGAATCGGATCGAATGCGATCCCTTGCGGTAACGCAGGAAAATCTCGACAACCAGCGCGAGGCCGTGAAGGAAGAGAAGCGGCTGCGTTACGATAATCAGCCGTATGGACAGATATTCGACATTATCGCGTCGATGATCTATAAAAATTTTGCGAACGCGCATTCGACCATTGGATCGATGGAAGATCTCGATGATGCGTCGGTCGAAGACGTGCAGGATTTTTTTCGCGTGTATTACGCACCGAACAACGCCGTGCTCGTGCTTTCGGGTTCATTCGATCCGGCGACGGCGAAGCAGTTAATTGAAACGCATTTCGGCGACATTCCGTCTCAGCCGATACCGCCGAAAATAAATGTCGATGAGCCGAAGGAAGTTGCCAACAACTATCAGGAATGGCACGATCCATTGGCTCCGCTGCCCGCGTTTTTGCTCGGCTGGAAGACACCGAAACGCCGCTCGGCGCAGTTCAACGCGCTCTATTTGGCTGGTAAGCTGCTTTATGACGGCGACAGCTCGCGGCTTTATCAGAAACTCGTAAAGGGCGAGGAATCGGTCGTGCAGCTTTTCGGTTTTACGGACGAGCGCCGCGGCCCGTCGAGCATCTTCGTCGGTGCGATACCTAAACCCGAGCAGGACCTCAGCCGCATCCGCGAAGTGATAATGCACGAGGTCGGCGACATCGCTGCAAACGGCCCGTCGGCCGCAGAAATTGAAAAATTGCACAATCAGCTGATCAACGATTCGGTTCGCATGCGTCAATCGTCTATGAATCGTGCACAAGCGATAGCCGAATACGCTCTTTACGACGGCGACGCGACGCTGGTGAATACCGATCTCGAAGAGCTTCTCGCCGTCACGCCTGAGCAGATACGCAATGCGGTGTCGGAATATTTGAACACAGACAATCGTTCGCTGCTCGATGTTGTGCCTGCGGGACGAGGTTGAATCTGCCGCCGAGACGCGGAGACCCGAGAATATGACTCGACAGGATGCATAGGATAAACAGGATTTCTTTGCGCCGGGCAAAACTTTGCTTTTTATGTCCTGCGTATCCTGTGCATCCTGCTTAAATCTTCCTCGGCGTCTCGGAGGTTGAATTAGATTATGGGTTTTACTCGAAGCATCGCACCGGCACCTCTTGCGCCCGTGCAGTTCAATATTCCTCATCCGGTTCGCACGACGCTGCCGAACGGATTGAAGACCGTCTTGTTTACAGACGAACGGGTGCCGCTTGTCAGTTACCGGCTCGCTTTTTTTCGCGGCGACGCACAGGATCCGGAAAATTCTACAGGCCTTACTTCTGCAACCGCGTCTATGCTTGCGGAAGGAACGGAAAAATATTCGAGCCGGGAATTGGCGGAAAAGATAGAGCGGCTCGGAGCGAGCCTGGGCGCGAGCGCGTCGGACGATTTCACGATCATTTCAGCGTCGGCGCTTTCGATGTACGGCGACGAAATTCTTTCGCTGATGGCCGAGATCCTTTTTCGACCGACGTTTCCCGAATCAGAGCTCGACCTGTACAAACGCAACGCGTTGGAAAATCTGAAGTATCAACGTTCGCAGCCGAATTTTCTGGCGAACGAGCAGAGCTCTCGGCTCATTTACGGCAGCCATCCGTATGCGACAGTTTCGCCGAAGGCAACGGATTATGAAAAACTCGAAAGAGAAATGCTGGTCGATTTTCACGCCTCCGCATTTCAACCCGACGATGCGGTGCTGCTTGTTGTCGGCGATGTCGAACAAGACGCTCTGACAAGAGACGTCGAAGATCTTTTCGGCGACTGGCCGAACACGAATGCAGAACAGCTTTCGTTTACGTCGATCCCGAAACGGCGGGAACGCACGCTTACGATTGTCGATCGACCCGGTTCGGCGCAGGCTAACATTGTGCTCGCCAACGCTGCAATTCCCCGAAATCATCCCGATCATTTTTCTGCGACCGTGATGAATCAGGTTCTCGGTGCCGGTGCGTCTTCACGCGTCTTTATGAATTTGCGTGAGGAGAAAGGATATACTTACGGAGCTTACACGCGGCTCGATGCAAAGAAGATGGGCGGCGATTTTGAAGCAACTGCCGAAGTCCGAACGGCAGTTACCGGCGATTCGCTCAAGGAATTTTTCTTCGAATTAAATCGGATTCGTGATGAAAAAGTTTCTGCCGACGAGTTGGCCGATGCGAAAAGCTACCTGACCGGCGTGTTCCCGATCCGAGCTGAAACGCAGGAAGGCTTGACCGGCCTGATCGCTAACCAGGTGTTATACAACCTGCCGGAAGACTATCTGCAAACTTACCGTGAACATATCGACTCCGTCACTGTCGAAGACGTGCAGCGTGTTGCGAACGCTTACGTCGAGCCGGAAAAGCTTGCAATGGTGATCGTCGGCGATGCGAAGGAAATTTTGCCGCAGGCGAAAAGCTACACCGAAACCGTCGAGATTCTCGATACTTTCGGAAATCCGAAAACGAACTAGTGTCATGTCCCTAAAGTTCGTGCAACAAATAGTGAATGATTTTCGTATCAGTTATAACAGAGGAGGAACTGATGCGAAAAGGACGACGGTTAGCAAGTTTGACGTTGACGGAGGAGG
>Ga0187894_10002873_pt1 | contig 20015 bp, 19 predicted proteins | sample GBC1701081metaG_FD_136650 | JGI IMG/M metagenome (GOLD analysis project Ga0187894, IMG submission 136650) | White microbial mat communities from a lava cave in the Kipuka Kanohina Cave System on the Island of Hawaii, USA - GBC170108-1 metaG ...
CGACCAGGAAGGCATCGTCAAGACCCAGGCCACGATCAGCCGCGGCCGACGCATGAGCACGGCGTACTGCTACCTGGCGCCGGCACTGCGGCGCAGCAATCTGCGGATCATGACCCAGGCGCCTGTCCTGCGATTGCTGTTTGACGGCAACCGTTGCACCGGTGTCGTCTACGAACGGCAAGGCAAGGTTACCGAGGTGCGCGCCGGCCGCGAGGTGATCCTCTCGGCAGGTGCCGTCAAGACGCCGCAGATCCTCGAGCTCTCGGGCATCGGGCGGCCGGATGTGCTGCAACCGCACGGCATCGCCGTTCGCCACGCACTGCCGGCCGTCGGCGAGAATTTCCGCGACCACATCAACGCCCGCATCCAGTGGCGCGTCACGGCGCCCGGCGTTTCCTACAACGAGATGGCGCGCGGCTTCGGCCTGGTCAAACAGGCACTGAAGTACCTCACGACCAACGGCGGCTTCTTCAGCCTGCCCTCGGCGCCGCTGCTGGCCTTTCTCAAGACACGCCCGGAACTGGAGACGCCGGATGTGCAGATGCATCTGGTGCCCTACGCCATCAAGGACCCCAAGCGCCGCAAGCTGCAGCCCTTCCCCGGCATGACCGTGGCCTGCTATCAGCTGCGACCCGAGAGCCTGGGCTCGATCCACATCAAGTCGGCGAACCCGCACGCCGATCCTGCGATCCGCTTCAACTTCCTGGCCGACCCCATCGATCAGCGTGCCATGGTCGACGGCTTTCGCATGATGCGCCGCATCGTGGCGGCGCCGCCCCTGGATGCGTTCCGCGGCGATGAATATTCACCCGGCTCGTCGGTCGAGAGCGACGCGCAGATCCTCGACTGGATCCGCCATCACTCGGAAACGGCCTATCATCCGATCGGGACCTGCCGCATGGCGCCCGGTCCCAATGCGGTGGTCGACGACCAGCTGCGGGTGCATGGAATCGGTGGGCTGCGGATCGCCGACGCGTCGATCATGCCGACCATGCCGTCGGGCAACACCAACGCCGCCTGCATCATGGTCGGCGAGAAGGCAGCGGACCTGATCCGAGCTGCGGCGTGAAACGAGGCCGCGGCGGCGGTTGTTTTTGTGCGGTCGCTCACCGCTTTTTGGATTAAAAACGCTTCGTTTCCAGCGGCTTGATCTGATATCTTGACGCCGCTGTTCATAAAGATATTTTCAATTGAGTGCAATTTAATGCCGACGCCGGCGGAAGCCATCGTGGGTGCGTGAGGGGCGCATTCCAGGACGGTGACCTCGGCTGCAGAGGCAGGTCATGACCGAGATAGTGAACGTCTACCGGAGATTTTGGGCCGGCTTGTTCGCCGGACCACTAATGCTGGGGGCCGCAGCCTGCAGTCACCCGGAACCGCCGCCGCCGCCACCACCGGTCGCGGTCGCGCCCAAGCCGGTGCCCCGACCGGCGCCGCCCAAACCGATGCCGACGGCTCAGGCTGGCACCACGGAGGCGTCGTTCTCGCCTGACGAAGGCCCGACCAGCCCCAGCAAGGCCACCAACGGTACGGTCAGAGCCCCCGAATCCCAGGAGGCGACGGCACCGATGTCGCAGCAGGCCCCGTCGCTGGCAGGCCTCAGCGAAGACGCCGTAACCCGCCGGTTCGGCCGACCGGCCAACATCCGCAAGACACCGTCGGCGAACGTCTGGACCTACCAGGATCAGGCCTGCACGCTGGACCTGTTCCTGTTCACCGACATGAGAACCGGCGCGCAGAAGGTTCTCACCTATCAGTTTGGCGGCAGCGGGCGCGAAACGATGGGCGAGCGCGGCTGCCTGGATCGGCTGGGGCACAATGGTAAGACCGGCTAACCAGGCAAGGGAGTCCGGCCCACTGCGGGTCATTCTCGTCGACGACGACGACATGTTCCGCGAAGCGCTGCGCAACAACCTGAAGGATGCCGGTCTTGATGTGCTTGCCTTCGGCGACAGCCGGGTCGCGCTGGAGCATCTGAAGGTCGATCGCTCGGCGACGCTGGCCCTGCTCGACTGGAAGATGCCGGTGATGAGCGGCATCGAGCTGCTGCGCAAGATGCGGCAGTCGGAGATCGACGTACCGGTGGTCTTTCTCACCGTGCTGGGCGAGCCCTTCTACGAGGAGACGGCGCTGGCCGACGGTGCTGTCGACTTCATCGACAAGTCGCGCACGTTCACCATCATCCAGAAGCGCATCGAGATGATCCTGGCGCGCACCCGCGACGGCGCCGGCGGCATCATGGGCGACACGGCCGAGAGCGAGCCGGTGACCATCGGCCATCTGGAGCTGAACCCGACATCGTGCCGCGCCGTGTGGAAAGGCCGCCAGGTCGACCTCACCGTGGCCGAATTCGCCGTCGTCGAACATCTGGCGCGCAACGCCGGCCAGGACGTGCGCTATCGCGATCTCTACAACGCCGTGCGCGGCCCCGGCTTCGCCGCCGGCTTCGGCAGCGAGGGGTACCGCGCCAATGTCCGCTCCTTCGTCAAGCGTATCCGCCAGAAATTCCGCGACCTGGACGACACGTTCGAGTGCATCGAGAACTATCCAGGCTTCGGCTATCGCTGGAGCGGCAATGGCCCGCCTCACTGACCTGTTCCGGCGCTATCTCTCGCCAGGCCGTTCGATCACCGCCAGCCTGCTGATCCTGCTGATCGCCTGCAGCGCCGTACCGCTGATCCTCTACGTCCAGTTCCGCAAGGCCGACGAGGACAAGAAGACCATCGTGCTGCGCGCCGCCCAGCAGCAGGCGGCGCTGATCATGAACGGTCTGCGCCCGCTGATTGATCAGTTCAACCCACGCTCGATCGGGCTGGTCGCCGACGCCGTCAAGGCCATGGCAAACGACGGTCTCACCATCCGCCTGCTGCTGCACGCGGCCGAGCCCGAAGGCGAAGGCGTGTTCCTGGTCGCGGCCGCGCCGGAGGAGACACAGGCCGCTTTCGAGCCTGTGCGGCAGAAGCTCGACCAGCTCGGCCTGCTGGCACAGGCGCCCAAGACCTGCGACGGCAGCGCACCGATCGAAGCGCGGATCGGTACCGAAGCCGGTTCCAACGAACTGCTCTTCGCTATCGCCTCGACTCGCACGTCGGCGGGGTGCTGGTCGGTGCTGACGAGCTGGACCGAGCTTTCCTACCTCGAGACCTCGATCGGGCGCCCCTACTGGCAGTCGAGTGAAATGCGCCTGGCGGCGATCGTCTATGGCGGCCTGACGACACTGGTGATCGGCCTGTTCCTCGGCGCCTGGCTGCATCTGCGCCGCTTCCAACGCCTGGCCTACGATCTGCGCGCCGGCCGCAGCAGCGAGTCGTTCGAGACGCTCAACCGCATGCCCGAACTCTCGGGTGTGGCGCGCGAGTTCGACCGCTTGATCGGCGGCCTGCGTTCCTCGTCGGAGCTGATCCGCCATGTCGCCGAGGAGAACATCCACGCGCTGAAGACGCCGGTGGCAACCATCGGGCAGCTCATCGTGCCGCTGCGCCAGGCAGTGCCCGAAAGCGATGCGCGCAGCCGCGATGCGCTCGATGGCATCAATCGCTCGCTCGACAAGATCGACCGCATCATCGCCGCCGGCCGGCGCATGGACTGGATGATCGCCGACCTTCTTGATCCCACCCGTCAGCGGATCAATGTCTCGGACCTGATCAGCGATGCGGTGGTCGACTACGAGGACGAACTCGAGCTCGCCGGCATCACCTTGGAGCGTGCGATCACGCCTGCTGTGCATGTCCGCGGCGCCGAGCGCCTGTTCGACGCCATCGTGGGCAACCTGATCGAGAACGCCATCAGCTTCTCCCCGGCCGAAGGCCGTATCCGGATTGCCGTGCGCAGCACCGGTTCCACCGCCGACATCGCCGTCGAGGACAGCGGCCCGGGCGTGCCGGCCGAGGACCTCGAGCGGATCTTCGAGCAGAACTTCAGCCGCCGCCCCGACCCGCCGCCCTGCAGCGGCCACAGGGCGCTCTCCGCACCCGGAATGCACCATTTTGGCATGGGTCTGTGGTTCGTGCGGCGCAACACCGAAGCCATGGGTGGTACGGTGCGGGCGGAAAACATCACCAGCGGTGGTTTGCGGGTGATCGTGAGCCTGCCACTCGACCGCTGAGAAAAGGCGCTGAACGCACGTTCAGCTCATATCACAGCTCTATCACAGCATTGATACGCCGCCGCCACTGCTGATCCACGCATATAGGCGGCGGAGGATGGTTCGCACATAGCGGACATCACACTATAGCCCGAGAGGCTCCGCCGAGCGGTGATGTAGGACAGCCATCACCCGTCGCCGGATACGGAAGTCGAGATTGCGATCCAACCATCGCACCGCTTCCCCTCTCGGGCGAATTTTTGCCCTCAGCACAGATCAGCCCACCCTTCACATCACGGCCGTTGCAATGGCACGGTGTGTGTAGACGGACGTTCGGGGGGCAGCATGAAGACTATGTTCGATCTGGCCGGCAGGGTGGCCATCGTCACCGGCGGTAATGGTGGCATCGGGCTCGGCATGGCCCGCGGGCTCGCCTCGGCGGGTGCGACGATCGTGGTGGCCGGGCGCAACGCGGCGAAGTCAGCGGCGGCGGTGCAGAACCTGCAGGCGCTCGGCGCGACGGCCGACCAGGTCGAGGTTGATGTCTGCAACGAGGCGTCGGTGCGGGCGATGGTGGCGCGGGCGGTCGACCGCCACGGGCGTCTCGACATCCTGGTCAACAACGCCGGTATCAACGTGCGCAAGCCGCCGCACGAGATTGCGCTGGCGGAATGGACGCACGTGATCGAGACCAACCTCACCAGCGCCTATCTGTGCAGCCATGCAACCTATCCACACATGAAAGCTGCCGGCGGCGGCAAGATCGTGAACATCGGCTCGATGATGTCGATCTTCGGCGCCTCCTTTACGCCCGCCTATGCCGCCAGCAAGGGCGGCATCGTGCAGTTCACCAAAGTCTGCGCCACGGCCTGGGCCGTCGACAATATCCAGGTGAACGCCGTCCTGCCCGGCTGGATCGATACCGACCTCACGACCCGCGCCCGCAAGGAGGTCGCCGGCCTGCACGAGCGCGTGCTGGGGCGCACGCCGGCCGGCCGCTGGGGCACACCCGACGACCACGCCGGCATCGCCGTGTTCCTGTGCAGCCACGCGTCCGATTTCGTGACCGGCACCGCGATCCCGGTCGATGGCGGCTATTCCGTGCAAGGGTGAGGGCGCGATCGGATCAGCGGCTACGACGCGGATAATACTCGGGGTTGGCGCGGATCGATGCCGACCTGATTTCCGCTGACGCCCCGCGAAGCTGCCCGAAATACGCCAGGTAGCGCTGAGCGCTGGGTTCGTCCATGTCGGCACGCAGCCAGCGCGTGGCCTGGGGCACGTCACCCTGCAGGCCGTACGCCAATGCGAGATTGCCGCGCGTGCGGCTGGTGGCGTCGGGCTGCTGCGCGGCGCCCTGCAGGACTTGGATCGCTTCGGGATAGCGACCGGTGGAGACCAGCGACAAGCCGAAATTATTGCGCGCCGCGAGGTAGTTGGGATCCGCCTTCAGCGCCGCGTCGTAGCGGGCCTGCGCCTCGGTCGAGCGGTCGAGCAGGTCGAGCGCGACACCGGCACCGTTGAGCGCACGCGGGTCGTTAGGCTCGCTGCGGATCGCCGCCTCGTACTGCTCTAGTGCCAGTTCCGGCTGGTTCATGGCGATCAGTGCCGCACCCAGGCCGCGCAGCGCGTCGGGATCGCTGGGCCGCAGCTTGAGCGCGTCCTGAAACGAGGCTGCCGCCTCCGCGGTGTTGCCGGTTTGCAGCATCGCCTGGCCGATGCGGATCAGGGGCTCAGGCGCGCGCGGATTGACCTCGTGGGCGCGCTGATAGATCGGCACCGCGTTGGAGGGATCCCCCGTCTCCCGCGCCTTATCGCCCAGCCGCATCAACGACTCGTAGTTATTGAGGCTGCCGCCGCCCTCGCCGCCCGCCGAGCAGGCCGCCGCGAGAACGAGCGTGGCCATGGCCACCCACTGGCGCCCCTGCCGAGTTATGTCGCGCGCTGTCACTGGCCGCACCGCCCCGCCCCCGACTCCACAGCCTGTTGTTCAGGCTTGCCACTCTGATACTAGCTATTGGGGTGGGTCAACAATCGAAAATCGGTCACCGTTGGATTGTTTGGCGGGTTCACGTGTCAGTTTGGGACGACGGCGCGCGTCCGTGCCTGAAGCGGCAACAGGTCCACCGGCAAGATGCCGGTCATGAATTTGAACTTGCCGCCGTTGGTGCTGAGACTAGCTGTGATCGTCTTGAAGGTTACGTTGCTGCCGGCCGTTAGAGAGACTGAGACGGTCACGTCCGCCGCCTTGAAACTCTGGATCTGAACGACGTTCGCAAGGACGCTGCGCACCCTGGTCTGGATTTCGGTGTCTGTCGCATTCTTGTTCAGCGTGGCAAAGCGGGCGGCGTCTTCCACCGCTAGTTCCAGCGTGTTGCGGATCCAGTAGTACCGGCCAAACTCGATACAACCCAGCACCATCAAAAGAAGGATGGGCAAGGCAAAAGCAAACTCGATCATGGCAGAGCCAGACCGATCCCGTACCAGGCGCTGTAGTCGATGACGCATGACGAGATCCTCAGGAAGGCGGCACGGTGATGGCGCCGCGAGCCTGCAGGGTCGAAGGCCGCAACCCTGCAAGTATCGGCAGGAGCGCTATCGGCGGTCGTGAGACCGACACAGTCATGATCCGCCGCGGCGTGCCGGACTGGCAGTTGCCCAGTGGCGAACAAGAGATCGAGGCCCCGTTGTTGCACTCGCAGGCGTAGGTTGGCGTGTTCACGACCACGCCCGCACTGGCTGGCAGCGCCAGGCTGACAGCGCTCATGATACCGGCCGTGTCGTTCGGATTGCGCAGGGCATATTGCATACCGGACTGCACGGCTGCCTGCAGCTGCTGGCGGTTGTAGACGTTGAGGCCGAATTCAAGAACCCCGCAGAGGGCCAGCGCCAGCAGCGGCAGCACCAGAGCCGCCTCAATGGCGGAGACGCCGCGGCGATCAACGCGCAGGCGACGTATCCAGTTAGCCAATGACGCCATGTCGTTCCCCGCTCGTGCGGCAGCCGCGTCCGCCCGCTCACTCGCCCAGTCGGATGTCATCATTCAACGCGCCGTTGAGGGTCGCCTGGGCGATGGCCTTGAAGGCGGCGAGAAGCTCGCTCACGGTATTGGCCGAAAAGACCTTGTTCGCGTCGGTGGCGCAGTTGTTCCAGAGGTCTGTGGCCGTCGCATTGTTCGCGGGCACTTTGTAGCCGACGGTATACACCGTAATGCCGGCCTCCTTCATGGCGGTGCAGAGCTTCTTCGTCTGTACAGACGAGTTGTCGCTGCCGGCATAGTAGGTGTTCATCTCGAAGTCCGACATGAGGACCACGGCCTTGTAGGTGCCAACCGGATTGTAGGCGTTTGGCGCGGAACCACCCGTCCAGACGGTGGACCAGTTTGGCGACAAGACGTACCAGGACCATGCTGTGCCGAGATGGCCGGCGGTGCGACCACTGGTCGTGAGATTGGCGACGGCGGTCTTCAGCGACTGCTTATCGCTCGACAGTGGCCGAATTCTGGACGCTGACGACGGCGTGTTGGAGCTCGCGTCTCGCACCGACCACAAGGGCGACCCGGAATCGTCCTTGGCGTACTGTTTCATGTTCTTGAAAGAGCCAAACCACTTACCTGCGGGCGCGGCGTCGGTGTATTGCGCCGTGCCGGTTCGTTCGACGACGCTCGTCCAACTTCCGGAAGCCGAAGCACCTGTAACGGCCGCGAAGTACGTGGAGCCAACATTCATGGCGGTTGAATACGGCACCAACGCGACACGTGACGTGTAGGGTGCCTGCTGACTCTGTACGGCCGTGTCGATCAATGCCTTCGCCGCGTCCTGCATCGCCTCGAGCTTGGTGACACCATGGACCTCGGTACTTCCGCTCATCGAACTGCTGACGTCGAGCATCATCGCGACTTCGAGGTTCTTGCCCAGCACGACGGGCTTGTAGGCGACAGAGCGTGCGCCGACGGTCGCCGCCACGTGATAGAAGAACTTCGGCAACTTTCGCGAGATGATGACTTCGACGGTATTGGGCTGGCCGGCGTAGGGCCCGCTCAGTACGGGAGAATTGAGAGTGAAGGAATTACCCGCCGCTTCAGTATAGCCGTTGTGCTTGGCGTCATTGAGTGCGACCTGCCGCGCCGTCGCCACCGTCCCACCGTCTTTGATGATACGCACGGCGCCGATTGTGGCGGCATCGGCCATTTGCTGCGTCTTGCGCTTCTCCATGTACCAGACGCCGGTGTCGACCGCCAAAGCGACGCCACCGATGACCACCGGGAAGGCAACCGCCGCGATAAGCATCGTGGTGCCTTCTCGCGCACTCTTCAGACCACCAATCGTGGATTGCAGCTTGGCGCAGGCCAAACGCAGCATGACAGCCTCACAATGCGGCGAGGCCGTGCGATGAAGTTGGGACGATGCAGCTTCCGGTGTCGGTACCGCGACACGAAGCAGAGCCTTCGGGATAGACAACCTCTATCCACGGCTGGAATGCCTCTGCGGACTTCCGGACAGCTTAACGCCTGAAACCAACGATGATCGGACAGCAACGCCTGATTATGAATAGTTGGAAATACATCCGGGTGGAGGAATTAACCCGGTACGCCTACACTTGTTTGTTTGCGCGCTTGACTTCCATCAAGAAAGCCAGCTCGTATCATCTGCATACATTAGGTAATATGTGAAGTCAAAGTGAAAGAGCTTAGGATTCTATTCTAAACATGCTTGCCCAAGCGTTGTTTACATCATGGTGTCGATGACATTGATAATCGCCGGTCCCAAAATAACGATAAATAGAGTTGGCAGGATGAAAACCATCAGTGGGACCACCATCAGCGCCGGCAAACGTGCCCCCTTTTCCTCCGCTTTCATCATCCGCTCGCTGCGGAATTCCGCAGCCAGCACCTTGAGCGACTGAGCCAGCGGCGTACCGAACTTCTCCGTCTGACGGAACGCGTTGACCAGTCCCCGAACACCGGGGACATCGTTTCGGAGCGCCAGGTTTTCGAGCGCCAGTTGTCGATCGGGCAGGAACGTCAGCTCGATGGCGGTGAGCTGCAACTCGAAGGAAAGTTCGGCGCACAGGTTCCGCAGTTCTTTGGCCACCCGCGCCAGCGCCGCGTCCAGGCCCAACCCCGCTTCGACACAGATCGTCAGCAAGTCGAGCCCTTCCGGCAATGCCCGCGCGATAACTGTCTGGCGGCGCTGAGCCACGTTCTTCACAAAAATATCCGGGGCGACCCACCCCAGAAGAACACTGCCGATCGCCATAGTCGGTTTCATCAGGTCCGACAGATCCCAGACCTTCAAGACATAGATCAAGAAGGAGGCTGCCAAGCCAAAGGCCATCGGCAAGCACATTTTCAGGAATAGGAAGATGACGATGGCATCCTTGCCGCGAAACCCCGCCGACATCAGCTGCTGCTGAGCCTTGGCCGACGCGTCCCCCTTCAAGGCATCGAACCTGGTCAGCAGGTCGCGCAATATCCCCGTTGCAACGACCCGACGTGACTCACGGTGCAACAGCTCGTGCTTCAGCTTGGTGCGCCGCCCTTCAAGGGCGCGCAGGCGACCTGCATAGGTTTCCGCGGGCAGCAAGGCGCCCCAGACCATGAGCGTGACGATCAGCGCTACCACCCCACCGACAAGCGAGACGATGTCTGCGCCGGTCAGACCGAGAAAGAATACGTGGTCCATCATGGCAGCGCCCGTTGCATCAGATTTCGAAGGTCGCCATGCGCTTCATGATGAACAGGCCGGTAGCGATCATGCAGCCGCCAATCGCCAGCAACATCACACCGCGCGGATCCGTGAACAGAGGCATCATGTATTCGGGCGAAAGCACGAGGACGGCACCACCGACGAAGAAAGGCAGCGCGCCGACAATGACCGCACCAGCCCGCGCCTCTGCACTGAAGGCCCTGATCTTGAGCTTCATCTGACGCCTATCGCGCAACAGTTTGCTCAGGTTGGCCAGCGTTTCACCGAGATTGCCACCGGTTTCACGCTGGATCGACATGCTGATGATCAGGAAGTTGAATTCCGGGGCACGGATGGTGTCGGCCGCATTCCAGAACGCATCCTCGATCGAGCCGCCGAGCCTCACCTCGTTCGTTACCCGGGTAAACAATGGGCCGACCGGCTCCTCCATCTCTCGCCCGGCGGTGGCCACCGCCTCCTGGATGGGGATGCCAGAGCGCAGCGCCCGAACGATCAGGTCGAGGGCGTCGGGAAAGATCGCGTTGAACCGTTCGATCCGTCGCCGTCCGAGGACACCAACGATGGCGTGGGGAATGCCTGCCCCGGCGAGCAGACCGCCGACCAGAGCCACCGCTAAACCCAAACCGACGAAGTAGAATAGTGCGCCCGACAAGCCGCCGACGATCAGGCAAGCAAGGACGTAGTCGCCAACCTTCCACTTGCGGCCGGTGCGGGCAAGCCGAGCACGAAGTTCATCGCGATTGGGCAAAAAGCGCTTGAGAAATTGGTCCACCACCGGATGGTGGCTGTCGACCTCAACTTTCCTGAGCTGCGCGCGCGCCTGCTCGGCCTGCCGGGAGTCCATGCCGCGCATGCGGCGTCTCATGACGTCAAGTCGGTCCCGCGCACGCCGCTCCTCGCGGCCAACAAACAGGCCAAAGTACGTGGCGCAGAAAAGACCGAAGGCGAGGGTCAGCATCGCCAGCAGAACCGCGGGATCCGTCGTCCCGAAGAATTCCTCGAGCGCCGTCACCCCATCGCCTCCATCAGCGCCTTATCAAGACCGAAGTACGCCGCCTTGGAAAGAAAGTTAGGTCGCAGGCCGGTGCTCTTGAAAACGCCGAGCAATCGACCATCCGGCGCCTCGCCCTTGAACTCGAACGTGAACAGATCCTGAGTCGTGATGACATCACCTTCCATGCCGGTGACCTCAGTAATATGCGTGATCCGCCGCATGCCATCGCGCATGCGCTGAATCTGCACGATCAGGTGGAGCGAGCCGGCAATCTGGGTGCGCATTGCCTTGTTCGGGATATTGAGGTTGGCCATCGCCAGCATGTTCTCGAGACGGATCAGCGCTTCACGCGGCCGGTTGGCGTGCAATGTGCCCATCGAGCCGTCGTGGCCGGTGTTCATCGCCTGCAGCAGATCGACCGCCTCCGGGCCGCGCACCTCACCCAGGATGATACGCTCGGGCCGCATACGCAGCGCGTTCTTCACGAGATCGCGCATGGTGATCTCGCCGTTACCCTCGAGATTCGGCGGCCGTGTCTCGAGGCGCACCACGTGCGGCTGCTGCAATCGCAGTTCGGCGGCGTCCTCGATGGTGACAACACGTTCATCGAGACCGATCATTCCGGACAGCGCATTGAGCAAGGTCGTCTTGCCCGAGCCGGTGCCGCCGGAGATCAGGATGTTCAGCCGGCTACGCGATGCGATGCGCAGTACGGTCGCCATCTCCGGCGACATGTTGCCCTGCCCCGCCATCTGGTCGAAGCCGATGGCCTTCTTGCCGAACTTACGGATCGAGATGCTGGGGCCGTCCAGCGCCAGAGGCGGAATGATGATGTTGACGCGGCTGCCATCGGCCAGTCGCGCGTCGGCAATCGGACTGGATTCATCGACGCGGCGGCCAATCCGGCTGACAATGCGGTTGCAGATGTTGAACACATGCGCGTTGTCGTCGAACGTGACGTCGGTCAACTCCAACTTTCCGTGTCGTTCGATGTAGACCTGCTTGGGGCCGTTGACCAGGATGTCGTTTACGGTCTCGTCGCGCAGCAGCGGCTCGACGGGTCCCAGTCCGAGCATCTCGTCGAGCAGCATCGAAAGGAGCTCATTCTGCTCGACGCGATTGAACTGAATTTTGGTCTCGATCAGGATCTCGCGCACGAGATCGTCGAGCTGATGTTGCAGTTCACCCCTCGGCAGGTCTGCGGCGGCGGCGACGTCCATGCGCTTGAGCAGCATTGCCTGTACGGTCCTGCGCGCCTGCTCCAGCCGGCTTCGGATCATCTTGCTGGCCGCATCGTCGGGCCGTGGTTCCCGGGTCGGTTCCGCTGCCGATGGCACGGCGAACAACGCCGCCGTACCCGCTACCCGCCGCGTCTCCGGCTTGGCCGTGTGCTTGGCGACAGACACCCCGGGTGCGACCGCCGCCGACGGCACCTGATGCCTTGCCGGCGATACCGCGCTTCGGTCCGCAATAACTGGTTCGGTTCCTGTCGGAGCTCCTTGCGACAGCGCACGGCTGACGAAATCACGCAGCTCCAGAACGCTCAGCGCTATACCGCCGGCGCGGAAATGCGCCTGTACGGTTTCGCCAGCGATACGGGCCATCTCGCCCGGCGTACGGCCGGCAGCGCGTTCCGCCTCCAGCCGCTGCCGTAGGGGAGTATCCAGCGCCCCCGTCAGCTGTTTCAGCCGGGCAGCGCGATCATCGGCGTCCGTTTCGTCGCTACGCGCCCGGCGTACGACACGCTCGGCGAGGCGACTGCCCGGGGTACCGCCGTCACGCGGTGCTGCTGCGATACCTTGGCGTCCACCGCGACCGAACATAGCCGATCAGGCCCCTGCCCCGATTGTCGACGCTGCAGTCTTGTTCTTCGGCTTCAGCAGCTTGGACCAAAACGGCCCACTACCCGCAGGGGCAGCACCGTGGTCGACGGCGGAAAGCATCGCCTCCACGAGTGGGCGCAGCGATTTGATCATCGCGCTGCGCGGCGTCGCCTCATTGAGCGGCTTGCCGGCGTTGATTGCCGCCGCGACGCTCTTGTCATCGAAGGCGACCTGGCAGACCGCTTTCTGCTTAACGCTGCGCTCGAGGTCCGCCAGCTTGATCGGCGCCCGCCGTGGGTCCGTGGCACCGCTGGCGACCAGATGGATACGAAGATGCGGGGCTGCATCGGCAGCGAGGTTGAGCAGCCGCATGGCATCCCGCGTGCCGGCAAGAGTCAGGTCACAAACCACAACGAAATCCGATGCCGCTTCGAGCGCCTGGCGCTGAACCAAAAGATCGCCGCGCGGCACGTCGAGCACGATCTGCCGGAACCGTTGCTTGTAGATGGATACAATCTTGGGAATCGCGCCCGCCTCGGGAGGCGTGATGACCTGCAACGCCTCCTCGGCGCCCAATGCACAGAGGAGATCGCTCTTTCGCTGGACCGACTGATCGACAAACATGTTATCGACGCGCGCCGGCACTGACAGCGCCTCGCGCAGGGCTTCGGTCGCATCCAGATCGAGCGCCAGCATCACCGATCCGCAATACAGGTCGAGATCGAGGATCAGCGCTTCGCGGCTACGCGCCTGGCCGAGCATTGACGCAAGCGCGATGGCAAGCGTAGTGGTGCCCACGCCGCCGCGTGTACCGGTGCAGGCGACAACCAGTGGCGGGATATCTTCCGCTCCAGGCTGCCGAGCCGGCATACCGCCAGCCGCCGCGGCCTGCAAAGCGGCCTTGGCGCCACGCAGTTCGATGTCTCGCGACCTCGCGGCGAGCGCTTTTTCGAAGGCCTTTTGCAGGGCACCATCGGCAAGCGGACAAACGAGGTAGTCAGCTACACCTGTGCCCGTCAGGTCACGAAAGAGGCTGACATCGTTGGCCTGGCCGATCGCGATAACGACGCAGTCTTCGGACAACGACCCGACAAGGGCTGCCATGTCCGCAACAGGGGATGCGGAATCGTCAATGTCCAGGATCAGGCCGCCCAGTGCCGTCGGCCATCCCGTCACATGCATGGCAGCCGAGAGCCCACCGGCAACAATATGGATTGGCGCCTGCCCCGTCAGGGCCATCTCGGTCTCGACCCGGTCGCGTGTTGCCGCCTCCTTAACAAACGCCACGACCGCGCCCACCGGCAACGGCGGCAGGTTCAATGGTGTATCGATATCGTCGGTTTCGATGGCGGCCGGTAAAGCCATAGTGTTCAAGTCCTCGGAAACGAACTCATGTCACTTCTGTTAGTTGCCCGTAGTGCCGCTGACCGCACCGACGCCCGACTGCGTCGACTTCGGGTCTTTCATCTTGTCATTGTACAGGCGGTCGACAGCCGATGCGCCCAGATGGCCGCTGGCCGGCCCCGGTGCGCGTCCCATCTCGAGATCGCGTGGGTCGGCGACCATGTCGGCAAGGTTGCGGGCCGTCGCACAACCGAGATTGCTCTGCGCCTGGTTAAGCGGATCGTAGCCAGCGGACTTGCTGAAGTCGGGACAATTCAACGCCCGCGCCGAGTAGCTTTCCGCCGATACGATAATCGTATCCGGACCGACCGAGATACCCTGCACGCGCACGACAGACGCAACCGAAACGCCCCACGATTGAAGTTGAGCGCGGACTGCCGTCGCGCGTTCTGCCTGTAACGGCGAACTGTCGGGCGGCGTGAGCAGCACAACCGTCGTGCGATCCGCCGGAAGCTCCCGAACGAACGCCGACAGCCGCTGTCGTTCACTGGCAGAAAAATCATCGCGCGACGGAGGAAAGGATACACCGTGCAAGGCCGTGGCCCTGTCTGCACGAGCCTGCTTGGGCGCGTAGTGGGCAGCCGTTTCAGCGTTCTCACAAGCGGCTAAGGGTGCGGCAAGCGCTGCAGCAAACACCGCGAGTATGCGAACGGAACGCATGGCAGGACACTCCCTTGCTGCTACGCCTAATCGAGCATGAATCCACCGGTACGCGCCGTGGCCCCCGGGCGCGCGGTCTGTCGACCAGTTCCGGCACTCTGCGGACGGTACGTGCGATCAAAGAGATAGCGATCGGCGTCGGTGGGCGGTACGAACCCATCCAGAGGTGTCGAGAGCCTGCCGTTCGATGCCCGCACCAGATAGGGTGTGACGATCACTACCAGCTCGCTCTCGCTACGCTTGAAGGCATCCGACCGGAACAAGGCACCCAGGATTGGAATCTCGCCGAGCCCGGGGAGCTTACTGACGTCCTGAGTGGAGTTGTTCTGGATCAGGCCAGCGATCGCGAAACTCTGGCCGCTGGCCAACTCCACGGTCGTATCGACGCGCCGCACTGTGAGCGCCGGAATCACGAATCCCGCGAATGTGATCTGTCCATTGGTGCTAAGTTGACTGACCTCAGGTTTGGTCCGCAAGGTGATGCGCCCGTTGCCGTGAATGGTCGGCGTAAAGGCGAGGCTGACGCCAAACTGCTTGAACACTACTGTCGCCCCGCCGTTTGGCTGAGGCACCACGATCGGGAATTCACCGCCGGCCAGGAAGCTCGCCGTCTCGCCCGACATGGCCGTCAGGTTGGGTTCCGCGAGCACCGTCAGCATTTTCTCTGTTGCCAGCAGGTCGATGAGGCCGAAGATGTCGGTGCCACCATTGGTGTAGCGACCCACGATCGCACCGCCGATCGGATCACCGATACGCGAGATGGGATTCGTTAGGAGGCCCGTCGGCGTGGCCAGTCCGGCGGTGAGCTGGCCACCCAACTTGAAGACCGATTCCCAATTGAACCCGAGGCGCTTCAGGGTTTCGCGCTGCGCCTCCACGATCTTGACGCGCAGCAGCACCTGGTTGGATCCGTCGAGGCCGACGTTGTTGATGACCTTGGTGGGGTCTCCCGTCACGCCGACGGCCATGCGCCGTGCCTGCTCGATGGCCGCCGGGTTGTCGGAGCGCCCTTGCAGGACGACGGCACCGCCGACTGTCGTCGCCTGGATACCGGAACCGCCGCGCATCGACGCCACGTTGCTGACGACCCGGCCCACGGGATGTCCGACAACGACAACCGTGTTGAGCAGCACGCGATCCTGCTCGTCGACGGCATACAATACCGTTTCACCCGGTTTCTTGCCGAAGATGTAGATGGTGTTACCCGTCTTTACCTGCACGTCGGCGACGTCAGGGTTGGCGACAAAAACCGTCGACGCGGCCGACTTGAGCTTGATGATCGTGCCCTTGCCGGCATCGATCGCCAGGCTCGGCGACTCTGTCGGCACGACGGCGCTGCGACCGAACTGGCGCGGCCGTGCCTCGTCCACAGGCACCTGGGTTGGCACCGGCGGTGGCACGACGCCGGACGACGGCGGCGCCGGTGGCGTGATCAATGTCGGCGGTCCGGGCTGGACGGGCACCGGCTGGCGCGACGGGGGAGACTGCGCTGCCGCGTTGTCTGCGAACCCGACCAGAAAAGCGGCGACAATGGCGCTGGCAAGAAGCGGCAGCCAGTGCGACAGCGGGGATTGGCTGTCGGTTCGCAGGACAAGAGCGGTCATGGCTTGCTACCTCCACCGCTGCCGTTTCTGCCCTCGGCGGCGGGTACGCTGTCCGCGACAACACTGCCGCGAATGATTGTGATTGATGCCGACGGCGGTGGCGGTGCGGTCGGTGCCGGCGATGGGTCCGCCGGGCGGGCAGAGGGGCGGGATGACAACAGGGCGCTGACGTCCGTATCGCGGGTGTAGCTGGGCCCTTCGGACACAGGCGTGTCGGTGGTTTCCTGCAGGCTGCGCAGGGATAGCGACAGTTTTCCCATTTCCAGCGCGAGCGTGATGATCTCGCTTTGCTTGGGCGTCACTTCGAACGTTGCGGTCTTGGCGACCTGCGCCTGCTCGCCTGGCTTGGCATCCGAGCGCTGGTCCATGGCGATGACACGAATATCGCGCAGGATGGTCTCGCTGGCGTGTGGCTCTTTCTCGCCCTGGGTCGCGGGTTGAAGCGCATGCGTCAGGATAAGATCGACCTTGTCACCGGCGAACACGAACCCAGATATTCCCGACGTCACCGTGACCGGCACGGATACGGCGCGTGTGCCCGGCTGCAGGACCGCAGACATGAACCCACGCGAGCCCGGCAGCACCAGCTTGCCTTCCGTGATGGGCTCACCCGGAGAAATGGGTGATCGTGCGACAGCACCGACGAAGTCGGTAAGCGGACGCCGGCCTTCCACGGCATAGTTGGGTGACAGCGAGCCTTCGGGCCAAGCCTGCCAGCGCAGGTCATCGGGCTTGACGATCTGGCCGGTACGAACCTCGTTGCGTGCGACCAGGACCTGCAGGCCCGGTTTGGGCGGCTCTTCAACAGGTGTCACCCGGGCGCTCTGCGCCGCCATCCGCTCGGCATTCATATAGGCGCGAAGGAACATGACCGTACCGCCGGCGATAACCAGCGCGACGATCACCATGACGATGCGCTGCACCACTCATCCTCCGATGGGAAGGACATTCAACAGCTTGAGCGCGACGGCCCCACAGCCAGCCCCGATTGCCACGCCATAAGGCATCTTGCGTTTCATGCGGCCGACGGCCGCCATTGAGGCAGGAGCCGATGCGGAGCCATCTCCCGGGTGATTGCCAATCCACGGCACGAGGAAGAGGAGCCCCAGCACGGCGCCCGAGACCGTGACGATCATGATGAAAGGGGCGACGAAGTCCGCCGGCACCCAAAGTGCGGCAGCCGCCAACAGCTTGACGTCACCGCCACCCAGCAGATTTGCCGCGAACAGGCCGAAGCCAATCACGAAGACCGTCAGGGCAATCCCAGCCGACCAGGCAGTGGATGCGATGGGATGATGCTGCAGCACAAGCAGCGCAGCATGCACCACCCACAACCCGGCAACCGCCAGCGACACATGATTAGGAATAGTGAAGCGGAACCAGTCGCTGTACGCCGCCATCATCGCCAACGACGCAAACGCCACTACGCACACCTGGTCGGCGATCTGGAGCGCCTGCGGCACGAAAGTCCTAGCCTCCCATTTGTCCCCCGGGCGGAGGCACGGGCGGCATGCGTCCGCCCGTGCCGCCCCACCTACGGCGCCGCCGGTGACAGAGCGTCCTTCACTTTGACGAACGTCGTGTTTACCTGAGGGCCGATCAGCTGCAGCGTGACGATGGCGCCGATGGAAATCAGCGATGCGAGCAGGGCGTACTCGATCATCGTGGCGCCCTTTTCGTTCTTCCGGAATTTGCGGATCATGGACAGCATTTCACCTATCTCCATTAATCTATGAGTTTGCCGACTCCGCTCGAACAATACGTTTGGAGGATTTTGCGGATGTCGGACTTTCACTCCCGCGGGAACCATATTCAGGCCGCAGCACTAGTCCGCTGCCTGGTCGCCCAAAGGTTCCTTATTTGGCGCGACGTTACAGACGCTACTTAAAGTAAAACTTTACGTCAATATAAAACCACAAAAGTTCCATGAGTGAAACAAAATACCGCCTTGATTTTGAACGATTTGATCCAAAACGAAGCGAAGTAGACCTGCCGGCGCGCCTGTCCGCCCAGGTTGGGCCAAGCCCTACCAGCCACATTTTGCATGAAGGTAACATTTGCCGTCCGGCCGTGCCGGAAGCAATGGCCGAACAGTCCGATCTGAGATGGATCGAGCCGGTAAAGACCGGGCTAGACAGGCCCGAAGATCACCGAGGCGTTCGTGCCGCCGAAGCCGAATGAGTTGGACAGCGCATACCGCACCTTGCGTTCCTTTGCCTTGTGCGGAACGAGGTCGATGTCGCAGCCTTCGGACGGGTTATCGAGGTTGATGGTCGGCGGAACGATCTGGTCAGTCAGCGTCTTCAAGGTGAAGATCGCCTCGATCGCACCGGCAGCGCCCAGCAAGTGGCCCGTCGCCGACTTGGTCGAGGACATCGAAAGCTGATACGCATCAGCGCCGAACAGACGCTTCACGGCGCCCAGTTCAATCTCGTCGCCCAGCGGTGTCGAGGTGCCGTGGGCATTGATGTAGTCGATCTTGTCCGTGGACAGACCGGCGCGCTTCAGGGCTGCCTGCATCGAGCGGAAGCCACCGTTGCCATCCTCGGCCGGCGCCGTGATGTGGTAGGCATCACCCGACAGGCCGTAGCCCAGGACCTCGCCATAGATGCGCGCGCCCCGCTTGCGGGCATGCTCATATTCCTCGAGCACCACCGCGCCGGCGCCCTCGCCCATCACAAAGCCATCGCGGCCCTTATCCCACGGCCGTGAGGCCTTGGCGGGCGTATCATTGTAGGCCGTCGACATCGCGCGGCAGGCATTGAAACCGGCAAACCCCAGCCGGCACACGGCGGCCTCGGCACCGCCTGCTACCATCAGATCCGCGTCGTCGAGGGCGATCAGCCGTGCCGCATCGCCAATGGCATGGGCACCGGTCGAGCAGGCCGTGACCACGGCATGATTGGGCCCTTTGAGGCCGTATTTGATAGAAACCTGGCCCGAGGCCAGGTTGATCAGGGCTGATGGAATGAAGAAGGGCGATAGACGCCGGGGCCCCTTCTCCTTCACCGTCAGCGAGCCTTCGTAGATCGTCTGCAGGCCGCCGATGCCGGAACCGATCATGACGCCGGCGCGCTCGCGCTCCTCTTCGGAGGCCGAGGCGGTCGGCCAGCCCGAATCCTCGATCGCCTGACTGGCGGCCGAGATCGCGAACACGATGAACTTGTCCACCTTCCGCTGGTCCTTGGGGGCCAGGTAAAGGTCGGCATTGAAGTGGCCGTTGGCCTTGTCGCCGACCGGCACTTCGCCGGCGATCTTCGTCGGCAGGTCGGACGTATCGAACGACTGGATGGCGCGAATGCCGGACTCGCCCGCGATCAGGCGCTTCCACGTGACATCCACGCCATCACCCAGGGGAGTCACCATGCCCATGCCTGTCACGACCACGCGTCGCATTCGGCCACCCTATTGGTCGCTGTCCAGCCCTTCAGTGAAACGGTCGCCGGCCCGGTCTCCCGTCGGCCGGCGCCCCAGTGCTAGGAATTCGCCTCGATAAACTTGATCGCGTCGCCGACGGTCTGGATCTTTTCCGCCGCGTCGTCGGGGATCTCGACGCCGAATTCCTCCTCGAAAGCCATGACGAGCTCGACGGTATCGAGGCTGTCGGCCCCGAGATCATCGATGAATTTCGCCTCGGGCTTCACCTGCGCGTCTTCCACGCCCAGATGTTCAATGACGATCTTCTTTACACGGTCCGCGACGTCGCTCATGTCGGTCCTCTGGGTCGTTGGTTGTCCG
>Ga0187894_10002874_pt1 | contig 20014 bp, 7 predicted proteins | sample GBC1701081metaG_FD_136650 | JGI IMG/M metagenome (GOLD analysis project Ga0187894, IMG submission 136650) | White microbial mat communities from a lava cave in the Kipuka Kanohina Cave System on the Island of Hawaii, USA - GBC170108-1 metaG ...
AGAGACAAAGAGGGCAGAGACAAAGAGGGCAGAGACAAAGAGGGCAGAGACAAAGAGGGCAGAGACAAAGAGGGCAGAGACAAAGAGGGCAGAGACAAAGAGGGCAGAGACAAAGAGGGCAGAAACGAAGCCGCGCCCGCAGCGGCTTAAAAGCCTCGCCACGACACTTGGCGAGCGGCGGATCGGGCCCATTAAGCTTGGCCAACTCAAGCCCTTCGTCGGGCTGATCGCGGTCTTCGTGCTTGCGTGCGTCTTCTCGCCGGTGCGGCGTGGCGAAATGATCTTTCTGGATGCCGGGAACCTGACCGACATTCTGCGCCAAGTCTCCGAGAAGGGCATCCTCGCCGTCGGAATGACGTTCGTGATCCTGGCGGGCGGCATCGATTTATCGGTCGGCTCGGTGCTCGCCTTCGCGGCGACGCTCTCTTCGGTGATGCTGATGCGCGGCGGCCACGGCACGACGGAAACCTTGCTCACCGTGCTCGCCGCCGGATTGCTCCTCGGCGCGGTCAACGCGGCGGTCATTACAAAAGGGCGCATTCAATCGTTCATCGTGACCCTGGCGATGATGAGCGCGGCGCGCGGGCTGGCGCGGTTGGTGTCGGGCGGCTCCGGCGTCGAGATCGGTTATGGCGCGGGCGGCGCACCGCAAAGCTTCGCTCTGATCGGAGGCAAAATCGGCACGCTCGTGCCCGTTCCGGCAATGATCTTTCTGGCGGCGGTCGCCGTCGCGTGGGTCGTCCTGAACAAGACGCGCTTCGGGCGCTACGTGCATGCCGTCGGCAGCAATGAGACGGCGAGCCGGCTCTCGGGCGTGCGCGTCAACTGGGTCAAGTTTGGCGTCTTCTCGATCTGCAGCCTGCTCGCCGCGCTCGCCGGGATCATCCACTCGGCGCAGCTCGAACAGGGCAATCCGAACGACGGCGTCGCTTACGAACTCGACGCGATTGCGGCGGTCGTCATCGGCGGCACATCTCTTTCGGGCGGGACGGGGACGGTGGTGGGCACGCTCGTCGGCACGCTGATTATAGGCATCATCAACAACATTCTCGGTCTCAACAATGTCGACGCCAATGTTCAGCTCCTGCTCAAGGGGGTGATCATTGTCGGCGCGGTGTTGCTGCAAAGGAAGTGAAGAAGACGTGTCGGTAGGTGCAACCGGGAGGTTTGTCATTACCCGAATCTTTTCTTCTCCGGAGATGCCGCGCATTGGTATCTAAATCAGAGCACGCAACATTGGGACGACAATTCACCACGGGTTTTCACGGATGCGACGGATTAAGACGGATAATCCGTGCCGATCCGTCGCATCCGTGAAAATCCGTGGTGAATGCCGTGTGCCAAGCTTGTGTGGTTCGATTTACAGCGGTTTTCGCTCGAATGAGAAGGCGGTCTCAAGATTTTGCCCAATATTTATGGGGTTTCTGAGCCTTTCTCTGCTTATTCGAGCGAAAACCGCTGTAGCTCCGGAGGAGCGGAATGTTTATAGAAACGCGAGGTAAGAAATCTCTCTAGCTCCGGAGGAGCGGCATCTGGCGCGCGCGGATGCCGCTCCTCCGGAGCTAGAGACGTGGCGCCACCGATTTCTATAAACATTCCGCTCCTCCGGAGCTGGAGTCGCAGCTACCGATCCACAAACTTATGAGAGCGAAAATCACAACCACAGCCGCGCGCCACCGCATCGCCGGCGGCCTGTCACTGGCGCTGCTCGTCGTGGCCCTGCTGGCCGCCGCGTGCAATCGCGGCGGCGGAGCAACGGACAAGTTCATCATCGGCTTCTCGCAGGCCAACAAGGCTGAGCCGTGGCGGACGTGGATGGATGACTCGCTGATGAAGGAAGCGGCGAAGCATCCCAACCTCGAAGTCCGCTACGCCGACGCGCAGCAGGACAACAGTAAGCAGGTCGCCGACGTGGAGAACTTCCTCCGCCAGCGCGTTGACCTGCTCATCATCTCGCCGAACGAGGCGAGGCCGCTGACCAGCATCGTCCGGCGCGTCCACGAAAGCGGCATCCCCGTCATCGTGCTCGACCGCAGCGTCGAGGGCGATAGCTACACGACCTTCATCGGCGCGAACAACCGCGAGATCGGTAAAGCGGCGGGCGAGTACACGGCACAGTTGCTCGGCGGCAAGGGCAGCGTGGTCGAAATCAAAGGCTTGCCCGGCTCGACGCCCGCCGTTGACCGCAGCGAAGGCTTTCGTGAAGCCGTCGCCGCTCATCCCGGCATCAAAATCGTCGCCGACCCGGTCGCCGACTGGCTGCGCGACAAGGGGCGCGAGCAGGCCGAAGCCGCGCTGCGCGCGAACGAAAAGATCGATCTGGTCTATGGGCACAACGATCCGATGGCGATGGGCGCTTATCTGGCGGCGACGGCGATGAACCGCGCCGAAGGGCTGAAGATCATCGGGATTGACGGCCTGCCCGGAACGGAAGGCGGCGCGAAGGCCGTGCTCGACGGCAAACTCGACGCGACGTTCCTGTATCCGAACTGCGGCAAAGAGGCCATCGAGACGGCGGTCAAAATCCTGAACAAAGAACAAACGCCGAAAAAAATCACGCTGCCGACGGCGCGCATCACCAAAGAGAACGCTGCGCAGTTCGTCAATCAATGAGAGCATTGGCGCGCGTCCGACCAGCGACGCCACGCCTTTCGCGGAGGTCAGATATGGGAGTTCGGTGGGAACACCGGCGGATGTTTATACACAACTGACTGTTGACTTCAACTCAGGTACACAAACGAGTGTGCGGGTCTTTGCCGGGATGTTCGGGCCAGGGAGCGACGCCTCTGTGCAGATCGACGACCTCGCCGTCCAATCGCGGCCAAGGGATCCGATACGACGACCTGCGGGCCAACGAACGCTGAAACAACCATGAACCGAAGAGAGTTATTAACATTTTTAGCGGGCGTCCCTGTCCTGGCTTCATTACCTGAAGTGGGAGCGACAGGTGAGTCGCCTTCCGACAACTCCGTCGTCGTTGAGTCTCCCGGCAAAAAAATACAGATTGTGTTTGAACTGTGCGAGAGATCGGGCAAGAAATCCGTCCCCTGTTATAACGTCTTTTATCGGGGGAAATCACTGATTCATCAGGCGAGCCTGGGCATCGAGCTAGCGCCTGCCGGCCCGCTCGACAGCAATTTGAAAATCATCAAGGTCGCGCGCGGCAAGCGCGATGAGACCTATGCCATCAATCCGGGGAAGACAAACACTGCGCGCAATCATTATCGCGAGGCAGTCATTTCGCTTGAGGAGCAGGCGGAACCACATCGGCGACTGGACTTGATTTTTCGGGCGTACGACGACGGCGCGGCTTTTCGCTATCAATTCCCGCGACAACCGGCTTTGTCCGAACTGGTCATCACCGCCGAGCATTCGACCTTCTCCTTCGCCGGCGACCCCAAAGCATACGCGCTCCCGGTGTCCTCGTTCACGACGCCGTATGAGTTTTATTACAAGCTCCTTCCGCTGAAAAATGTCTCCGAGGAGATGTTGATCGGCCTCCCGATGCTGCTGGAGTGTTCCGATAGACTTTGGGTCGCCGTGACCGAAGCGGACCTGGCTGATTACGCCGGAATGTATCTATCTGGAATGGCCGGCATAGCGGGCAACCCTGGCATTCTCAGCAGCCGGCTTTCTCCGCGGCTGGACAATCCTCAGATCAAAGTAAAAGCGAGTTTGCCGCACGTCTCGCCCTGGCGGGTCTTGATGATTGCAGACGATCCGGGACGATTGATCGAATCGAACCTGGTAACAAATCTCAACCCGCCCTCCGCCATCAAAGATACTTCCTGGATCAAACCGGGCAAGACGACCTTTCCGTGGTGGAACGGCTACGATGTTGAAAACGCCGGCTTCACCGGCGGCCAGAACACCGAGACGCATAAGTACTACATAGATTTCTGCGCTGCGCACGGCATCGAGTACCACTCGCTGGATGGTTTCGAGAATGTCGCCTGGTATGGCGGGCCTATCAGACCCTATCGCGGAGCCGACATCACGAAAAGTCTGCCTGAGATCAACCTGCCGGAGCTGATCGCTTACGCCCGTCAAAAGGGCGTCCGCCTGCGTTTTTGGATGCATTCGGATGCGGCCAAAGCAAACATGAAAACGGCCTTTCCGATTTACGAGCAGTGGGGCATTGAAGGCGTGATGGTTGATTTCTTTGATCGGGACGATCAGGAAACGGTCAGCTTCATTCACGATCTCCTACGACTGGCGGCGAGGCATCATCTGACCGTGACCTTGCACAACGTCTATAAACCGACCGGCCTCGGCCGCACCTATCCAAACCTGCTGGCTATCGAGGCGGTGTTCAATCTCGAATTCAACAAATGGGACAAGCGGGGAAGCACGCCGGAACATGAACTGATCGTTCCCTTCATTCGCATGTTGGCTGGCCCCGTTGATTACCATTCAGGCTCGTTTCGCAACGTCACGGAAAAGGAGTTCAAACCCCGTAACATCGCGCCCATCACGATTGGAACCCGCGCCCGCCAACTGGCGAGGTATGTGGTGTATGAAGACTACCTGCCGATGATCGCGGATTCTCCATCCGCTTACCGGGATCAGCAGGGTCTGGAGTTCCTTGTCCAAGTCCCGACTTCGTGGGACGAGACGAAGATACTCAACGGGTCGGTGGGCAAGTACATCACCGTTGCCAGGCGGCGGGGCAGGCAGTGGTACGTCGGGAGTATGACCGACGGCAGCGCGCGGGAACTGTCTCTCTCGTTGAATTTCATCGGCCCCGGAAAATTCAGCGCCGAGGTTTACGCCGACGATCCCGCTACCCCGGAGCAACCCACGAAATTGGTCCGGCGGCAATTCAAGGCCACCTCCGCCGTTACCGTCCGCGCCGTACTCGCGGCGGCGGGTGGCCACGTGATTCGATTGACCCCGGTTAAATAACGAAAGTGGGGTTTATGAGTAACCAGTCAGTCACGCCAAAAACTTACACAGGCCGTAAACGACCTGCCTAAAGTCAGCCGCCGCGATGCGGCGAAGAGTTGTATAGATGCCAATGTGTTAGACGGGTGGGACACACCCAACCGATGTAAGGATCGAATCCAATGTCAAAAGCACGAACTATAAATCGACGAGAGTTTATCGTCTCCACTTCCGCGTCGGTCATTGGGGCCGCCGCCGCGACTGGCGACCGGCAGGCGTTGGCTGAAGCTCCGCCGCAAGCGTTTCGCTCGTCCGGCGGCGCGATCATCCCGTATTCGCGAAGTGAGTTGTTACGGCAAGGCCCGCAGCGCACATTCACCGGAGACCATCTTTCTCAAATCGCATTTCCACTCGGCGGTATTGGCACGGGAACGGTTTCGCTCGGCGGGCGGGGCCAGTTGACCGATTGGGAAATCTTCAATCGCCCGGCGAAGCGTCACCGATTGCCTTTCACATTCGTCGCCTTGTGGGCCAGGGAACAGGGCGCGGCGGCGACCGTGAAGATTTTGGAAGCGCCGCCGCCGCCGCCTTATTCCGGTAGCTTCGGCTACGGGCGGGAATCCGGGCAGGGGTTGCCGCACGCGCATAGTGCGCGATTCACTGGCGCTTATCCTGTCGCCCGCGTGGATTTTGAAGACTCGACGCTGCCTGTCGAGATTTCACTCGAAGCGTTCAACCCTTTCGTCCCACTCAGCGTTGATGATTCGAGTTTACCGGTGGTCGTCTTTCACTATCGCGTGACGAACCGCAGGCGCAAGCCTGTTGAAGCGGCAATTGCCTTCTCTCTCTTCAACGCCGCCGGATACGACGGGAAGAGTCCCGTGAATCTGCGATACTCCAGCCTTGGAAAAAACATCACAAGATTTCGCCGCGAGCAGTTCGGCGTGAATCTCGAAGCCGTCGGCCTTGAGATGATTTCCGACAAACATGCTCCGGATAGCCCAAGCCATGGCTCGATGTGTTTGCTGACCAAGCAAAAGGACGTTACCGCGAAAACGGAGTGGGGGCTTGGCAGATGGTTCGATTCCTACACCAACTGGGTAGATGAGTTCACGGCCACGGGAGGCTTTCAAAGCGCCGAGGTCAGCAAACCTTCAGAGGACGGAAGCTCGCACGTGGCCACGCTGGCCCCACGCGTACGGCTCGCGCCAGGAGAATCTCAAACGATCACCTTCGCGCTCGCGTGGCATTTTCCGGTGTTGGAAAACTATTGGGACCGTGAGCCGGAAGTTAAGGGCGACCGAATGCGTAACTACTACGCTACGCGGTTCTCAAACGCGTGGGAGGTGGGTCGCCACACCATCGAAAACCTGCCGCGGTTGGAAAAGCTGACCCGCTCTTTTCACCAGACGTTCTTTGACGGCAGCCTGCCCGCCCATGTGCTGGACGCCGTTTCCAGTCAGGCCTCCGTCATCAGAACCAATACCTGCCTGTTGCTTGAAGGCAAACGGTTTTACGCCTTCGAGGGCTGCGGCGACAGCGGCGGTTGTTGCCCAATGAACTGCACGCACGTGTGGAACTACGAACAGGCTCTGGCATTTCTCTTTCCGGAGCTTGAGCGTTCGATGCGGGTGACGGATTTCAAACACAACCTGCGCGAAGACGGCGGCATGTATTTCCGGACGCTCGTGCCCGTCGGCCAGGCGAACTGGATGGCGCAGAACCCGGCGGCCGACGGCCAGATGGGCACGATCATGAAACTTTACCGCGAGTGGCGGCTTTCCGGCGATGATCAGTTCCTGCGCGACTTGTGGACGCCGGCCAAACGCGCGCTCGAATACGCGTGGCTGACGTGGGACGCCGACCGCGACGGCGTGATGGAGGGCGAGCAGCACAACACCTACGACATAGAGTTTTACGGCCCAAACACGATGATGGGCACGCTCTATCTTGGCGCGCTCAAGGCCGGTGAACAGATGGCCACTGCCGTTGGCGACAAAGAGGCCGCCGCGACCTACCGGCGGATTTACGAAAGCGGGCGGGAGAAGCTGGAGGTTTTGTGGAACGGAGATTATTACGTTCAACAAGTCCCGCCGCGCGATCAGGTTCGGGTCTCGGCGAAGGCGCACAAACAGGAGAGTCCCAACAATGTTGATTATCAATATGGCGCCGGATGTCTTTCCGACCAAATGCTGGGGCAGTGGTTCGCTCACGTCCTCGGCTTCGGACATCTGCTCGCGCCGGAGCGCGTCCGCAAAACGCTCGCGTCCATCTACCGCTACAACTTCAAACAGAGCTTCTACGATCACCCGAACCCGCAGCGCATCTACGCGCTGAACGACGAGAAAGGGTTGCTGTTGTGCAGTTGGCCGAAGGGGAGTCGTCCGGCGCTGCCGTTCGTCTACGCCGATGAGGTTTGGACGGGAATCGAATACCAGGTGGCGGCCCATCTCATCTATGAAGACCTGATCGAAGAAGGACTGGCGGTGGTCAAAGGCGCGCGTGACCGCTACGACGGGCTGCGCCGGAATCCCTGGAACGAGGTCGAATGCGGATCGCACTATGCCCGCGCGCTATCGGTTTGGTCGGTTCTGCTGGCGCTCGCGGGCTATCACTACTCGGCGACCGAAGGACGTCTCACTTTCATGCCGAGGCTGAACGCGAACGATTTCCGCTGCTTCTTCACGGCGGGAACGGGATGGGGAAGCTACAGCCAACGGTCAAACGCCGCGTCGCTCCGTGTGAAGCTGGAGATCAATTATGGCGAGACACGAGCGCGCAAGCTGACTTTAAAGAATGAGGCCGGATGGAAGAGGGTCGCCGTCGCATCGGCCACGGGGCCGGATGGAAAAATATTGACGAACTGCCGGGCGAGCGTTGAGGGCGATGCCATCAGCGTGGAGCTGGGCGAGGAACTGGCGATCACGAGCGGCAAATCGGTTGCCATCAACCTGGCCGTCGCGAGATCAGGGATCTAACAACGAGGGTCGTTCACGTTGCGACACCCTGAAAGAATGAAAAGCGCAGTTCGTAGTCCCGCCTTTAGGCGGAATCGTTTGGTATCGCGGAATGGATCTGTCGCTGAAGCTTCCGCCTAAAGGCGGGACTACGAACTGAACTGATTTTCTGAGGAAACAGATGAAAAAACGAATCGCGCTCTTTTACCCCGGCGACGCGCGCGCCATTCCGAACGAATTGGCTTTGCCGAGCGTCACCGAGACGACCACGCAACTCGAAGCGGCCCTGCGCCGGCTCGGCCACGAGCCGTACCGCATCGAAGGCTTCATCACTAAACCGCATGAGGCGATTGAGAAGCTGAGCCATGTTGACGACCCGCTCATCGGCGTCTGCGTCCATTGGCTCTACGGCCCGCACACGACGGACGGCGTGGTGGGCAAAGAGAATCCGCTGCTGCTCGCCAGCAACTTTTCAGGGCGGTGGCCCGGCCTCGTCGGTCTGCTTAACACCGGCGCCTGCCTCGAAAGCCTCGACCGCAAATTTTCGCGCGTCTGGACGGACGCGTCCGACTGGAGCCGGGACGACGAGTTCATGAGCCGTCTGGATGAATGGTGCTCGAACGGGAGCATCACTTACTCCGAGGACGAGATCAGCGACGACGCGGCGGTTTCGCCAGTTTCAGATGATGCGGCGCGGCGCGCCCGCGCAGTCGCCGAAGAGATTCGCCGCCGCCGCGTCCTCATAATGATGCTGGGCGACACCTCGATGGGCATGATCAACGGCTACTTCGGCCCGCGCCTGCTCAACAAGCACGGCTTCACCGAACACAAGATTGACCAGGCCTGGATCATTGACCGGGGCCGGCGCATTGACGAACGGCGCATTGACGAGGCGCTCGCATTCGTCAGGGCGAAGGGCGTGACCTTTCATTACGGCGGATCCGGGGCCGAAGACTTCGACGAGCAGGCGACGCGCGAGCAACTGCGCGATTACCTCGTCGTGCTCGATATGATCAATGAGTACAAGGCCGACTGCCTCGGCTGGCAGTATCAGCTCGGCCTCATCCCGCTGCGCGCGCCGTCCGATTTTGCCGAAGGCCTATTCAATTCCGTTTGCCGTCCCGAATCGAACGGCGACACCGTCGCCTGCGCGACCGAAGCCGACCAGGGCAACGCCGTGCCGATGGAGATGATGAAGCGGCTGCTCAAAGCGAAGGGGCTGCACCAGGCGGTGATGTTTCACGATGTGCGCTGGGGGGCCGAGCATGACGGCAGATTCCTGTGGGTGCTCTTAAATTCTGGTTCGTGCGGGGCATATGCCTTCAACCACGACCCGGACACGCTCGCGGGCGTGCATTCCTACCGCCAGCCTGCGGCTTACTTCCCGACCCCCGGCGGCACGTTCGCGGGCGAGAGCCTCGCGGGGCGTATGACCTGGGCGCGGGCTTACATCAGGCAAGGCGCGCTTTGGATGGACATCGGGCGCGGCGAAGTCGTCAAGCTGCCCGCCGACGTCCGCGACGCGTGGTGGGAAGGGACAACGCGCCAGTGGCCGTTTATGGCCGCCGACTTGCGGATCTCGCGGGAGACGCTGATGGCGCACTACTTGTCGAATCACATCGCCGTCGCTTATGGCGACATCTTCGAGGAAATGGTCGCACTCTCAAAAGATCTGGGCTTTCGGGTGCGGATTCTGCAAAAGAAGTAAATGGTGAGCGACGAATGCTGAACACGCCAATATTCAATTCATTCGCCGCCCATCATTATGACCACTAACATCAATAACTGGAGGATATGATGAGAAGCAACAGACTTGCAATAGTTGCGTTATTACTGCTTGCCTCTGCCCTGATGTCGTTCGCCTTCGGCCAGACCGACCGGGGCGCGATCAAAGGGGTGGTCGTGGATCAGCAGGATCAGGTCGTCTCCGGCGCCACCGTGACCCTGACCAACACGGCGACGGGCGCGCGCGTGCAACTCACGACCGGCGATTCGGGGAGCTTCCTGTTCCCGTCGTTGATCGTCGGAAGCTACCAACTCGCCGCCGAAAAGACGGGGTTCAAGAGATTTTCCCAGCCCGATGTCCAGGTGGAGGTCGGGCGCACCTCGGCGCTGACCATCACGCTCAACCCCGGTGAAGTGACCGAGACCATCACGGTCGAAGGCCAGGCCGGCGCGCTCGACACGGCGACCTCCGACACCGGCACGACCGTGGCGCGCCGCCATATCCTGGACCTGCCAGTGCCGCTCACCGGTACCATGCGCAACCCGCTCAACTTCGCCATCCTGACGCCGGGCGTGAGCGGCTCGGTTCCGGGCGCGAATCCCGACTTGCGGCTCAACATCAGCGGCACGCCCACCGCGTCGTCGGAAGTCTTCGTGGACGGCATCCCGACCGCCGACACCGGCTCGTCGGGCAACATCGCGTCCAACCACCCGGCGCTCGAAGCCGTCGGCGAATTCAAGATCAGCAACAACAGCTACTCGGCGGAGTACGGGCTGGCCACCGGCATCATCTCCTTCACGCTGCGCTCGGGAACGAACCAGTTTCACGGCAACGCCTTCGAGTTCCTACAGAACGACCGGCTCAACGCCTTCGACTTCGTGACCAAGACGGTCGCCGCATTCGGCGGCACACAGCCGGTCAAAGCGCCGCTCAAGCAGAACGAATATGGCTTCACGCTCGGCGGGCCGGTCTGGGCGCCCAAGAAGGTCTTCGGCCCCTTCGGTTACGACGGGCACAACCGGCTCTTCTTCTTCACCAGCTACACCGGCTTCAAGTTCCGTCCGAGCGCCAACAACTTCGCCCTGACCACGTTCCCGAACCGCTTCCGGCAGGGCGATTTCTCGCAGCAGCTTGGAGCGCAGGTCACCGTCCCGAACCCGCTCAATCCGGCGCAGCAACTGCCCCTCTTCGACCCGGCGGGACGCCCCATTTTGGCGGGCGCGATCTATGATCCGACCCGCTCGCGCACTGTCACCGGGCCGGACGGCAAGTCGTATCAGATCCGCGATCCGTTCGCGGGCAACATCGTCCCCGCCAATTACGCGGGATTGAGCGCCGCGGCGCGGAGGATTTTGCAGGACTTCCCGCAAGCGCAATCGGACGCGCTCTTCAACAATTTCTTCCGGCAGACCCGCTCGCAGACCGACGAGGATCGGTTCCTCGCCAAACTCGATTACAACCTCAGTTCGCGCCAGACCCTGTCGGGCAGTTACTCGCGCGGCTCCAGCCTGACGTCCAACAACGGCACGCTCAGTCTGCTCAGTGCGGGGCAGAACGACGCGCCATCGCAGCAGGTACGCCTCGCACACAACTTCACCATTTCGCCGCGAGTGGTCAACAGCTTCTCCTTCGGTTTCCTGCGCGACATCTTCTCCACCGGCCCCGTCGTGCCGACTCCGCCGCTCGAGAGCCTGGGGCTTCGCGGCATCACACTGCCGCCGTTCGCGGCCTATCCGGGCATCGGCATCCGCAACCAGAACGGGATCGGCGGTGGCGGTGGCGGTGTCGTGCGCTTCACCCAAAACCGTTTCATCGGCAGCGACACGGTGACCTATGTGCACGGCGATCACTCGTTCAAGTTCGGCGGCGAGTTGCGGCGGCTGCAGCGCAACCAGGTCAGCAACAACGCCGGCGGGTTCCAATTCGAGCCGACGCAGACGGCGCTCAACGGCGTCGGCTTCGTCAACACCGCGCAAGGGCCGCAAGCTGTCTCGATTCCCGGAGGAAGCACGGGTAGTTCGGCGGCGAGCTTCCTGTTCGGCGCGGTAGATTTCTCGCGCTTCGACATCGGCGCGACGACCGCCGGCTTCCGCTTCCTGACGGCGAGCGGCTTCGCGCAGGACGATTGGAAAGTGACCCGCAACCTGACGCTCAATCTCGGACTGCGCTACGACTTCTCGATCCCGCGGACGGAAGTGCTGGGGCGCGTCTCGACCGTTGATCGCACGCTCCCCAACCCCGCGGCGGGCGGCGTGCTGGGTGCTTACACCTTCTACGGCGACGGGCCGGGGCGCAACGGCAAGACGCGAATCGGCGACATTGACTGGACCGGAATCCAGCCGCGCCTCGGTCTGGCTTACACGCCGAAGACGAAAGGCGGCCTGCTGGGGCCGCTCTTCGGCGATGAGCGCACGGTGTTGCGATCGAGCTTCGCCATCACCCGCCCGCTGGGCAACGACCATCTGGCGAACGGGATTGACATCCACCTCTATTCGGGAGGCTTCAACGGCCTCGCGACGGTCAATCGTCCGGGGGACGTGCTCGGCTCGCCGGCCTACTTCTGGGATCAGCCCTACCCCAACTTCACGCCCCCACCGACCCTGGATCCCGGTTTCCTGGTCGGCAATGCGAACCCGGCGCTGATAGAACCCGAAGTCGGCAAGCTGCCGACGCAGATCAACTGGGCCTTCGAGCTGCAGCGGCAACTGCCGGGCGGCTTCACGGGCAGCGCCGCTTATGTGGGCACGCACATCTACCATCTGGGCATCTGGCGCAAGCCGAACCAGGTCCCGCGCGCTGTCGCCGAGCGTTATCGCGCGACGTCCGCCGCCGCCGGTCTTCCGCTGAACGAGTTCCTAAACTTGCCGATCACCGACCCGCGAGCGGCGAGCGTGCCGCGGCCCTTCCCGAACTTCGTCGGTCTCCTCGGCGCGAGCGCGACGGTGGCGCAGGCGCTGAGGCCCTTCCCGCAGTACGGCAACATTGACAACCTGCAGCAGCCGATCGGCAGCACGTCTTACAACGGACTGCAGACGAAGCTGCAGAAGCGATTCTCCGGCGGGTTGACGATGCTGCTCGCCTACACCTTCTCGAAGACCATCGGCGACGTGGACACCTTCCAGGGCCCCGCGGCGGGCGCGCTGAATGCCATCTTCGCACGGTCTTTCCAGCAGGATTATTACGACAACCGCAGTGAACGCTCGGTGACCAGCTCGGACATCCCGCACGTGCTGGCGCTCAGCTACACCTACGAACTCCCGATCGGCCCCGGCAAGCGGCTGGCCAACAAAGGCGGCCCGGTCGGCAAGATTGTGGGCGGCTGGCAGGTGAGCGCCATTCACCTCTACCAGAGCGGGCGACCGCTGTTTTTGGAGTATCAGGCCTTCGGCGCGAGCAACCCCTTCCGGGCGGCTGACGGCTTCAGCTTCCGCCCGAACGTCGTGGCGGGTGTGCCGCTGGTCAACCCCGCCTACGACCGCCGCTGCGCCGGGCCGCTGCCGCCCACCGCGGGACGCCAATCCTGCCAGTTCTACATCAACCCGGCAGCTTTCGTCGCGCCGCCCGCGGGCGAGTTCGGCAATGCGTCGAAGTTCCTCGCGAACCTCCGGGCGCAGCCTTATTACAACGAAGACATTTCGATCTCGAAGCGGACGACGATCACCGAGCGGGTCGTGATCAACTTCCAGGGGAACTTCTTCAATGCCTTCAACCGGGTGGTGCTCGGCACCGGCGGACCGCCGACCACCATCTTCAACCTGGCGCCGAAAGATTTGAGCGCCGCCTCGCTTCAGAATTCCAACACGCCCTTCGGAATCCTTACGACCCAGCAGAACGGGCCGCGGCGGATTCAGTTCGGATTGAAACTGGAGTTCTGAAGAGGCTGGCAGAAAAATGGGGGCAGAAAAAAGGAGAAGAATCGGGCAAGTTTCACTTCGAGCCAAAGATGGATAACACTTTGAGGGCAAGGGAATGCCGAGTGCCGGTCAATCGTCTTCATTCCTTTGCCTTAATTCCCCTGCCGACTGTTACCTGACCCGTGAAGCTTGCCAAGAAATCGTGGCCGGGCCTTGCCAGAGCCACAAGATGTTGGGGGCGTGCACGGCGATTCCCAAAGAGCCGAAAAATATGAGAGAGAAAAAGTCCAGTGCAAAATATTTTTTTTCTGCCCTCATTTTTCTGCCAGCTTTTGTGATTGGGCAGGACGACCGGATTGCGCGGCACGCCGAGGCCGCGCAGCAGGCTCAGCGGGAAGGCGACTTTGCCGCTGCCATCCGCGAGTTCACGATCCTTACGCGCCTGCTTCCCGAAGTGGCCGAGGTGCACAGCAATCTCGGCGTAGCGTATTACTTTCACAAACAGCGCCGGGAAGCTCTGACGGCTTTTGAAAAAGCGCTCCGGCTCAAACCCGACCTGGTCGCGGCCCTGATTTTTTCCGGGATCGCGCATTACGAATTGTCAAAGCCGGCACAAGCGACCAGGGTGCTGGAACGCGCCGTTGCATTAAGCCCGGCTGATCCGCTAGCGCACACCTGGCTCGCCCACAGTTATGCCGCGCGGTCTCGCTTTCAAGAAGCGGCAGATCATTTTCTGATTGCATCCGAGCGTGCGCCGAACGATGTGGACGTCTGGTATGGGCTGGGGCAGGTTTACCTCGCACTGGGGCGGCAGGAGATCAAGCGGCTCAACGAGACCGCTCCCAACGGCGCACGCATCCTTCAATTGTCCGGCGATCTGTGGCTCCTGCGAGGCGAGCAGGCACATGCGTTGGCGCTTTATCAGGAGGCTTTGAAACGCCGGCCTGGCCTGACTGAAGTCCGACAAGTTGTCGGGCAGTTGCTCGACCAGCAGAAGCAATCGGAAGTTTCTCCGCCATCGCCCGCTGATTCGCCTTCGCCAGAAGATGCGCATTACCGGGCGGCCACGGAGTTCCGCGAGCGCGCGCAACGTGCCTTTGAGCGCATCTCGGCGCTCGGAGCTAATTCCCATCGCGCGCATCAGGTCCTGGCTGAATCGTTTGAGTCTCAGGAGCGCGTGGATGAAGCGCTCGCCGAATATCGCGCGGCGCTGAAATTGAAGCCGGACCTCGCAGGCATTCACCTGGCCATCGGAAATCTGTTAATGAGCCAGGGGCAGGCGACAGAGGCGCTGGAAGAATACCGCGCCGAGTTGTTGCTGCGACCTGCCGACCCTGAGGTTCATTACCGTACAGCGCGCGCGCTTATCGTCCTGGGCAAGGGAGAAGACGCCGAAGCTTCGCTCAATCGAGCGTTGGCCGCAGACAGCGCCCCCCCCGCGGCGCACAGGGAACTGGGGAGGATTTACCTGGGCCGCGGCCAGCCGGCCAAAGCCGTCCAGTCGCTTTCCACCTATTTGGCTATGACTGCGAACGATGCCTCCGCCCACTACCTGTTAATGCGGGCATATCGCGCGCTGGGCGACATTGCGGCGGCGGAACGGCACCTCGCGAAATATAAAAGTTTATCGGATGACGAGAAACAGCGAGCCTCGATCCAGAAGGCCCTATCATTGTTTGACCGAGGCGAGAAGCCTGAGCAGTAACTCGCCTTTCGGTAGATCACGAAATCAGGAAAGAAAGGCATTTGCCATTTGTCATTTGAGATTTTCCATTTGTCATTGCCCGCAGGCCGACCCGGTCCAATACTCAATGAACATCGAGCGATTTCCAGAGCAATGACAAATATCAAATGACAAATGGAAAATGGAAAATGGAACCTTCAGATCAAAAGGAGAACTTGCCGATCATGAAATCAACAATTTTTATCATGTTGGCGCTGCTCTGCGCGCCTTTGTCAGGGTTGGCGCAAGAAGGCCCGCACGATGGGCTGACCAGCAATCTGAGCAATATCTACCGTGTCTCCAACGCGAAGACGCGCTCGATCAGCCCGGAGAACTTCACGGGCGAGAAGGGCAAAGGCGGGATGGCAACCGAGGGAGTGGCTTCTCACGAAGCCCGCGATCTGGGGCAAGGTTGGAAGGTCAACCCCTTCGTCATCATCGAGCCGGGGAAGACCTTCACCCTCGGTGAGATCAACGGTTCGGGGGCGATCCAGCACATCTGGATGACCCCGACCGGCAACTGGCGCTTCTCGATCATCCGGATGTATTGGGACGATGAAAAGGAGCCGTCGGTAGAAGCCCCCGTGGGCGACTTCTTCGCGATGGGCTGGGGTAAGTATGCGCCGGTCGCCTCCATCCCGGTCGTAGTCAATCCGGGCAGCGCCTTCAACTCCTACTGGCCCATGCCCTTCAGACGAAAGGCGCGAATCACCATGGAGAACCTCGACGCGCAAGCGATGCGGCTGTATTACCAGATCACTTACACGCTCACGCAGGTGCCCCCGGACGCGGCCTACTTCCACGCCCAGTTCAGGCGCGTCAACCCACTCCCTTACAAACAGGTTTACACCATCGTGGATAACGTCAAGGGGAAGGGCCAGTACGTCGGGACTTACATGGCCTGGGGCGTCAACAGCAACGGCTGGTGGGGCGAGGGCGAGATCAAGTTCTACCTGGATGGGGATCGTGAGTTCCCGACCATCAACGGGACCGGCACGGAAGATTACTTCGGTGGCTCTTACAACTTCGAGAATAAGGAGAAGAAACAGTACGAGGAGTTCACCACGCCCTACCTGGGATTGGTTCAGGTCATCAGACCCGACGGGCTATACCAGGCGCAGCAGCGGTTCGGTTTATACCGCTGGCACATCCCCGATCCCATACGCTTCGACCAGGATCTGCGGATCACGATTCACGCCCTCGGATGGCGCAGCGGCCGGAGGTATTTACCTCTGATGGATGACATCTCTTCGGTCGCCTTCTGGTACCAGACCGAGCCGCACGTCACCTTCCCGAAATTGCCGGATAAGGACCGGCTGGAAGTAAACTAGAGGGATCGTGCAATAAACTCAGGCTGCGGGCAGATTACGAACCGTTTCGAAAAAAGTGAGCAACAGCGCAGGGAAATCACGCAATTGGTCGTAATAATAGGGCTTGCACGTTTGTTGTCTAAATTTCGGAACGTTTCGATATTTCCTTGACCTTCAAGCTTACATCCGTTTACACTCAATCTCATACTGCTCAATTCTACGGTGGTGATCCTGGTCCGGCAGGCCGTGGCTTCGGATATCGCTGCGTTTACAAAAACATTGGGGAATCAAGGAGGTTCAATGAACCGCTCATCACAGACCGTGCTGATATGGAAGGCGCTACTGCTGACACTCGTGTTAATGGCCTGCTGTGACCGCATTCAAGCGCAGGCCACCTCCGTCGTGCAGATTTCGGGGACCGTGCAGGACCCGACGGGAGCCGTGGTGGCCGGGGCTGAAATCAAGGCGGTCCAGACTGCGACCGGATTCACCAGGATCACCACCAGCGAGCCTGATGGAAGTTACCTGCTGCCGAGCCTGCCGGTCGGTCCCTACCGGATCGAGGTCACGGCGAGCGGCTTCCGTCCCTACACGCAGCAGGGCATCGTACTGCAGGTGAATACCAACCCGGTCGTCAACATCACCCTGCAGGTCGGCCCGATTGACCAGACGGTTGAAGTTCAGGCTGACGCCCTGATGACCGAAACGCAGACGAACAGCGTCTCGCAGGTGATTGACGAGCGCCGTGTGGTGGACCTCCCGCTCAATGGCCGCCAACCGACGCAGTTGATCTTACTTTCAGGGGCGGCGGTGACGGCGCCTGCCAGCGACCTGGCGAGCAGCAAGAACTATCCGTCATCGGTCCCCATCGCCGTGGCGGGTGGGCAGGCGAACGGCACTTACTACCTGGTTGACGGCGGGGATTACAACGATGCCTTCGGAGCCATCAATCTGCCGCTACCGTTCCCGGACGCGCTCAGGGAATTCAGCGTGCAGACCAATGCGATCCCGGCCAGTTACGGCATGCGCGCCGGAGCAGTCGTCAACGTGATCACGAAGTCCGGTACGAACGCGCTGCATGGCAACCTGTTCGAATTCGTGCGCACGGGCGCAACGAATGCCAGGAACTTCTTCGCGCCGGAGCGCGACCCGCTCAAACGCAACCAGTTCGGAGGCACGATCGGCGGGCCGGTCGTTCACAACAAGGTCTTCTACTTCGGCGGGTACCAGGGGACGCGGATTCGCACCGCCCCGGCCACCAATACGGTGTTTGTACCGACCGCACAGATTCTGCGCGGCGACTTCAGCTCGCTGGCTTCGAGCGCCTGCGGCCCGGCGCGCACGCTGATTGATCCGGTCACTCGCACTCCGTTCCCAGGTAACCAGGTACCCACGTCGCGCTTCAGCCCGCAGGCGCTGGCGTTTTTGAAGTTTGTGCCCACAAGCCAAGACCCTTGCGGCCGGTTACAAGTCGCCATTCCGAACAACTCCGACGAAGACCAGTTCATCACGCGCGGCGATTGGAACGCCTCCGCCCGGCACACGCTCTTCGGGCGCTATTTCTTCACCGATCTCCGCAACCCGGGGGTCTTCAACGACAACCTGTTATTGACGACGCGCCCCGGCGTGCTGGGCCGGGTGCAATCGCTGGCGCTCGGCGACAGCTTCACGATTTCTCCGCGCGTCATCAACAGCTTTCATGCGACGTGGGCGCGGGAACGCGTCACGCGCGGCCCGGCGTCGGGGCTGCCGACCTCCGCCGACATCGGGCTCAATGTCGCGCCCTCACCGGGCAATTTCCCCGCGATCAACGTCAGCGGCAGGTTCAGCACGTTTTGTGGCACCTGCAGTCTGGCCCAGATCTATTCAGGGTCGTCGCAGTTTGCCGATGATCTCACGTGGACGATGGGGCGCCATCAGCTTGGCGCAGGCGCAAACTACATCCGTCGCTATCTCAATTTCCAGGTTTCGACTCAACAGAACCCAGCCTTCACTTTCAACGGTCAGGCGAGCGGCGACCCGCTGCTCGATCTGCTGCTCGGGTCAACGAGCCAATTCGTCCAGGGCAACCTGACGCAGATGAATGTAATCGGGAACTACTTCGGATTGTATGTTGATGACAAGTTCCGGTTGAATTCGCGCCTGAGCATCAACCTGGGCCTGCGGTGGGAGCCTTACTTCCCAGCCTACGACACGCAGGGCCGGGCGACGCATTTCGAGCTGGCGGACTTCCGGGCGGGCCGTCGCACCACCCTCTTCCAGAACGCGCCGCCGGGCGTCTTCTTCGCCGGTGATCCCGGCTTTCCGAAGGCCGGCACGGAAGGCAATTGGAAAATCTTCGCGCCCCGGCTCGGGCTGGTCTGGGACTTGGCCGGCAATGGACGAACGGTGGTTCGGACGGCCTATGGAATCCTGTATGACACGCCGCCGCTCCAGTTTCTAAACCGCTTCGGCTTCGGGCCGCCGTGGGCCAGCACGATCACCCTGCCCAACCCGGCGGGCGGGTTTGCGGACCCCTTCCGCGGCTTCCCGGGCGGCAATCCTTTTCCGCAACCACAGCCTCCGCCGGCCAATGCCGTCTTCCCCGCCGGGGGACAATTTATCAATGTCCCCTCGCAGATTCGACTGCCTTACATGCAACAGTGGAACTTAAGCGTACAGCGGCAGATCGGGACAGACTGGCTGGTTGCAGCGAATTATCTTGGCAACAAAGGCACGCACCGCTGGCTGGTCATTGACGCGAATCCGGGGATTTTCATTCCAGGGATGTGCGGCTCTCAAGCATGTTCGACAACTGGCAATGTGAACAGCCGGCGCTTATTGAGCCAGATCAATCCAACGGAAGGCAGCAAATTCAGCAGCCTGGCCACGGTGGATGACGGAGGGAACAATTCCTACCACGGATTATTGCTGTCGGTGAACCGCCGGCTCCGGTCGCATTTCAGCGTGCTGGCGAACTACACGTGGTCGCATTGCCTGGGCGACGGCGGCGACCTGAATTCGGAGATCACGGTTGGGTCTCAGAATCCCTACGACCGGGCTAGCGAAAAGGGCAACTGCCGCACGGATATTCGTCACCTTTTCAATCTGTCGTTGGTGGCCGAAACGCCGCACTGGACCGGGCATTTCCTCAAAACGCTCATCTCTGATTGGGAACTGGCCGCCATCGTGACGAAGAGAAGCGGTTACTGGTTCCCGGTCACCTCCGGCCGCGACAACTCGCTGACCGGGATCGGCCAGGATCGGCCCGACCTGGTAGGTAACCCCGTGCTGGACAACCCGACGCTGGACCGCTGGTTCAACACCGCCGCATATGTCGCGAATAAACCGGGCCAGTTCGGCGGCGCGGGGCGCAACCCGCTGGAGGGACCCGGCGCATTCAATATGGACACTGCCCTCATCCGGCGCATCCGCATCACGGAGCGGCACTCGGTGCAGATTCGGGCTGAGGCGTTCAATGTGCTGAACCATCCGACCTTCGGGACTCCCCGCTCAAGTCTGACCGATACGAATTTCGGACGAATTCTGACGGCGAACGATCCCCGAATCATGCAGTTCGC
>Ga0187894_10002876_pt1 | contig 20009 bp, 17 predicted proteins | sample GBC1701081metaG_FD_136650 | JGI IMG/M metagenome (GOLD analysis project Ga0187894, IMG submission 136650) | White microbial mat communities from a lava cave in the Kipuka Kanohina Cave System on the Island of Hawaii, USA - GBC170108-1 metaG ...
GCGCGCCGCTGGGACGAGCGAGGGGACACGCGTCGAAGTCGCGGAGCTGTTTGCGAGCGTTCCAGCACGCCGCAAGTTCTTGAAGACCGCGGCGACGGAGTGGGGCCACGTGAGCGAGTGGCTGAGCCGCGCTGCGCTGGCATTGCCGCAGCTTCACTTCGACGTCGTGCGCGACGACCATCCCGCCTGGAGCTGGCCCGCGGTCGCCGACCCGCTCGAGCGCATCGCCGCGGTGCTCGGTGAGGAGGAGGCTGCGGGGCTGGTGGCCGCGGGGCGCAGCAGCGACGGGCTCGCGCTGCACGGCTTCGTCTCGCGGCCCGAGGCGCACCGCGCGAGCGGCGCCGGGATCCACTTGTTCGTGAACGGCAGGCCGGTGCGCGACCGCTTGTTACGGCACGCGCTGCTCCAGGTCTACCGCGACGTGCTGCCGCGCGGCCGCTTCCCGAGCGCGCTGCTGTTCCTCAAAGTCGCGCCGGGCGGCGTCGACGTGAACGTGCATCCGGCGAAGTGGGAGGTGCGCTTCGCGGATCCGCAGGCGGTGCACCGGCTGGTCGAGCGCACGCTCGGCGAAGCGCTCGCGCGCCGCAGCTGGCTCGGCGCGCAGCTCGCGCCGCCCCAGCCGGCGATCGGGACCGCCGTGTTTCCCACCGCGGCGCTGCCCGGCTTCGCGGCGCCCGCAAGCGTCGGCGATTGGGCGTTCGCGCAAGTCCGCGAAAGTCCGCCGACGACCGGGATGGCCCTTTGGGGTCAGACCCCAAAGGGCCATCCCGACGGTGCGGCGCGCTTTGGCGAGCTGCGCGTGATCGGGCAGCTGCTCGGCACCTACATCTTGCTCGAGGGCCGCGACGGCCTCTTGCTGATCGACCAGCACGCCGCGCACGAGCGCGTGCTCTACGAGCGGCTGCGGGCGGGCTGGCTCGCTGGGAAGCTGCCGCGCCAGGCGCTCTTGGTTCCGGCGACCTTCGAGCTGCCGCCGGCACTAGCGGCCGCGTGCGAGCGAAATGCGCCCTGGCTCGCGCAGCTCGGCTTCGAGGTCGAGGCATTCGGCGAGCAGACCATCGCCTTGCGTGCGCTGCCCGAGCTGCTCGCGGGACGCGATCCGCAGCCGCTGCTGCGCGAGCTCGCCGAGCAGCTCCTCGCGAGCGAAGGAGCAGGGCGCACGCTGCGCCCGCTCGACGCTGCGGATCGCGTGTTCGCGACCGTCGCTTGCCACGCGGCGCGGCGCGCCGGCGACGTGCTCGCGAGCGAGGAGCTGCGCGCGCTCGTCAGCGAGCTCGACGCGATTCCGTGGGCGCCGACTTGCCCGCATGGACGCCCGGTCGCGTTGCCGTTCGCGAAGGCGGAGATCGAACGCCGCTTCGGGCGCGCGTAGCGCCGCTCCGCCGCTGCGGCCCGGACGAGAACGACAGCCGCATCGCTACGTTGCGCCGCCATGTCAACGGAAGCGCGCGAGCCCGTGATCGTGATTGGCGGCCCGACCGCCTCGGGCAAAACCGCGCTCGCGATCGAGCTCGCGCTCCGCTTCGGCGGCGAGATCGTGAACTCCGACTCGATGCAGGTCTACCGCGGCATGGACGTCGGCACCGCGAAGCCCGCAGCCGCCGAGCGGGCGCGTGTACCGCACCACCTGCTCGACATCGTCGCGCCGGACGAGCCCTACCACGCGGCTCGCTTCGCCGATGACGCGGCGGCCGCGATCGCGGCGATTCGCGGACGCGGGCATCTGCCGTTTCTCGTCGGCGGCACCGGCCTCTACGTGCGCGCCGCGCTCTACGGGCTCAGCGCCGGCGTCGGCCGTAACAAGAGCTTTCGCGACGCGCTCGAGGCCGAGCACGCGCGCGCGCTGCGGGTAGGGGAACCGGCGCGGCTGCACCGCCGGCTCGGCGAGATCGACCCCGAAAGCGCGCGGCGGCTCCACCCGAACGACCTCGTGCGCATCATCCGCGCGCTCGAGATCCACGCGGAGACCGGGCGCAGCGCGTCCGACGTGTTTCGCGAGAGCGCGATGCGCGCGCGCTATCAGGCGCTCTACCTGGCGCTCGATCCGGGCCGCGACGCGCTCGCTGAGCGCATCGACGCTCGCTGCGAGGCGATGATCGCGGGCGGGCTGCTGCAGGAGGTGCGCGCGCTGCGCGACGCCGGCTACGGGCCCGAGCTCGCCTCGATGCGCGCGATCGGATACCGGCACATGCAGCCGGTGATCGACGGCCTCGACACGCTCGCGAACGTGCTGGTCGCGATGAAGCGCGACACGCGCCAGTTCGCGCGCCGCCAGCGCACCTGGCTGCGCGGCGAAGCGGGCGCGCAGTGGCTCGACCCTGCCGACGTCGCCGGCTGCGCCGCGCGCGTCGCGGACTTTCTGGCAGCGCGCGTCGCGGCGTAACAGATGCCCGCGCGCCTGCCGCTCGTCGCGATCGTCGGCCGCCCGAACGTGGGCAAGTCGACGCTCTTCAACCGCCTCACCGGAAGAAGGCGCGCGCTCGTCGACGACACGCCGGGCGTGACGCGCGACCGCATCGCCGCCGAGGTGGCGGTGGCCGGCCGCAGCGTGCTGCTCGTCGACACCGCAGGGCTCGATCCGGACGCGAGCGGCGAGATCGAGGCCGCGGTGCAGGAGCAGGCGCGCGCGGCGCTCGAGGCCGCGGACGCGATCTTGTTCGTGACCGACGGGCAGGCGGGGCTCGTGCCACAGGAGCACGAGATCGCGGACTTGTTACGGCGCACGCGCAAGCCGGTGGCGTTGGCCGTCAACAAGATCGACGCCCCGCGCCACGCGCCGCGCATGCTCGAGTTCCACGCGCTCGGCCTCGAGCCCGTGCGCGCAGTTTCCGCGGAGCACGGCTCCGGCGCATGGGATCTGCTCGAGGAAATCGTTGCGGCGCTGCCCGTGGTCGAAGCGGGGCCCGAGGAATCGGCGCCGCTCGCGGAGCGGCCGCTGCGCGTCGCGGTGATCGGGCGCCCGAACGTCGGGAAGAGCTCGCTGCTGAACCTGCTCGCCGGCGAGAAGCGCGTGGTCGTCTCGAACGAAGCCGGTACGACGCGCGACGCGGTCGACGTCGCGGTCGAACGCGACGGCCGCTCCTACGTGTTCGTGGACACCGCCGGCATGCGGCGCGCGGGGAAGCGCGATCGCCTGGTCGAGCGCGGCAGTGCGCTGATGGCGGTGCGCGCGATCGAGGACGCCGACGTCGCGCTGGTGCTGCTCGATGCGAGCGAGGGCTTCACCGATCAGGACGCGCGCGTGCTGATGCTCGCGCGCGAGCGCGGTCGCCCGTGCGTTCTGCTCGCGAACAAGTGGGATCGCATCGAGGGCGAGGCCGCTGCGAAGCGCGTGCGCGAGGGCATTGCGCAGCGCCTGCGGCCGCTACCGGACGTTCCGGTGCTGGAGATTTCCGCGAAGACGGGTCGGAACACGCAGCGCATCCTGCCGCTCGCCCGAAAGATCGCCGAGGCGGCGGCGCAGGAGATCTCCACCTCGGCGCTGAACCGCTGGCTCCAGGAGAGCGCCCGACGGCACGAGCCCTCGATGGCGCAGCGCGGCACGCGCAAGCGTCCGATCAAGTTCTTCTACGCGACGCAGACTGGAACTCGGCCGCCGACGTTCTTGCTGTTCTGCACCGAACCGAGCGACGTGCTGGACTCCTATCGGCGCTTTCTCGAGAACCGCCTGCGCGAGGAGTTCGGCTTTGCGGGCGTGCCAGTGCGCATTCGGCTGCGGAAACGCAGCAGCGCCCGTGCGACGTAGCCGCGCGCGGCCGATAGAATGCGCCGCTTTTTCGCAGCGATCTGCGTAGGGAGGTCGGACCCGTGGCGCGCCGTAATCACTCGCTCCCCGAGACGGAGCTGGTAGAGAACATCGACTCAGTCTTCGAGCGTGCCGCGGCGTGGGTGGCGGGCAACCCGCAGATCGTGCTGATCGGCCTCGGCGCGCTGATCGCGATCGCCGCGGCCGCCGGCGTCGCGACGACGCTCCGCGGTCGCAGCGAGCAGGCCGCGCAGGCTGCGGTCGCGACCGTTCACGACGCATACCTGACCGCGATGGGCGCCTCGCCGGGCGCGAGCGATGTGCCCGAGCCGGCGAACCCCGAGCTCGGGAAGCGCACGCGCGCGGAGTTCGCAGCCAAACTGCTCGACGCGGCCAAGCAGCACGAAGGCAGCGTGGCTGCGGTCAGCGCGCGGCTCGAGGCCGCCGAGTTTCTCGAGCAGAACGGCGATGCCGAGGGGGCGTTCGCCGCGCGCGAGCTCGCGGCTCAGCAAGCACCGCCCGGTGCCGGCGCGAGCGCCGTGGCGCTCGCTCGGTACGCGGTGGCGCTCGAGGTGAAGGGCGATCTCGCGGGCGCGGCGAAAGCCTTCGAGAGCGCAGGCGAAATCGAATCGCCCGCGCAGGCGCTCGCGCTCGCAGATGCGGCGCGCTGCCAAGCCCAGCTCGGCAACCGCGACCGGGCGCTCGAGCTCTATGCGCGGGCCGAAAAGCTCGGAGTGGACGAGGTGCCGGTGCACGTCAAGCAGCGCCTGATCGAGCTGAGGGGCTCGGCGCCGTCCAAGCCCTGAATTCTGTGGAGTCCGATAAGGTTGATTATGTCAAATACAGCTCGAACGCCCCAGCCATCGGAGCGAGCGCACGCTCCGCTCGTCCCCTGCCCGCTGCCGCCCGAAATCGGCGTGTGCTAACCGCGCGGCGTTTCGGCGACTGATCGACGACGCCCGCCGGGAGGATGCGTTCAATGACGCGCAAGCCCTCGAAGCCCGCCAGAGCCACGAAGAGATCGATGGCCAAGCCCAAGTCGAAGAGCGCGCCGAAGGCCGCCAGCAAAGCCAAGAGCAAAGCGAAGCCCAAAAAGCCGGAGAAGCCGTTGCCCGCGAAGAAAGCTGCCGCCCCTGCTCCCCCGCCCTCGAAGCTGAAGAGCGCCAAGCCCGCCAAAGCCGCCGCGCCGCGCGGCGCGCCGGTCAAAGCCGTGAAGCCGGCGCCGAAGACCAAGGCACCCAAGGGCTCCGCCGCCGCAGCCAAGAAGAAGCCGGCCTTGATGCCGATCGGCATCGCGAAGCCGGGACTCGGACACAAATGGTCGTGCTTCAACTGCGGCGCGAAGTTCTACGACCTCGGCAAGCCGGTGCCGGTGTGCCCGAAGTGCGAGGCCGATCAGCGAGACCGCCCGCCGATGGTTGCCGAGGCTGCACCTTCGCCGCCGCAGCCCAAGCGTCCGGCGCTGGCGCCGATGTCGCGCTTCCTCGATGACGATGAGGTCGCCGCGCCGGAGCCCGATGAGTTCGGCGCCGCGCCTGCGGACGCCGAGGTCGACGAGCCCGAGGCTGCCGAGATCGACATCGAGTCGCTCGAAGAGCCGGGCGGCATCGGAGACACGGACTTCACCGAGGGCGGCGCGGGCAGCGAGGAAGAGTGAGCGGAGCGTTTGCTCTTCGCTCAGGCTCTGCGCGGCGTTCGCGCCAGGAACGCCGCGAGCTGCTTGCGATCGGGCAGGCCCGCCTGCGCACCGAGCGCGAGACAGGCACACGCGGCGACCGCGTGAACGACTCGATATAGCTCGTCCCCGGAGACGCCCTGCAGCAGCCCGTGCACGATGCCGGCGTGAAAGGCGTCGCCGGCGCCCGTGGTGTCGACCGCGTCGATCGCGAATGCAGCGCTCGCGCGGAGCGCGCCCTCGCTGACCGCAACCGCTCCCGCAGCGCCCCGCGTGACGACCGGCAGCTGCGCGCCGCGGCGCGCGAGCGCTCGCACCGCGCTTTCCGCGTCGCCGTAGAGCGCCCGGGCGAGCGGCTCCGAGATGACGGGATGAGACGCCCGCGCCAGCAGCTCCTCGATTCCGGGCGCCGTTGTGTCCGCATCGAGCACGCACGGCTTGTCGAGCTCGCGCGCGAGCGTTGCGACGCGCAGGCTGAGCGCGAGATCGCCAGCGTCGAGCAGCACGACGCGCGCCGCCGCGATATCGGCGCGCGAGATCGCATCCGCGGGCAGCGCGAGCCGCTCGTCGCGGTCCCACAGCACCGTGCGCTCGCCGCGGCCGGCCTCGATCCAGATCCACGCGCTCTGCGTGCGCGCCCCTGGCACACAGCGGACGCGCGCGAGATCGATGCCGGCGGCGCGCAGCGGCGCGAGCACAGCCTCGGCCGCCTCGTCATCGCCGACGCTGCTCGCGAACGCCGCGGCGTGTCCGAGCCGCGCGCAGCCGAGCAACGCGCTCGCGATCTGACCGCCCGGCAGCAGGCGCCGCTCCCGCATGCGCGCCTTGCCGCCCGGCGCAGGCGAAGCGTCGACCTGCGCCACGTCGTCGAGCGAGCACTGGCCGATGCCGAGCACGTCGTAGCGCGCGCTCAATAGAGCGCCTGATAAATCGCGTAGCTGCGCAGCACGCGCTTCGCATACGAGCGCGTCTGGTCGTAGGGAATCGCTTCGATCCAGGCGTCCTCGTCGAGCTGGCCGTTCTGCGCGCGCCAGCGCTCGACGGCCTCCGGTCCCGCGTTGTACGACGCGACCGCAGACGAAACGCTGCCGTCGAAGCGTGCGAGCAGCTCCGCGAGATAGGCGGCGCCGAGCTCGAGGCTGCGCGCGGGCACGAACAGCTCGTCGGGCGAGAAGTTCTGCGCGCCGAGCCGCTGCGCGAGCCGCCGGCCCGTCTCCGGCATGATCTGAACGAGCCCGCGCGCCCCGACGACCGAGAGCGCATTCGGCCGGAAGCTGGACTCCTCGCGCATCACTGCGAACAGCAGCTCGGGTGCGATGCCGTGACGCTGCGCCGAGGCGTCGACGTCTGCAGCGAAGGCTTGCGGATAGGCCGCCCACCAGAGATCGGGCTCGCCCTCCCCCGGTCCCGCGGCGAGCGTCACGCCGTAAGCGTCGAGAATCAGCCGCTGCGCGGCGTCGAATTGGCCCGCGTCCTGGAGCAGCGCCGCGAGCGCGAGGCGATCGGAGCGCTGCCGTGCGCGCGGCGCGAGCGCGCGCGCCTCGCTGCCGGCGTCGTCGATCAGGCTCGCCTCGAGCAGGATGCGCAGGCGCTGAAGCGCGCTCTCAGCGAGCGGCGGACCGCTTTCGAGCGACGGGCCGCTCGTCGGCGACGGGCCGCTCGTGAGCGGCGGCGCGTCGCTCGCCGCAGCCGGCTCGGGCTGCGCATCGCCCGCGCGCTTCGCGGCCTGCTGTCCGTAGTAAGTAAACGCCCAGTCGCGCGCCAGCGTCGCCAGCTTCGCGGCGCCGCTCGGATCGTCGGCCGCCGCGAGCGCGCGCGCCTCCCAGTAGCGCGCGCGCAGTGCCTCGACTGGATCCGCAGTGTCGCTTGCGAGCGCCCCGAGATCGGCGGCCGCGTCGCGCCAGCGGCGCTCGAGCACCGCGCGCCACGCGAGCCGCCAGCGCGCCTCGATCCGCAGCTCGGGCGTCTGCGCGAGCGCGAGCGCTTTGCGGTAGCGCGCGCTCGCAGCCTTCACGTCGTCGTCTTCGTAGAGCGTGCCGAGCAGGAACAGCGCCCGTGCGCCCCAGCCGTCGCGCTCGCGACCGAGCGCCTCGAACGCGGCTTTCGCCTCGTCGATGCGCCCGCTGCGCGCCAGGGCGCGCGCGCGCCAGTAACGGTTCTCGTGCGAATCGGGCAGCGCGGCGAACGCGCGCTCGGCGTCGACGTAACGGCGATCGCGAAACAGCAGCTCGGCGCGCAGCGCGGCGATTCGTTCGCTCTGCTGAGCGGACAGCGCACCGCTTGCGAGGGATTCCTCACAGGCCGCGCGTGCCGCGTCGTTCCAGTAAGCGTCGAACAGCGCGCGGCAGCGCTGCGCCGAGTCTTCGCCGGTGATCATCGGAAGCTCCGCCTTCGCGGCTCCCTCGTGCAATGCATCGAGTGCAGTGCGAGCTGCGCTCGCGGCCTGTGTCGGCGCGTCGTCGCGCCAGATCTCGATCAGTGCGCGCGCGGCAGGCGCCAGCTCCCCGCTGCGAATCAGCGAGCGCGCGCTCTCGAGCGCGAAGCCCGCGCGCTCCTCGCGCGAGCGCGCCTCCTCCCCGGCGAGCGCAAAAGCTTTCCGCGCGCGCGGCTCGTCGCCGAGCGCCACCGCCGCCTCGCCCTCGAGCGCGGCGACGCGTCCTGCGAGCGGCGAGTCGCCCCAACTCACGAGGAACGCCGCGGCGCTCTCCGCGGCGTGCGCGGCATCTCCCTGCTTCGCGTACGACGCGACGATTTGGTGCAGCGCGTGGTCCGCGACGATCGGGTGATCGCGGGCGACGGCCGCGAGCTTCTCGCGGGCTCCAGCGGGATCTGCTTCGAGCTGCGCGAGCGCCTCGCGCAGCGCTGGGCCCGCTGCCTTCGGCGCTCCGGCGTCTTGGGCGCACGCCGCGCTCGCGCACGTGAAGACCAAGCTGAGTACGACGCCCCGAAGCTTCCGCATCAACCCCTCGCCGAGCGAGTGTGAAAGACGAGCCCCCCGTGTCAACGCGCGCCGCGAACTCGTAAGGTCCGCGCGCCGTGAGAGACGTCTCGACGCGAAACGCAGTTCTCAGGGCGGCGCTCTGGCTCGCGCTGCTTTGTGCTCCAGCAGCGAGCGTGCTCGCGGAGCCCGCGGCGCCGCGCGGTCTCTGGGTGCTCGCCGAGGGCTCGCAGCGCGTGCTCGAATCGCCGGATCGCGTCGCGCTCTTGCTCGCCGATGCGCGCGCGCTCGGCGTCAGCGATCTGTTCGTGCAGGTCCACCGCGGCGGGCGCGCGTGGTTCGCGTCGCGCTACGCCGACACCGCGCCGTTCACTGCCGCGCGCGCGGCGAGCGGCGGCGCCGACCCGCTCGCACTGCTGATCGAGCGCGCCGGCGCGGAGGGCCTGCGCGTTCATGCTTGGGTGAACGTGCTGAACCTGGCCTCGAATCCGCACGCGCCGATTCTCACAGCGCTCGGCCGCGATGCGGTGATCGTCGACCAGCAGGGACGCTCGCTGCTCGACTATCCCGAGTACGAGGTGCCGCAGCCCGATCGCCGTTACTACCGGATGGGTACGCCGGCGATCTGGCTCGACCCCGCGACGCCGGGCGTCGCCGAGCGCCTCGCGGCCACTTTCGGCGAGCTCGCCGCGCGCTACCCGAAGCTCGCGGGCATCCATCTCGACTACGTTCGCTACCCGGACGCGCTGCCGTTCACGCCCGGCTCGCGCTTCGGCGTTGGCCTCGCGTTCGGCTACGGCGCGAAGGCGCGTGCGCGTTTCGAGCGCGAGACGGGGCTCGTCGCGCCGTTCGGCGCCGTGCTGACGAACGCCGAGCGCTGGGATGACTGGCGGCGCGCGCAGCTCTCCGCGCTCGTCGCGAGAATCTCGGCTGCCGCGCGCGCGGCGCGGCCGGGCATCGCCGTCTCGGCCGCGGTGATCCCCGAGCCCGAGCGCGCGCTCACCGTCGACTTCCAAGACTGGCGCGCGTGGCTCGACGCCGGCTGGCTCGATTTCGCGGTGCCGATGCTCTACGCGCGCGATCCGCAGCGCTTCGCATACGGCCTCGAGACGCTGCGCGCCGCCAGCGGCAAGCGGCGGCTCTGGATCGGCGTCGGAGCCTGGCTCCACGCCGACGACCCGCAGGCGGCCGTCGCGCAGCTCGCGCAGCTCGCCGAGCCGCCGCGCCTCGGCAGCGTGCTGTTCTCCTGGGACTCGCTGCGCGAGAACCCGGCGCTGCTCTCGGCGCTCGCCACCGCGGAGCTGAGGGAGCGCACCAGCTCGGCGCCGTGATCGAGCTCGCGGATTACGACTACGCGTTGCCGCCGGACGCGATCGCGCAGCAGCCGCTTCCCGAGCGCGATGCCGCGCGCCTACTCGTTCTCGACCGCAGCAGCGGCGAACGCGCGCACCGCGCGATCCGCGATCTGCCCGAGCTGTTACGGGAGGAAGATCTGCTCGTGCTGAACGTGACGCGCGTGCTGCCGGCGCGGCTGCGCGGCGTGAAGCCGAGCGGCGGACACGTCGAGGCGCTGCTGCTCGGCCCCACTGGGCCACCCGGCCGCTTCGAGGCGCTGGTCAAGATTCGACGCGGGCTCGCGCTCGGCCTGCGCCTCTCGTTCCTGCGCGGCGGCCTGCACGCGGAGGCCGAGATCGCCGCGCTGCTCGATCACGGGCGCGTCGCGCTGCAGTTCGATCCGAGCGCCGACCCGTACGCGCTCGGAGAGACGCCGGTGCCGCCGTATATCGCTCGCGCCAGTGCAGATCCGCGCGATGCCGAGCGCTACCAAACCGTGTTTGCGCGTGCGCCTGGCTCGGTCGCGGCGCCGACCGCCGGTCTTCACTTCACGCCCGCGCTGCTCGGCGCGATTCGCGCGCGTGGCGTTCAGATCGGCGAGCTGATCCTGCACGTGGGCATCGGCACGTTTCGTCCGCTGCGCGCCGAGGATCTCGCGGCGGGCGCGCTGCACGCAGAGGCGTACGAGCTGCCCGAGGCGACCGCGCAGGCCGTAGCCGGCGCGCGCGCGCGCGGCGGCCGCGTCGTCGCGGTCGGTACTACCAGCGCGCGCGTGCTCGAAAGCTGCGCGACCGAGTCCGGCTGCGTCACGCCCGGCGCCGGCGAGACGCGGCTCCTTCTCGCCCCCGGCGCGCAGTTCCGCGTCGTCGACGCGCTGCTGACCAACTTTCACCTGCCGCGCTCCTCGCTGCTGTTGCTGGTCGCGGCGTTCGCGGGCCGCGAGCGCGTGCTCGCCGCCTATCGCGAGGCGATCGCGCTCGGCTATCGCTTCTATTCCTACGGCGACGCGATGTTCATCTCGTGACGGCTCCTTCCCTCTCGTTCGCGATCACCGCGCAGGACGGCGCGGCGCGGCGCGGCCTGCTCTCGACACCGAACGGTGTCGTCGAGACGCCGGCGTTCATGCCGGTCGCCACTTTCGGCGCCGTGCGCGGGCTCGATGCGGACGATCTCGTCTCGCTCGGCGCGCAGATCGCACTCACCAACACCTTCCATCTCCACGAGCGCCCCGGCGAGGAGGTGATCGCGCGCGCCGGCGGCCTGCACGCCTTCACCGGCTGGCGCGGGCCGTGGCTGACGGACAGCGGCGGCTATCAGGTGACTTCGCTGGCCGATCGCGCGACCACCGACGAAGAGGGCGTCACGTTCTCGTCGCCGCTCGACGGGCGCCGCCGCCTGCTCTCCCCGGAGAGCGCGGTGCGCATCCAGGAGGCGCTCGGCAGCGATATCGCGATGGTGCTCGACGAATGTCTACCGATCGAGGACGGCGACCAAGCTCGCGCAGAGCGCGCGCTCGAGCGCAGCCTGCGCTGGGCCGAGCGTGCGCTCGCCGTGCGCGCGCGGCCGCAGCAGGCGCTGTTCGGCATCGTGCAAGGCGGCGCCGATCGTGCGCTGCGCCGCCGCGGCGGGCGCGCGCTCGCGGCGCTGCCGTTCGAGGGCTACGCGCACGGCGGGCTCGGCCTGGGAGAAGCGCCCGAGCGGCGCCTCGAGCTGGTGGCCGAGACACAGGCGGAGCTGCCCTCCTCTGCTCCGCGCTACCTGATGGGCATCGGCAAGCCCGCCGACATCGTCAACGCGATCGCGCTGGGAGTCGATCTGTTCGACTGCGTCGTGCCGACCCGGCACGCGCGTCACGGCCTGCTCTACACCGCCGAAGGCACGCTCGCGATCCGCAACGCGCGCTACCGCGAGGACTTCGCACCGCTCGACGCGAGCTGCGACTGTCGCGCCTGCACCCGCCTCAGCCGCGCCTACCTGCGGCACCTGTTTGCCGCTGGCGAGGCGCTCGGCGCGCGGCTCGCGACCCTGCACAACCTGCGCTTCTACCTGCGATTGCTCGCCAGGGCGCGGGCCGCAATCAGCCGCGGAGCGCTGGCCGCGCTGCAGGCCGAGGTCAATGCGGTCGGGGATCGACGCATCGTGTAACGGTGCGGTCGAACTCCGCGTCCTCTCAGTAGGAAACACGCTCAAGCGCCCGCCGAGCCGGGCCGATTCCGCGCACCACGAAGAGGTGGGCGGAATGCGCGCTGCGGCTGCGGAACCGGCGACGCTCCAGATTGCGGGCGCCGCGGCAGCCGCAGCGGTCGCTTCCGCGCTCGCCGTGCATCTGCTTGGGGCACCCGGCCTTCTGCTCGCGGCGCTCGCCGGGCTGGCGGCCTTCGTGTTCGCCGCAGGCCGTAGCCGCGCAGCATCCGAGGCCGCCGCCAGAGCGCACGCGCGCTCGCTTGCCGATGCGGGAACCGAGCAGCAATCGCTCATGTCCGCGCTGGAGAACGAGCGCGAGCGCGCGAATGCGAACGAGCGCCGCGCGGCAAGCGCCGCGAAAGCGGCCAGCGACAGCGGCGCCGAGATCGAGGCGGCCGTCGAGGAGACGGCGTCCCTGATCGCGCACATGAGCAGCTCGATCCGCGGCATCAACGGCGAGGTCGAGCGCCTCGTGGTTTCGCTCGGCAGCGCGGGCACTTCCGTCGAGCAAATGGCGACCTCGATCGATCAAGCCGCTGCGAGCGCCGCCACGCTGCACGACGTAGCGAGCACGACCGCCGTCACGGTGAACGAGATGTCGGCGAGCGTCCGGCAGGTGGCCGAGAGCGCGGATTCGGTTCAAGGCATGGCCGAGGAGTCCGCCGCGGCGATGGTCGAGATGGACCGCGCGATCCAAGAGGTCTCGCAGCACGTCGAGGACGCGGCGCGCCTCACCCATCAGGTGAGCGAGAGCGCCGCGCAGGGCGAGCACGCGGTGGACGAAACGATCCGCGGCATCGCCGAGATCCGCACGCAAACGAACACCGCACAGCGCGCGATCGAAGAGCTGGTCGCGCGCATCGGGCGTATCGGCGAGTTCCTGGAGATGATCGGCGCGATCAACGAGGAGGCGAACCTGCTCTCGCTGAACGCCGCGATCATCGCGGCGCAGTCCGGCGAGCAGGGCAAGGCCTTCGCCGTCGTCGCCGGCCACGTGAAGACGCTCGCGCTGCGCACCGCCGGGAGCACGCGCGAGATCGAATCCCTGATCGGTGCGATTCAGACCGCCTCGAGCGCGGCAACGCACGCGATGCAGGCGGGCATCCAGGCGGTCGAGAGCGGCGTCGCGCGCTCGCGCCGCGCCGGTGAGGCGCTCGTCGAGATTCGCAGCAGCGCCGAGCAAGCGAGCGAGCGCGTGACCGAGATCTCGCGCGCCTCGCAGGAGCAGTCGCGCAACTCGCGTCACGTCGCGCAGGCTGCGCAGCGCACCTCGGAGCGCGTGCAGGAGATCAGCCGCGCGATCGGCGAGCAGTCGCGGGCGAGCGAGAGCCTGCTGCATTCCACCGAGGGCTCGCTCGACCAGTGCCGCCAGCTTCAGCGCGCGACTTCGGAGCAGCGGGCCTCGGCGCAGGCGATCCGCGAGGCGGCACGCGGCATTCGCGAGATGGCGCAGAGCATTCAGCGCAACACCGAGAGCCACAGCGCCGCCAGCGAGTCGGTCTCCGACGCGGTGAGCCGCATCCTCGAGATCGCGCAGCACGAGCCGAACATCGGCTAAGAGCTGGCTCCGCTTCGCCTCGCTGCGCTCTCCCGTCTGACTCCGCTCGGCTCCGAAGACTTCGCCTCGCTGCGCGCTGCGCTTGCTAGCCGCGGAGCGCCTCGGCCGCGACACCGAGACCGGCGAGCAGCGGCAGTCGATCTCCGAGCGCTGCGGGCACGATCGCGATCGGCTGCGGGCGGGCCCAGCTATTCGCGCGCACGCGCTCGCGCAGCGGCGCGAAGCAGAGTCGCTCTCCCGCGGCGACGGCGATCGTGCCGAGCACGAAGACCTCGGGCGCGAGCGCGGCTGCGAGCGTGCAGAGCAGCTGCGCGAGGACGTCGTTGAAGCGCGCGATCTCGCCGAGCGCGAACTCATCGCCGGCATGCGCTGCGACGACGACGTGCTCCGGCCGCGGCGGCGCGCCTTCCTGCGCTGCGAGCTTCGCTACGGCGCTCGAGGCCGGCGTCTCGCGTGCGAGCCGCCGCGACCACGCGGCGCCGCCGATGTAAGCCTCGGCGCAGCCGCGCAGGCCGCACGCGCAGCGCTCGCCGCCCCAAACAACGGGGATGTGCCCGACCTCGCCGCCTAGGTTTGCGGTGCCTCGGTGCAGGCGGCCGCCGAGGATCAGACCGCCGCCGACGCCGGTGGACATCGTCAGGTAGATCGCGTGCAGCGCGCCGCGCGCGGCTCCGAACTGCCACTCGGCGAGCGCTGCCGCGTTCGCGTCGTTCTCCAACGCGACCGGGGCGCCGAGCGCCTTCGAGAGCGCATCGCGCACCGGGGCGCCGTCCCAGCCCGGCATGTTCGGGGGATTGCGCACGAATCCGCCGGATGGGTCGACGCCTCCCGGTAGCGAGACGCCGACGATCTCTAGCGCGCGCTGCGCGGCCGGCTGCTGGGCGATCAGCGCCTTCGCCGCGTCCGCGACGCGGGCGAGATCGCGAAGCGCATCCCCGCTCGGAGCGGTCGGCACGCGCGTGTGGGCGAGCAGCTGCCCTTCGGCGTCGCCGAGCGCGATCGCCGTCTTGGTCCCGCCGACGTCGATACCGAGCCGCACGCGGCGCAGGCTACCGGGCCGCGCCGCGGCCATGTGAGGCTTTCACTCAAGTCCCGCCCCTCGCACTGCCGAACTGGACCCCTGCCGAAAGCGCGGGCCGCGGCAAGCAGCTGCGACGCGATTTGCCGGCTCAGGAGAATGCAAATGACCGGAACCCTCTCTTCCGCGCGCGCCCTGTCCTTGCTGCTGGCGGCCAGCCTGCTCGCGGCCAGCGGCCTCGGCTGCGCGCTCTCGGTCAAGGACCCGATGCATCACGAGCACACGTTCCACGAGGCGATGAAGACGTTCACCCAATACGTGCGCTGGGGGAATTTCAACGGCGCTGCGCTCTACGTCGTCGAGGAGCAGCAGGACGAGTTTCTCGACCTCGCGCCGCAGCTCAGCGACGTCCGCTTCACCGACTACGAGGTGCTGCGCGAGGACCTGAACGACGAGCGCAGCGCGGCGACGGTCGACGTGATGCTCACCGGCTACCGCCTCTCGTCGCCGATTTCGCGGACGATGCGGCTGCACCAGACCTGGAAGCGCAGCGGCCTCTCCGAGTGGAAGGTGACGATCGAGCTCGACCCGATGCGCGAGGCGCTGGGGCTCGCCGCGAAATGACGACGGGCGCGCGACCGCGCATCCTCGTCGTCGACGACGTCCCGCTTTTCCGCGAGGTCGAAGCGCTCTATCTGACGCGTCTGGGGGACGTGTCCACCGCTGCGAGCGCGGCCGACGCGCGCGCACTGCTCGAGCGCGAGCGCTTCGACGTCGTCGTCCTCGATTTGCATCTGCAGGACGACGCGGGCGATCGCCTCTGCGCCGAGATCACGCGCGCTCATCCCGCGCGCGAGACCCGCTGGCTGTTCGTGACGCGCGGCGACGCGCAGGATCACGCGCGCGCGGTCGCCGTCGGCGCCGCGGACGTACTGACCAAGCCGCTCTCGCGCAGCGAGCTCGTCAGCGCGGTGATGCGGCTGATCGGCGAGGTGCGCGGCCTGCCACGCGCGGCACTGCGCGAGCCGGCGCACTTCCGCGCCCACGACCGCACCAGCACCGGCACCGTGCAGAACGTCTCGCGCGGAGGTGCGTTCGTCGCCGCGGGCTGGCTGCCGCGCGAGGGCACGGAGGTCGTCGTCGAGTTCGCTCTGCCCGGCGAGGCGCGCTCGATTGCGGCGCCTTCGCGCGTCGTGTGGCGACGCCATCAGGACGCGTCGACCGGCTTCGGGCTGCGCTTCGTCGGCCTCGACGGCCGTGCACAGCGGGCGATCGCGAAGTACGTCGACGAGCACGTCGCGTTGCCGCCGCCGAGGCCGCTGGCCTCCTAGCTTTCTCGCTGCGCGCTCCGCTCGCGGGCGTCCCGAGGAAGGGGCGGTTACTCCGCCTCGGGCTGCTCCAGCACTTCCTCGAGCTCGAGCCAGTCGGCGTCGCTGTGGTTCGTGTGCGGCCGCACCACGGAGAGAATGCGGTCGCCCTGCCGCACGACGTAGACGTGCGTGGTCGTGTCTCCGGCGCGCACGCGGTGCTCTTCGACGACGATCGGCTCGATGCTTCCGCCCGTCTCACTCGGCAGCGCGACCGCGAACTTGCCGTTCACGCGCACTTGACCGAGCGAATCGCTGGTCGGCGCCGGCGCCGCGACCGGCTGCTCAGCGCCTTCGTTCACGACGCGCAGGCGCTCGACGTGCTCGCCGAGCCGCTCCGTGTAGTTCTTGCTCTCCGCAGCCGGCGCCGGCGTGAACTGCTTGTAGGTCGCGAGGCTCGACGTCTTCACCGGCTCGGCGCTCGCGCGAAACGCTTCGGGCACGCGCTTCAGCTCGTCCGAGTACGAGACGACGCCGTCGGCGTTCGTCCAGCGATAAAGCGTTCCCGCACTCGCGCTGACCGCGAGCAGCGCACACGCACCCAACCACATCGACAGCTTCCGCATCAGGCGTACCTCCGCATTGCGGAAGTGGCGGAAGCCCGCTCGTGGTCGCAACGATTTCCGCAAACGCGAAAGGCAACGCGCGCGCAGCCGCGCCGCGCACGCAGAAGCGGCACGCGTGGTTGACGCCCCAAATGCACGCGCCTAAGTTGCGCGGCCCTGTTGCGGGGTGGAGCAGTCTGGTAGCTCGGCGGGCTCATAACCCGCAGGTCGCAGGTTCGAATCCTGTCCCCGCTACCAATCGCAACGGCTCGGAAGGTTCGCCTTCCGAGCCGTTTTCGTTTGGGCCGACCATGAAGATTGATTGGCGGCGCCTCGCGGCCGATCCGACCGCTCGCTTAAGGCGCGATCGTGCTGCGCGCCTCGCCGCGCGCCGCCAGGACCGGCAAAGCAGCGCCGTCGGCACGACACCGAGGAGCTGGCCGCCAATCGCGTTTCGGCGTCATCGACTCCGAGGTCGGTCGCGGTGCGTGGTCTGGCGATTGAAGCTGACCTCGAGCGCGGCAACGATTAGGTCGATCGCGGTGCCGACATCGCTCCGCGCGGCGAGCTCGCCCGCGACGTGAACTTCGCCGGCCGGAGTCCGGTGCAGCAGCGCGCGCGGGTCGCTGCGGTAGCCGACGAGCAGACACTCTCGAGCGACGAGCAGATCGGCGCGAGAGGTGCGGTTCCGGGCTGGAGCGCGTACCCGAGCTGCTTGGCGAGCAGCTCTTGAATCTCGCTGTTGTTGCTGATCCGCTCGACGAGCGCCTGGCCTGCTCCGTCGCGCCGGTTCAGCAGGCCCTCTACACGGGCCCAGAGCGCAGCGCCCTCCGGCGGCGAGACGCAGCTCTTCGGCATGAGCACCCCGATGTGTGAAGTCGCGTTCGGGGCGGGCTCGTGTCAACGCAGCGGGCTCGCATTCACCAGTTCGACTGTGAGCCGCTCGGCACGCTCGGAGGCAATCGCGATGTGTGTGGCAGCCAGTCTCACGCCACGCGCGCTGCTCGCGTGACCGAGCGCATTCGTCCGCGTTAGAGAGAACTCCGCGCCGGCGCCGAAGCTCACTGCGAGAGCGACGAGCTCCAAGCTCGGGCTGACGAACAGCTCGCTGCGCCGTTCGAGAACCTGATCAGTGCGCCGGAACAGCAAATGCTCGTCTGCGAGGGCGCCGCGAAACGCCGCGCGATCTTCGAAGCTCTAGTGCGCCGTGAGCAGCGGCGACGTGCCGCTTGTTAGGCGGCGCCGTCGGGTCGAGCTCACTCCGAGAGCCCGCGCGGCAGCGGGAGCTTGGCGCGCTCGCAGTGCTTTCGGATCGCGTTCTCGTGATCGAGGATCGCGAGCGCGTGTTGGCGCGCGCCTTCGCGGTCGCCCGCCCGCACCGCGGCGTCGAGCACCTGCATCCGGCCTTGGAACAACCGCACGTAGCTGTCGAGAATCCGCACCGCGATCACGAGCCCGCTCGCGCGCGCCGGCCGCAGCGGCGGCACGCCCTCGGGCAGCGCGACGTTGTGCTGGGCGCACCAGCGTTGGATTCCTTCGACGATGTCCGCGAGCTCGCTGTCGAGCGCGTGGACACGCGCGCGCAGAGCGCCCTGCTCCTGCGCGCTGCGGCGCTTCTCGATGCAGGCGTCGCGCGCGCGGACGAGATCCTCGAGCAGAAGCTCGTCGGGGCTCGCCATTCAGGGCTTCCTCGCTTGCTGCTTGCGCAGCATCGCCCACAGCTCGCGGCGAAGCTGCTCGCGGAACTCGGGCCGCGCGTCGCCCGGCGCGAGATCACCCTCCAGGAACTCGGCGAGCTCCCGCACCGCGATCTCCGCGCTCGACTCATCTTGCGCGGCTCCGGGGTTCCGGGGCCGGCGCGAAGCGCGCCTTCGAAGGCCCACGAGAGACCCGCGACGCATGCCCGACCCCAATCTGCTCGGAGCCTGAAGCTCCGCGCGTCGAACGGGTAGTGCGGCCGTCACACTTTCGGCCGTCGCTTGGCTTGGTTTGTGCAGCCCAATGCGGCCACGTGAGGGTCGCGTTGCGCTGCCGCACCCCGGTCTTTCTCCGAGGCCAACACAGCCCCGGTTTGTAGAACCCGCAGCGACAGAGGTCCTTAGTCATGGCTCAGGCAGTCAACGAGCGCCTCGAGGGGCTCCTACTCGGCGCCCTCGAGACGGAGATCGGCGGCGTCGAGATCTACGAGAAGGCGGTCGAGTGCGCGATCAACGAGGACTTGCGCAAGGAGTGGACCGAGTATCTCGAGCAGACGAGAAATCACGTCGTCGTCGTCAAAGATCTATGCGCCGCTCTCGGCGTCGACCCCGACGAGCGAAACGCCGGCCGCGATGCGGTGGCGAGGATCGGAAAGACGCTCGTCGAAGCGATGACGGAAGCGCAGAGCGATCCCGAGGCCGCGCAGCTCGTCGCATGCGAATGCGTCGTGCTCGCCGAGACGAAGGATCACCTGAACTGGGAGCTGCTCGCCGAGTTCGCGAAGAAGGCGACCGGCTCGGCGAAGAAGCTGATCGAGGCGGCGTGCGAAGAGGTCGAGGAGGAAGAGGACGAGCACCTCTATCACTCCACTGGCTGGGCCCGCGAGCTGTGGCTCGAGCATCTCGGCCTACCCGCGGTGCTGCCTCCGCCCGAAGAAGAGAAGGACGTGAAGACGGCGATCGGCGCCGAACGCGCGAAGCAGCAGCGCGAGGACATGCTCTAGCAAGCGAAGCGCGCAGCGAGGCGAAGCCGAGCGGAGTCGACCGGGCCAGCGAAGCGCGCAGCGAGGCGAAGCCGAGCGGAGTCGACCGGGCCAGCGAAGCGCGCAGCGAGGCGGAGCCGAGCGGAGTCGATCGGACACGCGAAGCGCAGCGAGGCGCCCGGGCCCTCCGATAGCCTGCGGCGCCCATGCGCTTCTCACCCCACCCGTTCACGCTCCGCCAGCTCCAATATGCCGTCGCCGTGGCCGAAGCGCGGAGCTTTCGGCGCGGCGCGGCGCGCTGCCACGTCTCGCAGCCTGCGCTCTCCGCGCAGATCGCGCAGATCGAGGAAGCATCGGGCATTCGACTGTTCGAGCGCGGCCCGAAGCTGACGATCACCGCAGCCGGCGAAGAATTCCTGGCGCGCGCACGCGCGCTGCTCGCGCAGGCCGACGAGCTCGCCGACAGCGCTGCGCGCGGCGCGGACCCGTTCGACAAGACCCTCCGGCTCGGCGTGATCCCGACCATCGCCCCGTACCTGCTGCCCGAGATCGCACCGGCGCTGCGCGCGCGCTACCCGAAGCTGCGCATCGTCTGGGTCGAGGAGAAGACGCCGACACTGCGCGCGCGGCTCGAGGCGGGCGAGCTCGATGCGCTGATCGTGGCCGGCGAATCGGCGCTCGGCGACGTCGCGATCGCGACGATCGGAAGCGACCCGTTCGTGCTCGCGCTGCCGCCGGGACACCGGCTCGCGCGCGGCCATCGCGCGGCGCCGCTCGACGCGCTCTCCGGCGAGCGCGTGATGCTGCTCGAGGATGGGCACTGCTTTCGTGATCAGGCGCTCGCGCTCTGCGCGCAGAGCGGCGTCGCGGAAGCGGATCTGCGGGCAACCAGCCTCGCGACGCTCGTGCAAATGGTCGCGGGTGGCGCTGGGGTGACGCTGCTGCCATGCCTCGCGCTCGAAGC